>Ga0075425_100007963_pt1 | contig 11216 bp, 13 predicted proteins | sample SoiMethybrSBSTD4_FD_75300 | JGI IMG/M metagenome (GOLD analysis project Ga0075425, IMG submission 75300) | Bulk soil microbial communities from a Populus tree surrounding site in Tennessee, USA - Soil MetaG P. TD hybrid SBSTD4 | ecosystem: Environmental > Terrestrial > Soil > Tree plantation...
ACTCCACTCGGCGTCGCGTCCGACCATGAAGCCGTTCACGTCGTGAAAGAAAACCAGGGGAATCAGATTCTGGTTGCAGTCCATGATGAAGCGTGCAGCCTTCTCGGCCGACTCGGTGTAAATCACTCCGCCAAACTCCAACCGCTTGTGGCCTTCATGATCGACCTGCTGCGCATGGAGCTTCTGGTTGGCGACGATGCCCACCGCAAACCCACCAATCCGCGCATAGCCGCAGACCAGCGTCTTGCCGTACTCGGTTTTGTACTCATCAAACCGGCCCAGGTCGACGATGCGCGCCAGCACTTCCTTCATGTCATACGGACGCGCCGGCGACGAGTCGTAGATACCGTAGATTTCCTCCGCAGCCAGTGCGGGCTCCGCCGGTTGCTTTCGGTCCCACGGAGATTGCCGCCGGTATCCCCACTTCTCGACAATCGACCGGATGCGCGCCAGGCACGCTTCGTCGTTGGGTTCCCGGTAGTCCACCGTTCCGCTGATAGCGGAGTGCATCTCGGCTCCGCCAAGCTCCTCGGCCGAATATTTCTGTCCAATCGCAGCCTGCACCAGTGCCGGCCCGGCAAGGAAAAGTCCGCTGCCGTCGGTCATCAGAACGTGATCGCACATCACCGGCAAATAACCTCCGCCCGCTACGCACATCCCCATGATGGCGGCGATCTGCGGAATCCCCTGTGCGGACATCACCGCGTTGTTGCGGAAAACGCGGCCAAAATCGTCGGTGTCAGGGAAAACGTCCTCCTGCAGAGGAAGGAACACGCCCGCGGAGTCGACCAGATAAATGGTAGGTATCCGGTTCTCGATCGCGATATTCTGCGCACGAATGACCTTCTTCGCCGTCATGGGGAAGAATGCCCCCGCCTTCACAGTGGCGTCATTGACGATGATCATCACCAGCCGCGTATGAATGCGTGCCAGGCCCGTGATCACGCCTGCCGCCGGAGCGCCTCCCCATTCCTCATACATGCCATGCGCTGCGTAAATGCCCAACTCGAAGAACGTCTTCGGATCGACCAGCAACTGAATCCGCTCGCGGGCGGTCAGGCGCTTCTTCGCGTGCTGGCTTTCGATGGCCTTCGCCCCGCCTCCCTCGCCGATTTTTTCCTCTTCATTGCGCACCTGCGAGACCAAGTCGGCCATAAAGCGCATGTTGGCTTCGAAGCGCGCCGAGGTCGGATCCACCTTGGAAGGCAAGAGGCTTGACGTGGCGGTGGATTGCGAGGCTTCGTGACGGTCAGCCATGGGTCGAGTGTGGAAACAAACTACGGTATATCAGCGGCGCGCAGGGCGCAAACGGAGTGGTGTGCGGCGATCCAAAAAGAGAGTAAGGCTGTGAACCCCGGCCTCTCGACTTGCTTTCCGGCTTTCAGTTCTGCAATCTCCGCTTCGATGCCGGCTCGCGGGCAGAGTGCTGTATGCTGCTGCGACGTGACTTTGCCTTCCTCACATTTTTCCGTGGAAATGGCAGGAGGAGCGGCCCTGCTTCGTCTGCAATCGGAGGATGGGACCAATCGTCTGACCCGCGCTTGTGTGCAGGCATTGACTGACGCTGTGAAGGAACTGGCTCAAGAAAATGCGTCACTGGTCATCACTGGAAACTCGCGCTTCTTCTCCGCAGGAGCGGACTTGGCAGAGATTGCCACGCTGACCGGTCCCGACGCCTATCAGTTCTCGAAGATGGGACAAATGCTGATGGACACGATCGCCTCTTTTCGTGTCCCGGTAATCGCCGCGATCTCGGGATACTGTTTGGGAGGAGGACTCGATCTCGCCCTCGCCTGTCATTATCGCGTCGCATCGCAGCACGCCGTCTTCGGACATCGTGGCGCAGCTCTAGGGCTGATCACCGGGTGGGGTGGAACGCAGCGCCTGCCGCGATTGATCGGAAAGGGAAGGGCCCTTGAACTCTTAATCGCCGCGGAAAAAATCCACGCACATCAAGCCCTGCGCATGGGACTGGCAGATTCGATCGTGGATGATCCCGTGAACGAGGCTCTGCGCAGAGCTCAAAACTTGACAGCGTGTAATCAACCCTCGAGCCGAAAGCCGAACGCTGAGAGCTGAAAGCTGAGAGCTGAAAGCTGAAAGCTGAGAGCTGAAATGCTGAAACCTTGAAACCTTGAAACCTTGAAACCTTGAAACCTTGAAACCTCTACCTCTTCTCCAGCCACCGCTCCAGTCGGCATCCGTCCTCTTCGAGCAGAAACGTCCCCACGCCAAAACATTCCCCGACGATCCGATGTGACTCCGGATCGCGTGCCGCGCGCGTGATCCACTGCTGGCCCACCCGATACTGCGCAGCCGTGAGCCACTTCTGCGGCAACACCTCGACCAGGCCCCCATGCAAGTAGAAGACGAACAGAGCGAACGCGGGGTCGTCATTCGACATCGCCTTGTAGCTGGTGGGAACGATGAGTTCCTCCACCATGGCAAATTCTGGAGGCACGTCGATCTTGTGCGTTCCCGGTGCTAGATCCAGCGGCACTTCGAAATCAGCCTCCGGCGCCGTGTGCGCGTAAATGCGATCGGGAGACTGCTTGAACCAGCCGGCGAGTTCAGCCATCTCGAAGCCCTTGAGCGTGTCCGGATCGAACGAGGCAAAGCGAATGTTGCGTCCCTCGGGGCACCAGATGCCGAGATAGTTTGGCGGAGCGAAAAACGGTCGGCAATAGGTGTTCAGCGCCAGCCGCGGCTTGTCCGGTTCCTGCTCGAGGCCGAGCGTAACGATGTAGCCCACTGGGCCTTCCTCTCCATGATGACTCCAATCAAAACGCTGCCGCGCAACCGATGTAATCGCCGGAAACGTCTGCCAATACCAGGGCGCTGGCCCGATGGTGTGAGCAAGTACCTCGCGGAGTCGGCTAGTGGAAAGTTCGGTCATGGTTTGTAATTGATTTGCCTATCCCGCGTAGGGATATCGAAGAATTGAGACCAGAACGTGCGCTGTATACCCAAGACTTAAGACCCAAGACCTGACACCGGATTCTTTCACCCCGTGGGCACTCCCCGTGGCTTCACATTCTCCCGAATGAACTTCACAATGTCGTCCATCGCTGTTCCCGGTTGAAAAATCGCAGCGACTCCAGCTTTCTTGAGCCCCTCCACATCCTGATCGGGAATGATGCCGCCCACGAGCAGCAGCACGTCATCCATCTTGTTTTGTTTGAGCAGGTCAGTCACACGGGGAACGATGGCGTTGTGCGCGCCGGAGAGAATCGAGAGGCCGATCACATCGACGTCTTCCTGCAGGGCCGCGCTGACCACCATCTCCGGAGTCTGACGTAAACCGGTGTAAATGACCTCCATGCCGGCATCGCGCAGGGCGCGCGCGATCACTTTGGCGCCGCGATCGTGACCGTCAAGGCCGGGCTTCGCGACCAGAACTCGGATCTTGTGCTCGCTTGCCACGAAATTCATTTAACCACAAAGGACATGAAGGGTCACGGAGGGAGCCCCATCGCTTCTATCGATGTTTCCAGAATGGGAGTGACTTTATGCGTTAACTTCGCGCTCTTCGTGATTACTTCGCGAACTTTGCGGTCAAAAGCTCTTAATCGCCGAGATCGCAAAGAAGAGCGGCCGAGATCGCAGGGCAGTGACCTCTCGTTCGCGCATCCTGCAAAATGTGAAGCGGTTCCTTGGTGTCCCTTCTTGTCCTTGGTGGTTTAAAGGGTTTTGATATCCAGACTTCGCCACAGATACCAGCATGCGATCGAACGGTAGGGCGTCCACGCCTTCGCGATCTTTTCCATGTCTTTCGGCTTGGGAAGCTTGCGCTTGCGGTAATGTTTCTTGATTGCCATCTGCACGCCATAGTCGCCGGTAGGCAGAACGTCGGGCCGCCGAAGCGTGAACATCAGGAACATATGCGCGGTCCACACGCCCACACCTTTGACCTGAGTGAGGTGCTCGATCACTTCCTCGTCCGGTAGTTCTCCCAGCCGCTCAAACTCCAACAATCCGGCCTTGGTCTTCTCCGCCAGATCGCGCAGATAGGCTGTCTTTTGTTTCGAAAGACCCACCGCGCGCATTTCCGCGTCGCTCAACTTCAGGATGCCTTCCGGCGTAACCGGATCGCCAGTCTTGTCGGTAAAGCGCTTGAAAATCGTGACTGCAGCTTTCCCATTCAGCTGCTGGTAGAGGATCGCCTCGGCCAGGCTATGGAAGGTCGGCTCGCCATACTCCATCCGGCAAGGCCCAACTTTCTGGATGATGGCACCGAGCACAGGATCACACTCCCTCAGATGATTGATCGCCTTTCGCATGACCTATTGGTGTACCACAAAATCGCCCTGTGGGGCGAATAAAACACGAAACAACATGCTTTGTCAGTGTCTTGATCAAGATGTTCTCACGTGGCCTCAGGCCAGCCAATCCGGTCGAGGAGACGGGGTTTATTGACAACCCTCAACGTATTGGACCGCCTCGAAAGTTCCGGCATAGAACGTCTCAATCTTTCCTTTGTCAGTCTCAAATCTGATGCCATGCCTACCGTCTTTGGATCGGATGGTTAGGTAATGTCCCTCGGGATTGTATTTGTGCTCTTCTACCTCAAGGTTCGATCCGTAGACCTGCAAAGCCCGGTGCTCTGAATCGCCCACTTGGACGCCATCCACAGTAGCTGTCCCTGGAGCATCTACATGAATCCGAGCTAGATGACGATCCTCAATCATGAAGGACACGTGCGGGCTGTTCAGCTGGCTTCACGTAGAAGCACGCCTGGTCATCTTTCTCCTTCGGTAGCACAAACCTCTCATGGAGGGCAGCATTCAATTGGGGCAAGCTCATGCCGATCTTGACCGGACTCCGTCATCACGAACCACCCAGCCATCACTCGCGAGACTCGTGCCAAGTCCCAACATGAGAAGAAATGCCAAACAGCGCGCTATCCTGACAGGCAGATACATGGCGCGATTATATTGGCCTCTACCGCCACATTGGCCGCTACCGCCCGATTACGCGTTCGCCGTACTCGATTGTGTTTTGGGAAGGGCCCGGCTTCAGCCGGGGCGTACCGGCTCAAACCGATTGCGGCTTCAGCCCCTGAGGTTCGCTCTGTTGAAGCAAATGCTACTCGTCCACCTCGCGGAGCCTATCCGTTACTCGCCGGTTCTGAGCCCCCGTTCACCGAAAACCAGGGGCGCCCCAAAATCCCTGCCGCTACTCTCCAACCTGTAAGCCAGTCAGTGACTGGCCAACGGAGCGAGAGGAGTTGCAACATGGCAAGCAGCAATCATTACCCGTTCTGGACGCATGACACGGTAGCAGCCGCGGTTCTCGCTGGGGTCGGCACCGCGAGTTTCCAGAGTAAACTGGACGCCTGGGCAGCGAATTTTAATGTTCCTTTCGTAACCGCGATGGTGCATGGCTGGCCCATGCTGCTGATCCTGGCAGGTCTGATTCTGTTATTGATTCATCCGGTGGCGGAGTCGTCGTTCGATAAACGCGACCGAAAATCCACGGAGATTTCCCATGAGTCCCAGTCCAAGGCATAGCAGGGGGCCGATGATCGCCGGGCTGGTGATTATCGCCGTCGGCACGGTCCTGCTGCTGAACCAGTTCGGCGTATTCCCTTATCACTTCGTCGCGCACTTCTGGCCCGTAGTGTTGATCGTCGTGGGCCTGATCAAGATCTTCACCAGCAAAGACCGCGGGGAGATGGTGTTCGGTGGCTGCCTGATCGGCGCTGGCATCATTCTGCAAACCAACAGCCTGGGAATCACCCACATCACGTGGGGCCAGGCATGGCCACTGTTCATCATCGTGGTGGGACTCATGGTGGTCGCGCACGCATTGTCGGGTAAAAGCTGCGGAAAACCGGTGGAAACGCTTGAGGCTGATATCGACTCCTTTTATGTGTTCGGCGGAGGCGAGCGCAATGTAAATGCCAAGGACTTTCGCAGCGCAAAACTCTTCGCGGTCTTCGGTGGATATCAAGTGGACCTAACACGCGCCGAGATGGCAGGGAATGAAGCCTATATCGAGGCGAACGCTGTCTTCGGCGGCGGAGAAATTCGGGTCCCCATTAGCTGGAGGGTCGTACTGCAGGGCATGGGCGTGGCAGGTGGTTATAGCGATAAGACACAGCATGTCCAGAGCGATCCCTCGACCCCAACCAAGACACTGTACGTGCGCGGCGTGGCCGTTTTTGGCGGCGTGGAAGTCAAGAACTGACGCATTATGCATCCCATCCTGGGTAGCCTCCGGCAGCTGAGTCTTTACTTGGCGGCTTGGTCCCCCCTGGCGGTAATTCTCTTCTACATCTTGAAAACTGCGGGCGGGCTAAGTTGGGTGCAGGCGTTCGCCATGATTCCGCTCCTCTGCCTGGTGTACGCGTTCATGTGTCTGTCCGCGTGGTACAGCTGTCGCGGCACTCCACTGGCCACCTCCAGCCTTTCCCGCCTCGCGCTGACGCATGGGGCCGGCGCGCTGGTCATTAGCGGAATCTGGGTGGCAATGGCCAAGGGATGGGCCAGCGCCCTAGCAAGCATCGAAGCGTTCCGCGGGCTCGATCAGCAATTCGTCCCAGATTACCCGCTGCTGTTTGCCAGCGGCGTCATGATCTACCTGCTGGCCGTGGCTTTGCATTACGTGCTCCTCTCGATCGAATTCTCCCGCGAGATGGAAAAACGCGAGATCCAGGCGAGAGTGCTGGCGCGCGACTCCGAATTGAAAGCGTTAAAGGCGCAGGTGAATCCGCATTTCTTGTTCAACAGCCTTAACTCCATCAGCGCTCTTACCAGCATCGACGCCGGGCGCGCCCGTGAGATGTGCATCCTGCTGGCCGATTTCCTGCGCAAGACCCTGGGGCTGGGAGAAAAAGGAGTGATTCCCTTACGCGAGGAACTGGAACTGGTGCGCTCGTTCCTCTCGGTGGAGAAGGTACGGTTCGGTGCGCGTATCAGCGTGGAGGAATCAGTCGTACCTGGCGCGCTCGATTGTGCCGTGCCCCCGCTGCTGCTGCAGCCGCTCGTGGAAAATGCCGTGGCGCATGGAATTTCCAATCTGACCGAAGGGGGTTGGATACGAGTGGGAGTGGACTGCAACGGGCGAGTGGGCGGAGATGATTCCCAGGCCGGTGAGTTACGGATCGAAGTGGAGAACAACTTCGACCCGGAGATGCCGCGCCGTCGCGGGCATGGCGTGGGTTTAGCCAATGTGCGTCAACGCCTGGCCACGCGCTATGGTGACCGGGCCCGCTTTGAGGCTCGAGCGGATGGTGACCGGTTCCGCGTCGAAATCACTCTGCCCGTGGAAAAAATAGAGGTGGCAGCATGAGCCAAGGCGCGCAAAAAATCACGGCCATCATCGTCGACGATGAGGAACTGGCTCGCGCCGTGATTCGTGAGATGCTGCGATCGCATCCGGAGATTGAAGTGCTCGGTGAGTGCGCTAACGGTTTCGAAGCCGTGAAAATGGTGTCGGAACGAAAGCCTGACCTGCTGTTTCTCGATATCCAGATGCCCAAGCTGGATGGCTTCGAAGTGCTCGAACTGATTGGTTCAGACATTGCCACAGTTTTTGTGACAGCCTACGACCAGCATGCGCTGCGCGCGTTCGAAGTGCATGCGGTCGATTACCTGCTGAAGCCGGTCGCACCGGATCGCTTCGAGGCTGCGTTGGAACGAGCAAAGCAAAGGCTGGGCGCTCCCGCCCCACCGGTGGCGGAGTTGGCCTCGGCAGCGCGCGAGCCCGGGCACTTTGCCGAGCGCCTCGTCGTGAAGGATGGGACTCGCGTGCACATCATTCCCGTGGCAAAGCTCGACTATGTTGAAGCGCAAGACGACTACGTCGCGCTGGCGTCGCTAGGCAAGAAGCATCTGAAGCAGCAGACAATTTCAGGCGTGGAAGCTGTGCTCGATCCCAAGAATTTCCTGCGCATTCACCGGTCGTACATTGTGAACCTGGAGCGCGTGAGCAAGGTCGAACCGTACGGCAAAGACAGTCACGTGGCTATTCTCAGTGATGGCGCTCGCTTGCCGGTGAGCCGCGCAGGATACGCGCGGTTGCGGGCGGTGCTGGAGGGCCAGGCGTCGTGAGTGTTCCATGAGGAACACTGCTGTGGAAATTACCAGGAATTGCGAAAATATTTTTCGACGTGTTTCGAATTGGGAAAGATAAGCGCGGTAGTCGACTTATGCAGGTCAACCGCCTTAACTACCGTTTGCCCTGGCCAACTCCCACCACCGCTCTTCGTTCACGCCGAAGACGATAAGCCAGAAGATCGTTGCTGCCGACCCAAGCAGAGCGAAGGCTGCAACATACAGGAACAGACTGTATCCGAGCGGCGGGTACAGAAAACTCAGCCATCCCAATCCTGCAAGCATCGACAACAGGCCCAGAATACGAGGCAAAAAGGTGGATCGGAAAACCAGGTAGCCGTTCAACAATGCCTCGAATCCGAAAAATGCCAGAGCCATCGCGGCGCCGCGGTCATTCACTCTGAGAAGCAATAGAGCCAGCGCCTGCAATTGTTGTGGGTTAAAAACCTCCAAGTACTTCGCACCTCCCAGGAGAAACAGCGGTGCGATGTAAAACACCCGGCTGAAGGTCTTGATGATGCAGCCGGAGAGACTCAAAAACGCCGCCACCAAAGCGATGCTTCGGCTCACCGGCCTGAGCAAAGAGTAAAAGAGAGCCGTCGTCATGATCTGGCAGGCCATCTCGATCATGTAAACGGTGAAGCTCCATTCAAACAGGGACCGGTGCGTCAAGATGTTAGTCGCGGTAGCGGCGGCGTCGCCGGAGACGACCAGCCTCTCGCTAACGAATCCCTGCGCGAAGATGCCCGTCAGTATGGTGAGGAGGTAAAGCAGGCCAGTTACTCTGGCTATCAGACGCGGCGATGTTTTGTTCATGATGCAGAGGTACGGCGATCGGAATGTGAGAGTTCCTTCTCTTCAGCGACGACCAATCATCAAGCCCAGGTTCGCGTCCAAAGAACGGACGCGAACCTGGGGCACCACGCTTCTGTTTCTTACTGCGGCTTCGGCTCGCTGGAGGGCGGCACGATCCCTTTGGTCCGCATGTAGACCACTAAATTGCCATAGTGCTCCAGGTTATGCGAAGCATTGAACCACAAAACTCCAAGGCGGTTGCGCTCCTGCCCAAAAGCTTTGACGGTCTCATGGGCATTCTCGTCGGTGAGCGCTGAATAAGCGCGATTACAGTAAGCAAACGCATCGCGCAATGCTGACGTCAATTCGGTCTTCGTGGTTTTGGTTTTCTCGATATTCGGCGACGGGTTGCTCTCGCCCAGAACGGAAGAACAGAAAAGATAGTTTGCGTCAGCGATGTGGCCCAGAATCTCGCCAAAGGATCGCGCAGCAGGATCTGGCCTGAAGGCGTATTCTCCTTCCGGCATTTTCTCGGCCGCCCGCGCGATCCAGGATGTAACCTGTGCCTGGACCATCTTAGGATACCCGCTCATTGTTTTGAGATCAGGAGTTTGGGCCATCGCAGAACAAGTTAGGATAATCAATAGGACAAGAAATTTCATCGCGCAGATGTTAGCACGCAAACCAATGTCTTCGACGGTATGGCGAACAACAGTCGTTGCCTACTGCTGAGGACGGCGCGGTTGTGAGATCGCTTACTGGCGGTTCAATGGCTCTGTCATCTCTGTTTTCTCGACGCGATCTTAGACCTTCGGATCAAGCACGGTGCCCCAGGTTCGCGCCGTTGGCTGGCGCTAACCTGGGATTGTAGCCTTGCCAATGGAGCAATCGATTTTTCAACTGAACTGTTGGCCATTGCCCGAACGCCAGACTCTTATACGTCGGTAGGATCTCGACCTCCGGGCCGCAGCAGTCGCGAAGTCCTAGCCGCCTGCGCTTCTTTGAGACACTTTCATTCCGCCCAGGTTCGCGTCCAAAGAACGGACGCGAACCTGGGGCACCAGGCCTAATTGTCGCAATCGGTTCCTTACGTGTTACGAAGGCTTCTTTGCGGCGGGGAGTTGAAAGCCAATCCTGCGGCCCGTGGGAGGATCCGGGGCCATGAGTTCCTTGATCGCCTCGATCAGGTCCTGAATGGAGGAATCGTGGGTATCCAGGCGGCGTTCCAGTTCGTCAATTTTGGCGGCCAGTTCATGGTTGTTGGCGAGCATTTCGCGGAGCCGGACAAAGGCGCGGACCACGAAAACGCTCATTTCCACCGCCCTTTCGGAATTGAGGACGGTCGCGGCCATGATGGCGCCGTGCTCGGTGAAGACGTAAGGAAGATAGCGGCGGCCGCCCCGTGCGGGTTTTGAGGTCACAATCTGTGACCTCAAAGTGGCATGCTCCGAAGGGGTCAGTTGAAACACGAAATCGGCGGGAAAGCGCTCCTTGTTCCGCTTGATCTGCTGGTTGAGCTGTTTTACCGGAACACCATAGAGTTCGGCCAAATCGGTATCCAGAAGCACCTTGTGATTACGGACAAACAGAATTCGGGACTCGACGGAAACCGCCAGCGCTGACTGACTTTTGGGCATGATTTTGGAATTTTACAGGGCAGGCAAGCGCTTGAGGTTGCAAATTGCAACCTCAACCTTCGGGAAGGCCGAACAAAACCTTCAACCACCAAGGACACGAAGGCACACGAAGGAAATCCTTTGTGAACCTTCGTGCCCTCTGTGGTTTATGCCTTTGCCAGCGACAGCAACGCAATTTAAGCGTCCAAGCGCATTTACTTGGAACCGCAAGAACGGGCGCGCTCCAGTTCCCATGCCTTGGCATACTTCCAGGAGACGTAGACTGCATGATTGAGGTGCAAGAGCAGTCCTTCACGGCCGTCGAGGAATCCCAGACGCACGACGTAGTTGTAGAAAAACGTCGCCAGCGGCCGCAGCATGATGTTGGCGATGCTGAAACGCGTGTGTCCCTTTTCGACCGCCAGCTGTGCTCCGAGAGAGGAATAACGGTTCATGTGGCCGATGTAATAGGTCAGGGTGGGATAGGTGTAGTGGACCAGAGCATTCTTGAACTGAGCTGTCCGCGGGGCCGCTCCCTGCTTCAAGTCAACGCGATCGTGAGGGTCGTGACCGGCTACGACTCCCATGCCTCGTCGGAAAAGTCGCAGCTTGGGGTCGGGGTAGAAGCCGCCGTGTCGCATCCAGCGGCCGAGGAATAGATTTTGGCGTGGCAGCCAATAGCCGTTCAGGGCGTTGGGGTCGCCAAGGACGGCACGAATTTCATCGGCGAGTCCCGGACTGACTTCTT
>Ga0075425_100007966_pt1 | contig 11212 bp, 10 predicted proteins | sample SoiMethybrSBSTD4_FD_75300 | JGI IMG/M metagenome (GOLD analysis project Ga0075425, IMG submission 75300) | Bulk soil microbial communities from a Populus tree surrounding site in Tennessee, USA - Soil MetaG P. TD hybrid SBSTD4 | ecosystem: Environmental > Terrestrial > Soil > Tree plantation...
GCGGGGCGGCGGCGGGCGCTCGCGCGGACCATGATCTGTGCAGTATAGTGCAGAACAACGCGCTCTTCAAGGCTAAACATGCAAAATAGTGCTTGAGGGCGGGGCCGGCGATCGCTATCCTCAGGAGATGACGGACTTCGAGACGCATCCGGACCGCTACCGGCACTGGAAGCTCCACGTGGACGGCGCGATCGCGCGCCTGCTCATGAGCGTCGACGAGGAGCGCCCGTTTCGCGAGGGCTACCGCCTGAAGCTGAACTCGTACGACCTCGGCGTGGACATCGAGCTGGCCGACGCCGTGCAGCGGCTGCGCTTCGAGCATCCGGAGGTGAAGGTGGTGGTGGTGTCGTCGGCGAGCACGCGGATCTTCTGCGCGGGCGCGAACATCAACATGCTCGCGACCTCCACGCACCCGTTCAAGGTGAACTTCTGCAAGTACACGAACGACACGCGCCGGTCGATCGAGGATGCGAGCACCGGCTCGGGGCAGCGCTACGTCGCCGCGCTGAACGGCACGGCCTCGGGCGGCGGCTACGAGCTGGCGATGGCGTGCGAGGAGATCTACCTCGTGGACGACGGGAACTCGGCCGTGTCGCTGCCCGAAGTGCCGCTCCTGGGCGTGCTGCCGGGAACCGGCGGGCTCACCCGGCTCGTGGACAAGCGCAAGGTGCGCCGCGACCTCGCCGACGTGTTCACGACTCTCGCGGAAGGCGCGAAGGCGAAGAAGGCCAAGGAGTGGAAGCTCGTGGACGGCTTCTTCCCGCGCAGCCGCTTCGACCAGGGCATCGCCGAGCGCGCCGCGGCGCTGGCGGGCGTCCCCTCGCCGAAGGACGGCGCGAAGGGAATCCGGCTCGCGCCGCTCGCACCCGCGGTGGCGGACGACGCGATCACCTACCGGCACGTCACACTGAAGATCGACCGCGCGCACCGCACCGCCGAGCTGCACGTGCGCGGGCCGGAGGCGGTGCCGGCGTCGGTCGCCGAGGTGCACGCGGCCGGCGCGGACTTCTGGGCCCTGCGCGCGTTTCGCGAGCTCGACGACGCGCTCTGCCGGCTGCGCTTCGACCTGGAGGAGATCGGGCTCGTTCTGGTGCACACCGCCGGCGACGCGGCGAAGACGCGCGCTCTGGGCGACTTCCTGGTGGCCCAGCGCGCCGACTGGCTGGTGAACGAGATCCTGCTCTTCGAGGCGCGCACGCTGCGGCGGCTCGACGGGATGGCGAAGAGCCTCTTCGCCATCGTGCGCCCCGAGAGCTGCTTCGCGGGGTCGCTGCTCGAGACCGCGCTCGCCTGCGACCGCATCTACGCCCTCGACGCCGGCGAGCCGGTGAAGATGGCGATCGGCGCCGAGAACGGCGGCGCGCTGCCAATGGGCAACGGGCTCACCCGGTTGCAGTCGCGCTTCCTCGGCCAGCCCGGGCAGGCGGAGAAGCTCGTCACCGGGCGGCCGGTGCTCGACGCCGCGGGCGCGCTGCGCGAGGGGCTCGCCACCGCCGCCCCCGACGAGATCGACTGGGACGACGAGGTGCGCGTTGCGATCGAGGAGCGCCTCTCGCTCTCGCCAGATGCGCTGACCGGCATGGAGGCGAGCCTGCGCTACGGCGGGCCGGAGACGCTGGACACCAAGATCTACGGGCGCCTGTCGGCGTGGCAGAACTGGATCTTCATCCGCCCCAATGCGACCGGCGAGAAGGGCGCGCTGAAGCTCTACGGACAACCCGATCGACCGAAGTTCGACTGGAGGAGGACCTGATGAGCGTCGACCTCGAAGCGAAGATCCCGAACAACGTCGATCTCGCGAACGACACGAAGCTGCGCCGCGCGCTCGAGCACTGGCAGCCGCACTACCTCGAGTGGTGGATGGACATGGGGCCGTCGGACTTCAAGACGGACGACATCTACCTCCGTACTGCAATTGGCGTAGGCAAGGGCGGCTGGGCGAACTTCGGCTACGTGAAGATGCCCGACTACCGCTGGGGCATCTTCCTCGCCGAGGCGGAGAAGGACCGCAAGATCCACTTCGGCGATCCGGTCGGCCAGCCGGCCTGGCAGGTGGTGCCGGGCGAGCTCCGGAACCGGCTCCGCCGGCTGATCGTCACCCAGGCGGACACCGAGCCGGCTTCGGTGGAGCAGCAGCGGCTCCTCGGCCACACCGCGCCGTCGCTCATCGACCTCCGGAACCTCTTCCAGGTGAACGTCGAGGAAGGACGGCACCTCTGGGCGATGGTGTACCTGCTGCACAAGTACTTCGGGTCCGACGGGCGCGACGAGGCCGAGGACCTGCTGCGCCGCCGCTCGGGGAACCAGGACAACCCGCGCATCCTGCAGGCGTTCAACAAGCCGGTGGAGGACTGGCTGACGTTCTTCTGCTTCACCACGTTCACCGACCGCGACGGGAAGTATCAGCTCGCGTCGCTCGCCGAGAGCGGGTTCGACCCGCTGGCGCGCTCGACGCAGTTCATGCTCACCGAGGAGGCGCACCATCTCTCCGTGGGCGAGAACGGCATCGGCCGCGTGGTGCAGCGCACCGGCGAGCTCATGCAGCAGGGCACCGACCCGCGCAAGGTGGGCGCCATCCCGCTCGACATCCTGCAGAAGTTCGTCAACGACTGGTCCACGTCGAGCTACGACCTCTTCGGCGGCGAGGACTCCTCGAACGCCGCGGAGGCGTTCTCGGTCGGGCTGAAGGGCCGCTACCGCGAGGGCGACGGGCTGTACAAGGACCCGCAGGCGCTGCACCAGATCTACACGACGGACATCGAGTCGAGCGGCAAGCTCGTGAAGCTGGAGATCCCGCTGCGCCGGGCGATGAACGCGCTGCTGCTGGAGGTGTATCACGCCGACTGCGTGCGCATCACCGACCGCTGGAACCGCACGCTCGCGCGCTTCGGCGTGCCGCAGAAGATCACCCTGCCGAGCCTGCGCTTCAACCGGCAGATCGGCATCCACGCGGGCAAGGCCTACGACCCGGAGGGCAATCCGATCTCGGCGGAGGAATTCGCGGCGCGGCGCGGCTCGTGGTTCCCCAACGAAGACGACCGCGCCTACGTGAAGTCGTGCATGGTGAAGGTGCACGAGCGCGGAAAGTTCGCGAACTGGATCGCGCCGCCGGCGCAGGGAATCAACGAGCAGGCGGTCGATTTCGAGTACGTGAAGCTCCACTGAGGCCAGGGACGCTGATGAACAAACGGCTCGTCTACGTGTGCGAAGGCGGCGATTGCAGCGAGAAGGGGTCGATCGATCTGCACGGCGACCTCAAGACGATGCTCGAAGAGCGCGACCCGGAGGGTGTCAACAAGCTGCGCAAGTACCCCTGCTTCGGAGGGTGTGAGTTCGGCATCAACCTGGTGCTGTATCCCGACCGTGTCTTCTACAGCCGCGTGAAGCACGGTGACCTCGGCGCGATCTGCGACCACCTCGTCGGCGCCGGGCCGAAAGTGGACCGGCTCACCGGCGCGGTGCCGGCGGACGTCGAGCAGATCACGTACGACCTCCTCGACACGGGGTTCTGAGCGTTGGCGCTGCTGCTCACGCGCGCGAGCGACGCGCCGCGCGAGACGCTCGCGGAGTACGCGGCTGCCGGCGGCTACGAGGCGCTCGCCCACGCGTACGCGGGGACGCTCGCGGCGGACGAGATCGTCCGGCGCGTGACCGAATCGGGCCTGCGCGGCCACGGGGGCGCGGGATTCCCGACTGGACGCAAGTGGGCGCTGGCGGCGGCAGTGGACGCGCCGAAGAAGTACGTCGTCGCGAACGGCGGCGAGCACGAGCCGGGCAGCCGGAAGGACCGCTTCCTGCTCGAGAGCTACCCGCACCGCGTGCTGGAGGGGACGCTACTCTGCGCGCGCGCGACCGGCGCGTCGGGCGCGTGGATCTACGTCATCGAGGACATGGCGGACGCGATCGCGTCGGTGCGCGCGGCGATCGACGAGGCGGGCGCGGCGGGCCACCTCGCCGGAGTGGACGTACAGGTGACGCTCGCGCCCACGACGTACGTCGCGGGCGAGGAGTCGGCGGCGCTCGAGGTGATCGAGGGGAAGAAGGCGTGGCCGCGCAAGAAGCCGCCCTACCCCGGGCAGCCCGGCGGCGGGCTCTGGGGCGCGCCGACCACGGTGAACAACGTGGAGACGCTCGCCTGGGTGCCGGGAATCGCGCGCGAGGGGCCGGCGTGGTTCGGCGCGGGCGCGCTCCTGTGCACGCTCGACGACTCGGTGCGGCGGCCGGGGATCCACGAGGTCGCGCTCGGCACGACGTTCCGCGCGCTCGTATACGACCTGGGCGGCGGCCCGCGCGGCGGTGCCGCGGTGAAGGCCATCCTGCCCGCGCTGTCGTCGGCGTTCCTGGGCGCGGGCGCGCTCGACCTCCCCATGACGTACGACGGGGTCAAGGCGGCCGGCTCGGGCCTCGGCTGCGGCGGCGTGTCGATCCTCGAGGAAGGGGCGTGCGCGGTGGAGCGGGTGCTGGAGATCGCGCGCTTCTTCAAGAAGGAGCAGTGCGGCCAGTGTCCGCCGTGCCGCATGGAGACGAACACGCTCGCCGCGGTGCTGGAGAAGGTGCACTCCGGCGCGGAGACCGGGGACTTCGTGGCGCAGGCCGAGAAGATCGCGGCGTTCGCGCGCGGCAAGGGCAACTGCAGCTTGATCGAGATGGCCGCGGCGCCGGTTCTCTCGGCGTTGCGGCTGTTCCCCGGCGACTTCGCGCAGCACGCGCGGCACGGGCGATGCGCGGACTAGGCGCGCGTCTGGCCGTCACCGTGATGCTCGCGTGCGGCTGCCAGCGCCCTCTCCCGCCCGACGGCCTGCCTGATCCGGACGCACGCCCGCGCACGCCGGACGAGATCGAGAAGGTGAAGCTCGACATGGAAGAGATCGCCGGTGCGCTCGGCGTGGACTGCGGGTACTGCCACGTGCCGGGGGAGCGCTGGACGGTCGAGACGCCGAACAAGCGCATCACGCGGATCATGATGCGCCGCTTCACCGGGCGGCTCGTGCACGACGACGGCGCGCGGCTCGAGTGCCACGACTGTCACGCGGGCAAGGCGCGCTTCCTGGGCGACCGCGCCGAGACGGGGCGGATCAAGGCGGTGATGAAGGGGTTCACCCGGCGCTTCCGCCGCGCGGGGCCGGACGGCACGGCGGGCGCGCGCTTCGGGTGCGACGCGTGCCACGTGGACGTCAGCGGGAAGCCGGCCGCGCGGTTCTTGCCGCGCGCGCTGCCGCTCTGACGCGCCGGCACGCTACCAGGGCGCGAAGAGCTCGCGCCGCACGACCAGCAGCGCCTCGAGCCGCGGCTCCGGGCCGTCGGGGCTCGTCACCAGAAACCGCGCGCCGAGGTCCACGCGGAAGCCGCGCACCGGCGCGAAGTGCACCGCCGGGCCGAGCGCGAGGTGCTCGCGGCGCCCGTCGAAGCGCGCGCCGGCCTCCACCAGCAGCGACAGCCGCCGCGAGAAACCGTAGCCGAGCCCGTAGGTGGAGACCCACGAGACGCCGACCCCACCGGAAAGCCGCGCTTCGACGCCCTGCTTGGCGAAGAACGTGAGCCCGGGCAGCCCCTCGACGCCCACGCCGGCGCGTAGCTCCGCGCGCCCGGTGAACGTCCAGGCGCCGGACGCGTCGGCGGCGCTGCGGCTCGCGCCGGCCACCAGGGCGGGCGTGAGGAACACGCGCCAGGGAAAGCCGATGCGGTACGCGGCGAGCCCCACCCACCCTTCGACCGACGCGAGGCCGCGCGCAGGCCCGCCGCCGGCGCGCACGTCGGACACCTCGAGAACCGCGGCGCGCGCCCCGGCGCTCGCGATCTCCTCGCTTCCGACCTCGCCGCTCACGACCACGGCCCAGGCGGTGCCGAGCGCGGCGTCGCCGTCGAGCGCGAGGAGCCTGGTGCCGAGCCCGACCTCGTTGCGCGGCCGCGCCGGATGATCGAAGACGGGATCGACCAGGACGACCTCGCCGGCGCGGTTGACCTCGTGCGCACCGGCCGCCCCCACGACCCCCAGCGCCACCGCCAGGTGAACGGCGGCAGCGCGCCATCTCGGTCGAGCCCACATCGGCGCGAGAGTAGCACCCCGCGGTGAGGCAGGACGCCGGAGCCTGTGTTACGAACGGAGCGCGTGTCCGATCTTCCCGTCCAGGCGCGTACGCTGCGCGCGGCCAAGATCGCCGCGATCGTGGCGGTGATCGCGCTGCTGGTGGTCGCGCAGCGCCTCGGCGTCTTCCGGCAGCTCGACGATCCGGCCGGACTGAAGCGAATGCTCGTGGAGCTCGGAGCCTGGGGCTACCTGGCCTTCATCGCGAGCTACGCGGCGCTGCAACCGTTCGGCGTGCCGGGAACGGTGTTCATCATGGCGGCGCCGTTGATCTGGCCGTGGCCGGTCGCCTTCGCGCTGTCGATGGCGGGGACGATGGCGGCGAGCGTGGTGGGGTTCTCGTTCGCGCGGTTCGTCGCGCGCGACTGGGTCGCGACGATGGTGCCGCCGCGGTTCAAGAAGTACGACGAGGCCATCGCGCGGCGCGGTTTCGTGACGGTGTTCGTCCTCCGGCTCGTCTTCTGGATGCCGCCCCTGCTGCACGCGTTCTTCGGACTGTCGAAGGTCGGCTTCTGGACGCACTTCTGGGGCTCGGCAGCGGGCTATGTGATCCCGCTGTTCCTGGTGAGCTTCTTCGGGGAGAAGCTCTTCGACCTGCTGAAGGACGCACCGGTGGGTGTCTGGATCGCGCTCGGTGCCGCAGCAGTGGCGATTGCCGCGGGCGTGTGGGCGTTCCGGCGGCGCGCGGCGCCGTCCGGCGCGGCTCAGTGAGCGCGAACGGCCGCCTCCAGCGCGGCGTCGTCGCCGTGCTCCATCGCGCGCGCGGCGAGGAGGCAGGTTCGGTCGCGGCCGATGGTGGCGACGGCCATCACGCGGCCGCCCTGCCGGTAGGCGATGGTCGCGTCGCGCGCGGCGAGGTCGCCCGTGACCTGCAGCTGGTCCCACGCCTCGGCGTGGCCGACGTACCGGATCGTGACGTCGTAGTGCACGCTCCAGAAGAAGGGGACGTCGGCGAACGGGCGCGCCGCGCCGAGGATGTTGCGCGCCGCGGCCTGGCCCTGGCGCATCGCGACGACCCAGTGCTCGATGCGCACGGCGCGTCCCGAGCGGGGGTCCGGATAGCGGGCGACGTCGCCGGCCGCCCAGATGCCCTCGGTGGCGCGGAGCTGGGCGTCGACGACGACGCCGTTCTCCAGCCGGAGACCGGCAGACTCGGCCAGCGCGACGCGCGGGCGCACCCCGACGCCCATCACCACGAGGTCGGCCGGCAGCACCGCGCCGTCGTCGAGCGCGACACCGGCAGCGCGAATCGCGACGGGCTTGCGGCCGAGGTGGAACGCCACGCCGCCGGCCTCGTGCAACCCGCGCACGAAGCTGCCGACCGGCTCGCCGAGCACGCGCGCGAGCGGAACCGCCTCGGGAGCGACGACGGCCACCTCCACGCCGCGGGCGCGCAGCGATGCCGCCACTTCGAGCCCGATGAAGCTCCCGCCGATGACCACGGCGCGGCGGCCCCCCCCGCTCCCGCCGGCGGTCGCCGCCGCGATGACGGCGCGGCTGTCGGCCAGCGTGCGCAGCACGTACACGTCGGGGCGATCGGCGCCGTCGATCGGGAGGCGGATCGGCGCCGCACCGGTGGCGAGGAGGAGCGCGCCGTACGTGAGCGCGCGCCCGCTGGCGAGCGTGACCCGGCGCGCCGCGACGTCGAGCGCGCGCGCCTCGTCGTCGACGACCAGCTCCACGCCCAGCTCGCCGTAGTGCTCGGGTGGGCGCAGCGGCATCCACTCCTCCGGCGCCGTGCCGGCCAGGTAGTCCTTCGAAAGGTTCGGGCGATCGATCGGCCCGGGCGGCTCGGCGCCGAGCAGCGTCACCGGGCCCTCGTAGCCCTCGCGGCGCAGCGTCTCGGCGGCAGCGGCGCCCGCGGCCCCGGCGCCGACGATCACGACGGAGGCGGGCGCGGCGGCGGCGGCGCGCGCGTCGAGCGTGCGCTTTGCCGGCGCGACGGGCGCCCCGACCCGTACCGTGTCGCCGGCGCGCTGCACGTCGTAGCAGGCGATCGGATTGAGAGCCGGCGCCCCCACCGCCTCCCCGGTGCGCAGGCTGAAGCAGGCGTGGTGAAGCGGGCAGCGCACGGTCTCGCCCTCGACGAGCCCCAGCGCGAGCGGCCCACCGTAGTGCGTGCAGCTCGCGCCGGTGGCGAACACCGCGTCGCCCAGGCGGACCAGGATCACGGCATCGGCACCGACGTGCCCGGCCAGCGGCGTTCCTTCGGCGAGCGCGGCGAACGAGACACCCGCCGCGAGATCGGGGCCGGTCGCTGCTTCGGTCTGGCTTCCCATGAGGCGCCTCCCGGCACGCATGCTAGCGCGGAACGCGCCCGGCCAGCCGGCGGGCGCGTGTCCCACGCTCAGAGCGCGTAGCCCCCGGCCTCGATCGCGTGCAGCGCAATCTTCCGGCGGAGCGAGAACGTGTTCACGCGGGTGAACGAATAGTACGAGTTGATGTCCTTCACCCCGCGCGCAAACTCCTCGGCCTCGCTCACCCACATCAGCATCTCGCGCAGGAGGTCCAGGCACTTCTCGTGCGCCTGTGCGCAGAAGAGCTGCGTCATCGCCACCGGAATGTGCGCCGCCTCCTCGCCGCGCGCCGCAACCAGCTGCAGCGTCCGCGCGATTGCCGAGTCCATGGCGTAGATGAGGATGACGCAGTCGGCGAGCACGCCGAGCAGCTCCTGCTTCTCGGTCAGCACATCGAGGTACTTCTGCACGCCGAGAGAAGCGCCGTACGCGACGGCGCGCTTTGCAAAGTCGCACTTCTGCCGCTCGACGCCGAGCGGCCCCGGCGGCACCGCCTTGTCGATCGTCGACGGATCGGCCATCTCCGCCTGCACCTTCCCGACCAGGTCCATGAGCGCGATCCGTCCCTGCATCCCGCGCTTGAGCACGGTGCCCGACACGACCAGCCGGTTGATCTCGTTCGTCCCCTCGAAGATCCGGTTGATGCGCGCGTCGCGCGCGACGCGCTCGATCGGGTAGTCGGCGATGTAGCCGGCGCCGCCGTAGATCTGCAGCGTCTCGTCGGCCACCTCGAAGAGCTTCTCCGACGCGAACACCTTGATGATCGACGCCTCGATGGAGTGCTCCTCGACGGCCATCACGCGCTGCTTCTGCGCGTCGACCGCCTTGGGGTCGATCGCCTTCGCCCGCGCGTCGAGGAGCCCCGACGTCCGCGACGTCATCGACTCCGCCACGTAGGTCACGGTCGCGATGTCGCCGAGCTTGCGCCTGATGAGGTCGAACTCGGCGATGGGCTTTCCGAACTGGTGGCGCTGCTTCGCATAGCCGACGCCGTGCTCGAGGCAGTACTTCATCGCGCCCACCGCGCCGGCGGCGAGCTTCCAGCGCCCGAGGTTCAGGATGTTGAACGCGATCTTGTGACCCGCGCCGATCTGGCCCAGCACCGCGTCGGCCGGAATCGTGCAACCTTCCAGGAAGAGCGCGCAGGTCGAGCTGCCGCGAATGCCGAGCTTGTGCTCCTCCGGCCCGACCGTGAGCCCCGGCGCGCCGCGCTCCACCAGGAACGCGGTGAACCGCTCTCCGTCCACCTTCGCGAACACCGTGAAGAGGTCGGCAAAGCCCGCGTTCGTGATGAACTGCTTCTGCCCGTCGAGCTTCCACGTCTTGCCGTCCGCCGAGAGCACCGCGGTGGTCTTCGCCGCGAGCGCGTCCGAGCCCGCGGTCGGCTCGGTGAGCGCATACGCCGCCAGCAGCTCGCCGGTCGCGAGCCGCGGCAGGTACTTCTTCATCTGCGCGGGCGTGCCGAAGTACACGATCGGCATCGTGCCGATCCCCACGTGCGCTCCGTAGCTCACCGCGAACGACCCGAGCCTGCCGACCGACTCGGCGATCAGCCCCGATCCGTTCATGTCGCCGCCGAGCCCGCCCCACTCCTCCGGCACGTCGTGGCCGAGGAGCCCCACCTCGCCGGCCTTGTGCAGCAGCGCGGGCATGAGGCCTGGCTCCTTGGCCTCGATCTCGGCGGTCTTCGACTCGACTTCCTTGCGCATGAAGTCGTCGGCCGTCTGCTTCATCATCCGCTGCTCTTCGCTGACCATCTCCGGCGTGAACACCGTCACCGAGCCCGCCGGGGCGAGCAGGAACCCGCCGCCGGGCGTCACCGTGATGGGAGCCGCCGGTTTCTGCGGAATCGCTTCCATGGCCTGGGCCTCCTGCGGCGTCACTCGAACGTGTTGCCGCCGCCGTCCTTCACGTCGCCGCCGCCGGTGAGGCTGACGAACCCCTTGAACTTCGTCCCCCGCGCCTTCACCGAGCCGACGCCCGGAATGGCCACCGCGGCCGTCTTGCCCTCCACGGTGGACTCCTCCACCACGATGTCCCCGCCACCCTGGATGAGCAAGCCGTAGCGGCCGGCGATGATGATGCTGCTCCGCACCGTGATGCTGCAGGCGCCGCGCACGGTGATGCCGTCGCCGTCGGTGCGGATGTACACGTGGTCCACCTTGATCGACTCGGCGCCGACACAGGTGATCGGGTCGCTCGCGCGCACGCCGTCGGGAATGGACGTGGCGGCGGTGTCCGGTCGGTCCACCGCCTTCGCCGGGCCGCTCCCGTCCTCGCCGTCGCCGCCCGTGTCCTTCGCGTCCGGCGCCGTCTTGGCGCCGTGTGCCGCCTTGGGCCCGCAGCCGGCCCCGGCGCCGCTGGCGGCGACGAACGTGAAGAGTGCTGCAGCGACCGCGGCGCGCTTCACGAGGCGGAGGCCGGCTCCTCGGGCTCGGCCCACTCGCCGGCGCCCTCGTAGAGCCGCTCCGCCACCGACGTGCGCGGGCGGAACTGGGACGCGTGCACCGGGTCGCCGAGCACGCGGTGGCGCTCGACCTCCGCGATGAAGACCTCGACGAGCTTCGGGTCGAACTGCGTGCCGGCGCACTTGCGCAGCTCGCCGACCGCCACGTCGTACGGCAGCGCGCGCCGGTACGCCCGGTCGGAGGTCATCGCGTCCCAGGAGTCCGCCACCGAGATGATGCGGCCGAGAAGCGGAATGTCGTTGCCCTTGAGTGCCTGCGGGTAGCCGGTCCCGTCCCATTTCTCGTGGTGGTTCAAAGCCACGGAGGCGGACATCTGCATGATCTCGTTGTCCGAGTCCTTCAAAATTTCGGAGCCGTAGATG
>Ga0075425_100007968_pt1 | contig 11211 bp, 9 predicted proteins | sample SoiMethybrSBSTD4_FD_75300 | JGI IMG/M metagenome (GOLD analysis project Ga0075425, IMG submission 75300) | Bulk soil microbial communities from a Populus tree surrounding site in Tennessee, USA - Soil MetaG P. TD hybrid SBSTD4 | ecosystem: Environmental > Terrestrial > Soil > Tree plantation...
GCCGCCGGCTGGCCGCGCTCGAGGAATCGGTCGGCGCGCGTCTGGTGGAGCGGACCCCGAGCGGCCTCGTGCTGACCGACGCCGGGCGCCAGCTCCTGGCCGCCGCGCGCGGCATCGAGAGCGCGGTCGGCTCGATCGAGGAGAAGATCGTCGAGACCGCCGATGCTCTGCCGCGCGGCAAGGTGAGGATCACATCACCTGCCTGGATCGCCGAGCAGATCCTCATCCCGGCCCTGCCCGAGCTCACCGCGCGCCACGACGGACTCGAGGTCGATTTCATCGGCACCAACAGGTTCCTCAACCTCGCGCAGCGCGAGGTCGACCTGGCGATCCGAAACGTGCGGCCGACGCAGGCATCGCTCGTCGCCCGCCGCATCGCCGAGCTGGGCGGGTGTGCGTATGCATCGCCCGTCTACCTGCGCCGGCGCGGCACGCCGGAGTCTCCCTTCGCGGTGGCCGGCCACGACCTGCTCGTGTACGAGAACCTGGGTGGCATCCCCGGGTTCGAGTGGATGCGAGACGAGGATCGCGGGGCGCGCGTCGCGTTCCGGGCCAACGACGCGGTGGCGCTGCAATCGGCGGCCGAGGCAGGGCTCGGCCTGGCCGCGATTCCCTGCTTCCTGGGCGATGCATCGCGATCGCTCAGGCGAGTCGCTTCACTCGGATTCTCCCGCTGCGATGTACTGCTGGTCGTTCACGAGCAGATGCGCCGGCTGGCGCGCATCCGGGTGGTGAGCGACTTCGTCGTCGAGGTGTTCAACCGCGAGCGCGACCGGATCGCGGGGTGAGCGCGTCCGGATGTCCGCGGCCGCCGAGGTCGACGCGCAGGGAGGGATCGAGCAGGTAGCGGCCCTGCCGGTGCAGCAGCCAGGGCTTGAGCCCGCGGCGCCGGAGCTCGGTCAGCGCGACATGGACGCGGTTGACCGCCGCCGCGTGCAGGACCGTCTCGCCCGGCCAGCCAGCCTCGCGCAGCGCCTCGAGCGAGACGCCCTCGCCGCGGGCGGCGCGGTGGCTCTCGACCAGGCGCAAGAGGAGCCGGCGCAGCACCCGACGGCTCGCGAGATCCTGGGTGTGGCCGCCCGGCAGCGTGAACCAGGCCGCCTCCGGTCCGACGACCAGCACCTCGCCGCAGCCGGCGCCGGCCAGCCGCGCGTCGATCAGCCGGACCGCGGTGCGCGCGTCGTCGCACAGGTCGAGCAGCGAGGAGCTGGCGGCGAACGCGGGCGCTCGCGCCTCGTCGATGCGATCGCGAACGAACTCCTCGCCCGCACCGTCCTCGAGATCGACGTAGGCGCGGTACAGACCGAGGACACCGAGCGACACCCGATCGCCGGTGCCGGCCAGCAGCCGCTCCGCGCGCCGCAGGCTGGCGCGCGCCTCGTCGAGGCGCCCGAGGTCGGCCAGCGCGATGGCCAGCCGACCCAGCGCCAGCGCCTCGGAGCGCACGTCGACCACGTCGCGCAGGGTGGCCAGCGCGCGCTCGTGGCAGCACCGCGCCTCCTCGGCGTCGCCGGTCTCGTGCGCCAGCAGGCCGAGGTTCGAGCGCGTGATCGCCTCGAGCCGGTGATCGCCGGTGGCGGCCAGGCGGTCGAGCGCCGCGCGGTAGGTGGCGCGCGCGCGCGCCATGGCGCCCTGTTCTTGTAGAAGCACCGCCATGTTGGTCAGGAAGATGCCCTCCATCCGGTGCTGCCCGGTCGCGCGGAAGTCGGCGAGCGCTCGCTGGTAGTGGTCGATCGCCTCGTCGTAGCGCCGCGCGTCGTGGTGGATCGCGCCCAGGTTGCCGGTGCAGCGCGCCTCGGCCGCGCGATCACCGGCGTTCCGGTGAAGGATCGACGCCTCCTCGTACGCGGCGGTGGCGGCGTCGAGCTCGCGCAGCTGGTGGTGGAGGACCCCGAGATCGGCGAGCAGCGCACCTCGCATCGCGTCGTCCGCGCTCGCCGCCGCGCGCTCGAGCTCGCCGCGCGCCTCGTCGAGTCGGCCGCGCAGCTGGAGGGCCCGTCCGCGCACCCGGCGGCCGCGCGCCCCGAGCGCGGCGTCGCCGACCAGATCGACCAGCCGGTCCGACAGGAGGCTGGGATCGAGGAGCTCGAGCGCGTCGGCCAGCTCCGGCGACCCACCACCCGCCTCGAGCGCGAAGGCGATCGCATCGGCCAGGTTTTCCTGGTCGGCGCCGCCCAGTCGCGCCGCGGCGCGCAGGAAGTGGTCGCTGTGGCGCGCGCGGGCCGCTCCCTCGCGATCGCCCAGCTGCTCGAGCGCGTGGGCGCGGATGACCTCGAACATCGAGAAGCGAACCAGGCCGCCGTCGCTGCTCCGGCGCAGGAGCGCGCGATCGCGCAGGGCCTCGAGCAGGTCCAGCGCCGGGCCGTCCGACAGCACCGCCTCGGCCGCCTCGAGCGAGAAACCGCCGCGGAACACCGCGCACTCGGCGCAGGCCCGCTGCTCGCGCTCGCCGAGCAGCTGCCAGGAGCCCTCGATCGCGCAGCGCAAGCTGGCGTGGTGTGGAGGGGCGTCGCGCGGTGCGCGGCCCAGCGCGTCGAGCGGCCGCGCCAGCTGGGCGAGCAGTCCGTCGATGCCGAGCGCGTCGACCCGCGCCGCCGCCAGCTCGATGGCGAGGGGGATGCCCTCGAGCCGCGCCACCAGCTCGGCGATCGCCGCCGGGTCGGCCGACTCGGCAGGCGGGGGCGCGCCGCCCCACGCGCGGTCGACGAACAGCTCGACCGCCTCGGCGCCGAGCGGCGCCACCTCGTGCGTCACCTCGCCGACCAGCCGCAGGCGCTCGCGCGAGGTGACCAGGAAGAAGACGTCCGGCGCCGCCTCCGCCCAGACGCCGACCGTCTGTGCCGCGTGCTCCGCCACCTGCTCCATGTTGTCGAGCACCAGCACGCCCGGATCGCGTCCCGCCAGCGCCGTGGCGATCCAGCGCGTGCACAGCGGCCCGTCCCGGGCGCCGAGCGCGCGCCACACCGCCGCGAACACCTCCGGCAGGTCGCGCGCGCCGCTGAGGTCGCAGAACCAGGTCTGCGGGCGACGCCCGGAGCGGACGAGGTCGCGACGCGCGCACAGCTCGAGCGCGAGGCGCGTCTTGCCGGCGCCGGGCGGTCCCCACAGCGTGGCCATCGACGCACCGGTGCGGCACAGCTCGGCGAGCCGCACGAGGTCACCCGTGCGCCCGACGAACCGCGTCCTCGGCCGTGGTGTGCTCATCCGTCGTCCGGCAGCGGCAGATCGACCGGCGCGACGCGCAGCATGCGAGGACCGGTCGAGAGCTGCACCTCCACCGACAGGCGACCTTCCACCAGCTGCATGGGCCCCAGCGGCGTCACCTGGCGCTGCTCGCCCGCGCCGTTGCACCAGGCGCCGCGCACCAGCGGCTCTGCGCCGTCGACCACGATCACGCCGGTCGTGCAGCCGGAGTCGCGCGCCGCGTAGGTGCCGGACAGATCCTGGGCCGGCGCCGGCGCCGACCAGACGATCTCCTCGCCCGAGGGCTCGACCAGCACACCTTCGGCGCTGCCCGCGTCCCAGCTGGCCGCGAAGGTCCAGCCGTCGAGCCCGAGCGCGATCGAGTCGCCGCTCGCCTCGCCGACGAACCAGCCGGGATACCGCTCGACCGCCGGATCGTCCCCGCAGGCGTAGCCGGCGACCAGGCCGTCCTGGACGGTCAGTCCGATCGACACTCCGCCGTCCTCATCGGCGACAGCGGCGACGAAGCGAGTCGGTTCCGCCGGATCGCCGCACGCGACGAGCGCGAGGGCGGCGGCCGGCAAGTAGCGCGAAGCGACCATGGCGGCACACCTGATCGTAGGTTTGGTGGGCGCGCCGGGCTCGTCAAGCAATGAAGTCGTCGCCCGTGGGGCACAGCCGCACGCTCCCGCCATGGGTGCGATACTCTCGCGGCATGCCGCGCACCGCGCCTTTCCTCTTCAGCATAGCGTTCGTCCTTTCCTGCAAGAGCGGCAGTGACAAGCCGCGCTCCGAGCCGGCCGCCGAGCCGGCTTCGCAGCCGGCTCCCGCCCCCGCGCAGCCCGCCCCCGCCCAGCCGGCTCCCGCCGCCGCGCAGCCCGCCGCGCCCGAGCCGACCACGCCGGAGGAGATCGACGCGGCCCGCAAGAACGCGATGCTGGCCGGCAAGGACGCGGACGTCATCAAGTACTGCGAGCTGGAGGGCATCAAGGGCCTCGGCGAGGGTGGCAAGGGCGACGGCCAGGCACAGCTCGGCTGCGCGCTCGCCGCCTGCCGCTCGAACCAGGCCGACAAGGCGAAGGCATGGGCCAAGGGCCTGCCGAAAGCGCTCAAGGACCAGGCCAACAAGATCTGCCTGGCCAGCAAGGTCGTCCTCTGACCCGCGCGCGTCAGGGAAGAAGACGCCAGAGCGCCATCTGCGAGCCGGACGTCGGGCCGACCGAGCCGGCGGCGACGATGCGGCCGTAGCCGTCGATCGCGAGCGCGTCGATCCGCTCGGAGCCGTCGGTCGCGCCGGTGACGCTGTCGCGCACACGGCCGCCGTCGCCGAAGCTCGCGTCGGGGGTGCCGGCGGCGGTGAAGCGCCAGAGCGCGAACCCGCCCCGGTCGGTCAGGAAGCTCTGGCCGGCGAGCACGATCCGGTCGGCGTCGTCGATCGTGACGGCGAGCGCCTGCTCGGCGCTCGTGCCGGCCGGCAGATCGGCAAACGCGACCCCGCCGTCGCCGAAGCTGCTGTCGAGGGCGCCGGTGGCGCCGAAGCGCCACGCGGTCGCGTGGACGCCTTCGTCGGGAGCGGCGGCCCCCCCGATCACCACACGACCTGCCGAGTCGATGGCGACGGCAAAACCGTAGACATCCGGCCCCTCGCCGACCGCGTCGATGGTGACGATGCCGTCCCCGCCGAAGCTGGACTTCGGGTCCCCCTGCTCGTCGAGCCACCAGACGGCCAGATCCCAGTCGATCACACCGACACCGGACCCGACCACCACGATCTCGTCGCCGCTGAGCGCCAGGCCGAACGGGAGCACGCCGGTCGAGCCGCCCGGCATGTCGCCGAGCGCGACGGCGCCGCCGTCGCCGAAGCTGTCGTCCGGGTCGCCCTCGGGCGTGAAGCGAAGCACGGTCGCCGAGTTCTCGCCCGCCAGCACGACCGCCCGGCCCGAGTCGTCGATCGCGACCCGCATGCCGGGCCCCTGGCCGGGGACGTACACCCTCCCGATGGTCCCGAAGCCCCCGTCGGAGCTGCCGTCGTCGAGATAGCGAAACAGGGCCATGCCGTCGCCGAGCCGCCCGGTCGCGAGCAGGCGTCCTTCCCCGTCGAGCGCGACGCCGTACCCACTGTCGGCCCTGCCCTCGATGAGAACGCCGCTGCCGGCCCAGGACGGATCGGGCCGCCCGTCGGCGAGGAACCGCCAGATGACCAGCGCCTGATCCTGCTCGGTGCCGATCACCACGATGCGCCCGGCGCCGTCGGTCACCACCTGGCTGCCGCGGTCGTAGAGCGCGATGGGCGGCTCGGTCAAGAAGCCGCTGCCGTTGAGCGATGGATCGAACGAGCCGGCCGGCAGCGGCGTGACGCGCGCGTCCACGCCCGGCGCCAGGTGGCCGTCGGCGTCGCGCCCGAACGCGCGGTAGAAGTACTCGGTGCCGATGGCGAGGCCGGAGTCGGTGACGGCCGACTCGTCGCCGTCGTAGACCAGCTCGCCGTCGGCGGCGGTGGCCGGATAGCCGCCGGTGGCGCGCCTGACGACCACGCTCGCGAGGCCGTCGATCGCGAGATCGTCCCAGGAGAGGAAGACCTCGTCGCGCACCGCGACCGCGGCGAATCCGCCGACGTCGCGCGCGCTGCCGCCGCCACCCGCGCAGACGTAGCTGGTCGACTCCACCTCGCCGGCATCCAGAACGCCGTCGCCGTTGTCGTCGGTGCCGGTCTCGATGGCGCTGCCGCCGCCGGCGCAGTTGTCGCCCGGCGGCTCGTCGACCACACGCACCAGCTGGCCGGGCGACGCACCGCCGTCGTCGTCGCCGCCGCAACCGCCGAGCAGAGCAAGAACCAGCAGCGCCGAGACCGATCCAGCGCGCGCGAAGTCTGTCATTGGACGCCCCCCGCTCGCGATTGTATCGCGTCAGGGGAGCAGACAGACGCAGATGTGCTCGGCGGCCGGGTGCTCGCAGCCGAGATCGCCGCTGGCGCGGTCGCAACCGTCGGTCGTCTGATACGAACCGGCGCATGGAGCGCCGAGCTCATCGCAGACCTCGGCGCAGGTGTTGTACGCGCCGGAGGTGTGGAAGGCGCAGCTCACCTCGTCGCCGCCGCAGTCGCGATAGACCGGCGCGTCGCCGAACAGCGCGCGGCAGGTCTGTGCCGCGGCGTCGGGGACCGCGGCCTCGTCGTCGTCCCCGCAGCCAGCGAGGAGCAAGAGGAGCGCGAGCCGCCGCACCGATCGAATCTAGCATCGGGCGAACGCCGCTCGCCTGATTAGACTGCCGGCATGGCCACCTAGCGTGGCGGAAGTGTTCGACCACCGGACGCGGCCGCCCGAGGTGGACAACCTCGGCGACACGCGATTCCTGTGCCCGCGCAAGAACCGCTATGTCCAGCCGGCGGCGAGACGCCGCGCCGCGAACAGGAAGAGCGCGAAGCGCTCGAAGCGGTGAGCACTGCTGAAATCGGACGGCGGCGGCAACGCCGGTAGCCGGCAGCGTGCGGTTTGCAACGCGCCGCCTGCGTGGTCGGCCGAGCGGTTGCGCGTGCGTGCGCGCGGCATGGCCCTTGCTGAAGGTCGCCGCAACCGCCAAGGAGATTCCCCCATGCGTTCCGCCCGCCGCGCCGGCCTGGCGCTCCTCTTGCTCACCATCCTGTCCAGCACCAAGGGATGGGCCGATTCGCCCATCACCTCGCCGTCGAGCGGCGCGGTCGACGTCCTCAAGTTCAAGATCCCGGGCGGCGACGTTCAGGCCGCGATCGGCGACGCCTACGACGGTCGCGACTTCGGCGCCGCCGACGCGCGCGCGATCGGCAAGCAGCTGGCGAGCTACATCGGCAGCCCGAAGGCAAGCGCCGCCGGCGTGTTCGACGCCATCCAGACCATGGACTCGGTGCTGATGGGCGTGTCCGATGCCAGGCAGCGCGCCGCGGTCGAGCGGAGCTTCAAGCGCGAGCTCACCAAGCTGGCCAACACCGGTGACGGCATGGGCAAGGCGGGCCTCGCCATGCACAAGGTCTTCCGCAGCATCCGCTACGGCCGCGGCAAGACGGTGTCCCAGGTCGACAAGAGCCCCGAGTTCAAGTTCCTCGCCAGCTCGTTCAAGGCCTCGGGCGACGCCGGCGGCGACGTCGTGATGGGCATCCTCCACTTCGCGCGCAACGAGTTCTCCGGCCGCGCGACCGCGCGCCAGCGCGCGCTCGTCACCTATCACCTGACCGAGGGGATGGGGAAGCTCCTGGCACAGAACATCAACGGAAACCGCGGGGCCGGCAAGTACACCACCCAGCTGGCGCAGAGCACGCTCGAGTACGCCACGTTCTATCCGAAGTACCAGGGCGCGGCCGATCTCCTGTCGGTCTGGAAGGACGGCAGCCTGAGCAACCGGCAGAAGATCAACCGCGCCTCGTCGGTGAACCAGTCGGCGCGCGCCACCCTCGAGATCGCCGGCGCGGGGTCGTGGAAGGCGCCGTCGAAGGCCAGACCGGTGTTCGCCGCCGGCAACGTCAAGCCGAGCCGCACCCCGGCGGGCAGGAGCCGCACCCGCACCGCCTCGCGCCGCACGACCGGCCGCAGCGGCCGCTGATCGCCTACCAGCCGTGGCTGGCGGAGCAGTCGACCGGGAAGCCGCCCGCCGGGACCGCGCTGGCGCACACACACACCTTGCTGCAGGCGAATGGCCCGGTGTCCATCGGCGCGACGCATGCGAAGTCGCCGTCGCACGCGCTGCCGGTCGCGGTGACGCAGTCGCTCGCGTCGCCGCAGCCCTCGGTGCAGAGGTCGGTCTCCTCTCCCTCGACGTGCAGGCAGAGCGTGCTCGGGCAGTCCAGCGCCGGCGACGCGAGCGCGGTCGCGGCGGCGGGGTCGAGCCCGCTCGCGCAGGCGCGGCCGGAGGCGGCGGCGTCCGCGGCCGGAACCCCGTCGCCGCTGCCGCCGTCGTCGTCACCGCCGCAGGCCAGGAACGCGATCAGGAGCGAGAGCGCCAGCGGTCGCACGCGTCCATCATAGCGCGTCCGGGCTGACGAACGTGTAGCCGAGGGCGCGCACCCCGTCGACCGTGTCGCGCAGGTAGTCGAGATCGAAGAAAGGATGGAAGTAAAAGCCGGCCACCCCGTCGCGCACGACCAGGTTCTTCTCGGCCGCGTTGATGATGTCGGCCGGGAAGCGGGGCGGGAAGATGTAGAACCAGTCCGGCTCGATGTTGCCGAGGTTCTCCGGCAGGACGCGGCTGCCGTAGACATCGCGCACCGCGTACGGGAAGAGCTGGCCGAAGATCCGGGTGTAGTCGGGCGCCAGGCCGGTCAGGACGCCGGGAAAGTAGAGCACGCGCTCCCAGCGGGTCGCGAAGCTGGCGGCCGCCGCCTGGTAGCTGGCGGCTGATGCCGCGTAGTGCGGGAACTCGAAGATCTTCGGCGCCGGCAGCCCGGCGCGGCGCAGGTAGCGGCGCGCGGCGGTCATGCGGCCGGTCGCCCAGCTCACCGAGTCCTTCGGCAAGGGGCCCAGGTAGCTGAGCGAGTGGTCGAGGTTCTCGGTGATGCGGTAGAACTCGGTGTCGTCGCCGGTGACCCGGGTGTACGGGTTGAGCTTCGGGCTGTACTGGTGGGTGTAGCCGTGCATGATCGGCACCCCGCCGCGCGCGATCATGTAGCGGAGCGCGTCGGCCACCTCGGGCGACTCCTCCATGAGGATGCTCTCGGCGATCCCGCCGTTGTAGTAGCCGCGCGGGTCCTCGTAGCGGGCCACCACGCCGAAGCCGAACGGGATGCCCTCGCCGTAGAGGTAGTCGGCGAGCGCGCGCAGCTCGGCCGGATCGTCAGCCGGGCTGATGTCCTCGATGCGGAGCACGATGCGGTGGCGCTCGGCGGTGGCCGGCGCGAGCGCGTCGAACAGGAGGTCGGCGAAGACCAGGTAGCGGTCCTCCTCGGTCATGTAGGTGAAGGGCAGGTCGGCCACGTAGGTGAGGCTGCCGGCCCGGATGGCCCAGGGCAGCGTCGTGCCGTCGGCGCGCCGCGCCTCGGCGAGAACCTGGGCGCGCGCCGGATCGACGATGGCCGTGCCGAGGATGCCGCTGGCGTTCTCCTCGTAGCGATCGAGGACGCGGCCCTTGTAGTCGACCTCGCCGATCGAGGAGAAGTCGAGCGCGGTCCAGGTCCAGCCGTACTCGGCGAGGAACGCGTCGTAGCCGGCGCGGGTCTGGAGCTGCCAGACGTTGAAGAAGGACCAGATGACCGGGCGGGTGGTGGCGAGGACGTCGTCCAGCAGACACGCGGGCAGCGGCTCGTCGTAGGTGGACCCGAGATAGATCGTCGCGTCGTAGGTGGCGAGCTCGCCGCAGACGTAGCTGACCGCCGGCTTCGCGGTCCACGAGCCGAAGTGACTGGCCAGGTTGGCGGCGCCGATCGCGTAGAGCTCGCCGAGCGCGCCGTACGGGCCGCCGGTGTCGTAGAGGACCAGGGTCTGGAGCGGGCTGGCCGGATCGAGGCCGATCGCGTTCGCGGTCGGCGCGATGACGTCGCTCGCGATCTCGCCGTCCGCGCGCAGCGGGATGCCGGCCGGCGACGGGTTCCACACCGCGGCGGCCGCCGCCGCGCGATCGCCGGTCGCGTGTGCCACGTCGCGGACCGGCGCGTCCGCCACGTCCGGCGGCGCCTCGCAGGCGGCGAGGAGGACGAGGGTGGTGGCGAGCGCGTTCCTCACGGACATCGGGTGTAGTCCTGGTAGAGCGTCCGGGCGGCGCCGCCGCGCGCCGGGTCCATGTAGTCGAGCACGGAGAAGGCGATGACCCGGCGGGCGACGGCCCGTTCGGCGGCCAGGCTGGCGCGCAGGGTCGCGGGGTGGATCGGAACGGCGGCGAACGGGCGCTCGTCGACCGGCGCGCCGTGCACCTGGCGGAACAGCTCGGCCACCGACCACAGCTCGACGCCGTGCGCGCCGGCGACCGGCTCGAGCGCGGCCAGGTAGCCGGCCGCCATCTCGGCGGTGGCGCGCCCGGTGCCGACCCCGTCCTGCAGCATGACGATGTCGACGCTCTTCTCCGACAGGATCGCGTCCCAGAAGCGGGCGTGCGCGGCCGGGTCGAGCGCGCCGGTGAAGTAGGGGGCGATGGCGATCGGTTTTCCGGGCGCGAGCCGCCGCAGCGCGGCGGCGCTCGACACCAGGTGCGCGCGCAGCACCTCCTCGCGGCCGGCCCAGGAGACGTCGTCGATCTCCTGCGGCAGGTACCAGCCGGCGCACACCGGCGAGCTGGCGCACAGCCGGGCCAGAGCGCGCGCCCGGCGCGGCCGATCGAGCGGCGGGGCCGGACGCGACGCCGCCGACGGGCGCGGCCAGCTCGAGTCGCGCTCGAGCCCGAGGAAGATCTTCATCTCCATCGCCGCCGCCGCGGCGAGGAGCGGGCGGAGATCGTACGGTCCCGCCTCGTCGCCGGTGAACTGCACCACCACCAGCTCGACGCCGGCCGCGCGCAGGAGCGCGAGCGCTCGCCGCCAGGCCGCCTGATCGAAGGCGAGCTCGCGGCGCCCGAGCTGGACGAAGCTGGCGTCGAAGCCGCGCGCACATGTGCGCACCGGCACCGGATGCTCGGCCGCCGTGCAGCCGAGGCCGAGCACGGCCGCGGCGCCGATGACTGCGCGCAGGCCCTTCACGCCGCTCGCGCCACCTTCGGCTGCGGCTCGAGCAGACCCGAGATCCGCCGGGCGGCCTGTCCGTCGCCGTACGGATTGGCCGCGGAGGCCATCTGGCGGTAGGCCGCCGGATCGCCGAGGAGCCGGCTCGCCTCGCGCACGATGTTCGCCCCCGAGGTGCCGACCAGGCGAGCCACGCCGGCGGCGATGCCCTCCGGCCGCTCGGTGTTGTCGCGCATGACGAGGATGGGCACCCCGAAGGTCGGTGCCTCCTCCTGCACGCCGCCCGAGTCGGTGAGGACGAGGGTGGAGCGCTCGAGCAGCGCGACGAACTCGAGATAGCCGAGCGGCGGCAGGAGCACGATCCGGTCCTCGCCGCCGAGGATGGTGCGCGCCGGACCGTCCACGTTCGGGTTGAG
>Ga0075425_100007971_pt1 | contig 11208 bp, 8 predicted proteins | sample SoiMethybrSBSTD4_FD_75300 | JGI IMG/M metagenome (GOLD analysis project Ga0075425, IMG submission 75300) | Bulk soil microbial communities from a Populus tree surrounding site in Tennessee, USA - Soil MetaG P. TD hybrid SBSTD4 | ecosystem: Environmental > Terrestrial > Soil > Tree plantation...
TGCGCGAGATGGGTAAGCTTCGTGCAGCCACGGCGGCGCGACAGAAAGCGGCTGGACGCGCTGCGGGCGCTGTGGGTGCCGAACGCGCGCAACGAATTGCGTCGGCGTCTTCGATCGAGACGCTCACCGATAAACAGTTCGCCCTCGAGCAACAAATTGGCGAGCAGAAGCGACAGATTGAGGAGCAGCAGAAGATCGCCAAAATGGCGCCGAGTGACGCAAAGGCCAGTAGTTCCTATGGCGTGCTGCTCGTCCGAAAAGCTGAACTCGAGGCGCAGCTTAAAGACTACGGCGCCCAATACACCGACAAGAATCCAAAGGTCATTCAAGCGCGCAATCAACTCGGCGAGATCAATCACCAGATCGCGCAACTCAACGCCGGCGGGGGCAATCAGGATTCAGCGTCCTTGAATTCAGCCGAAGGCCGTGAACTCCGCTCGATGCAGCGAGAACTGGCTCGAATGCAGACTGAGCTTTCCATCACTCAGCGTGAACTCGACCGTAAGAAACAAGGCGCCCCCAACTCGACAAGCGAGAAGGCGGTCTCCGCATTCATTCCGACCGTAGCCGCCAACACGGGCGGCGAAGCCGATGGTGAAATGCAGACAGACTACGAAAGTCTGCGCAAGCGCTACGATGCGCTGTTGACAAAGCAGGACCAGTTGGGAAGAGCGCAGATGGCCACGGCAGGTCTCGACCCCGGTGTATTCCAGCTCGTAGATATGCCCGCGCAACCTCGAATGCCGGTCGGACCGAACCGATTCAAGTACAGAATGTTCGGTCTGGCCGTGGCTCTTGGGGTGTCGTTGCTTGTGGCGTTCGCGCTGGAGATACCAAAGCTATACGCCGTCACCGACGATCGTGACGTTGAGTATTACCTCGGAGTGCCGGTCATCGCTTTGATTCCCGAAACCGCCAATCCGGCCGAAGGCCGATCACGTCGGCTACTGCTTGGTCGCGCCCTCGGGGCATTGCTTATCGCAGCGTTGGCGTCTGTTGCGATCTTTCTGATGAACAGCTTGAACCTTTTTGCGCATATTGCTGCGTTGTTGCGGTGAGGAGTTTCATGCGGGATGTGTCTCTAAAAGCGATGTACTGACGAAAAGGTAGAGGAAGATATGGGGAAAGTATACGAAGCTCTAAGGAAGGCAGAAGTAGAGGGTCACGCGGCGGGATGGTCGTCCTATGCCGCTGAACATACGCTAACGTCGGCGTCGAATGGCAACGGACACAAAGATGACTTCATCGATTATTCGCTTAACGCGCTCGATGCAGTCGAGATCGAGGAGCGCAATCGCGAGATCGCCGCTGCGCAAGCTGAGCGCAAGTCACTCACAAAACCGTCGCGAGAAGTAACGGTCGATACGGCGCGCATCGCGCCGCCCTTAACCGCGTTCCACACTGATGCAGGCGAGGAATACAATCGGCTCGCAGTCACGCTGATTGCGACAGCAGGGGAGAGACCCCTCAAACGCGTGTTGGTGGCGTCGGCGCAGCACGGCGAAGGTCGTACCTCGATCACGTTAAACCTGGGGTGCTCGCTTGCGCGCGCGCAACGTCGAATCCTTGTGATCGACACGGATCTGCACCGGCCCTCGCTTCTCCGATTTTTGGGATTGAGCGCGGACGTCGGATTGGCCGATGCGCTCAAGAATGGGCTACCGGCTGGCTCGGCGGTCATTCGCATCCAGCCGTTTGGGTTTGACCTGCTGCCTACCCGCGAACAGGTTAAGAACCCGGCAGAGCTACTATCGTCAGTCTCCTTTGGAGAGGTGCTTGAGCTGTTAGAACCAAACTATGACTTCATATTGTTCGACTCTCCCCCGCTTCTGACCGTAGCCGATTCCAGCCTGCTGATTCGCCACACTGACGCGACTTTGTTGGTCATCCGCTCCGGCAAGACTACCTCAGGGCAAATAGGAAGGGCCGTTGCGCCACTGGCGCAGGAAAAAATCCTGGGAGTAGTGCTCAACCGAGCGGCTTAAGGTTTCGTTCCAACGGTCGCGCAAGTCGAGGCCAAATGCGGTGATCAGTTCACGACAGAAAACGCCTTCAGCGAAAAAGGTTGCACGATGTTGTCCAGGAATCATTCCCGCACGCTTTCGCTTTTGATCCTTGAAAGCATACTCACGTGCTGTTGCGGCATTGTGGCGGTCTATGTTCGTTTCGGCTCGGAAGCGCCAGAGGTGCTGGTCGCCGGGCGGGGCTTGTTGAAGATCTTACTGATGATCGTCGTTACCCAAGCTTCCTTTTATCTATTGGATCTCTACGATTTCAGTGAGATACGAAAGCCGGGCGTGCTTTACGTACGCACGCTTCAGGCGCTCGGACTCGCCTCGATTGTCATGGCGGTAATCTTCTACACGTATCCGCAGATGCTCTTTGGGCGAGGCGTGTTCCTGATCAGCTTGCTGTTCATGCTGAGCACGATGATTCTGTGGCGAGTTTTTGTGATGTGGCTGCTTGGCCATCCCAGACTTGCCGAACGAGTGCTGATACTGGGAACCGAGAAGAATGCCATCGACCTGGCCCGTGAAGCGCTTGATCGGCCCGAGCAAGGATACAAGATAGTCGGATTTGTCGGCGATGACCCGCAGTTGGTTGGTCAGAGCTTGATCAATCCACGAGTCCTCGGATTGACCGACGATCTTCAGCAGATAGTTAATCGCTATCACATCAACCGTATCGTGCTCGCCATCAATGAGCGACGCGGGCGCATGCCGCTCGGTTCGTTGATTGAGATGAAGCTGCGCGATGGCCTGGCGATCGAAGAATCGGATTCGTTTTACGAGCGGCTAACCGGAAAAGTCAGCACGGGAACGCTGCGGCCCAGCTGGCTGATCTTCTCGGGGCCTTCGCGGAGAATGATCTTTTATCGCCAGCTTCGAAGACTGCTGGACGTTTTGCTGTCAGTCGTAGGGCTTATTCTATCATTGCCCATAATGATGTTCACTGCCGTCGCAATCAGGCTCGATTCGCGCGGGCCAATCCTGTATCGACAGACGCGCGTCGGCCAGCGCAATCGAACCTTCACTATCATGAAGTTTCGCTCGATGCGTATCGATGCAGAGCCCGGAGGTCCCGTGTGGGCTGAGGAGGACGACCCGCGCGTCACGCGGGTAGGCCGCGTCATTCGTAAACTGCGAATCGATGAACTGCCACAGTTCATCAACATCATTCGCGGCGAGATGACCTTCGTCGGTCCCAGGCCCGAGCGTCCTGAGTTCGTTTCCCGGCTCGAGCGTGAGATCCCGTACTATTCGCAGCGGCATTTGGTGAAACCCGGTCTTACCGGTTGGGCGCAGGTCCGCTATCCCTATTGCGCATCGGTCGAGGACGCTATTCAGAAGCTTCAATACGATCTCTACTACATCAAGAATCAGACGCTGCTGCTGGACGTGATTACTTTGTTTGAGACCGTGAGGATAGTTCTTTTCGGCAGAGGAGCACGGTAACGCGGGTGAAAGAATCACGGCTGAAGGACGAAAGCTCGATCGGCTCGTTACGGATAGACGGCATCGTTTTCATCGTTCAGTCTGAACCGTTTGAACCGGAGGAATCATGAGAATCAACTCTCTTGTACTGCGCGCGATCAGTTCCGCGATGGTCACCATATGTGTGCTCGCGGCAAGCCCTTCGCTGACAGCGGGCCAATCTCAGAGCCAATCTCAGACAGCTTCACCGATCAAGGCTTCACAGTTTGGGGCGGCGTCGCATACCGGATCCCTGTTGCCTTCCGATCCAGGCGATGCCTATTTCGCTGCAATCTATCGTGATTTTTATAACAACTACAAGCTCGGTCCTGAGGATCAGCTGGCGTTGCGGGTTCAGGGGCAGCCGGATTATTCGATCGAGCTGGTGACGATTTCTCCGGTAGGCCGAATATATCACCCGCTGCTTGGCGACCTCGACGTAGCCGGTATGACCGTACCCAAGCTGACAGAAAGACTAACGATTGAACTGAGCCAGTACGTCATCGATCCGAAGGTAAGCCTGTCGCTCGTCGCAGCCAATAGCGCCAAGATAGGCGTGCTCGGCGATGTCACTCATCCCGGCGTTATCGTGATGGCCAGGCCGATGACCGTACTGGACGCAATAGCAGCGTCGGGAGGGGTCTCCGATACCGGCAGTAAGTCCGATGTGACTGTATTGCGCCAGATTGGCGGGGGGCGATCGCTAATAAGAAAGGTCAACCTCAAGCGGATCCTCGAGGGCAAGGGCGAACCGGAAGAGAACCTTGCGATTCAAGCCGGAGACACGATCATCGTGCACGGCAACACTCGGAAAAAGATTGCCAATGTCACCTCATTGCTGGGCTTCGGCAGTTTCCTGGGATTCGTTCGAGGTCTTTGATCTATGTTCATTAGAAGCAATCGTCAAACCGGCGGAGCCGTGGGCGAACCGCATTTCTCGCCGCTGGCGGCGCAACTCGATGCAGCGCTCAGTGTGGGAGGGCCCATGAGAAATGAGAGAAATGCGAGCAAGCCGACGCCTCTTGCGATTTTCGTACGCCGCCGGCTCGAAGAACTGGAACTCAAGCAGTCGGACTTTTGCAGGTTGACCGGGTTCGACCAGGGTCTGCTGTCCAAAATACAAAACTCCATCATCACCAGTTTGAGCCTTGAAAGCACGCTTAGACTCGCGCTCGGACTGAGTGTCGCACCAAAGGTCTTGTTCGGCCTGATGGATCGATTCGACCTGCAGGATCTGGTGATGAGGGCTTACGCGTTTGAGTTCTTTCCAGAACTGAGCAAGATGGACGGCGGCGATATTCCCGGACCCGTGTTCGAAATAGCGAGCCTGGCGTTTTGTGCTTACTCGATGGGCCGAAGCCTTGCCCCTGCTTACGCCATTTTGTGCCACTTGACCGCGGTTCGGCGCGGGTCGAAAGAGAGACAGGAGTCGAGCGCGCAAATAGCGGAGGCTTACGGGTTATGAACCGGAAAAGGCTGCGCTTGATCGTGTTGACTCAGGGGGGATGCGAGCTCGCAATCAGAAGGCTGCTGGACCTTGATTGCGCGGAACTTTCATCCATATTCATCGAAACCGATATTCTCCGCCACCGAAGCCTGCGTCAAAAAATCGTTCGATCAATCCGCTACGACGGTTATGCCGCCACCGCCGGAAAGTTCGCGCGCAAGATGCTCGGAATGAGCGGCCTGTATGATGACGGCATCAGGGCGCTTACACTCGGCCGCAATCAACTGCGAGAAATGGCAAATGAGAATGGCATACCGGTGCATTTCGTCGCCAACTATCATGACGAACACTCCATAGCCCTGATGCGGGCCGCCAATTCTGATCTGGGAATAGTCCTTGGAACAAACATCCTCAGGGAATCGGTGTTCAAAATCCCGCGGCTCGGTTCAATCAACTTACACCAGGGTCTTGCGCCTTATTATCGCGGCGGCCCGTCCGTCTTCTGGGAATTAACCAACGGAGAGCGCGAAGTTGGATTAACGGTGCACTTCGTCGCGTCGAAAGTTGATACCGGCGACATCGTCGTACAGCGGACAGTGCCGCTTGAATACGACTATTCGCATCAACTCGATTACGAAGCATTCCTCGACGAATATCGTCAGAAGTTGACTGCGCCGAGCGCCGAGCTCGTGGCCGAGGCGGTGCGAATGATAGCCGAAGGTACGGCCTCACCGCGCCCGCAGGAAACCACCCTCGGCAAGCGATACAGGTTGCCAACAAAAAGAGAGAAAGATGAACTGCGACGCCGCCTGCGCGAGCGTCGTCGAGTTCAGGCTGGATACGCTCTGCCCCAGAGGGCGAACAGCGGAGATTGATGAAGAAAACAATGCTACATCTGATGCGAGTTGCGGGTGCTTTTACTCCCTTTCGGATAGCCAATCGGGACAAGGCGCTGATACTGACCTACCATCGGTTCAGTCACTCCGGCGCGGGAGAGACAACTTCCGCCCGCGCATTCGACGAGCAACTGCGTTACCTGACGACTCGCTACAGGATTGTTCCTCTCGCCACGCTCACCGAGCATTTGTCGAGTGGCCAGGCTCTGCCGGCAGGCATCGCTGCGATCGCGATCGATGACGGCTACCGGGATGCTTATGAAATTGCTTTTCCCATTCTTCGCAAGTTCAACGCGCCGGCCACGCTTTTTGTCGTGACCGATTTTGTCGATCGAAAGGTATGGCTGTGGACTGACAAAGTGCGCTTTCTGGTAACTCACTCGAAGACCGAGAACCTTGCCATAACGATAAACAATCGCGTGTTGCGCTTGAAGCTGGACGGGCCCGCCTTGCGTCTGGAAGCTGCAGCACGGATCAACTCCGCGCTGAAACTGGCGCCGGATGACCTGAAGGATCACGTCATCTTCGAAATTGCGACGTTGCTCGGCGTTCGGGCGCCCGGCACGCCGCCCCCCGAGTTTGGGCCGATTTCCTGGGCGCAGGCGCGCGAGATGGATGCGGCGGGAGTGCAAATCGGCTCGCACACCGCCACTCATCCCATACTGACCAGAGTGAGCGATGGGCGCCTGCGAATGGAAGTTTGTGATTCACGCTCGCGGCTGGAAGCGATGCTTAGCCGCGAAGTCGATCTTTTCTGCTACCCAAACGGCGATTACGACGAGCGCGTCGCGCGCGCGGTCCGCGCCGCCGGTTACAGATGTGCGGTAACGGTCGAACCTGGTCTTAACGGAATTGACAGCGATCTGTTAAGGCTGCGCCGAGTGCACACAGACAACAATTTCGCCCGCTTTCTTCAATCCACCAGCGGATTCGAGCAAGTAAAGAATCGCCTTGTCATCGCCGGTAGAAGAGTGGCGGCCGGAGCCTCTAATTGAGAATGCAGTCATGAGCGACATGAGCAAGCCCATTAATCCGATCGCCTCAGTTAGCAGGCAGCAAATCGCTGACGATGCGGACGCACGCTCAATTGGAGCGCGGCGTTTGAGATCCGGCCTGATGGCGGCTCCGATTAACAAATCGCGGGGTGCGCATCGGATTGCGTTCGCCGGCCTGTTTCTGTTCACGCTGCTGCTCTACGTTCGGCCAAATGAAATGTTTCCTGAGGTGCTGGGAACGTTTCCGCTGTCGAGAATAGTCGCTGTCGTAGCAGTGCTCGCTTATCTGGCGTCGCAACTCGGAAGCGGCGAACCCCTGACGATTCTGCCGACTGAACTAAAGCTGCTGGGAGTCATTACATTACTGGGGGTGGTGTTCGCGCCGGTGGCGGCCGCGCCGATGGATAGCGTTGACTTGCTGCTCGATATGTTCATCAAGGTGGTGATCATCTTCGTGCTTATGGTGAATGTAGTAACAACCCGAGAGCGGTTGCGTTCGATGATGAATCTCGTGGTCGTATGCGGGACCATATTCGCTGCCCTGGCGATCAAGAGTTACCTGGTAGGAGATTTCACGGTAGTCGAGAAGAAGGATGTGGGCGTCGTCGGGTTGAGGATAGCGGGAGCGGTCGGGGGCTTCTTTGGTAATCCGAATGATCTGGCGACGAGCCTCGATTTGCTGCTGCCGCTCGCGGTCGCGCTGGCTTTGACGAGCAAAGGACTCAAGCGCGCGCTCTATTTCGGATGCGGCGCAATCCTGGTGGGGGGCGTGATTGTTACGTTTTCGCGCGGCGGCTTTCTGGGACTCGCTGCGATGGGCGGCGTGCTGTTATGGAAAGCCGGCCGTCAGAATCGGGCGGTAGCCGCGTTGGCGTTCGCCGTGATCTTCGGCGTATTTGTTCTCGCAATGCCGGGCGGGTACGCGGGCCGGATAACTTCGATGTTCAACATCGGAGAAGACCCCACCGGTTCAAGTCAGGCGCGTCGCGATTTGCTTGATCGAGCAGTGGATGTCGCAATTCATCACCCGTTAGTCGGAATCGGAATGGGGAATTTTCACATCTATTCGATTCACGAACAGGTGGCTCATAACTCTTACCTCGAGATAGCTGCGGAGCTGGGGCTCGCGGGCCTGGCGGCCTATCTGCTGCTCATCTTTGCGCCGTTGCGGTCCTTGCGAAGGATTGAGCACGAAATAGCAGATCAAGGCCCGAGCGTCGGGGCTAACGATCCCCGTCGGAACCGCACACGCGAGACCTATTTACTGTGCATCGCGATGCAAGGGGTGCTTTTCGCCTACATCGTTTGCAGTTTTTTTGGCTCAATTCAGTATCAATGGTTTCTTTACTATCCTGTCGCCTACGCGATTGTGCTCCGTCGGATATACGGCGCGGAGCAGGTGGATTCCGCTACCGAAGCCGAGCGCATAAGCGCGTCGCCGAACAAGCCGGCCCGGCCGCGCGGCATTATTTGGAGAGATAAATCACGGGTCTCCGCGAAAACCATGCCGGCCCGGGCGAGATCGTAACCGAGAAGGTTGGGTGAGTCAGTGACTCAGGTCGAGATAATCTTCATATTGTCGCTGGGGCTGATCGCTTACGCTTGCCTCGGGTATCCAGCAGCCATCTTCCTTCTGAGTCATCTGCGCGCGCGGCCTGTTTGCAAGCGTGATATTACACCCAGGGTATCGATCATCATCGCCGCCTATAACGAGGCACGCGATATCGCGATGAAGATCGAAGATACCCTCGCGCTGGATTATCCCGCACAGAACCTGGAGATCATCGTTGCGAGCGATGGGTCCACTGACGGAACGGATGACATCGTCCGCGGATACGCGCATCGCGGCGTAATACTGCATCGCCAGCACGAGCGGCTAGGCAAGACGATGGCTCAAAACAGCGCGGTGGAGGCCTCATCAGGGGATGTTCTGGTCTTCACCGATGCAACGACTCGGTATCGTCGCGACGCGCTGCTCAAGATCGTTCGCTCCTTCGCAGACCCGGAGGTCGGCTGCGTCAGCAGTCAACTCGTCTACGTTGATCGCTCGAAGACATCGGTTGGGGGCGGCTGCCGTTCCTACTGGAGTTATGAAGAATTCCTTCGGGAATCGGAGAGCCGGCTCGGCTCGCTGATAGGCGTCACTGGTTGTCTGTACGCAGTCCGCCGAACCAGCTATACGCCGCTCGAACAAGATATGTGCAGCGATTTCGTGATTGCGTCGGAGATTCATATCAAGGGTCTCAGAACGGTCGATGAGCGTGAGGCAGTCGCTATTGAGGACACAAACAATCGGAGCCGCGACGAATTTCGGATGCGGGTGAGAATAATGGAACAGACGATGAGCGCTCTGAGTCGATATCGCGAAGTGCTCAACATTCGCCACCACGGGATGTTTGCGTTTCAAATGCTCTCGCACAAGGTTCTGCGATATTCGGTCTCCGCGCTTTTGCTCGTGGCGTTGACTTCAAATCTGGTGATCGTGAATCAATCAGGGCTTTATCAAATCACGATGGCGTTGCAGGTCGCGTTCTACGCTTCGGCGCTGGCCGGTTGGATGCTCGAGAGCGTTGGCGCAAAGATCGGGCCGTTGGGGCTCCCCTATTACTTCGTGCTGGCCAACGCCGCGATCATCGTAGCTTTCTTGAAGCGCATCCGCGGCGAGTCCCACGTCATCTGGGAGCCCTTACGTGAAAATCAATCCAACGATCAAATGGCGGCGGCCAGAGCGGGAAGCGGAGATATCAACTGACGTTTCGCGGGAGCGATGCAGCACATGCCATCAGGACTTGCACAACTGAAGAGGCTACGCGGAAAGAGCATGAGAGAGCTGCGGGTTCGCGGCCGGCAAGAACTCTCGAAGCTCGGCGAGCGTCTCTTCGGGTTGTCTGAAGGCGAGATGAGCGACCGGACATTTCTTGGCTACATCAAACCGGACAAGACCCTGGGCTCTGTTGAAGCGACCGCCGCTTCGATCGTCGACCGAGTTTATACCTCCATCGATTCTGATGCTGATTCGATTTCCCAGTCTTTCTTCCCGTCGCTCCGCCGCCGGGAGGAGACGGTCGCCATAATGCGGCGGCGATTCCAACAGGAGCGACAAGACATAATCGATCGGGCCGAAAGCGCAATCCAGGGGCGCTTCGACCTCCTGGGATTCAAGGACCTCAGCTTCGGCGACCCTCCAGACTGGCTTCTGGAGCCGATTTCAAGCAAGCGTGCCTCGCTCGTTCATTGGAGCAAAATCAATTATCTCGATCCGGCGGTTGCTGGCGACAAGAAGATAACCTGGGAGTTGAACCGGCATCAGCATTTCGTGACGCTGGGCCAGGCGTATTGGCTGACTAATGACGAGAGGTACGCCGAATCGTTTATCGCTCAAGCCACATCATGGATGGACGCCAATCCTCCGAAACGCGGCATCAATTGGGTGAGCAGTCTCGAGCTGGCGTTTCGATCGATCGCGTGGCTGTGGGCACTTCACCTCTTTGCAGAGTCCTCCCGTCTAACGGCGCAATTCAAATTGCGGTTGCTCAAGAATCTTCTTGCTCACGGGCTTCATCTTCAGGCCTACCTATCCCACTACTTCAGCCCAAACACCCACCTCACGGGCGAGGCGCTGGGGTTGTTTTATCTTGGGATGGTGCTGCAGGACCTGCAATGCGCCGAGATCTGGAGAAATGTTGGCCTGGGGATAATGCTGGACGAATTCTCGCGTCAGATCCGCAGCGATGGTGTCTACTTCGAGCAAGCGACTTACTATCACCGCTACACGGCGGATTTTTACACCCATTTGCTGATCCTCGCTCGCGCCAGCAACACTGCTCTTCCCGCGGAAATGGAAGAGAACCTCGCGAAAGTGATTACGCACCTGATGTGGATAACGCGGCCGGATGGTTCATCGCCGCTGGTGGGCGACGACGACGGGGGGCGGCTGCTGATTCTGGGAGTGCGCGAGCCGGACGATTTCCGCGATACCCTGGCGACCGCCGCCGCTCTATACGGCCGGAGCGATTGGAAGCGAGTCGCCGGGCCTGCGGCGGTCGAAATGCTTTGGCTTCTCGGCCCTGAGGGATTGACTCGCTATGATGAGATGCAAATCGCAGAGCCGCGCACATCATCACGCATTTTTCGAGAGAGCGGCTACGCAGTCATGCGCGACGGATGGTCGGACGATTCAAGCTATGCGTTAATGGATTGCGGACCTCACGGCTCGCTCGCATGCGCTCATGCTCACGCGGACGCTCTGTCGATCGAGTTTAGCGCGCTCGGTAACACCTGGATCAAAGATCCAGGAACGTTCACATACACCGCGGACCCCGATTTACGCGACTGGTTTCGTTCAACTCAAGCACACAACACGGCGACTGTTGACGGCAAGTCTCAATCTGTTACCG
>Ga0075425_100007972_pt1 | contig 11206 bp, 9 predicted proteins | sample SoiMethybrSBSTD4_FD_75300 | JGI IMG/M metagenome (GOLD analysis project Ga0075425, IMG submission 75300) | Bulk soil microbial communities from a Populus tree surrounding site in Tennessee, USA - Soil MetaG P. TD hybrid SBSTD4 | ecosystem: Environmental > Terrestrial > Soil > Tree plantation...
GTAATGCGATCGCGGCGCCATCCGGACCGGTGATGCGGGTGACGAGGACCGGCGCTTCGTAGACGCCGCCGGAGGCGAACGTTGCGTAGGCGGCGGCCATCTCGTACGGAGTCACCTCGTACGATCCGAGCGCGAGCGACAGGTCGGCTCCGAGCTTCGACTCGATGCCGAGCGCGTTCGCCCATGTGACGACATTGCCCGGCCCCACTTCTTGGATCACGTGAACCGCCGCGACGTTCACGCTGTGAGCGAGCGCCTCACGCAAGCGCACCGGCTGAACCCCCTCCGTGTCCTCGAAGTTGCTCGGCCGGTAGCCGGTGAGTGTCCCGGGGCTCGTCTCGAGCATCGTCGCCGGCGTGAAGCGACGAGAGTAAAGCGCGTAGCTGTAAACGAACGGTTTGAACGACGACCCGGGCTGCCGGTGCGCCTGCGTCGCGCGATCGAGCGCGCCCGATGCCGCTTCGTAGTTGCCGACGAGCGCGAGAACCTCGCGGCTGCGCACGTCGAGCGCGACCATCGCGCTCTCCGGCCCGAGCTCCAGACGCAGAGGTACTTTCACACCCGCCGCCGAATCGACGGGCGCGAGCAGGCTCACGCGAAGCAGCGTACCCTCGGGCGCGAACTGGCTCGGCGGCAAGTGTTGCGGATTGTACCTGTCGTAGTCGGCTAGCTTGACGGTGCCCGTCGCCCCCCCCACCCGTACGTCGAGCGCCCCCTGGGCGTCGTCCGCGGCTGCCACCACCCCCACCAGCACCTTGTGATCGGTGAACTTGGGCGTTCCGTCGAACGGCTTTTCCGTGGGCTTCGGTTTTTTCTTGCCCGAGCTCGCGACGACGGGCGGGGCAAAAGGGGCGAGCAGCTTGTAGCGCTTGTCGTACGCGCCGAGGTTGTCCCGCACCGCCTTTCGCGCCGCGGCTTGGAGTCTCGGGTCGATCGTCGTCGTGATCGTATAGCCGCCGCTTCTCTTCGTCTCGCCGACGACTTCCTTCAGCTTGCGCTTGACGAGCTCGACGACCTCGGGGGCGAGCGTGCCCTGCGGCTCGATGGCCGGCGGTAGCCGAAGTGGTTCGACCATGGCGGCGTCGTGCTGGTGCAGATCGATGAAACCCTTGTCGAGCATCTGTGCGAGCACGAAAGCGCGCCGGTTTTGCGCACGGCTCGCGTCGTGCCTGGGCGAGTAGAGCTCGGGACCGGCGGGCAGACCGGCCAGCATCGCGGCCTCGCCGAGCGTCACCTCCCGCGCGGGTTTGCCGAAGTAGTAGCGCGCTGCCTCTTCGATTCCGAAGCGTCCGTGACCGAAGTAGATGTGGTTCAAGTAAAGCTCGAGGATCTCGTCCTTGGTGATCTGCTGCTCGAGCTTTCGCGCAAGGATGACCTCGCGCATCTTTCGACGAAAGCTACGCTCGGGATCGAGCACCAGGTTTTTGACGACTTGCTGCGTGATCGTGCTGCCCCCCTGACGGGTGCGGCGCGACCGCAGGTTGACGAGGAAGGCCCTGAGCATCCCGTAATAATTGAGCCCCTCGTGCTCGTAGAAGGCGGCGTCCTCGGCGGCGAGCACGGCGAGCTTGACGTGAGGGGGCAAGCTGGAAATAGAAATCACGGTGCGGCGCTCGGTGAAGATCTCGGCGAGGAGCGTCGTCCCGTCGCGAGCGAGAACCCGCGTCACCTGCGGCGGATTGTAGTTGCCCTTGAGATCGGTGATCGACGGCAGATCAGCCTCATAGTGCCGGATCACGAGCCACACGGTGAGGGCACCCAAGAGAGCGAGTGAGAGCCCCGCGATACCCCCCCACTTGAGCACCTTGAGCAGCCCGCGGAGGAAACGTTGGCCCCTCGTTTCCTCGGCGAAGCCAAGCGGGGATGGCGGCGACGACGTCGGCATGAGGGAAGGCAGAGCTTAGCGCGACTCGGGCGGCGCACCCTACCCGGAGGACAACGCCCCCGTCCGCGAATTTCTTCCCGCCCGGTCAGTGCAAGAATCGCATCACGGCGACCGCGAGAACCACCCCCATGACCAGGCAAGCCGCGGCCACGCCGACGATGAGCCCAACCCCCGTCGTGTGCCCCCGCTTGGAGGGCTGAGACCGCGGAGGCGGCCGTAGGCTGGGCACCGGTAGAATCGAGCTGAGCCCGCGAGTGGTCGACACGAGGGGCTTCAGCGCCGCGGCGAAATCGCCCGCCGAGCGATAGCGCTCCTCCGGCTTTTTGGCCAGCGCCCTCGAGATGACGTCGGCAAGACCGGGTGGAAACGTCTTGCCCGGCACCCGTTCGCCGAGCGGGATCGGGCGCGCGGTCACGTGAAGCTGCAAGAACTCGACGGGGGTGCGGGCCTCGAACGGAAGCTTGCCCGTCAAGAGTTCGTACAAGATCACGGCCAGCGAATAGATGTCGCTCGCCGGCGTGAGGGTGCGACCCTGGGCTTGCTCGGGCGACATGAACTCGGGGGTGCCAAAGACCATGCCCTCCTGCGTCAGGATGAGCGAACCGGGACGCATCTCGCGTTCGGTGACCTTCGCCAGGCCGAAATCGAGCACTTTCGGAAAATCGCGAAGACCCCCCTGGGTGCAGAGGAAGATGTTCTCCGGTTTCAAATCGCGGTGCACGAAGCCCGTGCGATGTGCCTCCTCGAGGGCGCCGCAGACTTGAATCAGGATCGGCAGCGCGCGGTCGTAGCCCATCGGCCCCTCGGCGCGCACGGTCTGGTTCAGGTTCCTCCCCTCGAGGTGCTCCATCACGATGTAGAGCGAGCCGTCCTCGAGCTCGCCGTAGAGCAGCACACGCACCGTGTTCGGATGCGTCAAATGACTCATCGCCTTCGCTTCGCGCCGGAATCGCGAAACGAGATCGCGTCGATTGGCCAGCTTCGGATGCAGAATCTTGACGGCGACCAGGCGGTTCATCGCAACCTGATTGGCGCGGTACACGGACCCCATCCCCCCGGTGCCGATCTTCTCGAGGATGCGAAACTCCCCGTTCAGAATTTCGCGTCCGATGAACGGATCGGGGGCACTCATTGGAGGACCCCTGGTCTAACACGGCCCCGCCGCGTTCGCCCAGGCGCGAAAAGAGCCTCGCTCTGCGCCTTGTGGCAGTCGACGTTGCACCCGGCAAAATCAAGGGGAACAAGTGGAGTCTGGGTACGTTCAGGTGCAGAATGCCCGCTGTGGATCCCGAGATTCTCCATTCGAGCTTGCTTGCTCGCGCGGGTTTCCGGCACGCTTTTTTTACACGGCGCGGGGGGCACTCCGGCCCCCCTTTCGATTCGCTCCACTTCGGCGCGAACGGGCACGACCCGGAAAGCTTGGCAGCCAACGTGCGAGTCGCGGCGGCGGCCCTCGGCGTCGAGGCGTCGAGGCTTTACTTGGTCACGCAGGTGCACGGGCGCGATGTCGCGACGGTGCGAGGGACCGAGCCGCGCGACGACGTGCTTGCCCGGGAGGCCGATGTCGTACTGACGACGGAGGGCGGCGTGGCGTGCGGCGTGAAGGTCGCCGATTGTGTACCGGTGCTGGTAGCCGACGCGGAGACAGGCGCGGTGGCCGCGATCCACAGCGGCTGGCAAGGGACGGTGGCCGGTGTCGTCGGCGCTGGAGTCGCCGCGCTCCGCCGCGAGCTCGGCCGCGAGGGGCGCCTTCTTGCTGCGATCGGACCGCACATCGAGGTGTGCTGCTTCGAAGTCGGCGATGAGGTTGCCTCGAAGCTTGGCGCCTCGGCTCCTGGACAGCCGGTCATCGACGAGAGCCGAGGGTCGCGCCCGCACGTCGATCTCCGAAGGATCGTCCGAGCGCAGCTCGTCGCGTCCGGGGTCGCCGACGACGCCATCGACGACGTGGCCGGCTGCACCAGATGCGACGAGGCACGATTCTTTTCGTACCGCCGAGATGGCGAGAACAGTGGCCGGCTTCTTTCGGCCATCGTGTCTCGCGAATGAAGACGCTGCGAAGTCCCACCCGTCGGGCGCTCCACCCCTTCGGGTGTTCCGCAGCGGCTCGCAGCGGCTCGCAGCGCTCCGGCGGGGGACCGGTCACTTGTGCGAGGCGAGCCAGCTCGAAGTAAGGGCGGCCTCTTTGTCGGCGAGCGCGGCGCAGCGCAAACCCTCCTCGACCGATTGTCGCGTAATTTTCTCGGCACCCTCGATCTTCTCGACCCGTGGCCCGAGGAACGATTCGACCGCGTGGACGCGCTCCTTGTCGCACATCGCCCCGGCGACGTGGATGAGCCGAGCGCGTAAGAACGACGGCACGACCTTCGTCAGGTCGTCGAAGTGCTTTTCGATCCAGGCGTAGGTGACGTCGCGCGTGGCCCGCCTCATGAGCGGCGCGAAGACGTAACGAAAGTCCTGCGTCTTCAGCGTCCCGTCCAGCGTGAGTCCGAGCGCGCGCTCGATGAGCTTGGGCTCTTCGAAACCGGTGAGACCGGAAAGAGCGAGGACACGCATTTCGGGGGTCCTCGGTTTCTTGAGAACGCCCGCCAGCCGATCGAACAGGGGAGCATCTGCGCGTTTGGCGGCGAGCGGCAAGGCGATGCGCGCGAGATCGGCATCGGTCTTCATCGGATCGGTGAGCCACGCCTCGGTCACTCGCTTGGCTTCGGAAAGCGCCCAGTCGTCGTTTCCGAGCCCGCCGAGCGCCCCGAGCACCGCCTCGCGCGTCAGCTTTAGATCGTCCGATTCGGCGTGCTTCGACGTCCAGCCGAGCCGGCGGCCGGTGGGGCCGAGCAGATCGCGGACGAACTTCGCGAAGGCCGGGCGCGCCGCGTCGGACACCACCGCGCGATCGAGGCCGGCAAGCGACTCGACGATCTGCCCCCAGACGAGCCGGCTCGTCTCTTTCTTGAAGCCCTGCAAGAGCTCGAAAAAAGAGGCAGCGGGCAGGTCGCCGCTCCACACCTCGGCCCACGCGTTGCTGACGACGCCGAACCTTTCCTGTTCGGAGAGTTTGCCGAGCGTCGTTCCCGCGAGCTTGCCCAGATCCGCCCGATCGAGGCCGACGCGATAGTAGCCTTGCTCGCCGGCGTTTGGATAGAAGAACGCCGGACAGCGCGGCGCCGAGCCGTCGAGATCGATCCGCCCCTCGGCCGCCTCGAGGAGCGTGCACCGCTTTTCGACCGTGCTCCCGGCGTCGTACGCGACACAGATCGGAATGCGCCACAGCTTGTCATTCTGTTCTCGGCGTTCGAGCGTCCGGTATTCCTGCTGTCGCAGCTGGATGAAGCTCGACGGATTGCCGGCGCCGGAAGCGCAACTGAGCGAAGCGGTCACCAGCGGCACGCCGATCTGGTCGGTGAAGCTGTTCATGACCTTCGCCACCTCGCGACCGCCGCTTGCCTCGGCGAGGGCGGCATAGAGATCCGAGGCCGTGGCGTTGCCCCACTCGTGCTTCTTGATGTAGCGACGTAGACCCTCACGAAACACGTCCTCGCCGAGCCACGACTCGGTCATGTTGAGGACCGCGCGCCCCTTGCCGTAGGTGATGGCGTCGAAAGCCTCCGCCGCTTCGCTCGTGCTCCGAACTGGGTTTCGGATCTTGCGGGCGGATGCGAGGGCATCCTCGGCCATCACTTGCGATTTGTTTCCGATTGCCTGCACGCGCGCCCGCGACTCGGGCCTCCACTGATCGACGATCTTGTCGCTCATCCAGCTGGCAAACGCCTCGTTCAGCCAGAGGTCATCCCACCACTGCATCGTTACGAGGTCGCCGAACCACTGGTGCGCGAGCTCGTGGGCCATGACGCCAGCCATTGCGCGGCGAGCGGAGGTCGACACGTGCTTGGGGTCGAGCAGGAGCAGCTCTTCGCGAAAGGTGACGAAGCCGGGGTTCTCCATCGCCCCCGAGCCGAAGTTCGGAACCGCGACGACGTCGAGCTTCGGATAAGGATAGGGGCGATCGAAGTACTTTCCGAGCAGGTCGAGGTGCGCGGCAGCGGCATCGACCGAGAGCTTGCCGAGGGCGGCCTTGCCCTTGGCGGCGACGAGGCGAATCTCGGTCGGCTGCTTTGGCCCCTCGAGCACGTCGAGCGGACCGACTCCGAGCGCGACCAGGTAGGTAGGAAGCGGTCGAGATTTCTCGAACTCGAACGTGACGAGCTCGCCTCCTGACCCTTCGCGACGACCCTGGGAAGTCCCCGGCGGGGGACGATTCGCCACCTTGGCGTTCGCAAACGCGACGGAGCCCTTCGGCACCGTCAGGGAAATCTCGAACGGCGTCTTGTTGCCGGGCTCGTCGAAGCAAGGAAACGCGCGGCGCGCGTCGTTCGGCTCGAACTGCGTGTACGCATAAGCGTCGCCCCCCTCTTCGACACGGTAAAGGCCACGGAGCCCGTCGGCAAAGGGTGCCTCGTACTCGATGGCGATCTCCCCCTCGCCGGCGGGCACCGCTTCGTCGAACGAGAGGACGAGCTCTTCTGGTTCCTCCTTGGACCACCTGGCCCCCCGCAGCGACGCACGCGCATCGAGCTTGCCGCGCGACGATGCGAGCGCCGCCGAACGAACCGTCATTCCCCGCCCATGAAGAACGATGGCTCGAGTCGGTTGGTCGATGGTAACGCCGATGCGCACGCGACCGGCGAATGTCGTCTTCGACGGGTCGACCGTGAGGTCGAGCGCATATCGCGTGGGCTTGATGAAAGGGGGCAGCCGCCCGTCTTCGCGCGGCGCCGGCACGGTCTCGGCAGAGGGGGTCGCGACCGAGGGGGCCGGCGGAGCGGGCGGCGTCATTGCCGAGCTCGGAGGCTGCGCCGCTCCGCAGCTCAACAGCAAAGTCGCAAGAAGGACTTTCGACTCAAGGGCCATAGGCCGACCCTGCCGCGGTTGGAGATGCGCGGCAAGAGGGAATCCGGGCACTTTTGCGAACGACGCGATGTATCGATCGAAGGGACGACGCTGGCTCGACCGGGCACACCCGTTGCTGAGTTACCCATGGTGTGTGTAGGGGGCGACGTAACCTTTCACAGCAGGTGATGGCCATGCGACATCTCACGACGACGCTCGACGTTTTGCACCGGCGAGCCGTACACGGACTGGCGACAACCCTCGCGATCGGATCCATCGCGCTCGTCGGCTGCACCGCCGAAGTCGAGACCGCCCACCCGGTCGTCGCAGCCGATACCGAGGCGGTGGTGGAGGTCGATACCGTCCCTGTGAACGTCTACTCGTATCCACGGACCGAGTACCGCGGTCGTCCGGTCTATCTGGTGAACGGCCGCTGGTATTATTCGCAAGGACGGCGCTGGTATTCCTATCGAACCGAGCCAACCGAGTTGATCCGGCACCGGCGCTACATCCAGCAAGCGCCCCCTGCCCGCCACTACGGCCCAACGTCGGATGACGCTGTTCGCGTTCGATGAATGAACGACGCCTTGCGTCTCACGGGTGAAGCCGGAGCCAAGGCATGGAGGAGACGCATGAGCTCGATTGGAATGAGAACTACACGCGCGCGTTGGGCCGTTTTGCTCGCGGGAGCTTGCCTCGCGTTCGGAACTTCGGGATGTTTCTTCGAGGCGAGCACGGACGCAGGTCCGCCTCCGCCGCCCCCGGGACCACCCGTACCGGTGGCCGGCAGCTTGACGCTGCGTTGGACGGTCGACGAGGTGACGGATCCGAACGTCTGCATCATGGGGAACGCGGCAACGGTGGACATCGTTATCACGACGTCGGCCGGACAGTTCGTCGGTGAGTTCTCGGCGGCTTGCGCCTCGTTCGCCAGCACCATTTCGTCCCTCGCGGCGGGCGGCTACGCGGGAACTGTGCAGCTGTTGGATTCGGGGGGCAGAGCTCGCACGACGGTGATCGACCTTCAGCCGTTCACCATACTCGAGAACTCGAACCTGATCGTGGATCTCGACTTCCCCGCAAATTCGTTCCTGTGAAGTCGTGTGAGACTCGCGGCCGGCGCGAGGGGCGAGCTTTGCGCCGCCCCTCGCGCCCGTCCGAGCAACTTACTTCACGCAGAGGTTGCCCGATCGGCAGGAAGTGAGCCGCGTGAGGGCGTCGAGCGGATTGCCGCAGTCCTCCTCGCGAATCGACTGAAGACAGTCGTTGAGCTCTTTTTCGCGAATGCCGCCGCGGCAAACGTCGCTGTTCAAGTCCTCCCTCTTGTCGCGCGCCAGCTCGGCGACGCAAACGGCACGCGTTCTGTACTTCTCTTTGGGACCGATGTGCTTGCAACGAAGCTCGCGGTCACAACGCTCGGCAGCAATGCTCGCCACCGCCGAAGCGGGTGTTGCTCTCACATCGTTCGGGCCGCCGCCGATCGGTCGGTCCTTGCGCTCCTCAGCGCGGCGGTCTGCCGCTCGCCGCTCGTCTTCGCGGCGTTGATCCTCGGCGCGGCGCTTATCCTCGGCGCGCCTCAAATCGTCGATTCGCCGCTCGTCCTCGATCCGCCGCTCTTCGGCCTTCCGTTCCTCGGCCCTGAGTTCCTCGGCCCGCCGTTCGTCGGCCCGCCGTTCGTCGATACGGCGCTGTTCCGCCGCGGTCGGCTCGTTGGGTCGTGACTGCACGGTGCGATCGTGGTGACTGCAGCCGACGACCGCGACGGATGCGATTCCGAGCGCCCATGCGCTACTAACCAGAGCTAGCCTCATTGCTTCCTCCTCCTGTTCGGCCCCCCGGCCGCCAGCCTGCAACACCGAGGCCGACCAAATGCGCAGGGACTACCCAGGATCCGCCCCTGCCGCGAAAGACCGAGGCGATTGCCGGAGGATCGCCGTCAGTGCGTGCGATTGTCGTCGTGGTGCGCCTTGAGGCCACGCAGCATCGCCCGCAAATCCCGCCCCCCCTTGAGGATGACGATGAGCGTGATCAGCGCGAACCCGCTACCCGCCACGAGCAGCGCCACCGTCCAAAATGCTTTCCAGATTTCCATCGCTTTTCGCGCTCCGACGATTCGTAATTGATCAGGTTGCGGCGGCGGCTTTCATGGGCGCTGCTTCACGCTTGCCGAGCAGAGATCCCACGACGAGGCCGGTTGCTGCCAACCCGAATGCCGCGAAACCGGTCACGTTGGCCCCCCACCCGAGCCCGAAGAACGGGACGATCGTGCCGACGCCCCCCATGATCATCGCGGCATAGCCGCCGGTGACGTTGGCTCGCCGCCAGTAGAGGCCGCCGATGACCGAAACGAAAACGCCCGACAGGTAGATGGTGCAAGTGAGCCCGAGGTAGAGGTACACCGCGTCGGGAAGCGTGTAGTAAAGCCCCCAGAACATGATGAAGAGGCTGACGAACACGTTCGAGATCCGGTTGATCAAGATCTGTTCTTTCGAGCCGAGCTCACCCTTGCCCATCGCGATACGCAGCGGGACGACGATGTCCTGCGAGATGACCGAGCTCCAGCCGAGCAAGTAGGAGCTGTTGACGGACATCGTCGCCGCGAGCATGCCGGCCACGACGATCCCTCGCACGCCGGGCCCCAAGATGTGGGCGAGCATGGCGGGCATCGCCGCTATCGGCTCGATCGCCTGGCCGTCGACGATGGGAGCCGGAATGCCGTCTTTGTCGAGGGGGCCGGTGCCGAACATGACGAGCGCGCACATGCCCCACAGCATCGGCAGCATGCCTCGGCCGAAGAAGATGACGCCGGTCCAGGTCATCACCTTTTTCGCCGTGGCGGGGCTGTTGGTCGAGAACATGCGCATCGCCGTCGTTTGCCAACAAGTGCTCAGCGAAACCCACAAGAGCACCTGCCAGATGAGGAACGTCCAGCCGAAGCGCGGGCTCACGATCGGACTGAACCCGGAAGGCCCCATCACGTCAGCGACCTTGTCGACGATCTTGTCGAAGCCGGCGCTTTGGACGGCATAGACGCTGATGAGGATCGTCGCGATCGAAAGCAAGATGTACTGCATGAAATCGGTGATGACGACCGACACCATGCCGCCGAGCACCGTGTAGACGAGCTCGAGCAGCAGGATGCACGTCATCACTCCGACGAGGTAGCGGCTGTCGATGCCGCTGACCGTCATCAGAAACTGCCCCTCGATCTTGAGGAACACCCCCATGTTGAGAAGCCCCGCCAGCGCCACGACGAATCCGGTCAGGATGCGAAGACCGCGGCTGTACTTTCGCTCGAAGTACTCCGGCACGGTCATGAGCTTGAGCTCGCGAAAGCGGCTCACGATGAAGCCCGTGCGCCCGATCACGAGCATCGAGCCGCCCGAGATGAGCGCCGCGGCGAACGCAGCGAACCCGGCCTTGTAGCCGAGCTCGGCCATGTACATGTACGTGATGGTGCCGATCTCGGTGGCGGCGAGTGTCGCTATCCCGACGTAGACGCCGAGCTCCCGGCCGGCGACGAGGAAGTGGGTGAGGTCGCCGACGTAGCGCTTTCCGACGATCCCGACCCCCAGCGAAAGCGCCAGATAAAGGACGACGATGACCCAGTCGACGGCCGCAAAGTTCACGGCGGCACTCTACTTCAAAGTCCCCCGCGCGCGCGAGGGGTATGCCTCTTACGACGGCCGAGCCGTCAATCGATAAGGGCGAGCCGGATGACCGCGGCGATCATGCCGGCCGCGACCTCGCGCTCCTCGCCGATGGCGCCGGCCATCTCGAACGTGGCGTCCGGGTGGCGCGCCGTGGCGGCCTTGACGAGCTCGGGGACGTCGTTCGCCACATGGCCGCCGCCGGAGAGGAAAATTGGTACGACCAGAATGCCGCGTGCGCCAGCGCCATAGACCCGGTCGACCGCCTCGGCGAACGTGGGGCGCGCGAACTCCAGATAAGCCAGCGCGACCTGTTGGCCGGGGAGTTTGTGGGCCAGGTCCGCTTGCATCCGGGTGAACGGCTCCATCCACCGGGCGTCGCGCGCACCGTGCGCAATCAAGATGACGGCATCGAACGGGTGACCCATCGGGCCTAGTTTGATCGATCGAAACCCCTGCGCCAACAAATGCGTTTCTTCGGACGGGTCAACCAGCTCAGTAGAGAGCGACGTCGAGAGATGCTACGGCTTGGAGGGGAGGAAAAACCCATGATGAAGGGTGCGCTCGAGAACATCACGCAAGCCGTGGGACACACTCCCATCGTCAGGTTGAACCGGGTCACCCAGGGAGTCGCCGCCGACATCTACGTGAAGTGCGAGTACCTGAACCCTGGCGGCAGCCACAAGGACCGCGTCGCCATCAACATGATCCGCCGAGCCGAAGAAGCGGGGCTCAAGCCAGGCGGCACGATCGTCGAAGCCACGAGTGGCAACACGGGGGCGTC
>Ga0075425_100007973_pt1 | contig 11205 bp, 9 predicted proteins | sample SoiMethybrSBSTD4_FD_75300 | JGI IMG/M metagenome (GOLD analysis project Ga0075425, IMG submission 75300) | Bulk soil microbial communities from a Populus tree surrounding site in Tennessee, USA - Soil MetaG P. TD hybrid SBSTD4 | ecosystem: Environmental > Terrestrial > Soil > Tree plantation...
CCGTCGGGCGGAGCAACGCGTTCATCTCGCGACGCAGCTCGTCGCGCGTGCGCGGGAACGCGATCCCGGCTTCGTTCGCCAGCAACGAGAAGATCTCCCAGTCCGGCCGCGCCACGCCGACGGGTGTGACCGCGGCGGCGAAGCCTTGGGCCCGGCCTTCCCAATCGGTCAGGGAACCATCGCGTTCGGGGAACGCTGCGGCGGGCAGCAAAACGTTGGCCTTGCGGCTCGAGGCCGTGAGCAGCAGATCGCTCGCCACGACGAACGGCGCCCCGTCGAGACCGCGGCTGCCCAGCGTCGCATCCCCGAAGTCGTCGGCGGGGTCCACGCCCGCGAGGATCAGCACGCCGGTGTCCGAGGTGCCGGACAAGATCCCGCGCGCGTCGCGGCCCGGCGTCGCCGACACCGGCACGCCCCACAGTTGTTCGAGCTCCGCGCGGTCCCCGGGCTGATCGACGCGGCGTCCGCCGGGCAACAGCGACGGGTGGACGCCGGCCCACAGAGCGCCGCGCATCCCCGCGCGGCGCGGCACCCATCCGAACCGAGCGCCGACCGCGTCGGCGAGGTTCCACGCCGCGGCGAGCGCGCCGTGCGCCTGCGCAAGACGGTCTCCGCACAGGATCACCGCGTCGGCGCCCCCGCTCGCGAGCGCATCGGCCAGCGCTCCGATCTGCTCTGTGGCCGCGTGCGATTGCTCGAGCAGCGCCGAGGCGTTCGGCCCACCGACGGCTTCACGGAGGTCGCCGGCCCACTCTCCCACGCCGCGCCGCGCGAGTTCCGCGGCGGCGCCCAGCAGCACACCGGCTTCGGTGCCCGGCGGACACAGGATCGCGCGCCCCGTCCCTCGCCCGAGCGGTGTCGTGCGCCCGCCGACTTCGATGACCTGCGCGCCGTGCCGCGCCGCCGCTTTACGGACGCGGAGGAAGAGGATCGGCGATTCCTGCTGCAGGTCGCTTCCCACGATCACGATCACCTTCGCGCGCTCGACGTCGGTGTAGGTGACGCCCGGCGTGCGAACGACCTGATGCAGGACCGCGTCTTCTTCGGGGGTTCCAGCGCGAGAGCGCGCGTCGATGTCGTTCGTGCCGAGAACCGTGCGCGCGAACCGGGACAGCGCGTACGCGTCTTCATCGGCGAGTCGTCCCCCGCTCAGCGCCGCCGTCCGCATACCACCGCGACGCGCCGCGTGGATCTGCTCTACGACGACGCGGAACGCCTCCGCCCAGGACACGGCGACGAATTCTCCGTCCTTGCGAACCATCGGCTCGGCGATGCGCTCGGGACGCTGCACGTAAGACTGGCCGAAGCGGCCCTTGTCACACATCCAAACCTCATTGACTTCCGCGTTATCGGCGGCGAGGACGCGCACGATCTGATCGCGGCGGCTCTGCACGACCGTGTTGCACCCCGACGCGCAGAGATTGCAGATGCTGCGCTCCGTCGCCATGTCGAACGGCCGTGCCTTGAAGCGGAACTGCGCGCTCGTGAGTGCGCCGACTGGGCATATCTGGATCACATTGCCGCTGAAGACGCTCTCGTACGGCTCGTCCTCGAAGATCGCGACCTGCTCCAACGCGCCGCGCTCGAAGAGCTCGATGAACGGATCGCCCGAGATCTCGTTCGCGAAGCGCGTGCACCGCGCGCACAGCACGCAGCGCTCGCGGTCGAGGTACACCAGCGGCGAGATCGGTACCGGCTTGGTGAAGCGACGCTTCTCGTCGATGAACCGCGACCCGCCGGGCCCGTAGGCGAGCGACTGGTCCTGCAGCGGGCACTCGCCGCCCTTGTCGCACATCGGGCAGTCGAGCGGATGGTTGATGAGCAAGAGCTCGAGCACGCCTTCCTGCGCGTCCTTCGCCATCTCCGACGACCACTGGGTCTTGACGACCATCCCGTCGGCGACCGGCGTGGTGCATGCGGTGAGCGGCTTGCGCTGCCCTTCGACCTCGACGAGGCACTGGCGGCACGCGCCGAGCGGCGCGAGGTAGGGGTGGTCGCAGAAGCGCGGGATGTACGTGTCGATGTGTTCGGCCGCGCGGATGATCAACGTTCCCGCGGCCACGGTTACCTCACGGCCGTCGATCGTCAGCGTGACGTTCTTGGCTGGTTCAGCGGCCAAACGGGCACCCCTTGTTCTTGATGTGCGCCATGTACTCGTCGCGCCACAGGTTCACCGTCGAGGTGACCGGCGCGGTCGCGAAGTCTCCGAGCGCACAGAACGACCGGCCGCCGATGTTTCCGGCCACGTCGACCATGATCGCCAGGTCTTCCTCGCGGCCGCCCCCCTCTTCGAACCGTCGCAGCGACCGCTCGATCCAATAGGTGCCTTCGCGGCACGGCGTGCACTTGCCGCAGGACTCGTGCGCGTAGAACTGGGTGTAGCGAAGCGCCGCACGCACCATGCACGCGTCCTCGGCGAAGACGATCATCGCGCCGGTGCCGAGCAGCGACCCCGCCGCCATCACCGACTCCCAGTCCATGTTCGTGTCGAGCTTGTCGGGTCCGAAGAACGGCGTGGACGAGGCGCCGCCGGGTGTGAACGCCTTCAGCTTCTTGCCGCCTTTCACGCCGCCGGCGAACCCTTCGATCAGGTCGCGCGCCGGCGTCGAGAAGTTCACCTCGTAGTTGCCGGGCCGCTCGACGTCGCCGGAGACGCAGAAGATCTTCGTGCCCGGCGACTTCTCGGTGCCGTACCCGCGGAACCAATCGGGCCCGTTGTTGATGATGTGCGGAACGCACGCGAACGTCTCGACGTTGTTGACCACGGTCGGCTTCGCGTACAGACCGTGCGTCGCCGGGAACGGCGGGCGCAGGCGCGGCTGACCGCGTCGTCCCTCGAGCGACTCGAGCAGCGCCGTTTCCTCGCCGCAGATGTAGGCGCCGGCCCCGCGCTGGATCACGAAGTCCAGGTCGAATCCCGAGCCTTGGATGTCCTTGCCGAGCCACCCCTTCTCATACGCCTCGGCCGCCGCGCGCTCGAGGACGCGCGCCGCGTACGCGAACTCGCCGCGCACGTAGATGTACATCTCGTTGCAGCCGATCGCGTACGCGCCGATCGCCATCCCCTCGATGAGCTGGTGCGGGTCGCGCTCCATCAGCTCGCGGTCTTTGAAGGTTCCGGGCTCGCCTTCGTCGGCGTTGCAGACGAGATACGACGGTCTCACGTCCTTTGGGATGAAGCCCCATTTCGTCCCGGTCGGGAACCCGGCGCCGCCACGGCCGCGCAAGCCCGACGCCTTGATCGTCTCGATGACCTCGTCGGTGCTCATGCCGAGTGCTTTGCGCAAGGCTTTGTAGGAACCGTTCGCGATCGCGCCGTCGATGGAATCGACGGAGCCGTACCGAGCGGTGAGGACCTTCGTTTCTTGGAGCGTCGCGGTCTCGCTCATCGCGGCGCCTCCAAGCCCGACATGCGCCGGTTGACGGCTGCGAAATCCTGCGGCGCCTCGCCGCGAGCCGCGGGCGGAGGCGTGCCGCCCGCGCGCAACGTCGCCACGATCTGCGCCATCTGTTCCGCGTCGATCCGTTCGTAGTTCTCGTAGTTGACGCTCACGACCGGCGCGCCGTCGCAGGCGCAGAGACACTCGACCTCTTCGAGCGAGACCATCTTGTCGTCGGTTGTGCCGCCGCAGGTGATCCCGCAGTCGGCCTCGAGCCGGGCTTTGATCTCGTTCGCGCCGGCGAGCGCGCACGACGGCTGCGTGCAGATCGACACCAGCCACTTGCCGTGCGGATGACGCTTGAACATCGTGTAGAAGGTCGAGACCGCGGCGACCTCGGCCTTGGTCAGCCCGAGCAGCCCGGCGATCTCCGCCATCGCGTCGTTCGTCACGCACCCGTGCTCCGCTTGCGCGAGGTAGAGCATCGGGAGCAGCGCGCTGCGCTCGCGGCCCGGCGGGTACCGTCGCATCAGCTTCTGGGCGCCCTCATGGAATGCCGGAGAAAGCGGCGTCGCGAGCGCGCCGTCGCGCTCGCTCATCGGTCCACCCCGCCCATGACGGGGTCGACGCTGGCGATGCCGGCGATGACGTCGGCGACCAAGCCGCCTTTGACGATCTCGGGAACGCACTGCAGGTTCACGAAGCTGGGGTCGCGCACGTGTACGCGCCACGGCTTCGTGCCGCCGGTCGACACGAGGTGGTAACCGAGCTCGCCCCGGGGAGACTCGATCGCCTGGTACACCTCGCCGACCGGAACCTTGAAGCCTTCGGTGACGAGCTTGAAGTGGTGGATCAACGCTTCCATCGACTCGCCCATGATCTTGCGGATGTAGTCGGGCGAGTTGCCGAGTCCGTCGGCGCCGAGCGCCAGCTGCGCAGGCCACGCGATCTTCGGGTCCTCGACCATCACGCGACCGGCCGGCAGTTGCTCGACGGCTTGGCGGACGATCTTGATGGACTCCTTCATCTCCGCGATGCGGACGGTGTAGCGGGCGAAGCAGTCGCCATCGGGATGCGTCGGCACGTCGAACTCGTAGCGCTCGTAGCCGGAGTACGGCTCGTCCTTGCGGAGGTCGCGCGCGACGCCGCACGCGCGGAGCATCGGCCCGGTGACACCGAGCGAGATCGCTTGCGCGGCGGACAGTCGCGCGATGCCCTTATTGCGCTCGAGCCAGATCGGGTTCTCCGACAGCAACCGTTCGTAGTCGGCGAGCTGTTTCGGGAAGAGCTCGCAGAAGTCTTTGATCTTGTCCAGCGCTCCGTCCGGCAGATCCTGGATCAAGCCGCCGGGCCGGATGTACGCGTGGTTCATGCGCAGCCCGGTGATCGTCTCGAAGATGTCGAGGATCGTCTCCCGTTCGCGGAAGCCGTAGAGCATCATCGACAGCGCGCCGAGCTCCATCCCGCCCGTCGCGAGCCACACCAAGTGCGACGAGATGCGGTTCAGCTCGCAGAGCAGCACCCGGATGGCTTGCGCGCGCGGCGGCGCTTCGATGCCGAGCAGCTTCTCGACGCCGAGGCAGTACGCGAGCTCGTTGTAGAACGGCGCGAGGTAATCCATACGCGTCACGAACGTGACGCCTTGCGTCCACGAACGAACCTCGGTGTTCTTCTCGATCCCGGTGTGGAGGTAGCCGATCACCGGCGTGCACGACACGACCGTCTCGCCGTCGAGCTCCAGCACCAGCCGCAGGACGCCGTGCGTCGATGGGTGCTGCGGTCCCATGTTGATGATCATCGTTTCGTCATCCGGGCCCGGCGCGACGTCGGACCAGTCCTGGCCGCCGACATGGATCTCGCGCGTGCTCACGAGATCCGCCCCGGATAGCCGGTGGTCGTGGTCGGCTGGCGGCGGATGTCGGGCGGTGGGACCGACGCGCCTTTGAACTCGACCTTGGTTCCGCCGAGCGGGTAGTCCTTGCGCTGCGGGAAGCCGTCCCAGTCGTCGGGCATCAAGATCCGACGCAGATCGGGATGCCCCTCGAACGTGATCCCGAAGAAGTCGTAGAGCTCACGCTCCTGCCAGTTCGCGGTATCCCACACGCCGGTCATCGTCGGCATGCGCTCATCGCCTTCCGGGACGAACACGCGCAGCCGCAGGCGGATGTTCCGCGACAGCGACGTCAAGTGGTAGGCGACGAGGAAGCGGTCTTCGGCGGGTGCGACGTTCAGGAAGTCCACGCCCGAGACATCCGACAGCAGCTCGAAGTGATCGTCATCACGAAGGGAGGTACAGACGTCGACGATCTTCTCGCGCGCCACCCGCAAGGAGACCTCGCCGTACGCCTCTTCGGGCTCGGAAACGTGCTCGGGAAAACGTTCACGAAGTCCGTTACAGACCGCTTCCAGAGTGGCGTCCACGCTGGTCAGGCCTTCGCGAGCGACGTCGCGCGGATCTTCGCGTGCAGCTTCAAGATCGCGTCCATGAGCTGCTCGGGACGAGGCGGACAGCCGGGAACGTACTCGTCGACGGGCACGATCTGGTCGACGCCCTGCACGATCGCGTAGTTGTTGAACATCCCGCCGCACGACGCGCACGCGCCCATCGAGATGACCCACTTCGGCTCGGGCATCTGGTCGTAGATCTGCCGCAGCACCGGCGCCATCTTCTGCGAGACACGACCGGCGACGATCATCAGATCGGCTTGCCGCGGCGAGGCGCGGAAGACCTCCATGCCGAAGCGCGCGAGGTCGTGATGCGACGCCCCCGTCGCCATCATCTCGATGGCGCAGCACGCGAGGCCGAACGTTGCAGGCCACATCGAGCCGGTGCGCGCCCAGTTCACGAACTTGGAAACGCTCGTGAGCAGGATGCCGCTCGGGAGCTTCTCTTCGATGCCCACTAGACTGCGATCCCTTGCCGCTCGCGACGGAGCTCGTCGACATCGCGCGTGATCTCGGCCGGTGTGCCGATGCCGCGTTCGCCGGGCCCGAGCAGCCGGTCGCGCATCAGCTGCGAACGCATCATGCGGCCCATCTGGCGCGCCTCTTCCTCCCAATCGAGGCCGCCGCGCTTCCAGATGTAGACGTACGCGACGAACAACAGGCCGACGAATACGCCCATCTCCGCGAGTCCGAACAGACGCAACTCGCGGAAGATGACGGCCCACGGATAGAAGAAGACGATCTCGACGTCGAAGATTATGAACAGCATCGCGATCAGATAGAACTTCACGGGGAACCGCTCGTTCGGCATGCGCTCAGGTGTGATGCCGCACTCGTACGGCGCTTCTTTGGCCGGCGACGGTTTGTGCGGCCCCACCTTCGATGCGATGAAGACGGAAGCGACGCCGAATAGCGTCGCCAAGCCGAAGAGCATCAAGATGGGAAGGTAGTCAGAGAGCACGTGCCCCCCTCGCGTGACCGGCCGCAGCCTCACGATAGGAACTGCGCGGATAGGCGTGCAAACCGCTTGCGTTCACGAGCGCACCATCGCTGACTTCGCCACGGTGCGGATGGTCGGCGCCGACTTCGCGAGCGCATTGATCACCCGGTCGTAGGCGTCGCCGGCGGTCGGGTCGGTGAGGTTCCCGAGGATCCGGAACGCGAACTGCATCGCGATCCGGTTCGGGAGCGCGTACTTCGTCAATGCCCCCATGACGCCGCGCTTCCCGAGCAGCCGGGTGAAGACCCTTCCCATGATGTAGTAGCCGTCGTACTGCTCGTGCAGCCGCTCGACGTAGGTCTTCGTGTCGCGCGGATCGCCGCTGGTCAGCGCGTCGTTGGCTACGAACGCGGCGGTCTTGGCGGACTCCATCGCGTAGGCGATCCCCTCGCCGTTGAACGGGTTGACGATCCCGGCCGCGTCGCCGATCACCATCAGGCCGGGCCTCGCGATCGGGGTCCGGTTGAAACCCATCGGCAGCGGCCCGCCGCGCGGCTTGCCCACCTGGTTCTCAGGCGTGAAGCCCCATTCCGGCGGCAGGCCTTTGACCCACTCGGTGAGCAGCTTGCGGTAGTCGTACTGCTGGAAGTACTCGCTGGTGGAGAGCAGGCCGAGGCCGACGTTCACCGTGCCGTCGGGTAGCGGGAAGATCCACCCGTAGCCGGGGAGCAGCTCGTCGCCGCGCCACAGCTCGAGGAAGCTTTCGAAGTAGGTGAGCTCCTGCGCCTTGGGACTTCGGTAATAGGTGCGAGCCGCGACGCCCATCGGCCGTGATTCCAAACGCCGGCCGCCGAGCGTCATCGCGAAGCGGCTCGCCGCTCCGTCGGCGGCGATCACGACCGGCGCGTCGATGGTCGCACGGTCGCCGTTACGGCTCGCCTCGATTCCGACAACCGTTCCGCTCGCGTCGAGCTGCGGCTTGTCGGCGGTCGTCTCCTCCCACACGGTCGCGCCGGCGGCCTTTGCGTGATCGAGCAGCATCGCGTCGAAGTCGAGCCGCGTGCGCACGAGGCCGTAGTGCGGGATCGAGTGCAACTCGGGCCACGGCAGATCGACCGCTATGCCGCCACCGACGATCCGCAGGCCATCGACGCGCGTCCACTCGGGACCCTCGGTCTTGACGTCCATGTCCTCGAGGCACCGCACCGCGCGCGGCGTGAGCCCATCGCCGCAAACCTTTTCGCGCGGGAACTTGGACTTGTCGACGATGAGAACTTTCCGCCCCGCGCGCGCGAGCCAGTAGGCGGCCGTTGCCCCGCCGGGCCCGCCGCCGACGATGACGGCGTCGAACGACGCCGGCTCGAGCGGTGCGTGCGTGGCAGTCGATCTTGTGCGCGGCTTGCGCTTCGGGCGTGGGGTCTCGCCGTTCTCGCTCAGGGCCCGGCCTCCCGGCTTGTGAACGCTTTCACGAGCCAGCCTACGTCCACTGGCGGGCAGGGTTCAAGCGGTTGAGCGGACAGATGCGACAGGCGGGTGGCGGTCGCGACTCTCGAAAGAGGCTGTGGCCTAGGAGATGGACTGTCGTGGCCCGGCTCTAGAGGCCGGGTTCGAGGAGTGGCTCGAGCTTGGTTCGCACCGAATCTGGGATCCCCGACCAACCCCAGAATGCAAGTTTCAAGATTGTTCTGAATTTCGGACTCTTCCGGGAAGCGGCCTCGATATCCACAAGGAACGGGATTGCGTGGAAGTAGAGAACTTCAGAGACGGGGCCGGCCGCCATCGCGGCGAGCCCTTCTTCATCGGGCGCTGTTTCCGCCAGTTCGACTAGAACCGCGATCGTGTCCGGCGCCTCCGCGCGCACCAATTCATCGACCTCGTCCAAGGCAGGAAAGTCGGCGGCCTCAAATTTCAAGCGGTCAGCTCGGTCACCGGCCATGAGCCGATTGCGCTTGCGGAGCTCAGACCAAAAGCGGCTCGAAAGGTCCTCCATTGCTGCCATGGCTAGAGTCGGCCGCCATAGCGCGGTCTAAGAGACGATCACCCGGGCGATGGAGAGATCGAGTGCGGTCAGCGCTCCGTCTGGGTTGTCGCCCGTAGAGTTGGAGTTGTCCGACCACAACGGATAGAAGACGCCCGACTGGAACGCGGCGTGGGTGTAGTCGCCGTAATCGAAGTTGTTGCCGATGTCGCCGGCATTCGAGGCACCCGCGCTTACCTTGAAGTTCGGAACCAGCGTTGCACCGCCGTCGGTCGAATACGTCGCCCAGAATTCGGCATCGTCGTTGGGCACCCCGTCGGTGTCACCCGGCCCTCCAGCGCCGAGATCCTCGCGCGCGTCATACCACGCAACCCCCACGGCGCCGGTCGACGGATCGAGCGCGATCGCCGGGTTGAACTGACTATTCGCGGTGGCGTCGTCGTTGAGCTTCACGGGCGGCGTCCACGTCGCCCCGTTGTCATCGGAATGCTGGAACATGACGTCAGTGTTGTCGCTTTCGTTCGGCGACTCTTGCGTCCAGATCGCGTACAGACGGCCGTTGTGCGGGCCGCCGGTCTTGTCCCACGCGAGGTTCGCCTCGGCGTCGACGGAACGATCGGGTTGCGCCGGGATGTAGTCGAATCCACCGACTTCGGTCTCTGCGAACTCTTTCGGGTCGTCGAATCCCCGCGGGCCGAGACCGTCGGGGTCGAGCGCCGTGAAGATCGTTGCTCCTTGCTGGCCGCCGGTCTTGTTCTGGTAAACGACCATCACCTGTCCGTCGGGTCCCACTGCCGTGTCGCCGTAGTCGCCGTGCCCTTGACCGGTGGGAACGTTCTGCGGTGCCGAGAACGATCCGAACACGCCGAGTCCGGTGACGGACATACCTGCCGCCTGGATGACGGCGGAAGGGGAGACTGTGTAGCTCACCCAGACACTGTTCGGGCCCACTGCTATCGACGGTTGGTCCGCGAACAGATTCTTCTTCGCGCGTTCGCGACGGCTGCCACCGTTCGAGGAACCGCCTCTCGATGGAAACCGCGGCGCGATGTCGAACAGGTGCGCGAACGATCGACCCCCATCGGTCGACAACGCAACGAAGGCTCCAGGGTCGTCGTTGCGGAGATAGACGACCCACAGGTTTCCGAACCGATCAAAGGTCATCTGCTGATCGCAACAGATGGGACCCAAGGGATCGTCGGCCGAGCCACCGATCGTCGAGCGGTCCCACGTCGAGCCTCCGTCGAACGACACCCCTTTGAAGAGACCCGAGTCCGCGTCGGGCAGCGTCGTCATCGCAACGACGTTGCCGGGGTTGGTCGGATTCGCCGCGATGGCGTCTTCGGCGTTGTTTCCGGGCATCTCGCTGACGTTGGTGTTCACAGGCACCGTGGCTGATCGGGCTCCCTGCATCGTGGGCCCTACGAGCAGAGCCATAGCCGACATGCCGATGGCGACAGAACGAAGTGCGCGCATCCCCGGGCCCCCTTGGATCGTCTTCCTCGGTGCGATTCTAGCCACCGAGAGTGGCCTGATGAAAGGCCGCTTCGACCACAAAGATCGATAGGTCGGTCAGCCCGCTAGAGCCGCGATCACCTGCGAGCCGAACGTCTCCACGCTTTCGGCGGCGGCGTCGAGCGGTGTGCCCGGTGGCGCGAGGATCACCGAGATGAACACGTCATCGAAACCCATGCCGTCGAGCTCGGCCACGTGGGGTGCGAGCACATCGACGATCTCTTGCGGCGAGCCGCACAGCGCGCCCCCCCGGACCGCGTCCTCCCACTGCCCGGCGGTGTCGCGCGCGTTCGTCACGTCGGTGACTCCTTGGCCCCACAACGCGTACGCGCCGCGGACGTGCAGCAAGCCGTCGCGGATCCGCTGCCAGCCATCGTCCGCGTTTTTGCCGACGCCGGTCGGCAGGAACATCCCGTAGCGGTACGAGCCGCTCAGTCCGAGGCGGGTGCGGATCTCCTTGATCTCGCGCGCGCGGTCGACGCCTTGGCCCGGCGACCCCGTCGACGGTGGGAAGTGGCCGTCGGCCATGCGCGCAGCGCGCTCGAGGGCCGGCGGCGTCCCGCCGCCGAGCCAGATCGGTATCGGCCGCGCCGGTGTGGGACGGACCATCACCTGGTCGTAGGACAAGTGCTTCCCGTCGAACGAGAACGGCTCGCCGCTCCACGCGAGGCGCAGGACCTCCACGAACTCTTCCAGTCGCTTGCCGCGGCCCTTCGATTCGGCACCGAACATCTTGTATTCGTGCAGCGCCCAGCCGAGCCCGAGCCCGAGGTTCAGGCGCCCGCCCGAGATGTTGTCGACGACTGCGGCGTCTTCCGCGATGCGGAGCGGGTTGTGGAACGGCGCCAACATGACGGCGGTGCCGACCTCCAACGTCGTCGTCGACGCAGCGACGGCGGACAGGAACGGCAGCAGCGACGGGTTGTACGAATCGCTCGCGCCGTGGT
>Ga0075425_100007975_pt1 | contig 11204 bp, 12 predicted proteins | sample SoiMethybrSBSTD4_FD_75300 | JGI IMG/M metagenome (GOLD analysis project Ga0075425, IMG submission 75300) | Bulk soil microbial communities from a Populus tree surrounding site in Tennessee, USA - Soil MetaG P. TD hybrid SBSTD4 | ecosystem: Environmental > Terrestrial > Soil > Tree plantation...
ACCGGATCCCGGATCGCGCACACCGGATCCCGGCACATTACTGCAAGAAGAAGTTAACCGTGGTCGTCATGATCACGGGTACCGGTCGGCCATTCACCAAGGTCGGTTCAAATTGCCACTGCTTGACCGCATCGAGCGCGGCCTCATCGAGCAGTGGGATCGACTTCAGCACGTGAGCGTCCTGAATGAATCCATCAGCACCGATCGTCGTCTCGATGATGACGACGCCGCTGACGCCCGCTTCGCGTGCAATCGGTGGATACACCGCACGCACGTCTTTGATTTTTTTCGGCGCCTTGATGTCGCCGCCGACGCGGAGCGCGTCATCATCCGACTTTTGCTGGAATGCCACTTGTGACTTTGGCTGGAATGCCATGACCTGTGCGTCTTTCCCGAGCCGCACCTCGACGGTGAATGCGAGGGGTGCTTCAAACGGCGGGTCGTATCGCCACTGACGGACGGAGGCGAGAGCCGCCTCGGTCAGGGCGTTCTTTGTCTGACGAACGCGATCGGCGTCGACGGTATGGGTGGTCGGCCGGTACACCTCGGTGGTCCGCGCCTCAGCGACCCGTCCGACGTCATCGAGTGTAACCTTCACCTCAACAACTGCACGCTCCGAACCAACCCAATCGGGCAGGATCGGCTCCTGGTAATGGATGCGCCTGGGGATCGGATTCTCGGGTGTGACTGCGTGCGCCCTCAGTTCTAGCGGTCCGGGCCCGGCCTGCGCAGGTTGATCCGCGATGCGTAGAGGAAACGCGGACACCGCGTACCAGCTACCGGTTCCGACGACCAGCGCCATGGCGGCGCAGGTAGCAACGATCCGTCTTGACGACATGACACTCTCCTTTGACACAAGCGCAATGCGCCGGAACAGATGACGACGTCGAGCGAACGCCGCCGTGGGGAGGACAGAAGTGGCGTCCGAAAACGTAAGCAGCGCTTCGACGTACGCCTTGCGGCGGCCGGTGAGTTGAATCGCCAGCTCGTCGACGATCTCCTCGCGTGCGTGCTGAATCTGTGAGGTCACCCACCAACTGGCGGGATGAAACCAGAACAAACAGACCGCGATCTCTTCCACAATCAGCCATGCCCAATCGTGTCGCTTGACGTGAAGCAGTTCATGACCGAGAACGGCCTGTTGAATCTCGCGCGGCTGATCACACAACGTTTCGGGAAGCAGGACGATCGGCCGGATCAACCCGAAGGTAATCGGTTGCTCGATGTCGCGAACATAACGGATCGCGGACTGTGTCCCGAGAATGTTCTGCAGATCTCCATCGAGGGCTGCGACCGAATCGCGGGCTGCGTTCCGTCGTATTGTTCGGAGCCGCAGTAACCCGATTGCCAACCATGCGAATCGGACCACGATTCCAATCAACAGCACCCAGACAAGCAGGGATTCCCAGTTGGTCTGCGGAACCGTTTGTGCCACCACACCGACCGCCGCGGTCGCGCGCGTGGAATCGGTTGACACCGCAGCTCGCGCCGAAACCGGCAGATTGCGATAGGGCTGAATCCACGGGAGCGTTAAACAGAGCACCGCGACGGCACGCCAGTACACGTACCGAACGCCGGCAGCGTCGAGGCGAACGAGCCACGGCAGCAGCGATGCGATGGCCACGATTGCCGCGACCTGGAGGCTCCATGGCAGGAGGTTCGCCAGGACATGCGTGGGAATCATTCGTCCATCTCCTCGATGATGCGTTGAACGGCTTTCCGCTGCCGCTCGGTGAGGCGCGAGTCTTTGGCGAGATGAAGCAGCAACGAGGCGGAGGCACCGTCGAAGACGCGATCGACAAAGTCGCGGACCATCGCGCCGACGACCTGATGTCGAGGCTTGGTCGGGGTATAGACGTGAGCACGGCCGTTACTCTTCTTCTCGAGATACCCCTTGTCCTCGAGCACGTTCATCATCGTCATCACGGTGGTGTAGGCGATCGCTCGTGTCTTCCGCAGTGCTTCGTAGACAGCGCGAACGGTCGGTGTCTCGAGCCGCCACACGACTTTCATGATCGAGAGTTCCTGGGGGGTCAGGGTGCTGCTGGGCTTGCGCATACGTATTACTAACTATTTAGTATTTAGTAGCAAATGTCAAGTCGGTTCTGTCGGCGTATCATGCTGCTGATATTAAGGCCGCGGAGGTCGTCATGCTGACCGCACTGTTCCTCGCGTTGATTTTGCCGCTCACGGCGCAATCGCAACCGCCACGCGATCGCGTCATCATCACGCCCGATGTGTCGACACGCGAAACCGAGCTTCGGAAGCGAATCGAGGCAACGCCTGCCGGTGTCGCGGCGTATATCGAGCTCGCGAAACTGCAGGAGATGCGCGGTTCGTCGACCGACGCCGAACGGACGCTGATGCAGGCGCGACAGGCGGCGCCGACCAACAAGGACGTCGTCTTGGCGCTTGCCGGGTTCTATAACCGGCAGGGTGATTTCACGAAGACGATGGAGATGCTCGACGCCGCCGAACGGCTGGATCCGACCGACCCGGCCGCTCCGCAAATCGTGGCGACGTACTACTGGGAGAAGGCCTACAAAGATCACCGGCTACTGCCGGCGGAGAAGTACAAGTACATAATGAGCGGCATCGAAGCGACCGATCGCGCGCTGGCGCTGAAGCCGGAATACGCCGACGCGCTCACCTACAAGAACCTGCTGCTCCGGCTGCGCGCGAATGAGGAAACCGATCCGGTGCTGAAGCAGCAGTTCATGGCTGAAGCGGACGCCTTGCGTAGTCGCGCGATCGAGTTGAACAAGCAGCGGATGGGGATTAACAGCGCCAATGCAGGCGTCGCTTTTCCTCCGCCACCTCCGCCGCCACCGCCACCGGGCGCCCCTGTTCGAGTTGGTGGCAACGTCCGGGTACCGACGAAGCTCAAGGACGTGCCGCCGATCTATCCCGACGACGCGCGTGCCGCGCGCATCTCAGGCGTCGTCATCCTCGAAGCGACAATCGATCCCGAGGGCCACGTTTCTGATGCGAAGATTCTTCGCTCGATTCCGCTGTTGGACGATGCGGCCCTGACCGCGGTTCGTCAGTGGGAATTCACACCGACGAACCTCAATGGTGTGCCCGTTCCTGTCATCATGACCGTCACGGTCAACTTCACGCTCCAGTGACTCGAGGTCGGCATCTCGCTCACTTGTGAATCCTGAATCACTCATCGTGCATCCGTGAATCCTGAATCGGCGACTCCGCGATTCAACGATTGGCGATGAGTGATTCGTGATTCGCCAGTTGCCCGACGCCCCAAATCTGACAGAGGTTCACGATTACCTCGACCGCCTTGTCCATGTCTTCCGCAGAGACCCATTCGAGGCGCGAGTGGAAGTTGTGTTCACCGGCGAAGAGATTGGGTGTGGGCAGTCCCATGAACGACAAGCGCGATCCATCGGTGCCACCGCGAATCGGTCGCTCGATCGGTTCCAATCCGGCGCGCCGAATCGCCCGACGCGCCGCATCAACCACACGCGGGTGTTTGTCGAGCACTTCGCGCATGTTGCGATACTGCTCCGCAATCGCGAATTCGACGGATGCGCCTGGGTGCACCCGCACGACGTCGCGCGCGAGCTGCTGAACGTAGTCTGCCTTCTCCCGGAGCTTCGCGGTCACGAAATCGCGAACGAGAACCTTCACGCTCGTCGCGTCTACGGCGGCGTGTAGTTGATACGGATGCAGGTAGCCTTCGTAGCCTTCAGTGGTTTCGGGACTCATCGTGTCATGCGGCAGACGGCCGACGAAGTCAGCCGCGACGCGAATCGCGTTGACCATTCGTCCCTTCGCGTACCCCGGATGCGTGTTGAATCCCTTGAACGTGACGGTGATCGCATCAGCGGAGAAGCTTTCGAATTCCAGCTCGCCACGGCTGCCGCCGTCGAGCGTGTAAGCGCACGTCGCGCCGAAGCGGTTCACGTCGAAGTGATCTGCGCCGCGGCCAATCTCTTCGTCGGGTGTGAAGGCAATGCGCACGGGCCCGTGCTCGATTTCAGGGTGAGAGACGAGGTAGTCGACCGCGGCAACGATTTCCGCGACTCCCGCTTTGTCGTCCGATCCGAGAAGCGTAAGGCCGGACGCGGTCACGATGGTGTTGCCGCTCTGCGCGGCGAGCGCCGGGTTCTCAGACGCGCGCAGAACGACCGACGGATCATCTGGAAGCGCGAGATCGCGGCCGTCGTAGCGCTCGTGGACGAGAGGTCGAACGTCATGCCCCGGCATTTCCGGCGACGTATCGACATGTGCGATGAACCCGATAACTGGCGCACGATCACGTCCGACCGTGGGTGCCACCGTGGCCATGACATATCCGTAATCGTCCATGGCGGCGTCCTCGAGGCCCAGCGCCTGCAATTCCGCCACAAGCTCGCGAAGGAGCACGAGCTGTCCCGGTGTGCTCGGAAACGTCGACGACTGCTCGTCCGACCGCGTGTCATACGTGACGTATTTCAGAAACCGCCGCAGCGCGGAGGTGTGGATAGAAGACCGCGTGTTGTCGGCGCTGGTCATGGCCGGTCGGGCTCCTCAATCGATGCCACATCTCGGGCGAACGATTGGCTGTCGAGAACGTGAAGGAGCAGAAGATCCGCCGATCGCACCGACTCGATGAACCCTGCAGGGTCGAGGGGAACCCCGGACCCGATCAGTTGCTGCAACACGAAGTGGTGAACCGTGGCGGCACATGTGCGAACCCACTCGACAATCGAGCGGAGTCCCTGGCCCTGGTATGCGATCCAGTTTCCAAAAAGGCGAGCGGCCAGATAGTTCTTCATGCCGCGATCGAACCAGTCGATCGAGGCGATGCCGGCTCGGTCACGCCACTGAGTCTCGAAATCGAGGAGGGGTGCGAGGTCGCCGGCAGAGCCGGCGGTCAATCGAGCGACACGCTCAATCGCACGTGCTTGACACCAGGACGGCGGCATATCCCGGTTCCTGGCAGCAAAGGCTGTCCCCACCGTCTCGGACAGCGAGCGATCCCCCGGTTTCCACTGACGAATGACCTCAGTGGCGCCGGCAAGATCATCAAGACACGCGGCATATGGGACAGGCGACCTCGCGAACGTCGCTACTCCAGCGCGCTCCCAGGTCTCGTATCCGTCAACATCGCACAGTAACCCGGGTCGTAACAGCGGCGGCAAGGCGTCACGCGCATCAAGTCCCTCCATCTCGGACTCGAGGCGCAGAGGAGGCTTCGCCTCGACAATCGACGGCCCTGCCCCTGTCACCAACATCGCTGCGGCGGTTGGGCAGAAATGTGAAAGCGAGATCAGCGTTCCGCGCGCATCATGCAGCACCTTGCGCGGGAAATGACGGCATGCCGAGGGCAACGCCTCTTCGCCGAGGTCGCGATGGATGACGCAGAGACTGCCACCCTTTCGATCGAAAAAGACACACTCACCATGGGTATCGCGGGCCACCGTCCAGATGTCTTCGCCGCGTGCGCCTGCGGATCTCACAAAGAGCGGACCCGCATTCCCTTGTCGGCTTATTGATCGAGTGCGTACGATTTCGAGGACGGCAGGTTCGGCCGGCACATTCCAACTATCGCAACATGCCCCGGAGTGACGACATTGATACCGGGCGTGAACATCGAGGCAAAACGCTGGCACTCGCGCATCATCTCAAGCCTCATGGTTCGAACGCAAAACGCCAGCGTGACGAAAGCGTGATTAAAACGAACCAGTCGATTACAAAAGTGAAGCTGCACGCCGCTGCATAGGCCAGCGAACGTTAGCGATCTCGTGGCATATGGTCCGGCTCGATCTTTGCTCCTTGCCAGGATCCGCATGTCGGACAGAGATACCTTTGGCCCCCGCCTTCGCAGCGAACGGGAACGCCGCGGCATCAGCATCGAAACGATTGTGACCGTCACAAAGGTCGGCGCCGATCTGTGGCTCGGGCTCGAACGCAACGACTTCTCGAAGTGGCCCTCCGGCATCTTCGCCCGCGCCTTTGTTCGTGACTACGCCAAAGCGGTTGGTCTCGATGCCGACGAAGTCGTCGACGAGTTTTGCCGGCTGTTTCCGAACGGCGATCGACGCGCCGCCCGAATCATCAAAGCGCAGGCCGACCTCATTGGACATTCAGCCGGCGCGCTCGATGACGCCGCACTTGCGCCGCGAGGGGGCGATCGTCGCGCGGCGGCCCAGGATCGAAAAGCTCAGGCACGTGCGCGGCGCATTCGCCTCGCCCCGCGAACGCTTGCCGCCTCGATTGATGTCGGCTGCACGGCCGCCCTTGCGCTGCTCGGTCCCGCCGTTGCCGGAGCCGGGTTCTGGGCCTCCGCAGGCGTTGCCGCCATCGTCTACTACAGTCTCTCCACCATCCTCAGCGGCGCCACACTCGGCACGCACGTGGTTGCCTTCCTGCGTCAACGGATGCCGGAGCTGTTTGCCGTCCGCGATCGGCGGGCGCACGCCTGATTCCGGTTCAGGCAGGTTCGCCAAGGTTCGTCAAGGTTCTTCCCAGGTTCTTCCAGGTTCTACTCCGCACCGCCACTCGAGCTAGACCCATTCCGAGCGCAGTAGAACCAACAGGACCTCATGGAGCCCTGTCAGAACCCCGCAGAACCTTGTAGAAGCAAGCAGAAGCTTATAAACCCTTCTAGAGGTCTTGACCCTCAGAACTTGTGCAAATGAGCCAAGTTTCTTGGGTCAAGACCGTCCCCGCGCCAGCGGGGCGTTATCAAGCTTATCGTCTAGCGAGGCGGAGCCTCGATCGTCTGAGGCGAAGCTTCGTTAGATCGTTGCGCGCGGCCGAGCTCTGGGGTATATGGTGGACACTCCTTTGCATTGTCCGGGCGCAAGGAAGAAGGGGAGGGAAGATCGATGGCTATTCTCTCGTGGATTGTGTTCGGCTTGGTTATCGGCATCATCGCCAAGCTGCTGATGCCAGGCAGGGATCCCGGAGGTTTCATCGTCACGATTCTGCTGGGCATCGCCGGAGCGCTGGTCGGCGGCTTTATCGGTCGCGCGTTGGGGTTCTACGGCGAGGGTCAGAGCGCCGGTTGGCTGATGTCGATCCTTGGCGCGATCATTCTCCTGGCGCTCTACCGCATGCTGGTGCGGCGCCGAGTCTGACCTCGTTGCTCAGTCGAGTGTGACGCCCGACGCACAGCGGCCGTTTGCCGTTGTGCGTCGTGGTCTGTACGCCGCCTTTCGTGTGAGAATCGATCTGCCAGCCTGCGTGCTCAAGGAGTGATTGCATGCTTCGCTCGTCTCGAATCGCTGCCGGAATTGTGGCAGCTCTCTGGCTCACCTGCGGCGTTCTCCACGCGCAGACGGTCGATGAGATCATCGCGACCAACCTGAAGTCCAAGGGTGGGCTGGAGAAGATCAGGGCGACGACGTCGGTGCGGATGACCGGATCGGTTGTGGCGCGCGACATGATGAGTGGACGTGAGCTCACGGGCACGATGACGATGGTTGCCAAGCGGCCAAACCTCATGCGACGCGATGTCGACCTCGGTGGCCAGCGCGTCGTCAATGGCTTCGATGGCTCGACGTTGTGGATGGCGATCGGCAACGCTCCGCCACAGCAGGTTCCGAGCACCCAGAACGCATACTCCATGCAAGATGCGGAGTTCGACAGCGTCTTCGTCGATTACAAAGAGAAGGGGCAGAAGATCGAGCTGGTCGGCAAGGAAACGGCTGATGGAACTCCCGTCTACCATTTGAAAGTCACGAAGAAGAATGGACCGCCGCAGGACTACTACCTGGACGCGGACACCGGTCTGGAAAGAAAGATCAGCGTCGCCGGACGTGGTCCGGATGGATCGCAGATGTTGAACGTGACCGAGTTTGCCGATTATCGCAGCGTCGACGGCGGCATGGTTCCGTTCGTGTTGAAGCAGCGGCAGAACGGGACGCTCATCGCGACGACAACGGTGGATAAAGTGGAGTTCAACCTGCCGATCGAGGACGCGCTCTTCAGAATGCCTGCGAAATAGCGGCGAGCGGCAGCGTGCTCAACTCGTGCAGCAGTTCGTCACGGGTAAAAGGCCGGACCAGGACGCCACCGGACTGGCGCGCAGGGGAATCGGCGATGTACAGGCTGCGCAGTGCCGGATGATACCGGCGAAGCGTCGCCGCAAGCGCATCCCCGGTCATGTCGTCGAGCGCGAGATCGGTGATCAACACATCGATGCGGGTGCGGGTGATAGCGGCAAGAAACGCGTGACCCGCATGGGGCGCGATCGCCACTTCGAATCCTTCCTGTTCGAGCACGCGCGTCACAGCGGCGCTGAAGTTCCCGTCGCCGGTCACGATCAGGATGGTCCCCGGTGAGGGGGCTTGAGCATCCACGACAGCCAGCGCCGCGGTGTTCACACGACGTCCGTCAATACCATTCAGCATGCAGCGCACTCGCTAGAGGATTGGGTTCGGTGGCGGCCGATGCGCAAAGGCAGTGCCGCCTGAATTTGCGCCAGTTTTGCACGCGATCCGTGGTATCGGCGGGTGCGCGACGTTACGGTATTGGCAGGAACTTACGAATCTGTTACGAGCTCGGCAGTATTACCACTCGAATTCGAACAACAATGCGGCCTTAGTCAGAATCCCGAATCACTAATCCGGAATCGTTTGTATCGCTGAATCCAGCGCGCTTCGACGATGCGCGATCCGGGAATAGTGATTCGACATCATTCGAGATTAACAGCTTGCTCCGGTCTACGCGCGGAGTCGATCCTGCAGCTTTTCCCGATACCCGCGACTCAGGGTGAGGCGCGTACCGGTGCGGAGCAGCACGGCATACTCACCGTTCAGCCACGGCTGGAGTTCCTGGATACGCTCCATGTTGACGATCCGGGAGCGGTGAATCCGGAAGAACTTTTCTGGATCGAGCCGGCTTTCAATCGCGTTCATGGTCTCGCGGAGAAGATGCGAGGTCGATCCGACATGAAGGCGGACGTAATTGCCCGCCGCCTCGACCCAATCGATCTCGTCGGCGCGCAGGAAGAACAGACGCCCTCCGGACTTCACGACCAGACGATCGGTTCTCGGCTGATCGCGCCGCAGATCCTTGACGAGCGCGAGCAAACGCCGGCCCAGATCACCGCTCTCGTCGCGTTCGATCTGCTTCCGGGCGCGCTGCAATGATTCTGTGAACCGCTCGCGATCGAACGGCTTCAAGAGGTAATCGAGGGCACGAACCTGGAATGCGCGCAGCGCGTGCTGATCGTACGCGGTCACGAAGATGACAAGCGGCATGCGCTCGCCACCGACGGCTTCGATGACCTCGAAGCCGTTCATCTGCGGCATCTGGACGTCGAGAAACACGAGGTCGGGCTCGTGATCCACGATCGCGGTCACCGCTTCCTCGCCGTCGCGGCACTGCGCCACGATCTCGATATCCGGCTCATTCGACAACAGCCCCGCCAGCCGTTCGCGCGCCAGCGGCTCGTCGTCCACGATCAGCGTCCTGATTTTCTTCATATCGTCTGTCCCACATAAGGCCGGCCAAGCGCCGGGGTTTGCGATCGGGCGGCGCCCATCGCGCCGCTGATCGGGTCGGTGCCATGTCCATTGGACGCGTCAATCGGCTCACCGCTTTCCTGCGTCCGGTCCACCGGCCGCGTCGTCCGCCACGGAACAGCGACGACCACTGCCACTCCCTGCTCGAGCCGGTGGAACTCGAACCGGAAATCCGCGCCAAACCTATGCTGCAGGCGCGCGCGTGTCGTTGACACGCCGATGCCCTTCTGAAGCGCCGCAAGCGCGGTATCGGAGAGTCCCAGGCCGTCGTCGCGGACCTCGATCCAGAGCTTGTCGTGCTCCTGACGCGCGCGAATATCGATGTGACCGGGGCCAGACTTCTTCGAGATGCCGTGTTTGATCGCGTTCTCGACGAGCGGCTGCAGAAGCAGCGTCGGCAGCAGCGCGTCGAGGGCATCCGGTTCGATATCGAATCGCACCACCAGTCGATCGGCAAAGCGCGTCTGCTCGATCTCGAGGTACTTCGCGAGGAAATCGAGTTCGGCTTTCAGCGTGATTTCCTGCTGACCGAGATTCTCGAGGGTCATCCGCAGCAGATCGCTGAGCCGCATCAGCGTCCGATCCGCCGCGTAGACGTCCTTGTGCATCAGCGTCGAGATCGCATGAAGCGTGTTGAACAGGAAGTGCGGTTGCAGCTGGTGCTGCAAAGCCGCCATCCGCGCCTCGACCAGCTCGGTCTCGAGTTGCGACGCGCGCAGCGCTCGATCGCGGGACTCGCGATAGTAGAGAACCGCGTGACTGAGCCCGGCGATGGCCCAGTACGTCATCATTTCCCAATCGAAGTTCAAGAGCGCGGAGCGCTTCACCTCGGCCCACCAGGGATAGGCCCGGGCCGAGCTGAGCGCCCACTGCACGCCGGCCATAGCGGCAATGTGAGCGAACGAGAAGACGGTCACCGAGGGCACGTGAACCAGAATCGCGCGCAGCAGGCCCTGTCGCTCGAACCGGAAGTGCTGCGAGAGCCAGACGATGGATGGGGTAAACAGCGCCCAGACGTACCAATACGTCGCGTTGAGAACGACCAGCGGCACCCAGTTCGTCGTGGGCCTCCCCAGAGCGCGCGTGAAGCTCAGGGCCAGTGCCGATGACACGATCGCGAGAAGAGTCGCGACGCCGAGGACGAAGGGCCATCGCAGCCCGTATCTGGGTCGCGCCGGTGCCGGCAGGTCGATGCCAGCACCAGTCATGTCGAGCAGTCGATCGCTTGGCGGTTTCATAAGCCGTGTGGTCGATTTCCGCCTCCGCGTGAAGCGCTGCGGCGAGACCTCGCCGAAGTCCTGGCGTAGGCGGGGCGCAAGAGCGAATGTTGTGGGTTAGACGTAGCTGAACGCACTTTCGTCTTGTTCACAACGAGCTTTTTCGCACGGTGCATGTCGCTCGCCACACCTGCCAGCCCGGGGCGAAATCACCAGAAAAGCCCTTGATCCGCCATTTTCAACAGTTCGTCCCACATTGCGGCGCGTTTATCCCATCAGGCCCGACCGCAGCGTTTTTATGAGAGTGCCCGCCAGCGGCCAGCCCTCGACCATTTCCGGACACCTGGTTACTTCGCCGTCGGGATCCGTTGTGCGTCCATCGACATTGCTCGGGACGCCCTGAGCGTCGTCGAAGGGCGGGATCCGTTGTGTACGGGATCCGGGGTCGGGATCCGGGATCCGGGATCCGGGGTCGGGATCCGGGGTCCGGCTTCCGGACACTCGGTGCTTCGCG
>Ga0075425_100007976_pt1 | contig 11202 bp, 9 predicted proteins | sample SoiMethybrSBSTD4_FD_75300 | JGI IMG/M metagenome (GOLD analysis project Ga0075425, IMG submission 75300) | Bulk soil microbial communities from a Populus tree surrounding site in Tennessee, USA - Soil MetaG P. TD hybrid SBSTD4 | ecosystem: Environmental > Terrestrial > Soil > Tree plantation...
CCGCTTCCGATCACGACAGTCATCACCGGGCTGCTCGCGCTGACGCTCGTTGCCCTCAGCATCCGCGTCACCGTCTTGCGCGCGCGCAAGAAGATTTCGCTGTTCGACGGCGGCGACAAGGAGCTCGGCTACGCCATGCGCGTGCAGGGGAACTTCATCGAGTACGTGCCGATGGCGCTGCTGCTGCTCGCGCTGCTCGAATGGATGGGGACCAAGCCCTGGGTGGTGTACAGCCTCGGCGTCGCGCTGGTCGTCGCGCGCGCCGCGCATGCCTGGGGCATCTACTCGAACGTCTTCAAGGCGCGCGCCTTCGGCTCGAGCGTCACCTGGCTGGTGCTCGCGATCCAGGGGCTGCTGGCGCTGAGCGTCGTCGCCTAGCGGGCGACCGCCGTCAGCTCGCCCGGCCGCTCGATCAGCTTGAGCGGCGCGAGGACCAGGCGGCGGGCCGCGAATTTCTTTTCCAGCGCCGCCTGCACGCGCGCGAACGGCGCGCGGCGCGGATCGTAGGCCACGGCGAGCGACATGGTGTCGAGGGAAACGCGCGCGCTGCCGCGCTCCACGCCCGCGGCCGATCCGGCCAGGTCCTCGAGCAGGTGCTTTGCGGCCTCACCCGGCGCGACGCGGCCTTCCAGCTGGAAGAACGCAACGTGCTGCCCCCGGGCGAGCGCGCGGCTGACGAGTTCGTAATCGTAGACCGCCGCGACCTTGTCCTCGATGCACACGCCGCAGGCCAGCGACACGGCGGGCGCAGCGAGCAGGGCGGCGACGATGAACCCGCGCACCGTCAGTGTCCGCCGCCTTGCGCCTTCACCGACCCGGCCGGCTGCGCGTCGATCCACTGGAAGTACTTGAGGTACTGGCGGATCTCGGCCTCGCCGAGGCTCTGGTTCGGCATCGGCAGGTTGTTGTATTCCTTGAGCAGCGCCTTCGCATCGGCGTCGGACTGCAGCATCTTCTCCGGCTCCTTCAGCCAGCGCGCGAGCCAGGCCTGGCTGCGCCGCTTGGTCACGCCGGCGATGTCCGGGCCGAGCTTCTTGCCGCCGCCGACGCTGTGGCAGGCGAGGCACTTCGACTCGAAGGCGAGCTTGCCGGCGACGGCATCCGGGTCGGTCGGCGTCGCCGAGGCCGGCATGTTGTGGTGCTCGAGATCCTGCGCCGGCGGCTTGACGGCGGTGGACACCAGGCCGATCGCGCCCTGGGAAGCATTGGCGAAATGGTGGTCGACCATGATGTAGGAGCCTTCCTCCGGAATGATGAATTCCACGGTCGCGCTGTTGGAGGAGCCCAGCAGCACGGTCTGCATGCCGCGGAACTGGTTGTCCGGGTTGCCTTCGAACCACACGCGGTCGAAGATGGTGCCGACGACGTGGAAGCTCGAGGTCTTGCTCGGGCCGACGTTGAGCACGTGGATGCGCACGCGCTCGCCGACCTTGGCGGCGAGCGGGTTCTTCACCATGCCGTTGTGCACGCCGTTGAACACGGTGTGCGTCGGCTGCGCCGCGCGCAGGCGCTCGCTGTCGAGCACGTAGAGCGGCGCGCCGCCCACTTTCTGCTTGCCCGGGTCAGGCTTGGCGTAGAACTCGCTCTGGATGACCACGTATTCGCGGTCGGCCCTGGTCGGGTAGCCGCCGCGCGGCTCGACGATCACCGCGCCGTACATGCCCGAGGCGATGTGCTCGAGGATCATCGGCGTGCCGCAGTGGTACATGAAGATGCCGGGATAGTTGAGGGTGAACTCGAACTCGATGGTCTGACCCGGCGCGATCGAGCGGTACTTGTCCTGCGGCGAGACCATCGCCGCGTGGAAGTCCATCGAGTGCATCATCGGCGCGGCGGTGAGGCGCACGCCGGGCACCGGCTCGTCGCTGCGATTGGTCATGGTGAAGCGGATCTTGTCGCCGACGCGCGCGCGCACCGTCGGCCCCGGCACCTGGTCGCCGAAGGTCCAGGCGCTGAACTTCACGCCCGGCGCGATCTCGATGATCTTGTGCGTGGTGTCGAGGCGCACCGTCTTCACCGCCGCGGTATCCAGCGGCTTCAGCGCGGCGCCCATGCTGAGCGACGCGCCTTCGGCGAACGCGCCCTTGTGGCGCTCCGCCGACACCTTGGCCGCGACCGGCCTGAGATCCATCTTCGAGGTGTCGTAGGCGTCCTGGCCGCAGGCGGCAAGCAGGCTTGCGGTCGGAATCAGGGCGAGGAGCGAACGGCGGATTTGCATGGATTGCCTCCAGTTTCTAATCCGCAAAGCCTAGAGATTTACTCGGGTACCGATTTGATCAGCGTCAAACGGGCGCAAGTTGGAGCGTAACCGCCAGAGAATCAACGCGCTACGTCGGGCTCGCCACAGGCCTGGAGGATTTGCGAGCGTACCGCTTCACGCAGCTTGACCGCCGCGGCCCAGTCCGAGCCTTCGGGTGCGATCGGCGCGCCGATGGTGACCGTGATCGGCGCGCGCCGCAGGTACCAGGTGCCGTCGCGCAGCACCGAGCGCACGCCGCGCAGCGCCACCGGCACGACCGGCACCCCGGCCTGCGCCGCCGCCTGGAAGGCGCCGGTGCGGAAGGCCATCAGTCCCGGCGCGCGGCGCAGCGTGCCTTCCGGGAACACCAGCAGCCACGCGCCGCGCCGGGCCGCCTCGACCAGCTCGCCCGCCTGCTCGGCGCTCTTCGCCACGTCGAAGCGCTCGACGAACAGCGTGCCGAACCCCGCCAGCAGCGCATGCATGAGCCAGTTGCCCAGGAACTCGCGCTTGGCGACGAAGGAGTAGGCGCCGCGGTCGAGCGCGGCGATCAGCACCAGCGCGTCGAAATAGCTGGTGTGGTTCGAGGCGATCACCATCGGCCCGCGCTGCGGCAGGTTGCCGCGCGTCGCGAGCGGGATGCCGGCCAGGCGCAGGATTGCCTGCGCCAGGAACTTGCCGACGGCCCAGCACTGCTTCTCTGGCAGCAGCAGTGCCGCGAGGAACGCGAACGGCAGCAGGAGCGCGAGCGCGAAGTAGCCGCGCAGCGCGAAGAACACGCCGCCCGCGGCGCGCAGCCCGCGGCGCAGCTGCGGCGCCGCGCTCGCCAGCGTGAGGCGCAGGAACTGCATCCAGACGGCCTGCGGCCCCGCCGCGGCCGGCCCGCGCTCGTAGTACTGGCGCGCGGCGACCCGCCGGATCTTGCCGCTCGAGGTCTTGGGCACCGTGGCCGGCGGCGCGAGGACGATGTCGTCGGCCGGCCCGCCGGTGAGGCTCACCGCCAGCTGGTTGATCATGCGCTTCAGGTCGTCGTGGCGCGAGGCGTCCTGGTCGCGCATCTCGGCCAGCACCACCATGCGCTCGGTGCCGCTGGCGGGATCGCGGCTGCCGAACACCGCGACGCAACCGCGGCGCACGCCCGCGAGGTCGCCCACCGCGTGCTCGAGCTCGTAGGGGCTGATGTTGCGCCCGCCGCGGATGATGAGGTCCTTCTCGCGGCCGGTGATGTAGACCATGCCGTCGGCGAGATAGGCGCGGTCGCCGGTGTTCACCCATTGGCCGGCGAACAGCGTGCGCGTCGCTTCCGGGTTGCGGTAGTAGCCCGAGGTGGCCGACGGGCCGCGAAACTGCAGCAGGCCTTCCTGCCGGTCGGGCAGCTCGAGCCCCGCGGCGTCGACCACGCGCAGGTCGTGGCCGTCGATCACCTGTCCGCAGCCGACGACTTTCAGGATTGATTTTCCTTCCTCGACCGGAATCGCTTCTCCCGTGCGGGCGAGCCGATCGCGGTCCAGGACATCCATGCGCCACGGTTCTCCCGGCGTGGTGAACGCCACGCCGACGGTGCACTCGGCCAGCCCGTAGACGGGCGACAGGGAATTGCTCCTGAAACTCCAGCGGCTGAATTTCTTCGTAAAAGCCGCCAGCGTTTCGGGGCTGACCGGCTCGGCGCCGTTGAAGGCGAAGCGCCACGAGGAGAGATCGACGCCTTCCATTTCCTCGTCCGGAATGCGCCGGATGCACAGCTCATACGAGAAATTGGGACCGCCCGAGATCGTGCCGCGGTGGCGGTGGATGGCGCGCAGCCAGCGCGACGGACGCGAAAGAAACGCCAGCGGCGACATCAGCATCACCGGGAAGCCGAGGAACATGGTGGCGAAGCAGCCGCCGATCAGGCCCATGTCGTGATACAGCGGCAGCCAGCTGACGAACACGTCGTCGGGGCCGGCGCGGACCGCCGCGCCCATCGCCTGCACGTTCACCAGCAGGTTGCTGTGGCTCAGCACCACGCCTTTCGGATTGCCGGTGCTGCCCGAGGTGTATTGCAGGAAGCCGATGTCGCCCGGCTTGCCGCGCACCGGGGAAAAGCGCGGGTCGGCGACGCCCTCGAAATCCCCGGGCACCAGCACCACGCGCAGCGACTCCACCTGCGCGCGCAGCAGCCAGGCGAGCGGCTTCGCCTCGGGGATGGTGATCATGATGCTCGCGCCGGCGCTCTTCAGGATGCCGACGTGGCGCGTCATGTGGTCTTCGATGGTGGTGAGGCGCGCCGGCGGGTAGAGCGGCACGGGCACGCCCCCGGCCAGGAGCACGCCGTAGAAGGAAAACAGGTATTCCTTGCAGGTCGGCAGCATGATCGCCACCATCTGCCCGGGCTGCAGCCCGGCATCGGCCAGGCGCGTCGCGTAGGCGAGCGCGCCGTCGTAGAGCGCCTTGTAGGTCAGCGGCACTTCCTTGTCGGCTTCGTAGAGGAAGACGCTGAGGCGGTCCGGCTGCCGCTCGACGTGGTACTCGAGTGCCTCGGTGAGGGTCTGCGCGTGGACCGGCGCTGCCACTTTGCCGCCCTGCGCGAGGCTCGTGATCGTCGCGTCCAGCGCGCGCGGCGTCGCGTTGCCGCCCTGCAGGAAGCGCAGCAGGTCGCGCGGCGTCTCGCTGGTGGCGAGCGCCTGCTCCGGCAGGCTGGCGGCGAACTCGCGCTCCAGGCGCAGCACCAGCTCGACGCGCGCCAGGCTGTCGAGGCCGAGCTCCTTCTCGAGCGAACTGTCGAGCGACACGCGCGGCGTCACATGCGGCCGCGCCTCGCGCGCCACGGCCGCGACGACCGCCAGCAGCTTTTCCGAATCGACCGGGGTTTCGCCGCGGTTCATGAGCCGGTCGAGTGTACACTCGCGGTTCCAGGGGGAGATTTCAATGCAAGTCCGCATCGCCGCATCCGTGCTTGTCCTGCTGTTGCCGTTTTCCGCGCTCGCCGCCGACGACGGCGAGCTCTGGGAAGTCACCACGCAGATGAACATCCCGGGCATGCCCGCGGGCATGGGCGGCGGACCGCAGCGCGTCTGCAGCGGCAAGGACCCGAAGGACGACGCCACGCGCCGGCCCGACATGCAGAAATGCAAGGTCGTGGACATGAAGCAGACCGCCACCCGCATGACGCTCACCATGACCTGCCCGGACGGGGACGTCGTCATCGATCAGAATTTCAATGCCGGCCGCACCGAGTACAAGGGCACCATCAAGATGACCGGCAAGCGCGGCGACATGACCATGAACACCTCCGGCCGCAAGGTCGGCACCTGCGATATTGCCAAGTCCCGCGCCGAGCGCGAGGAGAAGGTCGGCAAGATGAAGGCGCAAAGCGAGGCGCAGGTCGCAGCGATCAAGCAGCAGCAGGCGGCCAGCCAGGCGCAGACGGCGCAGCAGATGACAGCGGCGTGCAACACCGCCGCCTCGGAAATGAACGCCAGCAAGTTCCCTGACTGCCTGCGGCCCGATAGTCCGATGGCGAAGAGCGCGAACTGCACCGACCCGCGCCTCACGGAGTACACCTATCCGGCGGCGGCGCGCGCGAGCTGCGACGCGAAGAAGAGCGAGTACTGCAAGAAGTTCCAGACCGAAGCCGGCTTCGTGCAGGCCGTGGCGGCGGATCGCAAGAGCCAGCTCGACGGCGCAGAAGTCTGCGGGCTGAAGCGCGCCTCGGTGCAGGCGAAGCTTTGCGCGGGGGCGGTGCAGCGCGAGTCGCTCGAGTTTCTCGGCAGCCAGTGCCCCAACGAGGCGAAGCAGGCGGGCGCGCGGCTCTGTCCCAAGGCGCTGCAGACCGAGGCCTATTCCTACGTCGGCCGCTACTGCAAGTCCGACGCCCAGGCGCTGTTCAAGAAGAACTGCGCCGGCCGGGCGTACACCGCGCTGCCCGACCGCAAGGTCGCACGCATGTGCACCGCGCTCGCTTCGGTGGGCGACGACGGCACCGCGGCCTCGACGCCGGCGCCGAAAGCCGCGGAGGCGAAAAAGGCCACGACCGGCCAGCAGGTCGAGCAAACTTTCGGCAAGGGCCTCGACAAGATCAAGGGCCTGTTCGGGCGCTAGCCGGCTGCGGCGCGGACTCCTCCTCATTGCGTTCGCCGCCTGCAGCGCGCAGGCGGCGGACGATCGCTTTCCGTCGGTTGCCGCCGCCTATCTCGTGAAGCGCGACGGCCAGGTGCTCTGGGCGGGCAACGCCGGGCGCCGCCTGCCGCCGGCGAGCCTCGCCAAGATGATGACCGCGCTGCTCGCCCTCGAGGGCGGCGGCCTGGAGGCGCCGGTCGCCGTCGGTCGTGGGGTGCTGCAGGAAACCGGCACGCGGATCGGGCTCAAGCCCGGCGAGCGGCTGCGCGCCGCAGATCTGCTCGCGGCCACCGTGATCCGCTCCGCCAACGACGCCTGCCGCGCGCTGGCCGACCACCTCGGCGGCACGACGGCGCGTTTCGTCGACCGCATGAATCAGCGAGCGGCCGCGCTCGGCATGGCTGACACGCGCTTCGTCGAGCCTTGCGGTCACGACCGCGACGGCCAGCTCACCACCGCCGCCGACCTCGCGCGGCTTGCCGAAGCGGTGATGCGCCACGACGAGTACCTGCGCCTTGCCGTGGTCGAGCGCGCGACCATCCGCACGCTCGACGGCGAACGCAGCTTCGCGCTGCGCAACACCAACGCTCTCGTCGGACGCTACCCGGGCGTGCTCGGTCTCAAGACCGGGTACACCGCGGGCGCCGGAAACTGCCTGGTGGCGCTCGCCGAGCGCGACGGCGTAAGGGTGCTGGCGGTGCTGCTCAATTCGCCCAATCGCTGGTGGAACGCGGTCGGGCTGCTCAATCGCGCCTTTGAGGCACCGTGAATCCGGCGCTCGTCGTCGGGCTGGTCGCGGCGGTGGCGTACCTGCCGTCCTTCGCCGGCGTATTTCACTTCGACGACTACAACGTCATCGTGCACTACGACACCGTGCATTCGTGGCAGGCGCTTCTCGAGCGCGCCGGCGGCGGCGTGCGGCCGCTGCTCAAGGCGACCTACACCCTCAACTGGACGCTGGGCCCGGGAGAATTCGGCTTTCACCTCTTCAACACCACCGTTCATGCGCTGAACGCGGTGCTGCTGTTCCTCATCGGGCGGGATCTGTTCCGGATTCCGTCCGCCTCCTTCGTCGCCGCACTCCTCTTCGCGCTGCATCCCGCCGCCACCGAAGCGGTCACCTACATCAGCGGCCGTTCGTCGTCGCTGATGGCCTCGTTCTACCTCGGCGCGCTGCTCGTCTACCTGCGCGGCGGGCACTGGAGCCTCTCCACGCTGCTGTTCGCCTGCGCGGCCGCGGTGCGCGAGACCGCGGTCACGCTGCCGGCGGCACTGCTCCTTTGCGAGCTGACGGCGCGTCCCTGGCCCGGCTGGAGGGAAATCCTGCGGCGGCAGGGCGCGCATTGGACGCTGCTCGCGGCGGGCGGCCTGTTCGTCCTGCTCAACCAGCGCTATTTCGACCATCTCGCCTTCGGCTACGGCTTGCGCAGCCTCGGCGACAACCTGCTCACGCAGGTGGGCGGCATCGCCTACCTCGTCTCGCGGCTGGTCGGCTTGCACGGCTACAACATCGACCCGGCGCTGCCGGTGCTGACCGAATGGAGCGCGCTGCTGGCGCTGCAGGCCGCCTTGCTGGGCCTTCTCTTCCTCCTCGGCGCCGCCAATCTGCGCGCGCGGCCATGGCTTGCCTTCGGCATCCTGTGGTTCTTCCTGCAGCTCGCGCCGACCAATTCATTGGTGCCGCGCGTCGACGTCGCCAACGATCGCCAGTTGTATCTCGCGGCCTGGGGCCTGTTCATCGCCTTCGCGGTTCAACTGCGGGCAACACCGGCCAAGGCGCTGCCATTGATCCTCCTGTTCGCCGTCGCCTGCATCGCGCGCCAGCTCGACTACGCGAGCGAGGTGCGGTTGTGGGAATCGAGCGCGCGCCTGTCGCCCTGGAATGCGCGGTCGCACAATAATCTCGGCTATGCTTACCAGCTGGAGGGTCGCGCGGCGCAGGCGCGGCGCGAATACGAGACGGCGCTGTTCCTCGATCCGCGTCACGACAAGGCGCGCTACAACCTGATGCTCCTGAGATAAATGGCCAGTCCATTCGAGCCGCTGCAGGCGGTGGCGCGCCAGATGTCGTTCCTGCAGGGCGCCGAGCTGGTGCGCCAGGGCGAGGCGTCGCGCGGCGCCTTTCTCATCCGCAGCGGCGCGGTCGAGGCGCGCGTCGCGCTGCCCGGCGGCGGCGCGCTCACCGTGGCGCGCTTCGCCGACGGCGACATGTTCGGCGAGATGTCGCTGATCGAGCGCGGCGTGTGCTCGGCCACGGTGGTCGCGCTCGGCACGGTGGATGCCTGGTTCGTCGGCCGCGACGACTTCCGCGCGCTGGTGGCGAGCCGCGAGCAGGCCGGGCTCGGCATCCAGCGCGCCATCACCGCGGCGCTCGCCGCGCGCCTGCGCGCGCTGAACGAGCAGGTGAGCGCGCATCCGGCGGAGGAGGACCGGCCCGCCGGCGCGACGCCACGGGATAGGATTGACCTGAAGTTTCCGCAAAAAATCTCCTTTGACTGGCGCGCGTTCCTGCCGGTGCTGCCGTTCTTCGAGGGCTTCCACGCCGGTGAAATCGACGCGCTGGCATCGGCCGGCCGGGTGGCCGAGATCGAGCGCGGTGCCGGGGTGTTCGCGGCCGGCGCCGCGGCGAGCGCCTGCTATCTGGTGCTGCGCGGCGCGCTGGAAATTTTCACCACCAATGGGAAAACAGAGCGCCGGGTGGCGATCGCCGGTCCCGGCGAGCTGGTCGGCTTCATGGCGGTGATCAATGCCGCGCCGCGCGCCAACCACGCGCGCGCGCGGGAGGCCTGCTGCCTGCTCGAGCTGCCGCGCGAGGCGTTCCTCGCGATCTACAACGGCAATTCAGCTGCCACCGTCAGCCTGCATCACGCCATCCACCGCAGCCTGATGCGCTCGATCGCGCGCACCAACACCCAGCTCACGCGCCTCATCAGCCACGCGCGCCTTAGCGCGGCAGGGGATAAGGCGGCAACTCTTGAAGCGGTTCTGCACGGCCAGATCTGGCGCGCCGGCGCAGATTCTCGGTCGTGAGGCCCTGGCCGTCGGGTGCCCAGCCGGGCGGGCCGAAGAGATAACCGGCAATTTCGCGCAGGCTGCGCGCGTGGCGCAAATCTCCCGCGATGGCGATCCACTGGAAGAAGGCGATGCGCAGCGGGTTGTAGCTTTGCAGCGGCACCACCAGCCCGCAGCGCGGCTTGAGATCGTCGCGCTCGGCCACGTAAGTGCCGAACAGCCGGTCGAACACCATCAGGATGCCGCCGTAGTTGGCGTCGAGATAGTCGAGGTTCGCCCCGTGGTGCACCCGGTGCGCCGACGGCGTGTTGAGGATGCCTTCGAGCGGCCCGAGCCTAGGGATCCATTCGGCGTGGATCCAGAACTGGTAGAGAAGGTTGATGGTGAAGGCGGCGGCGATGGCTTGCGGCGGAAAGCCGAGCCAGGCGAGCGGCACGAAGTACACCAGGATGCCGGTGAAGCGCCCGGTCCAGCCCAGGCGGTAGGCCGAGCTGAAATTGAGGCGGTTCGAGCTGTGGTGCACCGCATGCGTCGCCCAGAACCAGCGGATGCGGTGCGCGCCGCGGTGGAACCAGTAGTAGAAGAACTCGACGCCCAGGAACAGCAGCACCCAGCCCCAGGCGGTGTCGAGCGGCGCCGTCCAGAGGCGATGCTCGTAGAGCCAGAAGCCGCCGGGCAGCGCAATGGCGAGCGGCAGCAGGTTGGTGAACTCCCGCCCCAGGGCGACGACCAGCGAGGCGCCGGCCTCGCGCCAGTCGTAGGGACGGTTGAGGCGCCAAAGCACCACCGCCTCCACCACCGAGGCGAGGACGGCGACGGCGGAAACGACGATCAGCGCGAGCTTGAAGCCGTCGATCGAGCCCATTCAGTCGAGCAGGCGCACCGCGACGCGCGGGCGGCCGTGGCGCATCTCGGCGAACAGCGCGCCGTACTCGGGCAGCTCGACCCAGGCCGAAGTGTCGCGCGTCAGCGGCTCGGAGGCGACGATGATCGAGTCGGCGTTCTCGGCGCCGCCGGTCATCTTCCATTCGCCGTCGTGCAGCGCGTAGTCGCGCCCGAGCGTGTACCACAGCGACAGGAAGCTGAGGTTCGCCTCGTGCACCCGGGTCGGGTCGTCGACGCGGTAGCAGCCGAAATCGAAGCAGTAGCGCACCGCGGCGAGCTGGTCGCCGTTGGCGATGAACAGGTTCACCGACGAGGACAGCGTGATGCCGAGCTTCTTGCGCGCCTCGCGAATGATGTCGAGCGTGGCGGCGATGGCCTGAAAAGCCTCGTCTTCCGCAAGCCGTTCGCCCGGATTTTTAAATTGTGAAACCAGCAGCGCATAAATCCACTCGCTGTCGGTGGTGCCGTGGATCTGCGCCAGGAACTGCGGCTTGATGTGCGCCGCCAGCAGCGGCTTCATGCGCGCCATCTCGGCGAGATCGCCGTTGTGCGCCAGCACCAGCGGCACGTCGGCGAAGTGGAACGGGTGCACGTTCTGCAGCGAGATCTCGACGCGGCTGGAGTAGGCGACGCCGCGCACGTGCGCCAGCACGCAGCTCGGGCGGATCTTCTGCGCCAGGTTCTGCAGGTTGCGGTCGAACACCGGCAGCGATTGCGAGTAGTAGGAGAAGGCGCGCTGCGGGTCGGCGCTTTCCGGATCCCAGGCGCGGATGCCGAAGCCGGCGAGATTGAGCATGTGCAGCATCTTCGGCATGTAGCTCTGCCGGATGAGCGCTGAATCGGGCTGGTACAGCAGGTTGTCGAGCAGCACCGGCTGGCCGAGATAGAGCAGGGCGCGGCACATGTCAGGCCTTCGGCTTCTGCTCTTCCAGCCGGTCGGTGGCCGGCGGCGGCGTGCGCGACAGCGC
>Ga0075425_100007977_pt1 | contig 11201 bp, 8 predicted proteins | sample SoiMethybrSBSTD4_FD_75300 | JGI IMG/M metagenome (GOLD analysis project Ga0075425, IMG submission 75300) | Bulk soil microbial communities from a Populus tree surrounding site in Tennessee, USA - Soil MetaG P. TD hybrid SBSTD4 | ecosystem: Environmental > Terrestrial > Soil > Tree plantation...
GTTCGAAGCTGGGCGCCCGCTCCGACGATGGCCACGACGAAGCCCGGTCGCGATGCGAGCGACGCAGCCCCCGAGAGAAGCGCATCGAAGTCGTACGCGAGCCCCAGATTACCGTGGTACATGAGCACGAAAGCGTCTTCTGCGATTCCTCTCGCCTGGCGCAATTCGGTGGCCCTGTCGGTCCGCGGGTGAATTTCCGGCCTGGCCCAGAGCGGGATGGTTAAAACGTTCGCTTCGGGCACTCTCTGTCGAACGCGCTCGGCGATGCCGGGAGAAATGGCGACCACGACATCTGCCTTGCGCCAGGAGAAATTGACCGCGCTCTCGATCGGGCGACGCAAAGCTCGAACCGCTGGGACGTCGGGGCGAAGCGCCAGCAGAGCTTCCGGATACAGATCGTAGACCCATTGGATGATTCGGGCCGATCGACGCCCGCCGGTGGCGGTCGGAAGCATGGCCGAGAGAGCAGGACTGCCCACCGTCACGATGACATCGGGCGGACGGTCGCCGGCCCGCCTGCGACGAAGCCCGAGGGCGGCGTGCCGGAAAAATCGAGCTTGGCTCAGAATGCGACGCGCGAGCGTGCTTCGGTCGTACTCGGCCCCCCCCGGAGATCGCACGACCTCGGCGGTCGAAGTTGGCGCGGCGCTGGCCGTCCAGACGGTCACTTCGTGGCCGTGGGAAGCCCATCGCTCCACCAGATCAGCGGTAAAGGCCCCCGCCGGGTCGGGCGTGTAGACCTGGCTGACGAAGTGGATCCTCACTGGGTCAAGACATCATCACAAACGAAGAAAAGCGAGAAACAATCCGTTGGCTACTTGGCGTGGACAGCCGCGCTCGTGACGGGCGACTGTTCCGTCTCCGGGGTTGCTTCCTTTTCTTCCGAAGGCGCAAAGCGGCTGCCGAGCCGAACGAGACTCTGCGCGACGAAATCGGAGAGAAGCTGCAAGAGCACCTCGCTCTTGGGTGAAACGCTCCCCTTGTCGCTCTGCCAGGCGAAAGTCAGGTCGTAGCGGGCGCTGCGTTCGGGGCCGATATGGTGCCGCGAAATGATGAGATCGCGCTCTTCGCCCGTGAAGGTCGGATGAGCCCGGCGAAGAACGTGGCCGTTCTTGGCGCCGCGCGCGACGAGCTCCACGTAGTGCAAGTTGGCGCGATGCACCACCGATTCGAGCACGTTCCACACCTCGGGCTCCGATTCGACTTCCGCGAGCTCGACGGGAGCTTCGAGGAGCGCGAACTTCACCCGCTCCGCATCGCGATCACGCAATGCCCGAGGATGCACGATCGCTTCCGCGTATCCCGCGAAGCGAATCAGGGCCACGAGAACTGCACTCGCCGCGAGGATCGCGAGCCCTATCTCCCAGCTCCGCCCGAGGGCCAGTCCGATCGCTGCGAGCATGAGAACGATCGACATCCCGTGGATCATGAGGACCGAGCGGCGGTGTGTGAGACCGAGATCCAACAGCTTGTGGTGGATGTGTCCCCGGTCGGACGAAAAGATCGGCCGCTTTTCGACGAAGCGCCGCACCATCGCAAAGAGCGTGTCGGTGATGGGGATGCCCAGCGCGACCACCGGTACGAGGAGAGCCACCGCGGTCGATTCCTTTTGCAGCGATCCTGCGAGCGAGGTCGTCGCCAAGACGTAGCCGAGGAAGTAGCTGCCGGAATCCCCCATGAAGATGCGTGCGGGATTGAAGTTGAAGAAGAGAAAACCGAACAAGGCTCCCATCGTCGCCGCCATGAAGAGCGCGACGAACACCGAACCCGATATGCGGGCGACCACGAAGTTGGTCAGCGCGGCGAAAAACACGACGCCTCCGGCAAGGCCGTCGAGACCGTCGATGAGGTTGACCGCGTTCACGATCCCGGTGATCCAGATGACCGTGACGGGGAGCGCAAAGACGCCCATCTGCAAGTCGCCGAGCCCGGGGATGCGGACCGCGTCGATGTGAAAGCCGAAACCGAACGCAATCACGCCCGCCACGAGCTGTAAGTTGAGCTTGTAGAGCGCGCGAAGGCCTCTCGTGTCGTCGACGAAGCCGACGAGACCCATGAGGCCGCCGCCCAAGAGCAGCCCCCAAACTTGGTTTCGCTGGTCGCGGATGATGAGAGCGACATCCGATTCCACGAAAAACAGACTGATCATCGGGGTGATCAACGCCAAGAAGATGGCGATTCCACCCAGCCGCGGCACGGTGTTTTCGTGAACGTGCCGTCCTCCGGGTGTTGAAACCGCGCCGATACGCAACGCGAACCTCCGGACGAGTGGCGTTAGGACGAGGCTGACGATTGCCGCAATGATGAAGGCAGTTACGTAGGTCCGCATGTCCCCTCACCCTGGAGCTCCCAAGGGCAGGTTAGCTTGTATCACAAAACTTAGGTGCATCGAACGCGTCGTACGTTCGACCGACCAGTGAGGGTGGAACTCGATGCGCGGACGCCACAACCGAAATTGGCGGCGCCTCGCCTCCATGCCCCTGGCCGGTCCATTTCGTCAAGTATCTCGCGCGGAACGGCTCTGCAGGCGCGGGCACGGTCGCCAGCCGGGAAAGTGGCGCGGACGAAGGCGGTCATGAGTCAAACTTTCGAGGCGTAAGCGATCCACCCCAAGGGTAAGTCGTCGGAGCTGTCCAATCGCGAGAATGCCAGCAGAAGCGACGGGACGGCGATGCGGAACGTCGGCCAAGTGGCAACGGACAGGGCCGTAGCGAGGGTGGGAGGCAGCCGCGAGTGCTCGCGAATGACAGTGGGTATCCGTCCCAGCTCTTGTGCCATGAATTGGCTCCAGTTTCCGATCGGCTGCAGTTTGTCGAGCCGAAGTCCGCGCGCAGGAAAGCAGCGTTCGAAAAAATCGGGGGCGAATCCGCCGTAGTAGTGTGTGGGCACTCGATGAACCCGACATGCCGATGGGACGCTGAGAAACAGCCTACCGCCAGGCTTGAGCAATCTTCCGAACTCGGCGAGCGCGTCGAGTGGCCGCTCGACATGCTCGAGCACCTCGGTGCACAAGATGGAATCGACGCTCCCCGTCTCGAGCGGAATCGACGTGATATCGCTTCGAATCACGCCGCCGTTCGACGGGAGTGCGTCGGAGGGCGTGTAATCGACGTCAGGCGAATCCTGCGGAGTGTATTTGCAGTGAGCAAAGAGGGGCGCGTACTTGCAGGCTCCTGCGCCGACATCCACGAGGATCGATCCTCCGGCAATCGTCTTCGCCCAATCAGCGACCGCACGATCACGGACGGAGTCGTTGCGATCGAGAAGACTCAAAGGGCTTCGCAGGGCGTTTCGCAACACCGATGCCCACCCGGCACGGCTATGTGGTGCGCGGGATGAATGGCCGTCGATCATTTTTTATCTCTCTGGTGTGACTGCTCGGACTCGGTCGCGTTCGCCGCTGCCGATTCTTCGCCTAAAACAATGTGTAGATGAACGGCGCGGCCGCGCTGCCTCCGAGGATGACTAGCACGCCCACGAGCAGCATCATCACGATGATGGGGGCAAGCCACCATTTCTTGGTCTGCCTCAAGAGGCCCCAGAGGTCCGCCAACATGCCTGAGCGGCGACGTGCGGCCGCTTGCTCGACGGCAGACCTGTTTGATTTCTCGGCGTTGGGCATGGTCTCTCCCTGATAGGCCATGGACCTCAGTATGGATGAAAATAACGCTCAACCGGAGATGGTTGACGGCGCTCTGTCCAGTAGCTTTGCGCGTTTGGGTCGATGCGGCGGCTCAAAGGGTCACGCCCGAACAATCGGAGCAGGAGGCCAGCGGGCGTGATCACCGCGAAAAATAGCAGCGCCATGATCACGTGGGTAACCGTCCAACCAATCGGGAACACGACGTGCATCCAAACGCGGTAGATCGGCAGACGCAGCGGCGGCGCCAGTGCGAAGCCGACCCACACGAGAGCGCCGATCCCCCAGATGCCGAAGGCCAGTAAAGGCATCGACGCCTTCGCGTAGACCGCGTAGCCGATGCTTCCGACGATCAGCGGCAGACCGAGCCCGAAGACCAGCAGATCCTTGCCTCTCGGTGCGCGTCTGAGATCTTCCAGTTGCATCACGGACCTCGCCGGTTCGAGCTTGAAACGGAGGTTCGGTAGGCGAGGCTCACGACGTTACCACTTCCTCGACGGATCGCCACGGAGCAGGCTCGTCTGGCCGCGCGGATCGAGGCTCGGGCCGTTCGGCAGCGCCGGGCTTGCGACCGATCATGACGAAAAACCCACCCTCGCGTGCACCGTTGACGATTTCGCCAGCCTGAACGACTGCGTGTTCCAGGGCCGACCCCCGCCTCGTCGACCCGAATAGATTGGCCTGTTCCAAAGTGCCCGGCTCCGGGATGACCGAAGGCACGCCCCGCACGAACTCGAGCCCCGTCTCGTCGAACCAACGAAGCACTTCGCCGATGGTGTGCTTCGACTCGTGGGGATGCCGGTATTGATCGGCGAACCACGCAGCGCGCTTCGCCTTCGCTCCGGGTAGAGCGCGAATCACGGGGTCCACCCACTGCAGCCGTCCACTGGTCAGTCGGAAGAGTTGACGGCGCATGTCGGTGGCAAGCCGGCCGTATCGATTGTAGAGGCCGACAACCATGTGTCCGCCCGGCTTGAGCAACGGCAGCAGGCCCTTGAATCCGCCGTACGGATCGGCGGTGTGGTGGAGCACGCCGTTCGCCAGGATGACGTCGAACATGCCCTCTCGAAAGCAGGGCTTGAAGAGGTTCATCTGGACGAATCGAACCCGGGACAATCCATGATCGCTCCTGAAGCCATCGCCGAGCCTCAGCGAGTTCAGGCAGAGATCGGCACCCACCACGCGCCGGCAGGAGATGCCCAGAAAGTTCGAGAGCTGGCCGGTGCCGCACCCCACCTCGAGGACCGTCGAATTGTACGGGATGGCTCGGTCGAGCGCCCTCGCATAGACGCCCTTGCGAGCCTTCTCGATGAGCGTCCTCACCGAATCGTGGTCTTCGTAGTTGGGGAAGGGATTCTCTTCGTAGAAGCTCTGGACGATCTTGGTGACGTCGTCGTTCGAATCGAATTTTTCGTGCGGCCAGAAGAGCTTCCAGATGCCCTTCTCGCGCTCGAAACGCTGGCTGCACTGCTCGCACTCGGCTCGATCCGAGAACACGCGAAGGGGGGCTCGATGGCACGGCGAGAGCAACAGGTCTGCCGGCAGCCAGTCCTCGCCGTCCCCCGCGCTGAAAGTCGCCTGCCGGTCCTTTTCCAGGACGAATCGGCCCATGCAGAGCACGTCGATCTCGGAGGCCATGAACGTGTCGTAAGCCTCTTTGGGCGAGCACACGATCGGGTCCCAGCCGAGGTTGAAGCTCGTGTTGACCACCATCGGGCAACCGGTGCGCTCGTAGAAGCGCTCGAGGAGCTTGCGAAAGCGCCCGTGGCGCTCGTCGACCGTCTGGATTCGGGCGGAGTAGTCGACGTGCGTGACGGCCGGGATCTCGGAACGGAGGGCCTTGAGCTTGTCGAGCCCCATGAGAGCTCCGTTGCCGTTGGTCAATCGTTTCTCGCCGCGCACCGGCGCCACCAGCAGCATGTAGGGACTTTCGACGCTGGGGTTGATGTCGAAGAACTCCGACGCCTTTTCGGCGAGCACGGCCGGAGCGAAGGGTCGAAAGCTCTCGCGAAACTTGACCTTGAGGTTCACGACCGATTGCATTGCGGGTGAACGCGCATCCGCGAGGATGCTGCGCGAACCGAGAGCCCGTGGGCCGAATTCCAGCCGATCCTGGAACCAGGCGACCACCTTGTTTCCCGCGATAGCGTCGGCGGCTCGACTGACGAGACTGTCCTCGTCGGGCAACTCGTCGTAGGCGGCGCCGGTCGATTCGAGGAATTCCCGGATGTCGTCGTCGCCGAAACGTGGTCCCAAAAGGGACCCGCTCTGGCTGTCTTGCGAGCGGACGGTGCGCGGCGAATCGAGCAGCTGATGCCAGATGAGGAGGGCAACACCGAGTGCGCCGCCCGCATCGTCAGCCGCCGGCTGGACCCACACTTGCTCGAAGGGGCCCTCGCGCAAGATGCGACCGTTGGCCACGCAGTTGAGCGCGACGCCGCCGGCCAGACACAGGTTCTTCATGCCCGTGGTCCGGTGAGCGTGTCGGGCCATGCGCAGCATGATCTCCTCGGTCACGCGCTGTACCGAGGCGGCGAGATCCATGTGCCGTGCGTCGATGTGCCCGTCCTTCTTGCGGGGCGGCCCGCCGAAGAGCTCGTCGAACTTCGGCCCGGTCATGGTGAGACCCTGGCAGTAGTTGAAGTACGACTGGTCCATTCGGAACGAGCCGTCCTCTTTCAGGTCGATGAGGCGCTCGAGAATGAGATTGACGTACCTCGGCTCCCCGTAGGGGGCGAGACCCATGAGCTTGTATTCGTCGCTGTTGACTTTGAAGCCGCAGTAGTAGGTGAACGCCGAATACAGGAGCCCGAGCGAATGGGGGAAGCGCTGTTCGTGCGTCAGCGTGATCCGGTTTCCACGTCCGACGCCGAGTGTGGCCGTTGCCCACTCCCCCACCCCGTCGACCGTCAAGATGGCCGCTTCTTCGAACGGCGATGGAAAAAAGGCACTCGCGGCGTGCGCCTCGTGGTGCTCGGAGAAAACGAAGCGCTTGCCGTAGCCGGGCAGCCGTCTGCCGAGCTCGCGACCCAGGTAGAGCTTCTTCTTGAGCCAGACCGGAATGCTTTTGAGAAATGATCCGAACCCGGCGGGTGCGGTGGCCATGTAGGTGGAGAGCAACCGATCGAACTTGAGCAGCGGCTTGTCGTAGAAGCCCACGAAGTCGAGGTCGGCGGGCGTGAGCTTGGCCTGCGCCAGGCAGTACTCGACGGCCTGCGTCGGAAATCCCGAGTCGTGCTTGACCCGACTGAATCGCTCTTCCTGTGCGGCTGCGACGATCTGCCCGTCCACGACGAGCGCCGCCGCCGAATCGTGGTAATACGCAGACAATCCGAGGATCGCCGTCATTGTGCCCTCGACAATGGACTGTCGGTTCGTTCCGATCGCATGGCGTGCTCGCGCAGCGCTTTCTCGATCGGTTCCTGTAGCGTGGCCGCGAAGCGCTTGTGGCCGAGCTGGTTGAAGTGGCTGTCGCGTTTGAAGGTGATCTCCGAGAGCGCGATGTCTGCATAGACCGGATCAATGAAAATCATTCGATCCTCGGAGAGCGCGCTCGACGCGGGACGCACCTTTTCCCATTCCGAGTGCCACATCACGACCCGGAACTCGGCGCCGGACCGGATCACGCTGTCGGCGAGCTGATCGATGAGCTTGCCCGTCACTTTCACGGCGGTCGATAGCGCGAGGCCTTCCGCATCCGCATGGGGAAAACCGGCCATCCGGTGGAGCTTGACCACGACGGCTGCGTTCAGTCGCTGCGCCACGAACGTGAAGAATGCGGATTTGTCTTGAAGCTCGGTCTGGAACCAACACGCCGTGCGCGCCCCAACGCTGTCCTCGCGAAGAATCTCACCGTTGTCTCCCGTGCGGTAAGAGGCACAGTACGGATAGTCGGGAATGGGGGACCCGACGAGCTTCAGACTTCCGTCGGACTGCAGAACGAATGCCGACTTGCCGAAGGGGCGCCGGGGGCGATGAAGGCTCGTGTTGTCCTCGAGATCGTTCGAGGAGTACACGTACACGACCACGTCGGGCTTGAGCTTCTGGCCCTTGTCCCTGAAGGCCATCCAAGTCTGGTCGGTGCCGTATCCGCGCACGCCTCCGTTGACGACCTGCACGGCATGATCGAGCCTCTGGTTGAGGGCCCGCTCGAGCAGGGTTCGCACGTGTTGTTCTTCGGGCACTTCGAAACCGGCGATCATCGAGTCGCCGACGAGGAGGACTCGCTGCCCTCCGGGCGGCACCGGCACGACCTCGGGACCGCGTAAGCCGAGAGAGTTGATTTGTACCGGTGCCGAGAACTCGATGGGGAAGGGTCGAGGACCGCGATAGACGTCTTTCGCACCCGGCTCGTGCGACCACCCGAGCACCGGATCGTGCTGCCAGAAGATCTCGGGCTTCGAGTAGACGGCGTGTAGCGGCTCGTAACCCAAAAGTCGAAACGCCACCTCGAGAAAGACGAGCGTCACCACCAACGACCCCAGCATGACTGCGAACTTCTTCCCCTTCCCGATCGGGGCTACTTCGAGCCGCGAAGGAGAGGGCATCAGGGCGTCGTCCATTGGTGCTTGAATTCTCGAGCGGTACCTTCGGAGATCGTCGGTGGATCGGTGAGCGTCCCCACGCCCCCGTTCGGCAAGCCAGCCGGGTGCACGTTCAACCCCAACTGCACCGGACGAGCGGCGCGCGCATTTTGCACTCGGTGCGGTGGATCGTCAAGCGTCTCTACTCCGTTGGTACCCAAGTTTTCCTGCGCCGCCCCGCGGGCTTAGGAGACTTAGGACCCTTGCCCTGTAGTTGCCTCGACGATTGCGCTCATTCAGGTGCCCAGTGCGCTTCGCGCGCTCGGCGACGTCGCTCCAGCGAGGGTTGGCTTTGTGGTACGTTTCGGGTCGAAGCGGGCACCTGATGGCTCAAGATCATTGAGCTTTTCGCGCCTCGGTCATGATCTTTCTGTATCATCCCCTCTCCCGTCGGTTTTGGCCGCGGCGGGCGGGAAGCTAGATGACTCCTCCGCTCAACATCGGCTGTGGGGCGCGCTATCACGAGCATTGGATCAACCTCGATCTGGCATCGAGCTCCGAGCACGTGACCGCCTGCGATCTGAGGCGACACATCCCGCTGCCCGACGCGAGCGTGCCCTTCGTCTACAGCTCGCACATGCTCGAGCACCTGCGACAAGACGAGGCCGAGGTGCTCATGAGCGAGGTGCATCGGGTACTGGCGCCGGGCGGCATCGCGCGCATCGTCGTGCCGGATTTGGCGAAGCTCGCACGCTGGTACCTCGAGGCGGTCGAAGGAAACGACAAGGGCGCCGAATGGTCCCGGATTCACCTCATCGATCAACTGGTGCGAGACCGGAGCGGCGGCACCATGCGACCGTTCCTCGAGCGTGCGGATCCATCCGACGTCGCGTACGCGTTGCGCCACATGGGAAGCGAGGTGCTTTCGTGCGTGAACACGAACGGGCGCCCCGATCGGAGCTTCACCAAACGCCTTCGTCAGATCTGGCGTCCAGGTATCGCGAGGCGTGCGCTCGCGCGCTTGCGGGTGGAGGGGTCGAAGGCATTCATCGGTCTCACGCTCGGCGCGCGTGGTCGAGAAGCGTTCGACATCGGGTGGTTCGCGACGTCGGGAGAGCGCCATCGTTGGATGTACGACGTGCAAAACCTCTCGGAGCTTTTCCGGTCCGCGGGGTTCGTAGACGTTCGCGAGCAAACGGCGCTGACGAGCAGCTGGCCGGAATGGACGCACGAGAACCTGGACGTCGACGCAGACGGAACGGTGTACAAACCCGAGTCGATTTTCATGGAGGGGAGCAAGTCGGCCGCCGCGACGAGCGCGTGAGACCGATCAGGCGATCGCCGGGACGGAGCCCGGCCGCCCCTCCGACTGGACTTCGATCCGCTTCGAAACGAGCTGCTCGTAGATGGCCGCGTAGCGAGCCGCCTGTCGTTCGAGCGGCCAATCGCGCAGGGCGCGTTTGCGGCAGGCATCGGTCAAGCGACGCGCGGCCTCGGGTTCCTTGGCAAGCGCGTCCAGGCGAGCCGCCAGGGCGCCGACTTCGTCACACGGGAATAGCCAGCCCGTCTCGCCGTCCACCACCATGTCCGGAATGCCGCCGACGGCGGAGCCGACGACCGGAGTGCCGCACGCAATCGATTCGAGGCAGACGAGAGCCAGATTCTCTGCTCGGGACGGGACCACGAACACGTCGGCCGCGGAATAGACGATCGCAAGGAACTCGGGGTTGTTGACGTACCCGAGGGATCGCACGCGGACGGTGCCGATGAGCTCCGTCCCTGCCTGCGCACGACCGAGCGCGATGGCCTCCACGCGAGACCCGTCGAGCCTCGACAGCGCGGCGCGCAGCGTATCGAAGCCTTTGACCGGATCGTCGCGGTGGTCCGCGATGAATCCCACGAGAAGGCGGTCGTCAGGAATGCGCAGAGCGAGCCGTGCCGACTTCTTGTCGACGGGAGCGAAGAGCTCCAGGGGGACACCATAAGGAATCACCTCGACGTCGCGGCCGAGATAGCTCGTCCCGAGTCGTGCCGTCTCCCTTGCGGGGGCGGCCAGGTGCAAGCGCGCGCGCGAGTCGAAATAACGGCGCCGCTTCGCAATGGCACCTTCGCGGTTGGGACCGTCGGGCTTGACGCGCACGTCGGTGCCGTCCGGCATCCGAAAGCGATAGGACTCCGGAGAGAACCCCCAGTAATCGTGAAAGGTCCAGACCACCGGTATGCGAGCATCGAGGTCGCCGATGGCATCGTGATCCCAGTAGCAGTTGTGAAGAGAATGCACGTGCAGGACGTCGAGCTCGAGCGACGCCAGCGTCTTCCGTAGCGCGCGGGCGGAGTACTCGCTCCCGGCAAGTCGCGCCGTCTTCGCGTGGACGCGCCTCAGGGCGTTGATCCCGATCTCGAGCGCGCGGGGCGGCCCGACGTAATGCGCCTTCCACGTGACCGGCTCGACCGACGGCGTGCGCAGGCTGTCGCTGTTGTTGAAGAGCCGCGTGACCTCGACACCCTGACCGGCCAAGCCGCGCGCGAGGCGCGAAGCGGCGAGTGCAGCGCCGCCAAGGCACTCCAGATCGGAAAGAAAAACGACGCGCATTCGATCGCCGACCAGTCCCCTTCTAGCAGAGCGTCCACCCCTGATCTATGCTTCGCGTCCCTTGGCGGCTTCGCTCCTTAGACGTTCTCAAACGGCGTTGACGCATAAGGTCGAGGGCGCCAAACAGAGCTTTCGTGCGTCGCGAGCGTATCGCTACTATCGCGAGTTCCAGGCGGCAAAAGAGCGCGCCGCGCTCGAATCGCTCGTGGACCGGATCGCGCAACAGCCAAAAGTCGACGTCACCTCGTGGGTGCGCGGCGAGCTCGCCGGGCGCGCGCGACACCGTCGGGCGCTTCCCCCCTCGCTCTCCGAAGCTCGGGCGGTCGCAGTCGGAGCCCGCGGTTGGGAACGCTACGGCCTCTGGCAGAGCCTCGATCGCGCGACGGCTTCGTGCCCGCTCTTTTCCGACGGGTGCGGCGACGACGTCCCCTTCTACAGCTTTTCG
>Ga0075425_100007978_pt1 | contig 11200 bp, 11 predicted proteins | sample SoiMethybrSBSTD4_FD_75300 | JGI IMG/M metagenome (GOLD analysis project Ga0075425, IMG submission 75300) | Bulk soil microbial communities from a Populus tree surrounding site in Tennessee, USA - Soil MetaG P. TD hybrid SBSTD4 | ecosystem: Environmental > Terrestrial > Soil > Tree plantation...
GCGGCCTCACCGCCGGGGACGAACGGGACCTCGCGCTTGCTCTGATACTGTCCGGCGATCACCAGCACGTCGACGAAGCTCACGCCGCGGGCGCGGAGCGCGACCTTCACTTCGCCCGGCCCCGGCGTCGGTGAAGGCACGTCGCGGAGCACGAGGTGCTCGGGGTCGCCCAGTTTCTCGCAGATGATGGCTCGCATCGCGGCCTCCCGTGAAAGCGTCAGAATGTGAATCGGCTGCCGACCGCCGACGGCGTGACGACCGACTCGCCGAATGTGTTCAGCAGCGCGCAGAGCGCACGCCACCCGGTGCAGTGCGCCGGCATGATCTGCTGCAGCGCGAACGACTGCAGGTGCGCCATGGTGTCGGGAATCAACCGCTCCATCGCCGCGCCGGCGAGGTGCAAGCCCCCGAGCACGCCATACAGCGGCGTATCCGGAAACGTCTCGCGGACGTTCAGCAGCACGTTGATGATCCCGGCATGTGAGCACGAGCTGAAGACGATGAGCCCCTTGCCGCGCACGTTCACGACCACGTAGCGCTCGTCGAGGATCAGGGGGTCGGGCTCCCACGGCCGGTCCACCGCCCGGCGGCAGACGTGATCCGGCCGGCCCTTCTCGAAGCTCGATACCCTGGGAATCTCGCCGCTCAGGTAGAAGCAGTCCTCGACGAGCAGCTGCGCCTCACTCGTGTTGACGACCCGAGCGCCGTGCGCCGCGAGCTCCTCCGGTGCGGGGACGCGCTGAAACGGCGCGATCTCGCCGCCGGTCAAGCGCGCGCCGCGCTCCAGGAACATCCCCGGATTCACATGGCACGGCACCTGGCGGCCCGCGTTCTGCCGGGTCATGTGGTCGAGCGTGTCGAGAAGCGCCCCCATGTGATCCCAGTGGCCATGCGAGATGGCGATGACGTCCACATCGTCGAGCCGCACGCCCACGTTGTGGCAGTTTCTGAGGAACAGCGCGCCCTCGGGCCCGGCATCGAACAGCAGCTTGTGAGCGCGCTCGCCCACGGACGCGGTGAGGACGAGCGCCAGGCCGAGCTGCGCGCAGCAGAGCGTGGTGCCCGAGAGCTCCTTGGCGCCGGCCGCGATCACGTTGTTGAACTCGGGCGAGACGTGGCGAGGCTTGCTCGAGTAGTTGTCGCTCAGATTGTCGAGGGCGACGTCCACCACGAGCCGGTCGATCGGCCGCAGCCGCTGCATCGTCCAAACATAACTCACCCGGCCGGTCGCATGCCGACGTCGTTGACTTCGCGCGATCCGCACGGTAGAGGAACGGCATGACCGACGACCGCGCGGGGCGAACCCGCGCGCACTGGCTCGAGACGCTCGCCCGCTACACGCGCGACGCCGACGGGCCGGGCTCCGCCGACTACTGGTCGCCGTCGCTCGACCGCGCGAGCCGCGATGAGCTCGCCGCCATTCAGAACGCGAAGCTCGCCGCGCTCACCCCGTTCCTCTACGAGAACAGCGCGTTCTATCGCCGGCGCTTCGATCGGCTCGGCCTCGCCCCGACCGACATCCGCACGATTGACGATCTGCCGAAGTGGCCGCCCGTCGACAAGGCCGAGATGATGGAGGACGTCAAGGCCCACACACCCTACGGGACCTACACGACTCACGACGACACGCTGTGGGCGGTCCGCGGCTGGATGATGTTCTCCTCCTCCGGCTCCACCGGGGTGCCGCGCATCTTCCGCTACTCGCAGATCGACCGCGAGCTGTGGGCGTGGGCCAACGCGCGAGCGATCCATGCCTTCGGCATCCGGCCGAGCGACAGCATGCTGATCTGCGCCGGCTACGGGCCGCACGTCTTCGCCTGGGGAGTCCAGTTCGCGCTCGCCAAGATCGGCGTCGCGTGCATCCCGGGCGGCGGGATGACCGCCGAGGCGCGCGCGATGCTGGTCGACCGCTTCAAGCCGACCGTGCTCACGTGCACGCCGTCCTACGCGCTACACCTGGGCCGCACGATGGCCGAGCGGGGGATGGACCCCGCCGAGAGCTCGGTGCGGACCGTCCTCGTCGGCGGCGAGCCGGCCGCCGGCATCGACGGCACGCGCCGGCGGCTCGAGACACTCTGGGGCGCGCGGCTCGTGGAGTTCTACGGCTGCACGGAGGTCTCGCCCCACTGCGGCGGCTACTCGTGTCCGGCGTCCGACCGTGGCCCGGGGCCGGTGACCGCGCACCTGATGGAGGACGTGCAGATCTGGGAGCTGGTCGATCCGGAGAGCCGACAGCCCGTCGCCGAGGGCGCGCGCGGGCTCACCGTGTGCACGAGCCTCAACTCGGAGAGCTCGCCTCAGCTACGCTTCCTCGTCGGCGACTATTCCGTCTTCACGTCGAAGCGCTGCGAGTGCGGGCGCACGCACGTGCGCGCGGTCGGCTCGTTCGCGGGCCGGGCCGACGAGCTCATCAACCTGCGCGGCGTGAAGATGTACCCGGTGCAGCTCGAGGAAGCGGTCCGCGCCGTGCCCGGGATCGGCGACGAGTACGAGATCGTGCTCGCCACCAACCCGGACGGGCTCGACGTGATGATGGCGCGGGTGGAGCACGCGGACGCCGCGGTCGCCGCCCACGTGGCGCGCGAGATCCGCACACGCTGCGAGATCCGGTGCGAGGTGGAAGTGCTGGCGCCCGGGACGCTGCCGAAGACGGAGTTCAAGGCGCGCCGCGTCCGCGACACGCGCAAGCGTTAAGTCTTCGGCCGTCCCGCCGCCCTGGCGGCCTCGTACTCCGCACGGCGCGCCGCGTTCAGCGGGTAGGTTTCGGCCAGCGCGTGTCCGGCCTCGACCTTGCGGCGGGAGAACTCGTCCCGCCTCTCCGTCTCCGCGCCCTCCTCGGCCACCTGCGCCGCCAACACCTGGGGAATCGCGATCACCCCTTCGGCATCGGCGGCGAGAATGTCGCCGGGCATGATCAGCACGCCCGCGCACGCGATCGGGACGTTCAGATCGGCCATGACGTGGATCTCGCCGAAGCTCACCGGCGTCACGCCGCGGGAATAGAGCGACAAGCCGACGGCCTGCATCGCCGCGAGGTCGCCGATGGCGCCGTCGGTGACGAGGGCCGCGGCGCCGCGATACTTCAGACGCGTGGCCAGGATGTCTCCCGTCACGCGGGCGCCGACGTCGCCGCGTGCGTCGATGACGAGCACGTCCCCCGCGCGGATCGTCTCGAAGGCTTGCCGGTGCAGGGACGCCGTGCGCGACTGCGCCGCCGACACGTCGGGCCGCGTCGGCAGCGCGCGCCCGGTGAAGGCGCGGCCGACGAAATTCTGGATCGGCGTCCTCGGCATCAGCCCGGCGAGGTACGTGTTGCCGTGCCCGAGGCGTCGCAAGATCCCGCTGATCGTGGGAATGCTGACGCCCTTCAGCTTGTCGAGGACGTCGTCCGGCACCGCAGTCGGCGCGACGCCGAGCGTGCTGTGGCACGAGCACGCGATGGTCATGCGCCGGTGCGGTTCTTCAGGAACGATGCCTTCAGGGCGATCTTGCCGTCCCGGAACGTGAACAAATCGCAGCCCTTCACCTCGACCTTCCGGCCGTCGACGGTCGTGCCCGCGAAGATCCACTCCGACACCCCGCGGTCACCCGCCACGAAGTGCCGCGCTTCCCTGAACTCGACGTCCGGGAACGCCTTGAACACCTTCGCGAAGCCCTCGCGCACGCGCTCGCGCCCGACGTAGCGGGTGCCGCAGACCTCCGATCCCGACGACGTCTCGAAGACGCAATCATCGGTCATGAACGTCATCAGGTAGTCGACGTCGTGCCGGTTCCACCCGTCTCCGAACGCCTCCAGATCCTTGATCGTCATCATGGTCGTGTCTCCTCGGGCTCGACGATCGTCTCGAACCACGCGCGCGTCAAGCGACTTTCGCGGTGCCCTTTGTATGGTGGTCGCACGGGATCGGCGACCAGTTGTATCGCGCAGAACGCAGTAAGCGGGAGACGCGGGCGGCGGGCCTGGCGGGGCTCGGGGAGCACCGTAGGGCGAGCCGTGTCGCCGTGCGAAGCGCAGGGCGGGGCGAGCGCGCGATCGCGGCAAGACAGCACCCCGCGCCACCCCCTCTGGGGGATGGGGGGTCGCGCGAGCCCCGCCCGAGCGAGCTCAGGCGTACTGGCGACGCCCTTCCTCGGTGCTCCCCGAACCCCGCCAGGCCCGCCGTCCGCGTCGGTGACGAGGCGTCTAATCCATCGTGGAGACGTGCGCCGCGATGACCTTCCACCCGAGATCCGGAAAACGGACCCAAGTCTGACTCTGACGCCCGATGACATCGCGCCCGCGCACTTTGAACTCCAGATTCACGGTCGCGAGATCGCGCCCGAGCGTGAGGATCTCGAGACGAATGCGCCGTTCTTTGATGCTTGGGCCCGGGGGACGCGCAACGCGATGCGCGTGGATCGCCTCGAAGCCGTAGCCGTTCTCGGTGAACGCGTAGCGGATGGTGTACGGGCTGTTCCAGAAGGTGGTGTCGAGCACGTCGACGTTCTTGTCGACCAGCGCCTGCTCGTAGCGCTCGAACAGCGCGCGGACCTCGGCCACCACCTCGGGGATGTTCGCAGTCACGTCGATCATCGGCTCGCCTCCATCGCCTTCGCCACCGCCACCAGGACGACGTCGCTGCCGCGCGCACCGACGATCGACAGGCCGACGGGCAGGCCGTCGACGTGGGCGCCGGGCAGATTCACCTGTGGGACACCGGTCAGCCCGCCGTGCGCGACGAGGCAGTTGATGCGAGCGCGCAGCGGGTCGAGTGCGGCGAGCGGCAGCCCCTTGCGCGGCGCCGGGAACGGCGTCGTCGGCAGGCAGAGGATCGTTCCCGGCGGCAGCAGCCACGCCATGCGGGCGCGCGCCTCGTCACGCATCAGCCCGGCCCATTGACGATCGCTCTCCGAGATGGCGCTCCCGAGCGTCAGGTTCCTCGCGACGCTGAAGGCCAGGCGAGGGTTCTGCCGGTCGAGCCAGTCCCTGAACGTGAGCCACGCCTCGTAGGGCTGCAGCGTCCGCTGCGCCCGTGACCACGCCGACAGCCCGGGCGGCGCGAGCACGTCCTCGCGCGTCTCGCGCACCAGCGACGAGAGCTTCCGGACCATCGGCGCGAGCGCGGCCGCCGTCGCGGCGTCGGCGAAGCCGAAGGCGTCCACCGCCACGATGAGCCTCGTCGGTAGCTCCGTCGGGATCGTCTCTTCCAGCATGGTCTCCGAGACGCGGGCGAACGTCCCCGCGTCGCGCGCGAACCAACCCGTCGTGTCCGAGCTCGGCGCCTGCGCCATCATGCCCGTCAGATCGAGACGCCCGTGGGTCGGACGGATGCCGTGGAGCCCGCAGAAGCTCGCCGGCACGCGCACCGAGCCGCCGGTGTCGGTGCCGAGCGCGACGTCGCAGAGCCTCTGCGCGACGGCGGAGGCCGAGCCCGAGGACGAGCCGCCGGGCACGTGATCGGGCGCCGCCGGGTTGAGCGGCGTGCCGTCGAAGGGGTTCTCGCCGAGGATGCCGAGCGAGACCTCGTCGGTGACGGTCTTGCCGACGAGCGTCGCTCCGGCCACGAGCAGGCGCTGCACCGCCCACGCGTGGCGCGTCGGGATCGGATGCCACCGCGCCCAGTCCGGATTGCCGCCGCCCGTCGGATGCCCGGCGACGTCGAAGAGATCCTTGACGGCGAAGGTGAGATCGGTGAGCGGACCGTGGGGAGCACCGGCGATGCGCAGCGGCGGGCCGGCGACGAAGGGGCTCGTCATCGAGGTCGACATCCTAGCATCGCGGCGCTGGGGTACCATCGGACGGTGTCCACGCTCGGCCGACAGCTCTCCCTCGCTCATCTGACCGTCCTCGACACGACACCGCCCGAGCTCGTCAGCGTCGCGGCCGAGGCGGGGTTTCGCACGATCGGGATCCGGCTCACCGCCACACCGAGCGTCGGCGTGCCGCCGTACGACATCCTGCACGAGGGCCCGCTCCTGCACGAGACGCTCGCGCGCCTGGCCGACACGGGCGTGTCCGTGCTCGACACGGAGTTCCTGCGCTTCGAGCCGGAGCATCCCGTCGGCATCCCCGAGGGCTTTCTCGAGGTGTCGGCGCGGCTCGGCGCGCGCAACATCCTCGTCATGAGTGCCGAGCCCGAGGAGGCGCGAACGCTCGAGCGCTTCGACGAGCTCTGCGATCGCGCGGCCGGTTATGGCCTGCACGTGTGCCTGGAATTCGCGATCTACACCGGCGTCCGGACCCTCGCCGATGCGGCCCGCGTCGTCGCCACGTCGAAGCGATCGAATGCGTCGGTCCTCATCGACGCGCTGCACTTCAGCCGATCGGGCGGGCTGCCGGCTCACGTCGCGGGCGTCGATCCGTCCCTGTTTCGCTACGCCCAGCTCTGCGACGCGGGGCCCGACATGCCCGGGCCGACGGACACGCCGGCGCTCATCAGCGAGGCGCGCACGGGCCGGCTCCTTCCCGGCGAAGGCGTATTGCCGCTGAAGGAGCTGGTGGCCGCGTTGCCCGCGAGCGCGACGCTGGCCATCGAAGCGCCGTGCCGTGCGACGGCGCATCTGCCCGCCCTGGAGCGCGCCAAGCGCGCGCACCGCGCGCTCCGCACGCTGGTGGGCGACGCGTGATCGTCGTGAGGGACACGGGCGTCGCGCCGAGCGCGTGGCGCGCGGTCGCGGCCGCCACCACGCTCAATATCCCGCTCGGCTCGCTCTACGCGTTCAGCGTGTTCCTGAAGCCGCTCGAGACGCTGCTCGCGCTGAGCCGCGCCGATCTCGCACTCGTCTTCGCGGTCGCGTCCGGCGGCTTCGGCCTCGGCATGAACCTCGCGCCCTACACCTTCGGCCTGGCGCCGACGGCGGTCCTCGTGCTGGCGTGTGCGCTCGCGGCTACGCTCGGGATCGTACTCGCCGCGAGCGCCGGCGGCCTCGCGCAGCTGGCGCTCGGTTACGGCGTGCTCTTCGGTGGCGGCGGCGGCGCGGCCTACATCCTCGCCCAGCAGACGGTGAACCTCGCGGTCACGCGACGTCACGGTCTCGTGAACGGCTACATCGTCGCGCTCTACCCGGCCGGCGCCATGATCGCCGCGCCGCTCTTCGGATGGTCGATCCGGGAGGTCGGCGTGCGCGCCACGCTCGGCGGATTCGCCGCCGTCCTGGCCATCACCGGCTCGATCAGCGCGTGGCTGATCGCGAGATCCGGCGTCACCCTCGCGGCCACGGGCGCCGGCGCGGCCCCGGCGGAGGAGGAGCGACGGCGCGCCGTGTTCTGGCGGCTCTGCGTCGTGTTCTTCCTCGCGGCGTCCGCCGGGCTCATGGTCCTGAGCCAGGCGGCGGGGATCATCGCGGCCTACGGCGGGCCGACCGCGCTCGCCGTGTACGGCACCACGTTCATCGCCGGCTGCATCGCCGTCGCGCGGCTGGGTGGCGGATGGATGGTCGACTGGCTGACCATTCCCACGGTGGCCGCCGGCGCCCATGCGGTCGCGCTCGCCGGCAACGTCACGCTCACGCTCTGGCCCGGGCCCGGCGTCTCGGTCCTCGCGCTGACGCTCGTGGGGCTCGGCTACGGAATCATCTCGGGGCTGACGGCGGCCGCGGTGGCCGTGTACTGGAGGCGCGCGCTCTACGGGCGTGTCGCGAGCCGGATCTACCTCGCGTGGTGCGCGGCTGCGATCGTGCTGCCGGTCACCGCCGGGCGTCTCTTCGATCTCACGCAGAGCTATCGCACGGCGGTGCTGATCGCGGCCGGCGGCAACGTCGTTGGCATCCTGGCCGCGCTCGGACTGCCGCGCCAGCGCGCCGGCCGCGACGATGGCTGACGCGATGCGCGCGGTGCTCGAGCGCGTCGACCGCGCCGAGCTGATCGAGCTGGCCAGCGCGCTCATCCGCATCCCGAGCTTCAAGACCGAGGAAACACCGGTCGCGCTCTTCCTGGAGAAATTCTTCCGCGAGCGCGGCTACGAGGTCGACCTCCAGGAAATCGAGCCCGGGCGCTGCCAGACGATCGCCACGCTGCGCGGCACGGGCGGCGGTGCCAGCCTCATGCTCAACGGCCACACCGACATCAACGCGCTCACGATGCGGTGGCGGCGCGACCCGTGGACGCCCGTCCTCGAGGGCGATCGGCTGTACGGCCACGGCGTGCAGAACATGAAGGGCGGGCTGGCCAGCATCATCATGGCGGCGGAGGCGGTACGGCGCTCCGGCGTACGCCTGGCCGGCGACCTCGTCGTCGCGTGCGTCGCCGGCGAGACGCAGGGAGGCGAGGGCACGCACTACCTCATGCAATCGGGCCTCCGCACCGACGCGGCGGTGGTGGCCGAGCCGTTCGGCGCCGACCACCTCGTGACCGTCCACTCCGGCATCGTCCACATGGCGATCCACACGTACGGCGTCACCGGCCACATCGGTCGGCTCGAGGGAACCGTCAACGCCGTGCAGAAGATGACGGGGGTCATCGACGCGCTCTCGCGTGCGCGGTTCCGCCACGTGCCGCGACCGGACCTGCCGGCCTTTCCGCGGCTCAACGTCGGCAGCATTCTCGGCGGGCGCGGGCGGGACTACGTGCTCGTCGAGCCGCCTTACGTGCCGGACCTCTGCACGATTCTGGTCGACGTCCACTTCGTGCCCGGCATGACGGTCGACGGCATCGTCGCCGACATCCGCGCCGCGCTGGACGCCGCCGTCGCCCGCGATCCGGAGCTCCGCTACGAGATCGAGATCCCGCCGCCCGACCGGTTCAAGGGGCGGCGTCGGCTCGTGATGGATCCACTCGACGTCCCGATCGACGCGCCGATCGTCCAGGCGGTGGCGCGGAGCTATCGCGCGGTGACGGGCGGCGAGCCGCACGCGATCGGCACCGTGCTGCCGTACTCGTACAGCGCCGACGACACCTGCCATCTCTGGAAGGCCGGGATCCCGTGCCTGCTCTACGGCCCCGCGACGATTCGTGGCAACGCGGACGAGGACGACGCCTGCGTGCTCGTGAGCGAGATGGAGAAAGTCACGCGCGTACTGGCGGTGACCGCGCTCGACGTGTGTCAGCGCAAGCCCGCTGAGCTTCGAATATAGTTGACCCCGACACGGAGGCGAGCATGGGGCAGCTCGACGGCAAGGTGGCGGTCGTGACCGGTTCCGGGCGAGGCATCGGCCAGCAGGTCGCGCTCCGCCTGGCGCGCGAAGGTGCCACCGTGGTGGTGAACGACCTCGACGACGCGCCCGCGAAGGAGACGATCGCGCTCATCGAGAAGCTCGGCGGCCGGGCCGTCGCCTGCAACGGCGACGTGACGGCCAAGGACTTCGGCGAGCGGATCGTCGACACGGCGGTGCGTCAGCTCGGTGGCCTGCACGTGATCGTCAACAACGCCGGCTACACGTGGGACAACGTCATCCAGAAGATGACCGACGAGCAGTGGTACGCGATCCTCGACGTCCACGTGACCGCGCCCTTCCGCATCCTCCGGGCCTTCGCGCCGTACCTGCGCGAGCAGTTCGAGGCGGAGTCCAAGCGCGGCGAGCGGATCGTCCGCAAGGTCGTCCAGATCTCGTCGACGTCGGGAGTGCGCGGCAACGCGGGGCAGGTGAACTACTCCTCGGCCAAGGCCGCGGTCACGGGGATGACGCGCACGCTCGCCAAGGAGTGGGGCCGCTACGCGGTCACCGTGAACTGCGTGGCCTTCGGCTACATCCAGACGCGCCTCACCAAGCCGCTCACCGAGGGCGAGTCGGGAACCATCGAGGTACACGGCCGTCAGGTGAAGGTCGGCGTCCAGGGCGCGCGCATCGCGGCCATGAACCAGATGATTCCCCTCGGCCGCGGCGGCACGCCGGAGGAAGCGGCCGGCGCCATCTACCTCTTCTGCAGCCCCGACAGCGACTACGTCAGCGGCCAGACCCTGGTAGTGACGGGTGGGCTCTAGTGGGGTCAGACTTTGACTCTTGCTATCTCGGGCTCCACACGGGTGTTTGACGCGCCGGCTCATGCGCGATAGTAAGAGTCAAAGTCTGACCCCGTGAGGGAGGTCATGATGGTCACGCTCGAGTTCTACGATCCGTCGGGAGTCGTCGAGGTGAAGCAGTCGCACGCCCCGCGCATCGCCACGCTCGAGGGCAAGCGCATCGGCTTCGTGAGCAACGAGCAGTGGCAGGCGTTCCGCATGCTGCCGCGGCTCAAAGCCCTGCTGGAGGCGGACTTTCGCGGGATCGAGGTGCTGCCGATCGACGCGTTCCCCCAGGGCAACGCCCTGATCGGCTCGGAGGAGACGGCCGAGCTGGTGAAGGCGAGCGGGGTCGACGCCGTCATCATCGGCAACGCCGCCTGAGGCTCCTGCGCCACCGCATGCGGCCGGGCGGCCGCTAGGCTCGAAGCGCAGGGAATTCCGACCGTCACGCTCACGCGGTCCGATTTCGTGGGCGTCATGACCAACGCCGTCGCCGGTCTGGGGCTCGCGCCGGACGCGGCCATGGTGACGTTTCCCATCGAGATGTTCCTGCCGGGCAGCGACATCACGCCCGTCGAGACGCGCAAGCGCGAGTTCTACGACGGCCTCACGCGGTGGAAGTCGGCGTTCGCGGGCGGCGGCGCCGGCGATGCGCCGATGGTCGGCGTGCAGGGGACGACCGTAGAGAACGCCTTCGCGCGTGCGAACGATCTCATGCTCGCCAAACGCTGGGGCGACGGGCTGCCGCTGTGGCCGCCGACCCGTGAGCGCGTGGACTGGATCCTCCGCGGTGCGACGAAGCCGCGCCGGCACGTCGGCGTCTTTCCCCCACGGGGCGGCGTCACGTCCGTCGAGACGTGCGCGATCGCGCTCGCGATGGCCGGCGGCCGCCCCGAGTACCTCCCGGTGCTCGTGGCCGCGGTCGACGCGTTCCTCGATCCGCAGTCCGGCAGCGAGCAGCTCCAGGCCGCGTCGGGGAGCGCGTTCCCCGTCGTGATCGTCAACGGGCCCATCGGCGCCGGGATCCGGCTGAACGGTGGCTTCGGCTGTCTCGGACCGGATCCGCAGCGGCCCGCGGGGGCGAGCATCGGCCGCGCGCTGCGGCTCTTGCAGCAGAACGTCGGCGGCGCGCTGCCCGGCGTCGGCACGATGGCGAACTTCGGCGGCATGCGCTACACGAACGTCGTCTTCGCGGAGGACGAGGCCAACCTCCCGTCGGGCTGGCAGGCGCACGGCGCCGAGCGGCACGGCTTCGCGGCGGGGACGAGCTCGATCTCACT
>Ga0075425_100007979_pt1 | contig 11200 bp, 10 predicted proteins | sample SoiMethybrSBSTD4_FD_75300 | JGI IMG/M metagenome (GOLD analysis project Ga0075425, IMG submission 75300) | Bulk soil microbial communities from a Populus tree surrounding site in Tennessee, USA - Soil MetaG P. TD hybrid SBSTD4 | ecosystem: Environmental > Terrestrial > Soil > Tree plantation...
CGCCAGGTGTACTTCCGCACGAAGGTCAGCGACGTCGACGCCTCGGACTGGTACACGGTCGCGGACGACGTGCTGCTTGAGATGGTCGGCCGTTATGCGGATGCGAATCCGCACCGGCCGTTCGCGGTCGCGGAAACGCGGTGCGACTCGAAGACGTACGTCGAGCAGCGGATGCTCTTCGATGCGCTCGATCGCGGCGAGGCGGTCGACGTCGAGGAGACGATGCTGCGCATTCTCGAGCGCATCGTGGCACAGGCGTACGGACGCAGCGTCGAGCGAGCGCGTGTCGACGTCGATGCGATCGAGCACGTTCGTGCGCGAATCGCACGCGATCCCGCCGCGAATGAGTCGCTGCGCGATCTCGCGCGCGCGACGGGCGTGTCGCTCTTTCATCTCTGCCGGATCTTTCGCGCGCACACCGGCGAGACGATCACCCGCTATCGGCACTCGCTGCGCCTGCGGCTCGCGCTGGAGCGCCTCAAAGACCGCGGCGCCGATCTCTCGACGATCGCCATCGATCACGGCTATTCCAGTCACAGTCACTTCACGTCCGTGTTTCGAAAGCATTTCGGTCTGACGCCATCGGAGTTTCGAGCAAGATCGTGACAGCGCCCGGACGCGGCGCGGGCCGATGCTCCGCGCATGCGATTGATTGCGCTTCTCTTTTTCATCCTCGCCCAGACGCCGGTCACGCCGGCCACGCCGCAGGAATGGTTCCAGCTCGGCGTGAAGAAACATGACGCCGGCGATTACGCGGGCGCGATCGCGGCGTTCGAAAAGGCAAAGGAGCTGAAGTTCGCCGCTCCGCTCATGCTCCCGCTGCGCATGGCCCGCGTTTACGCCCGCCTCGGCCAGCGCGACAAGGCCTTCGAGAATCTGAAGCTCGCGATCGATCGCGGCTACGGCGATCCCTCGCAGCTCAATGCATGGAACGACCTCCTTTCGCTGCGCGACGACGCGCGGTGGAACGACCTCGTCGCCACAGCGGCGAAGAACGCGCATCCGTGCCGCAACTCCGCGGAGTCGCGGCAGTTCGATTTCTGGCTCGGCGAGTGGGACGTCGAGCAGAACGGGCAGCACATCGCGCGCAGCAGCATTCAGCTCATCGTCGACGAATGCGTGATCTTCGAGAACTACGACGCCGGCAACTACAGCGGCAAGAGCCTGAGCGCGTGGGACGCGGGCGAGAAGCGATGGGAGCAGTTCTACTGCGACACGTCGGGCGGTGCGCGGTACTGGACCGGCAGCGTCGTCGACGGAAAGATGGTCATGACGACGGAGTTCGATCGCGGCGGTGCGCACGTGATCAATCGGATGACGTACTCGAAGGAAGGACCGGATCGTGTGCGGCAGTTCATCGAGACCTCGACGGACGGCGGCAAAACGTGGAGCGCGGGATACGACGGGATGTACGTGCGGAGGAAGTGAATCCGATCGCGGCGGCGACGCGTAACAATGCCGTGCGCCGCGGTCTCTCTCTCGTCGTCGCGTCCTTCCTCTGGGCGGTCTCCGCCGCGGCGCACGATTTCTGGATCGAGCCGGAGTCGTTCCGTCTCGATGCCGGGTCGATCGTCCGGATTCATCTGCGCGTCGGCGAGCGCTTCGAAGGCGATCCCGTTGCGCGCAGCTCCGATCTCATCGAGCGCTTCGCTTTCGTCACCGCGAACGGCGAGACGAACGTCGTGGGACGCGACGGTCTCGATCCGGCGGGAATCGCGCGCATCGAGAAATCGGGCGTCATCGTTTATCGCAGCCGAGGCACGCCGCTCGAGCTGACGCGGGAGAAGTTCGATCAGTTCGTTGCGCTCGAGGGGTTGCAGTGGCTTCCCGTCGAGCGCGCGCGTCGCGGCGAGGCGAATGCGCCGTGGCGCGAGAGCTTCTCGCGTTGCGCGAAAGCGCTGCTGCTAACGAAATCGGATGCGGCGCCGGCGTTCACGAAGGCCGTTGGCCTGCGACTCGAACTGATTCCGCAGGCGAATCCATACGCGCTCGCGCCGGGCAAATCGCTTCCGGTGCGACTCGAGTTCGAAGGCAAACCGCTCGTGGGCGCGCTCATCGTCGCGATCAACGTGAACGATCCGACGCGCCGCGTCGAGCGTCGCAGCGATCGTCAGGGCCGCGTCGAGATTCCGCTCGACCGCAGCGGCGCGTGGCTCATCAAAGCGGTGCACGTCGTTCGCGCGCCGGCCGGTGCGAACGTCGAGTGGGAGTCGCTCTGGGCCTCCCTCATCTTCGACCTCGGCTAATCTCATTCGCGGAGGTGCGCGCATGACCACGCCTGTCACGCTTCACGCGAGAGGATCGTTTCGTACGGAAGTCGAGGCCGGACCGCATCGTTTCGTGCTCGATGAGCCGGTCGATGCGGGCGGGCAGGGCGAGGGCCCGACGCCGTACGACATGCTCGCGTCCGCGCTCGGCGGATGCACGGTGATGACGCTGCACTTCTACGCGAAGCGCGAGAAGCTCCCGCTGGAAGGCGTCGACGTGACCGTCACGCACGACCGACAGCATGCGAAGGACTGCGCCGATTGCACGACGGCCGCGGGCTACATCCATCGGTTCCGCGTCGAGATCACTCTCCTCGGACCGCTCGATGAGGCGCAGCGGCAGAAGTTGTTCTCCGTCGCGTCGCGATGTCCGGTCGCGAAAACGTTGAGCTCCGAGATCAGGATCGACGAGGTTCTCGTCTAAACGTCGCTTAAACGGCGACCCAACCTCCGCTCGCCGACGCCGTGCGCGCCGCATCGAGCACGCGTTGCTGCATCAGGCCGTCGTCGAATGTCGCGGCGCGTGCGAGTGCGCGGCGATCGCCGTCATCGATGGCGGCGCGGAGAGCACGGCCAAGGTGAAGCGTGCCGATGCCGAAGGCACCGCCGAGGGAGTTGCCGGGACGGGCGTCGAGATCTTCGCCCGCGAAACGTTCGAACGGTTTTCCTTCCGATGACCGCAGCGCCTCGGCGCCGGCGATACGAATCGCACCGCGCTCGCCGTGCATCGTGATCGCGCTCGCATCGTCGGGTCCTGCGGAGACGGCGCTCAGCGCGATGTGCGCCGTTGCGCCGCCGCGCAGGCGCAGGTTCACGGAGGCGAAGTCGTCGCTCGTCACGTCGCGCGTTCCGTCGCCGAACGGACGCTTGTCGATGATCGAACGCAGCACGGCGTGCACCGATTCGATCTCCATCCCGAAGTAGCGCAGCGCGTCGACGAAGTGCGATCCGACGGCGCCCCAGATGCCGCCGCCGCGCGACGCGTCGCTCCACCAGTTCCACGCGCGCGAGCGATCGCCGCGTGCGGGACTGGAGTAGCGCACTTCGACATAACGCATCTCGCCGATCTCGCCGATACGCTCGCGCGTCGCGATCCACGCCGGAAGAAAACGCAGCTCGTGATCGATGAGCGCGATCCGATCGTGATGCTGCCGCGCGGCTGCGACGAGATCCTCTGCTTCGTGCGCGTTCAGCGCGGTCGGTTTTTCGGAGAGCACGTGCTTACCGGCCTCGAGCGCGGCGATTGCCATCTCGCGGTGCTCGGATGGCGGCGTGACGATCGAGACCAGGTCGACGTCCGATCGCACGAGCTCGCGCCAGTCATCGAATGCATCGACGTCGAGCTCTTCCGCGAGCTTGTGCGTCTTGTCGCGGTGGAAGCCCGCGATCGCGACCACGTCGAGGCCGGCTTCGCGAAAGGCGGGTACCTGCACGCGTGCGCCCCAGCCGGTCCCGACAATTCCGATCTTTGCCATCGAACCCTCCATGTGGCAGCGCCTTCGCACAAGGGAATGTGCAGAGATGCATCGCCACCGACCCGATCTTATCGTTCCGATTCGCGACCGCCGCCAGCATCGCCGGATCCTCACGCTGCGCCACGCCGGCTATGCCGCGTTGCTCGCGATCGTCGTCTTCTTCGCGATCACGATCCGTTCCGAAATGCGCCACGGCTCCGCCGACGGCGACTACGGACGTCTTTATCACCGCGAGCTGCCGCCGGTGTCCGCGCCGCAGGTGAAGCCCGTCGAAATCGTGAAAGAACAGACGCCGATTCCGGATCAGAACGCCGCCGACCCGATGCTCATCACGCACACGCCGCCGATCGAGTCCGCCACGGTGACGCCGATCGGCGCCACGGTGACACCGATCGACGCAACGATGACGCGCGAACGCAACTCGCGTGTCGTGATCGTCGGCGGACGGGAAGGCGTCGCCGCGATCGACAACGCGCCGCCGCGCGAGAAGGTCCTGCTGAAGGGCGGAGTCTTCAAGCAGTAGACGGGGTCAGGCTCGAGCCTGACCCCAACAGCTACCGCACCGCTCGCAACTTCCCGCCGAGAACCACGAGCGCCTCGTTTGAATACGGGCCCGTGCCCGCGTCGCCCCACGCGCGGACGCGGAACAGATACGCGAGATTGCGCGGAAGGCCCGCGAGCGTGCCCGCGCGCTCGGATGGTCCGAGCCATCCTTCGAGCTCGTTCCAGGAGCCGTCGCTGACCTTGTACTCGACGCGATAGCCGCTCACGAGGCCCGTCGGGAGCGTCCATTCGAAATGGATCCCGTCGGTGACCGCATTCGCCTGCAACTTCGGCGCACCCGGCTGCGGCAGCGGCGCATCGATGCGCATCAGCAGACGCTCCGCGCCATGATGCGGATCGTCATCGACCGTCTGCGAGGTGACGGAGGCGACGTGACCGCCGGGTGAGGGGAGGAGAATCGGACCGCTCGTCGAGTTGTGTCCCGTGTCGAGCGTGAGTCGATTGGCGATGCTGCCGTCGTTGTTCACGAGCACCGCGCGATTCGTCTCCGTCGCCGGCTCGCGCCACGCGATTGCGAACACGCCGCCGATCGATTCGATGCTCACGTCGCGCTCGACGCCTCCGACCGATCCGTACGCGACCACCGGGTCGAGCGCGCTGCCGCGGCTCGGGATGCGATACAGGCGAATCTGACCGTTGTTGATCACCGCGACGCCGTAGTTGCTCCCGTTCCACGCGGCGTCGAGATCGGTCGCGACTTCGCTCGCAAACGACAGCGGATTCGCATCGACGCGCGACAGCGATGCGTCGAGCCGCAACACTTGCAGATTCACGGGACACGGCGCCTGACATCCGCCGCGCGTGAGCCATGCCATCAGAAACTCGCGGCCATCCGACGCGATCACAGGATCGCCGACCTTGCCGCTGTCGGCCGCGCGAATCAGCAGGTTCTTGATCGTCGCGACCGTCGGTGTGAAAAGCGTCGCGATCGTGTTGAGGCCGGAGTCGTAACCGACCGCCGCGTAACTCGACCCGTTCCATGCGACGCCGGTCGGATTCATGCCGCTGAGCGAGAGCGGCTCGAGCGTCGTGCCGTTCGATGAAATGTGCGTCGCCAGTCCGCCCGTCGCGGTGTTCGTCACGAGCATGAAGTTGCGCCCGTCCGTCGCAACGAATGCGTTCCGTGCCTCGGGCGCGATGCGCTGCTCGGTCCACGAGCCGTCGCGGCCGCGCACGCCGTACCACGTCGATTCACCCTCCGCCGTGCGCTCGATCCACACCGAGATCGTCGAGTCGGCGCCGCTCGCCGCCGCGAGGAGCACCTGCTCCGCCGCCGCGTAACTCGCGATGTACCCCTCGGTCAAAAACTTCTGGAATCCGAGCTCGCGTACGTACACGACCCCTCCGAACGGATTCGGATTGACGCCTTCCGGATTCGTCTGCACCGCGGGGAAGATCGAGCGCCTCTCCGCGAACGCGAGCAGCGTGTGCCCATCGCCCGACGCGAGTGACGGCCACGCGAAGCCGCGCGCGAGCGAGCCCGTTCCGGTCGAAACGTTGCCCGCCGGATCGACGTGCGCCGTGTTGATCGCGCCGCCGAAAATCCACGCGACGTCGAACTTCGCGCCGTTCCACGCGATCGTCGACATTTCGAAGATGTCCGTCGATTTCGGCGAAGTTGCGAGCGCGACCACGGGCGTGACGGTGAGACTCGAATCGAACATCGCCGCACGCAGCGGCTGTCCCGGCTCGGACCATGTGACGAGATATCGCGTGACGTTCGCCGCGATCGCGACGTGACGGAGGACTTTCGTACCGAACGGCACGCTGCCGACGAGATCGACGTGCGTGACGAGAGTTCCGTCGGAGCGGAACGCGTCGATCTCGACGCCGCTCGCCGCGCCGACGATCGCCGCGAAGCCGGAACCGTTGCTCGCCGCCGCATACCAGCGAACGGCCTGCGCGCCATCGCCGACGTTCAGGAGCTGATCGTTGCCTTCGATCGCGCCGAGCAGCGTGAGCGTCGTTGCGCGCACGTCGCCGCCGAACTCGCGCGGCCGATACAGCATCAGAATGCGCTGCCCGTTCGTCGCCAACTGCGGCCCGTACGCGTTGCTCAGAATCGTGAATTGATTGCTCGCCGGCTCGCCGTTCGCGAACAGCAGCCGGCCGACGATGGCGTTGTTGTAATTCGTCGCGACGAGAAATCTCGATCCCGTCCAGACGATCGCCGGCTCATCGAACTGTCCCGCCTCGGCCGGAAGGATCGGACGTCCGACGCGCGGCTTCTCGACGCCGGGAACCGTCTTCGTCACACGGATGCTCGCCGGCGTCCACCAGACGAGCAGAAAGTCCTTTCCGTTCGTTCCCAGGACCGGACGCCCGGGCGTGCCGGCGGGACCGTAACGAGTGTTGGCGAGAGGAAATGCGGTGTCGTCGGCGAACTGCGCGACGAGGGGGAGGGTCGTCAGGAGAAGAGCAGCAATGAACACCAGGCGGCGCATGCAGCGCATTTTATGGTGTTATCCCATAAACGCAAGGGCCGCTTTCGGAATCAGCGCTCTTCGTTCAGCAAGTTGAGGAAACGATCGTACACGAACAGGCGATTGCGCTTCCTGCCGGTGAGCTCGCGCACGATTCCGAGTGACGCGAGCATCCCGACGGCTGTCGCCGCGGCCGGAAACGAGAGGCTCGTGGCGCGGCTGATCGCGGGCAGCGACGAGATCGGCCTCGCCTTCAACGCTTCATGAACGCGCAGCGCCGAACCCGAACGCCGGCCAATCTGCTCGACACGCGCGCGATCCTCGCGAAACAACTCCGAGAGCCTGTGCGCGCTCGTCACCGCGGTGCCCGCCGTCTCGTCGACACCTTCGATGAAGAACGACAGCCATGCTTCCCAGTCGCCATCGCGACGCACGCGATCGAGCAGGTCGTAATACGTCTGACGATGCTTCTTCAAATACAAACTGAGGTACAGCAGCGGCTCGCGCAGCACGCCGGCGGAACAAAGCAATAGCGTGATCAGCAACCGTCCGACGCGGCCGTTGCCATCGAGAAAAGGATGGATCGTCTCGAACTGAACGTGAGCGATGCCTGCGCGCGCGAGCAGCGGCAGTCCGTCGTCCTCCGCGTGCAGGAAGCGCTCGAGATCGCTCATCGCATCCGGAATCGCCGTGTGCGGCGGCGGTACGAATGTCGCGTTCCCAGGTCGCGAGCCGCCGATCCAGTTCTGCGAGGTGCGAAACTCGCCCGGCTGTTTGCCGCTGCCGCGTCCGCGCGACAGCAGCACCGAGTGGATCTCACGCACGAGCCGATTCGAAACAGGAAAGCCACCGCGCAATCGCTCGAGCCCGTGTTCGAGTGCCGCCACGTAATTCGAGACCTCGGTCACGTCATCCAGCGGCACTCCCGGCGCTTCGTCGAGCTCGAACAGCAGCAGGTCGCTCAGCGACGACTGCGTTCCCTCGATCTGCGACGACAACACCGCTTCCTTGCGAATGTATGAATAAAGGAAGAGCGTTCGATCCGGCAGCAGCGCGGACACGCCGTCGAGACGGCCGAGGGCCAGCGTGGCGCGCTCCATCTTCCTCTGGAGCTCGCCATCGAAGACGATCGCCGGCCTCGGCGGCAGCGCCGCCGGAACGAACGCACGGACGCGCTCGCCTCCGACGGCGGTGATCTCGTACTTTCCGGGATTCGGGCGCTTCATCGCTGTTGAAAAGACTTTAATAACCGCAACGACTATTAAATTATAGCGTCTAAAATTTAATAACGCTCACCATTACAATGCCCGCCACCATGCCCTATCGCAGTCTGACCTTCGGCACGGACGGCTGGCGGGCCGTCATCGCCGAGGATTTCACGTTTGAGAATGTGCGGCTCGTGAGCGATGCGATCGCGGTTGCGGCGCGGACGCTCGCGCCGCCGGTCGGGATCGATCGCAACGCGCTGATCGTCGGATACGACCGGCGATTTCTATCGCGCGAGTTCGCGGACACGGTCGCGGAGTCGCTGCGCGCCTCGGGATATCACGTGCTCCTCTCGAAGCATCCGACGCCGTCGCAAACGATCTCCTTCACGGCGAAGCATCGCAGCGTTCTCGGCGGCGTGATGGTGACCGCGAGTCACAACCCCGCGAAGTACAACGGACTGAAATTCAAAGCGTGGTACGGCGGATCGGCCTTGCCGGAAACGTATGCCGCGATCGCGGCGCGCGTCGGACAGCGCGACACCCGCGACGGCGGCGGCATCGAAGAGGTGAACATCCTCGACGACTACGTCGACGCCGTGCGCGGGCAACTCGATCTCGATCTGCTCAGGTCCGCGAAGCTCAACATCCTGCATGATCCGATTCACGGCACCGCCGCCGCGATCCCGTCGCGCGTCCTCGGACTCGACTACGTCGGCGCGCAGCGCATCATCCGCCGCGAAGCGTGCGACGACGACGAGAGCTGCATCGACGGCATCCGAGGCGACGTCAATCCCGGATTCGGCGGCGTGAATCCCGAGCCGATTCCGGAGAACCTCACCGCGTCGACGAACGTGATGCTCACCGGCGCGTACGACCTCGCCATCTGCAACGACGGCGACGCCGACCGCCTCGGCATCCTCGACGAGCGCGGTGAGTTCGTTTCGCCGCACAAGATCATCGCGCTGCTCGCGCTCTATCTCGTTCGGGAGAAGAAGCTGAAGGGCGAGATCGTGAAGACGTTCTCGACCACGCGTCTCATCGAGCGCGTGGCGAAGGCTCTTGGCGCGACGCTGCACGAGACGCAGATCGGCTTCAAGTACGTCGCGGACCTCATGCTCACGCGCGACATCCTGATCGGCGGCGAGGAGAGCGGCGGCATCGGCTTCGGCCACTTCCTGCCCGAGCGCGACGGCATCCTCTCGGGACTGCTCGTCGCGGAAGCGGTCGCGCATTACGGCCGTCCGCTGTCGGACGTCATCGCGAAAATGGAGCAGGAGTTCGGCGCGCTGCACTACAACCGCCGCGACGTCCATCGACCGATGCCTCGCTGCGCGCGTCTGATCGAGCGGGTCCGTTCGGGCGAGCTCGATCATGCGTTCGGACTGAAGTTCGCGAGCCGCGAGGAGACGGACGGCGTGAAGCTGAATTTCGACGACGGCTCGTGGATCCTTTTCCGGAAGTCCGGGACGGAGTCGATCATTCGCATTTACGCGGAGAGTCCCGACCGCGATCAGGTGCAGACGATGCTCGACGCGGCGGTGACGGAGCTCGATCGATAAATTTTGGAGTGCGGTAGCCGCAGCTACCGCTTTGCCTTGCCGCGACCGCAGTCGCGGCAGCTGCGGCTGCCGCAAAATCAAAGCGGCGACTGCGGTCGCCGCACTCCAAACCGAACATCCCGCCGTTTCTGAGACTCTGATGGAGTGATGACCGAACGCGCCATCGTCCTCCGCGCTCAATCGGGCGACCGGGACGCGTTCGACGCGCTGCTTCGCGACATCGCGCCGCCTCTGCATCGCTACGTCTCGCGCGTTACCGGCGACGCGGCGCTTGCGGACGACGTCGTGCAGGAGACGCTGATCACGATCGTCCGCAAGATCGCGTGGCTCGGCGATCCGTCGCTCTTTCGCGCGTGGGTGTTTCGGATCGCATCGCGCAACGCATTTCGTCAGCTGCGACGCCGGCGCGTGCACGAAGAGCTCGAGGAGATCGCGTTCGAGGAGCCCGAGGCCGATCCGTGGCTGCGTGAGCGGCTGCTCGCATCGCTCGAGCGGCTCTCGCCCGCGAGCCGCGCCGTCATCACCCTTCATTACCTCGAGGACATGCCGCTCTCCGAAGTGGCCGCCGTCCTCGACCTCAGCCTCGGCACCGTCAAATCCCGACTGGCCTACGGTCTCGCTCAACTGCGAAAGGAGAACTCATGAACGATCTCGACGCCATGCGCGCGAAGGCGCTGCAGCAGATCGATCGCGCCGAACGGAACACGAAGCTCGCGATCATCGGCGCGTGTCTTTTCGAGGCCATCTTCACGATCGGCATCCTCTGGTTTGCGGACTGGCACAATCCGCTGCACATCCTGATCGTCTGCTGCACCGGCCTGATTTACATGCCCATCGTCCTCGGCCTGCTGGCCCTGGGCGCGTATGTGAACCGCTGCACGCTGAGGGTCCTGGCGAGATTGGATTCGTAGTGGAGCGCCGGCTTCCAGCCGGCCGTTCCGCCGGCGTCTCGCCGGCAGCCGGCTGGAAGCCGGCGTAACGGCCGGCCGGAGGCCGGCGCTCCGATGCTCTGCTACGATTCGGCTCCGAATGGCCACACCTGAGCAGACAGAACAGACGCGCACGCAGTTCACGCGCGAGAGCATCATCGACGACTACCGCATCGCCGTGCGGAGCCGTCAGGCGTCCCTCCTCGGCCGGAAGGAAGTGCTCACCGGCAAGGCGAAATTCGGCATCTTTGGCGACGGCAAGGAGATCGCGCAGCTCGCGTGGGCGCGCGCCTTTCGCAGGGGCGACTGGCGCTCCGGTTACTACCGCGATCAGACCCTGATGTTCGCCCTCGGCATCGCCTCGCTCGAGGACTTCTTCGCGCAGCTTTACGCGGACGTCGACAACGATCCGTGGTCCGGCGGCCGCTCGATGAACGCGCACTTCGCATCGCGTCTTCTGAACGACGACGGCACATGGCGATCGCAGACCGATGCGTACAACATCTCGGCCGACATCTCGCCGACCGGCGGGCAGATGCCGCGGCTCGTCGGGCTCGGATGGGCTTCGCGGCTGTATCGCGAGAATCCCGGCCTTCGCGAATTCACGCAGTTCTCGCGCAACGGCGACGAGATCGCGTGGGGCACGATTGGCAACGCCAGCTGCGCGGAAGGGATGTTCTGGGAGTCGCTGAACGCGGCCGGCGTGATGGGCATCCCGATGGCGGTCTCGATCTGGGATGACGGCTACGGCATCTCCGTTCCGAACGAATTCCAG
>Ga0075425_100007980_pt1 | contig 11199 bp, 10 predicted proteins | sample SoiMethybrSBSTD4_FD_75300 | JGI IMG/M metagenome (GOLD analysis project Ga0075425, IMG submission 75300) | Bulk soil microbial communities from a Populus tree surrounding site in Tennessee, USA - Soil MetaG P. TD hybrid SBSTD4 | ecosystem: Environmental > Terrestrial > Soil > Tree plantation...
GTTCGATCACGGTCCATTTCTCAGGAATACCGCGATCGTGTAGAGTCGGCCGCCATGCGAGGTGCGCTCAGCTGGTTGCTCTTGGTCGCGTGTGTCGGAGTTGTTGCCGCACAAGGACCAGTGCCAGCGGCGGATACATCGCCTCACACGATTCGTTTTGTGAACGTCGGCAACGGCGTGCGCCTGGAAGTGCTCGACTGGAGCGGCGCTGGAATGCCCGTCGTGCTCCTTGCCGGCGGTGGCGACACCGCGCATGTCTTTGACGGCTTCGCGCCGAAGCTGGCCCCGAATCTCCACGTCTACGGAATTACGCGCCGCGGGTTTGGAGCGTCTACCTTCTCGTCAAACGAGGTCGGACCGGATCGTCTTGCAGATGATGTGTTGACAGTCCTCGATTACCTTCGTCTCAGTAAGCCGGTCCTCGTCGGCCACTCAATCGCGGGTCGGGAGATGAGCTCGATTGCCAGCCGGCACCCGGAGAGAGTTTCGGCGCTGGTTTATCTGGAGGCGGGCTATCCCTATGCCTTCGACAACGGCACCGGACCAACGATGCAAGACTTTCAATCGCTGACGGCCCCTCAACCGCCTCCGCCATCCGACCGCGAGCTGGCGACCTTCGGGTCACTGCGTGATTACTACATGCGCGTTCTTGGATTTTCATTTCCGGACGCGGAGCTTCGCCAGCAGCGGACAACGGGTGCGGACGGGCGAGTTGGCGGCAGACGCGAGTTTCCCGGCTCCCAGACGTTGCTGACGGGCATGCAGAAATATGTGGATATCCGTGTGCCGTCGCTGTGGATCTATGCGCTTCCACACAGTCAAGGCCGGTGGATCGACCACGTTACCGATCCCAAAGTTCGGGAGCGCGCGAGAGCCTACGACCGCGCGTTAACGGCCTTGACGGAGCGGCAAGCGAAGAGCGTCGAAACCGGACTGCCATCGGCGCGTGTCGTAAGACTGAACGGAGCGCATCACTACATCTACCTGTCGAATGAAGCCGACGTGCTGCGCGAGACGCGCTCCTTTATGAGCCGCTTGCCGCATTGACGTCAGTTGCACGAAATCTGCAGGCTCGCGGCTGCTTCTCCGAGTGCGCTGCTCACGGACGCCTGATGCTGGTCGGAGGTAATCCGAACCATACTGCCGCGATAGTTGTCCTCAGCCCATAACCTGACGATTGTTGAGGGCCCAACTCGCAGGCTGCGCACGCCATTTCTCCATCGGGGGTCGTCGCGCAGGTTCGGCACGCGCCGTGGGCCATTCACATAGTCGCCCGTGCCCAAGAACTGTTCGCCCGCGAACAGCTGGGCGTAGCAACCGTTCGGGTTAGGAGCTGTGCGGAACAGCTGCGCGCTGTTGGAGCGAGCGCCGCACGCAGCGACAACGAGCAGGCCGAAAGCGAAGACCGCGCGACATCTCACGAAGATGTTATCGGCCGTTCCGCGTGATTGGTGAGCTTTTCGTGAGCCCGGTTGTCAGGGTTCGAGGCGAATCACCACCGACTGCGTGCGTCCGCTGTAGGTCGCGCTCAACGTGACCTCCGCCGGGCCCGAGACACCGCTGCTGGTGACCATCAAGGAAAATGTACCGCTCGTGCTCCCTCTGGCGATGGTGACCGTCGCTGGAACTATCAGCGCGGTGCGCTCGGCACCAACGGTCTGCAGCGTAATCACCGCGTTCGCCGGTGCGATCGCAGTCAGCGTTACCGTCCCTGTCGCGGTTTCGTTGCGGTGGAGGATGACTCCGCCCGCTCCCGATGGTCCGACGACCGTCAGCGATTGCAGCACGGCGCCCGATGGCCCCGTCGGGTTGCCGTCTCCACACGCCGCGGCGACGACACACGTGGCAATCGTCGCAGCACCGAGAAGGTGAGATGTTCGCCGCAGCATCAACCTTGCGTGTCGGTTCACTGCCGATTCCGGCGGAACTCTCCAAACAATACTGCAGCGCCGAGCATCACGACGCAGACCACAGAGAATCCAATGGTGATCCAGGACGGAAACAACGATTCCAGTGGCGTGATCAGAACCGCCAAAACGGTAAGCGTCGGCGTGGGGAACGGTGCCATATGCTGCGATCCCTCCGATGCAGCGCGTCTTCCAGCGAGGAACGTGCCGAAGCGCCTGTTGTGATCAACGTGGCTGGCATTCCGCCGTTACCGGGAGAATTGGCGACAGCGCAGGAAGCCGATCGAACGGCGGCCGCTACGAGCTAGGTCTGCGAGCTGGATCGGCTCTGATGGCTCGCGGTGGTGCGCCCGCGACGTGCCAGCGACGAGACGGCGGCAATGAGCTCGGCCGGGTCGATCGGCTTGGCGAGATGCATCTCGAAACCGAGACGCAGCGCCTTGGCTCGATCTTCGGAGCGCGCGTAGGCAGTGAGCGCCGCCGCCGGCAGCTCCCGCGCCGCACCCTCCATGTGCCGGATGCGCTGAATCAGATCGAAGCCGTCCATTCCGGGCATGCCGAGATCGGACACGAGGACGTCGGGCACTTCATGCTCGATCTGCTCGAGCGCTTCGCCTACCGACGTCGCCGTGCGGACGCGCGCCCCTGCACTCTCGAGAATCTCGCGCACGAGCCCGAGCGCATCGGCATCGTCATCCACCGCGAGCACCGACATGTCTGGCAACATCGGCAACTCCACCGGCGGCCTGACACCGTCGGTGCGTGGATGGATGCGCCGTTGGGGCTCGATCGGCGCGTGCACGATCATCACCGGCAGCTCGACGCGGAACGTCGATCCCTGTCCTTCGCCGGGGCTGAACGCCTGGATGCGCCCGCCATGCAATTCGACGATCCGTCGCGCGATGGCGAGACCGAGGCCGAGGCCGCCATGGGCGCGTGTCGTCGTGCTATCCCCCTGGCGGAACCGCTCGAACAGATGCGGCAGGAAATCCTCGCGGATGCCGATGCCGGTGTCGCTGACGGTGATTTCGACGTGCGAGTTGACACGCTGCAGCCGCATCTGCACGCGGCCGCCGCGCGGCGTGAACTTCACCGCGTTCGACAGCAGATTCCATACGACCTGCTGCAGGCGATCGGGATCGCCCGACACAGGACCGACCTGCGACTCGAGGATCGAATCCAGGCCGACCCCTTTCGCATCCGCTGCTGGCCTCACGGTGGCCATGGCGTCGCGAAGCACCGAGCTGAGATCGACCGGTTGAATATGAAGCCTGATCTTTCCCGCGGCGATGCGCGAGACGTCGAGCACGTCCTCGACCATCTGTGTCAGTGACGTCGCGTTGCGCTCGAGCGTCTCCAGCGCCTGCGTGCGACGATCCTCCTTCAGGACACCGGATCGCAGCATTCGCGCGTAGCCCAGTATGGCGTTCAGCGGCGTGCGCAGCTCGTGCGACAGCGTGGCGAGGAATTCATCTTTCAGCTGGTTGGCGGCCTGCAGCTGCTCATAGGCCCTCGCATTGTCGACAGCCAGCGCGGTCCGCGACGCCGCGTCTTCGGCAACACGCAGGTCTTCTTCATCGAACTTCCGGCCCGACTCGGACCTGGCGAGCGTTACCGCACCGATCGTTCGACCCTGAATTTTCAGCGGCAGGCAGAGATAGGAGAGCGACTCGAGCTCGCGCAGCAGACGCAGTCGCTCCGGATCGCCCGCTGCAGCCTGCTTGAGCACCGCGTCTGTCATCTCCAACGCGACCGCCCGCTCGCCGGTGCGTATCACGAAGGTGGCACTCAACGGCGTGTGGGGACTTTCGTGCCGCTGTCGCAGCTCCTTGACGAGCGCTGCCTTGTCGGGGTTGACGTGCTGGTGCGCGAGCCGCTCGATATGACCGCCCTCCTGCTGTATATCGACCGCGCACCAGTCGGCGAAATACGGAACGGTGAGGTCGGCAAGCGCCGCGAGAATCTGGCGCGGCTCGAGCGAGGTGGAGATTGTTGCCGTCAAGCGAGAGAGAAACGCAGCCTGTCGTCGATTGCGCTCTTCAGCGGCGCGCGCACGCAAACGCTCGGTGATGTCGCGCGCGATCTTCGACGCCCCCACGATGGTGCCGGAGTCGTCGCGCACCGGCGAGATGGTGAGCGAAATATCGATCAGCGTGCCGTCCTTGCGTTTGCGGATGGTCTCGAAATGATCGACGGCTTCGCCGGCGCGGATGCGGGCAATGACTTCGTCTTCTTCGTACTGCCGGTCCTCGGGAATGATGACGCGGATCGAACGCCCAATCATTTCGTCCGCGCGGTAGCCGAACATCCGTTCAGCCGCGGGATTCCATGAAGTGATGATGCTATTGAGGTCCTTGCTGACGATCGCATCGTCAGAGGACTGGACAATAGCCGACAGGAGCGATTGAAAGGGCGTGGGCGGTGCGGCCACTTTAGCGGGAATTTTACCTGCAGGCGTGCGGCTGAGCTTAGCCGCGCGCGAGCGCTTCCGCCTCGAACCGACTGACGTCGTCGAAGTAGCGCGCGGCGAGCGCGGCGCTCGCCGGGTTGGTGTAAACCTCAGCCGCGGGACGGTCGATCACATCGGCGATGATCGCGGCCACTTCCTCCGGCGTCTGCGGCTTCATCGGCGAACCGATCGCAGCTGCGGGCATCGGTCCCGTACTTCCCCGCGCGTTCTTCGCAAAGTCGGTGCTCACCAGACCAGGCATCACCAGCGACACGTATACCTCCGGATGCGTGCGCTTCAAGTCGACTCGCACGTTGGCCGTCAATGCGTTCAACGCCGCCTTCGCCGCGTTGTATGCAGATCGTGGTGTCGCAACCGGGACGCGGCCGAGAAACGAAGAGATGTTGATGACGTGCCCGCGCCCGCGCTCGATGAAGTGCGGCGTAATCGCCTGCATGCCGTACAGGGCCGACTTCACATTGACCGCGATCATCTCGTCCACGTCTTCATCAGTCAGCTCGAGGGCCGGCCGCACAATCCCTCTGCCGGCATTGTTGATCCAGACGTCGACATGTCCGAACACGCGCAACGCTTCATCGCGGATGCGATCCACATCAGCGCGCCGCGTCACATCGGCGGTGACGATGTGCGCCGGCGAGCCGACCTCGAACGCAACACGCTGCAGCCCGTCGGCGGTGCGCGCGGCAAGGACGAGACTATCGCCGCGACGTCCGAGCTCGCGCGCGATGGCAGCGCCGATGCCGGCGCTCGCGCCAGTGATGACGATGATTCGATTCATTTGTGATTTGTGATGAGTGATTTGCGATTCGTGTTTGCAACTCGGGGGTAGATTCTCTCAAATCACCAATCATGATCACAGATCGCCCCCAGGCGGCGTCTTGCCGATCAGATTCGCCGCCGCAATTGCGGCGGTGCGGATCTCCAGCAGATCGTTGTAGTGGGGGTGACTGGGCGAAGCGTCAGCGATCAACAGCTCGATAAAGCCGATGATCACCGCCAGGTGGTTGCTCAGGTGGTGAACGTCACGCGCGTCAAGCGTGATGGATCCGCGAGGCGGCACATCTGCACACAATTTGAGCGCCTTTCGAATTATGTGTGCCGAAAGGGTCAAGGCGCTGTCGGCGGCTGCCCGTCCACTTGTCGGACAAACTCCGACAAACATGCACGAAAACGGCGCGACGTGCTAAAAGTGCATGGGGTTGAAGCTCCCTCTCCCGGCAAATTCGGATCTCGATGCGGCTCTGGCGGAGCGTCTCGAACAGATGCGCGAGGAAGAACGGACGCGCATCTCCCGGGAACTGCACGACGAGCTGGGTCAACTTTTGACCTGCGTCAAGCTGGATTTTGTCGCCACCACGCGTCGCCTCCGCGAGCTCAAGACCCCCGGTGACGTCGTCGATCGGCTGCAGTCGGCGGTCGGACAGATCGACCTTGGCATCGCCATGGTCCGGCGCATTGCGACGGGGCTGCGGCCTCCTGGGTTGGACCACCGCGACCTGGGTGGAGCGATCGAATACGAAGCGCGCCGGATGTCCGCACTCTCCGGCATCGCCATGCCCGTCGTCGCACGTGTGACGGAAACGGTTGATTCCGAAACGGCGACCGCGGCGTTCCGTGTGTTCGAAGAAGCATTGACGAACGCAGTGCGCCATTCGCACGCGAGCTGCATTTCGACGACGGTCGGGACGGGCAAGCGTGGAAGATTGATGCTGTACGTGGCGGATAACGGTGTGGGCATTCCGCGCGATCGGTTGAACCGCCGCTCGCTCGGCCTGATCGGAATGAGCGAGCGCGCGCGCAAGCTGCGCGGCATCTTGCGCATTACGAGCCGTGCGGGCCAGGGAACGCGCGTGCTCCTGACGCTGCCGCTGGAGCTGGCGCGATGACCGCGACGCAGCGCTACGAATCGTCAGAGCGCGAAGCGGAAACCTTCACGCGTTCCGCCGGGCTGCGCATCATGCTCGTCGACGACCATCCGATCGTCCGCCGCGGTCTTCGCGACATTCTCATCGATGCGTTTGCGGGCGCGACGATCCATGAAGTCGGCAGCGGACGCGAAGCAATTGCGTCGCTGCAACTGCATTCGTGGAGCGTCATGGTCCTGGATCTGTCGCTGCCGGACTGCAGCGGCCTCGATGTGTTGAAGCGCGTACGCGAGCTGCGTCCGCGCCTGCCGATCCTGATCCTCAGCATGCACGCCGCGGATCAATTCGCCCGCCGCGCCATCGCGGCCGGCGCGTCAGGCTACCTGACGAAAGACGCGGCTGATGCCGAACTCGTCACTGCGGTATCGAAATTGACACGCGGCGGAAAGTACTTTGGCGCCGAAGTACTCGAGCGGGTCGCGCTCGCCCTGCATCCAGACCGCGAAGATCGGCCACACGAGCGGCTGTCGGATCGCGAGTATCAGGTGCTGCGGATGATCGGCAGCGGCAAGACCGTGTCGGAAATCGCGACGGAGTTATCGCTCAGCGTCAAAACCGTCAGCACCTACCGGGCCCGCGTTCTCGAAAAAATGAAGATGCGTACTAACGCAGAGCTTACTTATTACGCTGTTCGCCACGGCCTGGAGGAGTGACTCCCCGCTCGCGCGTGACGGTCGGATCCGGCGCCTCGAGATCGGGCTGCAGGGTGGTCGCGTCGTTAATCACCCCTTCGCCGCGGGTCGCTTGCGCCGCGCCCTTTGACGATTCCGTTTCGGGAAAATCCACGCCACCGGGCGCAGTGAGGAAATCGGCCGCTCCTGGCCCGCTGATTCGACGTTTTTTAGTCATGGTCTTTGCGCTCCCGCGGCGCGCCCCCGCCGTCCCGCTCGTACTCTTTCCTGAGCGCGTCGTCTTCCCACTGCGGTGGCGCCGCTGGAATGTCGGCACCGTAGGGATCGCCGCCGATGGCGCCCGGCTGCCGATGAGTTAGCGTCGTCTCGTCGCGGTTGCCGGGAATCATTGGTTCCATCGAAATCTCCGTAAAGCCGCCCAGCCGTCGCCGACTGCGATGTAACGGCGGAGGCTGGCAATTGTTTTGATGCAGTTGTGACGCCATGCGCGTCTGGCCAGGTCAACCGTATCCCCTCGGGGCGACCTGGACGGGTCTCGGGGTCAACTTTGCGGTCTTCTCCGCATACGCCACGCGCGTGGACTTGTGTCTTTTCGACGCGCCGGACGCGATTTCACCATCACAGAGCGTGACGCTGCCGGAACAGACGGACATGGTGTGGCACGGATACCTGCCGGACGCCCGTCCGGGGCAGCTGTATGGCTACCGCGTGTTCGGCCCGTATGATCCGTCGGCGGGACACCGCTTCAACCCGAACAAGATCGTGCTCGATCCGTACGCGAAGTCGATCGGCCGTGCCGTGCGCTGGGATGACTCGATGTTCGGCTACACCATCGGCGATCCACGCGCGGACCTCTCGTTCGACACGCGCGACAACGCACCCTACGCGACGCTCGCCGCCGTGATCGATCCTGCGTTCACCTGGGGCGACGATCGCCCACCGCGAACGCCGTGGCACAAGACGGTCATCTACGAGATGCACGTCCGGGGATTCACGAAGCTGCATCCCAACGTGCCCGAGCCGCTTCGCGGTACGTACGAAGCGCTGACGACGGAAGCCGCAATCGAGCATCTCGTGCAGCTTGGCGTCACCGCCGTGGAGTTGATGCCGGTGCATCACCACGCCTACGACCGGCACCTGGTCGAGCGCGGACTGTCGAATTACTGGGGCTACAACACGCAGGCGTTCTTCGCGCCCGATATCCGCTATTCGGCGTCTGGAGCGCCCGACGAATCGGTGCGCGAGTTCAAGCGCATGGTCAAGGCGCTGCACAGCGCCGGGCTCGAAGTGATTCTCGACGTCGTCTACAACCACACCGCCGAAGGAAATCATCTTGGACCGACGCTGTCGCTGCGCGGCATCGACAACCAGTCGTACTACCGCCTCGTGCCGGAGGACAAACGGTACTACCTGGACTTCACCGGCTGCGGCAACACGTTGAATATGCGCAGCCCGCAGGTGCTGCAGCTGATCATGGACAGCCTGCGCTATTGGGTGCTGGAGATGCACGTTGACGGCTTCCGCTTCGACCTCGCGAGCACGCTGGCCCGGGAGCTGTACGAAGTCGATCGACTCGGCGCGTTCTTCGACATCGTGCATCAGGATCCGGTGCTGTCGCAGGTGAAGCTGATTGCCGAGCCGTGGGACCTCGGCGCCGGAGGTTACCAGGTCGGTAATTTCCCGGTGTTGTGGACCGAGTGGAACGGCAAGTATCGCGACGCGATGCGTGCGTTCTGGCGCGGCGACGATCGCGGCGTGGCGGAGGTTGCCACACGCATCGCCGGCAGCAACGACCTGTACGAACACAACGGCCGCCGCCCGTACGCGAGCATCAACTTCATCACTTCGCACGACGGTTTCACCCTGCACGATCTCGTCAGCTACAACCAGAAGCATAACGACGCCAACGGCGATGGCAATCGCGATGGCGAGAACGAGAACCTGAGCTGGAACTGCGGCGTCGAAGGACCGACGACCGATGCGAAGATCATCAAGCTGCGCGAACAGCAGAAACGCAATCTGATGGCGTCACTCCTGCTGTCAGTCGGCGTACCGATGATTAGCGGCGGCGACGAGATGGGCCGGACGCAGTACGGCAACAACAACGGCTACTGCCACGACAGCGAGTTGAGCTGGACGTGCTGGAGTCTCAATCCGGATCAGAAAGCGTTTCTCGATTTCACGCGCAAGCTGGTGCGCTTCCGCCGCGCGCAGCCGACGCTGGCGCGGCGCAAATACTTTCAGGGCCGGGCGATTCGCGGCGCCGAAGTGAAGGACATCTACTGGCTCGATCCGAGCGGCCGCGAGATGACGGACATCGCGTGGAACGCGCAGTTCGTCCGTTCGCTGGGCGTGCTGATGGTCGGCAACGCCATCGACGACATCGACGAGCGCGGCCGCCTCGTCTCCGGCGACACGCTGCTGATTCTGCTCAGCGCGCACTTCGAGTCCGTGCCGTTCGTGCTCCCGGCCGTCGAAGCCGGCCACGAATGGGTGCGTGTGCTGGACACCATTGAACCGCGCTCGATCGAGGTGCGGTTCAACGGCGGGACACAATATCCCCTGCAGGGCCGCACGCTGGTGCTGTTCACGCTCGACAAACAGCGCGGGCATCGCCGCGCGTCAGACGCCGAAGAGGACGCAGTTGACGAACGAACGGCACTGCAGGTCACGCACTAGATGGAAGCCGGAACTCGGGAGTCGGGATTCGGGGTTCGATCGGAGGACGCGGCCGCGCCCACACCGGAGCAGGACGACGTTCGCTCGCGGCGCCGTGTCATCGTCGAGCGCCTGTGGCCGGAGATTGACGGCGGCCGATTTCCCATCAAGCGCTCGGTCGGCGAGACCGTCACCGTCAGCGCGGACATCTTCGCCGACGGCCACGATCTGCTCGCGGGAGTTGTGAAGTATCGGCGTCTGCCGGGTGCCAAAGGACGCGGCCTGCCCGCCGCTCAATCGCCCGACGCAGCGCGGGTCCTTTCGGACCCGCCGGAGTGGCACGAATGCCCGCTCACCGCGCGCGACAACGATCGATGGGAGGCGACCTTCACAGTCAGCGAGCTCGGCGACTACGAGTACACGATTGAAGCGTGGGTTGACCGCTTCGGGTCATGGCTGAAAGGCCTCGTGGCAAAAGCGGATGCAGGACAGGATGTCGCGAGCGAGCTGCTCGAAGGAGCGCAGCTGGTGCATGCGGCGGCGATGAGCGAGCCCGGCGCTGAAGGGATGCGGCTGCTCGAGATCGCCGACGTCCTGCGTAGCAACGCCCCGCAGGTGGCGCGCGTCTGGGCGGCGAAGGATGCGTCGCTGCGTGCGCTGATGCAGGTGCGCCCCGACCGTCGTGCGTCTACCACCTACGAACGCACACTCCTCTGCCGTGTGGATTCCGTGCGCGCGCGATTCAGCGCGTGGTACGAGATGTTCCCACGCTCGGTGACGCCGGACGCGACGCGCGGCGGCAACTTCCGCGACGCCGAGGCGCGACTCGCCGACATCGCCGCCATGGGCTTCGATGTCGTGTACCTGCCGCCGGTACATCCGATCGGCGCCACCCACCGCAAAGGACGGAACAACGCGCTCGCCGCCGCAGCAAACGATCCGGGCAGCCCGTGGGCAATCGGATCCGAATCGGGCGGACACACCGCCATCGAGCCTGGGCTTGGCACGATCGAAGACTTCGAGCGCTTCGTGCGCCTGGCGAATCGCCTCGGAATGGAGGTGGCGCTCGACATCGCGTTTCAGGCTTCACCCGATCACCCGTGGGTCCGCGAGCACCCGGCGTGGTTCCGCCATCGGCCAGACGGCTCGATCAAGTACGCGGAGAACCCGCCGAAGAAGTACCAGGATATCTACCCGCTCGACTTCGAATCCGCCGAGCGTGAGTCACTGTGGAATGCGCTGCGCGATGTATTTCTGTTCTGGATCGGGCACGGCGTGCGCATCTTCCGGGTCGACAACCCTCACACCAAGTCGTTCCGGTTCTGGGAGTGGGCGATTGCCGACATCCGCCGCGATTATCCGGACGCGATCTTCCTCGCCGAGGCGTTCACGCGCCCCAAGGTAATGCGTTACCTGGCGAAGGCCGGGTTCAACCAGTCCTACACCTATTTCACCTGGCGCAACTCAGCACACGATCTGCGCGACTATCTGACGGAGCTGACGAAGACCGAGCTGCAGGAGTACATGCGGCCGAACTTCTTCGCCAACACGCCCGACATCCTTCACGAGTACCTGCAGACGGGCGGCCGGCCGGCCTTCGAGGTGCG
>Ga0075425_100007981_pt1 | contig 11198 bp, 13 predicted proteins | sample SoiMethybrSBSTD4_FD_75300 | JGI IMG/M metagenome (GOLD analysis project Ga0075425, IMG submission 75300) | Bulk soil microbial communities from a Populus tree surrounding site in Tennessee, USA - Soil MetaG P. TD hybrid SBSTD4 | ecosystem: Environmental > Terrestrial > Soil > Tree plantation...
GACTTCCCTCGTTACTATCTCAACAGCGCGATTATCGTCGCCGGCATCCTGGCCGTTCAGCTCGTCACGATTACGCTCGCCGGCTATGCCTTCGCGCGGGTGGCCTTCCCCGGCAGGCAGTGGCTCTTTTACGTCTTTCTTCTCCAGCTCATGTTGGTACCTGTGGTGCTCATCGTACCCAATCTTTCAATGGTGGCACGCATCGGCCTTTACGATACTTTGCTTGGAGTGATGGCGCCTTATTTCGCCTCCGCCTTCGGCACCTTCTTGATGCGTCAGGCATTTGCGTCGATCCCAAGAGAATTGGAGGACGCGGCTCTGGTGGACGGGGCCAGCGTCCTTCAGCGCATTCGCCACATCTATGTCCCCCTGGCGCTGCCGGCCTTTCTTGCGTTCGCCGTCGTGTCGGTGACTGCGCATTGGAACGAGTTTCTGTGGCCGCTGATGGTGATCAACTCGCCAGACAAGCGACCACTCACTGTGGGGCTTGCCGCCTTCACGCGCGGCCAGGAGGGAGCGCAGTCTTGGGGGGTTATCGCGGCCGGTACCTTGCTCGTCATCGCACCGTTGCTCCTGCTGTTTCTGCTGTTCCAGCGCCGCTTCATCAACAGCTTTGTCACCTCAGGAATCAAATAGGAGACCGTCCATGCCCCTATCGCGCCGAACGTTTCTTGCTGCCCTTGCGGCCGCCGGGGTTGTCACCTCGGCTCCAAGCCGCGCTCAGCCATCGACCGAGATTGAGCTCTTCTTCCCAGTACCCGTCGACGGTCAGCTGGCTCGTGACATGACTTCCATGATTAAGGAGTTCAGCGATACGCATCCCGGTATCAAGGCCACCGCTGTCTTCACCGGTTCCTACGATGAGACGCTCATCAAGACGCGTGCTGCCATGAAGGCCGGCAAGCCGCCCGCAGCCGTGATTATGTCGGCCAACTTCGTTCTCGATCTCAAGATCGAGAACGAGCTCACCAATCTCGACGCCCTCATCAAGGCTGACGGATTGACCAACGACAAGTTCATGAACCAGTTCTTTCCGGCGCTCCACGCCAATGCCGTCATTGATCGCTCGGTCTACGCGGTGCCATTCCACAATTCTACGCCATTGCTCTACGTCAACGCTGACCACTTCAAGGAAGCGGGCCTCGATCCTGACAAGCTGCCGCAAACATGGGATGAACTCACCGCTGCGGCTATCAAGCTCACCAAGCGCGAAGGTGACAAAGTCACGCGGTGGGGGCTGATGATCCCCTCCAACTATGACTATCTCGGCTGGATGATGTCAGCGCTCACCATGTGCAACGGAGGGCGCTATTACAACGAGGAGTTTGGCGGCGAGGTCTACTACGACACGCCAACAATGCTTGGCGCATTGACCTTTTGGAACGAATTGATCGGCAAGCATAAAGTGCACCCGGCGGGCGAGCAGAAAGGGCCTGCGGTTTCGACTGCGTTCCTGTCGGGCAACACGTCCATGATGCTGCTCTCAACGGGATCTCTGACGCATGTCCGCACCAACGCCAAGTTTCCCTACAAGGTGGCGTTCGTACCCAAGAACGTACGCAATGCGGTACCGATCGGCGGAGCCTCGCTGATCATTCCGGCGGGCGTCGATGGCGAGCGTCAGAAAGCGGCATGGGTGCTCATCAAATGGATGACAAGCCCCGACAAGAATGGCTGGTGGAGCCGTGCCACCGGCTACTTTGCCCCCAACATCGCCGCGTACGAGGCGCCCGAGATGAAGGAATTCTTGGGCAAGAATCCTGATGCCAAGGTCGGCGTCGATCAGCTCTCGGTCGCCAAGCCGTGGTTTGCTACCTATAAGACGGTGCCCGTGCGCAAGGCACTCGAGGACGAAGTGCAAGCCGTGCTCGCCGGCAAAAAGCAGCCGAAGGAGGCCTTAGTGGCCGCCCAGAAAGCGGCCGACGAGATCCTAAAACCGTACGTCGATCAAACCGCGCTGAAATTGCCGGGTATGTGAGGTCTCTCCTTCGCCGATGTTGCCTCCGGAGCGCGTCGATCTTTAAAAACGTCGCCTTGCCGGTGGACCGAGAGCAGCGTCTGCATCACCACCATCCGCATGTATAGGCCTTGCGGAACCCGGCCTCCACTGCCGCCTCTTCGGTGCAGAACCAACGCTTGGCCTTGGTGCGTCGATAGCTGCCACAGCTCGGCAGATGATAGATGCCTGCATAGGGCCAGGCACGGAGGGCATAGTGGGCTTTGATCTCGCAACCGCTGGGCATGTTTGCCTCTTCAGGAAAGAGCTTGTCGCGCGCATCCGGCGGGCAGTTCGCGCCAAGCAAACTGGCTGAATGCTTGTTCCACCTGCGAAAATCCTGAGGGGCAACGAAGCATCCCTTCCACAAGCCGGAGTGTGCCGCACGCGCGTCTTCCTCGTCGAGCGTGAAGCGCGCCTTCGGCTGCAGGTTGAGCGCCCATCCTTGGCCCACCAACCAGTGGCTAAGATCGATCCCGGCAACGGAGCACTCTCCAATCCGTCGCGTCGGGTAAGCAGGATCGGAGCGAATATCCTCGCATTTGACCGACCGCCCCGCGACGAACTTGTCCAGCTCTTCTGCGGCCCTGGCACCACACGCGAACAGCTCTCCGTCCTCGTTGAGGCAAGATTGATCTCTTTCCGGCGTGTCGATCCCGTCAAGCCGGAAGCGCTTGCCGTCGACCTCAACGGAGTGGACGTAGATGGTGTGTGCGTCGCCTGGACCGGCCAGAATGGAAGCAAGGAGCACCAGCGAGGTAACAGTGCTGCGCACGATACAATCTCTCCCGATTATGCCCGTTCGACCCGTTGCCGGAAGGTAGCGGGCTCGCCGTCCCATCCCTATTCTTGCGCCGAATCCGCCGTACTTTATGTCGACGCCAAGCCAGAACAATGGCCAGCCTCGCGGACTTGGGGCGCGGCAATCGAAGCGGGACCCCCAGCACGCAATCTGCCAATCCGACATCTCGATCTGCGGTGCGTCTCCTCTCTCAGGAATTTTCGCGTGTCGACCTTTAAGATGGCGGGTCCGAACGCGTGGCATTCGTCGGTTGGAATGCTACCCCGGGCGCCGTCGGCCAAGTCACGGGTCGGATCCCGCTTTGATCAAGCGGCATGGGGGTTGGTGCCCCTGCTCGCTTCCAGGTCGGCAGCTCCCGGCACGGACCCTGCGGGCGGCACGCTCGTCCTCAGTGTTTGCGGTGGGTCGCCCGTGGGGCGCGTTTGACCAATCCAGCGCCTTGCCACGCGAGCGCGGTTTGACCTACTCATCACATTGCTGAACAGTGCTCGAGCTCCGCTGTGAGCTTGCCGAGCGGCTCCCTGTTGCCGATCTGGGCCATCCAGCACCAAAGCTCGAGCACGAAATAAAGGTGATAGAGATCCAGCGTCGCGGACCAATGGCGGCGTCCCATGTCGCCATACCCGTGAAGAATCGCTGTCTTGGTGGCACCGGTCAGGTAATAAAGGGCCTTGGCAACATCCATCAGCGGATCGCCGGCAAGAGCTCCTTCAAAATCCAAGACACCGGTCAAGCGCAGCGATCCCGCGGTAACCTTGGCAAGCAGGTTTCCCGCGTGAAGATCATTGTGGCAAAGCACCGGGCGAGTGCACTCCTGCAGGAGGTGCGCCCACCTCGCAACATACTTCGCCAGCTGCCTGGCCAGGCCGACGCCACCGCCGTGCTCCGTGAATTCCTTAAGCTTCCGGCCAAACTCTGCGGATAAGTACGCTTCGTTGGTGGCGTGCTCTGTCATGATACCATTGGGGCCGATATACCCGAATGCGTTCATGGGCAGGCGATGCAATTCGTGGAGCAATTTCCCTATCTGGCTGTAGCCGGAGAGCAATTCCTCCCGCGTGAGCGTTGGCTCGAGGCCGGCAAGTATTTCGCCGTCGAGCTTGGTCATCAGGATGAAGTTGAGGGCAATGATTTGTTTAGAGTCGTCTGCCAACAAAACGCGCGGTATCGGCACACTCAATTGCGACTTGAGCAAGGATATGACAGTTGCCTCCTTCAGCATCTTCCAATGCAGGGCGTCTGGATAGACTTTGAGAACGACCGGGGGATAAGGACCCTCAAAGGTGATCATGTAAACCGCAGCAATCTCGCCGCCATGAATGTTGGAGACAGCTGCGGCCCGTCGGCCTGCAAGCACGCGATCAACGATCGACTGCGCGGTGGCCAAGGGAACTTCGAGGGCCGGCCTGATGCTCATTTGGGGCAGTGCCTCAAAACTGGGGTTTGAGTTGCCGCGTAAGCTATAGGCCATTTCCATTGCCTCTAGAAAGGCATAAGGGGACCGGCGAGGCAAAGCCACGAATCAAATCGGGCGGGAACAAACCCGCGCGCGTTGACCACCAGGGCAAGACCCAGTGGCTTCGTGAGTTCGACGCCCAGAGGTCGTCGGGCGGTCATGGCAGCAGCCCGCCTGCCGCGGCGTAAATGGGCATAGTGAGCCGACGCAGAACGTCGCCCCGATCCATTGGTGAGGTGCTGTAACGTTGAGATCGCGCAACGATGCAGTCGCCCATGATTGGCATCGACGGGTGGCAAACGCGGTGTCGACCTTGCCGACATCGTCGACAGACCACACGTTCCACCTCGATCGATCAGTCTGCGCCCTGCGCGGAAGAAGACACGTCTTTGGCTGTCTGAGACGCGGCCGACCATCGCCACGGCGGAGGAAATCGCGCCATAGAGCCGTGTCTCCATAACCATCCGAGTGCCGATGATGCCAACCGTCTTATAAACACGCTCGGCTATGGCCGCATCCACCGCAGGTAGGGCATTTAGGAGTGGAATTGGCGAAATTGCCTCCAGCTCGCCAATGCAGAAATGACCACCCATCGAGGTCACCGCAGCGATCTTTGCGCCCGCTGCTCTCAATCTTCGGAGAAGCTTGACAAACACCTCGGCCTGCTTCTTCGAGTCGCGGCTTGCCAGATTGCGCGCCATCTCGCGCACGTCAGCATGCGCGATTGTGAGATGCAACGGCGTCTCGGATGCTGCGTGCCGGTCGATCAAGCCGCGATAGTAGAACTCAGTAGCAGCGGGCCCGATACCGCCGATCAATCCAATGTGCACGCACTCACTCCAGCAAATCGCAGCCACCCGCACCACTCAATTGGAACACACACGGCGAATGGTTGCGACGCACCCCCAAGGGGATTTGAGCATAAAATCGGCGGCACGCCCAACGCACAATGGCGCGCGATCCCAGCCCCATAGCCGCCCCAGCCGATAGCACGCGGGCGCACCGTCCGTGCGACATCCAAGGAGGGCATAGCTCGACCCGGCCCCTGGCCAGCGAGCACAAAACATTGAGGTCACTGGGACGTTAACTCCAACTGCATTGGGCTGGAACTGCGTCTCTTCCCGCATTCCAGTCATCGAGAAGCTGCGTTGGCTGGCGGCGCGACCTGACGGACCCCGTGCGATAGCCAAATTGTCGCGTCGACCACAAAACCATTATGGGCGTTGGCAGGGCGATGCAATCACAGTAATTTCAGCCATGGCCATTCGCCACACATGGTCGGGCAGACGAGCCGTTATCCCCGCGCTCGTGCTTTGCCTCATCTTGCAAGCGCTGACCGCGGGCTTGCACGCGGCGCATTTCGTTGATCAACGGCTTATCGCCGAGGATCCAACGATCTGTCACGGCGGCAACAGCACGCCGACCCTGCCACGATCTGATGCGGACACATGCTGTCTTCTCGGGTGCAACTCTGCGGGTCAATCGGCGACGCTCTTTGCGCCCATCGCTCTTATGACAGCGCAGATATACTGTACGACGCACCGGCTGCTAATTAATCCTGTCGTTTTACTGCGTACGCATCTGGCCGACCGAGCGCACAGTAGGCCGCGATCACCGCCGTCCGGATAGGCCTGTTCCCTGAGTGAGTTGGCGTTCTCGCGCGTCCCCCGAACGTCGGAATCGCCATGTTTGATTGCGCTCTTCCGGACTGCCCATGCTCAATCGCTGCAGACGGCTCGCTGCCGCTTTGACCTACGCTGCGCCCAGCCCCAGCACTTGCACACCGCCCCGGCGGCAGGCGACATCCGGCGTTGCCGATCGGAACTCCGGTGAACCGTTATCTATCTCTCACAGGGGCTTCGGCTCTCGTACGACAAATGGTCGACCTACGTCTCCTTTGGCATTCCGGTTCTCAAGGAGCCCAATGACATCCAATCGGAGCCCAGCTGGCGTCTCATCACCGGGACGTCGTTCGCCCTCTAACGATCCCTCACCAGAAGAGAGATGCATCATGTATCGCGTTACCAAGATGGCTGCTGTTATCGCAGCGACGCTCGTCGCCCCAGCAGCGACCGGGCACGAATTCAAGATCAAGGGCTTCGAGTTCATCCATCCCTGGACGCGTGAGCCTGCTTCCGGCGTCAAGGATGTGCCTGTCTATATGGTATTGCGGAACACATCAGCGATGGAGGATCGCATTGTTGCGGTCTCTTCGCCATTTGCGACCAAGGGCGAGTTGCGCGCTGGAAAGGCCAAGGGTGAAGGCCAGATCGGCGCGATTCCAATTGGGGGGAATGCCACGGTCGAGCTCGACGCCGATCGACCGCACATCCTGTTGCGGGGCCTCATCGAACCTCTCGACGGCTACCAGTACTTCCCGCTCACCTTGACGTTCGAGCGCGCCGGCCAAATGGAGATCGAAGTCTATGTCGAAGAACCTAACTGAACCGCAACGACAACGGAGGAACCGATGAAAGTACTTGCATTGGCAGCTATTGCCACTCTCATCATCGCATCGGCACCAGCAGCATGGGCACACGGTGACCAGCCGCACCCAAAATGCAAAAAGGGTTACGAGCTCAATGAGCAACATAAGTGCGTCAAGAAAAACTAACCTCGGTTCGGGGAGATGGCCCTTGAACTTTGGGGCAAGTCATTGGTGTGGGTCAGGGGTGGCACCCACGCATGACGGTGCTCGTCATAAACTGCACGGGATGGCGGTGGAAACGCGGGATCGGCGAAGGAACCCACTGCCACCCCGATCGCATCGGGTTTGCGCTCCGGCTCCCAACACACCGTCGATCCGCAGTGCGGACAAAAATGGAAGTTGACAGCAGACCCACTATCGGACCCGCGCCGATATGTGCGAAACTCTCCCCGTTGTTCCACGTGCTCACGCGCGAAGAACGCAGCGATGCCGTAGACACTGCCGGTGCGCTTCTGGCAGTCTAAGCAATGGCACAGCGCGACGCTCACGGGATCGCCGGTGCAGTTGACTCGGAATTGTCCACACGCACAAGTCGCCACTCTTTTCTTCATCGCTCTTCTCCTGGGCGACGACCGTGACACCTCGCCAGTCCGTGTGCCGCCTCGCTCATCCGCTACTGCGCTCGTCCAGCGACCGCACCATGTCCAATCTATCCCGATTGAGCTCGACGGAACATCCACATCGAGCTCTTCTCAACGCCAACACCAACGTGCGCCATCAGCGTGTCGCTCCCTGTCCCTTCTGTGGCAGGATGAGACCTCGCACCCGCGGGATTTCCCCCGTCACCCACCCCCTTCGTCCCTCGATGTCGGGTCGGCCCAACGTTCTAGCTCCGACCGGTGCCACAGCGTAGGATTAGCAAGGTGAGGGGGAGAGCCGATCTTGGAGGGTGCACTCGCAAATCTGATTATCGCCGCCGGCGCAGCCACTCAGGCGGCCATCGGCATGGGTCTCAATCTCTTCGCCATACCTCTCTTGGCCCTAGTCGACCCCGCGTACGTGCCAGGCCCGGTTCTGGTGCACGGGTTCCTACTCTCGTGCTTGGCCAGCTTGAGGCTGTGGGACAGTATCGATCTTCGCGAATTGGGGCTGGCATTGGTTGGCCTGGTTGCCGGCACCGCGGCGGCTGCCGCACTCTTGATGTGGGTCACTTCAGACCAACTGCCGCGACTTTTAGGAGTTTTCGTTGTCGTTGCAGTGGCACTTAGTGCAGTGGGATACCAGATTAAGCCGACCACGTGTACGGTGTTGGCGGCGAGCTCAGCCTCTGGAGTAATGGGTATCGTTGCGGGCGCACACGGCCCTCCGATCGCCCTGCTATATCAGAACGAAAGCCCGAGCCGCATTCGCAGTGTGCTGCTCCCGTTTTTCGTGCTTTCCAATGCCATTGCACTCGGAGCGTTGGCGATCATCGGCAAGTTCGGGTGGCGTGAGGTTTATGTGAGCGCGCTGATGCTCCCGGGGTTGGTCGTCGGTTTTTTAGCTTCGTCGTGGCTGTCTCGGCTGGTGAGTGCTCGATTAATCAGGGCTTGCCTGCTGGCGATTTCTGCCACCAGCGGGGCGGCCCTCATATTGAGAGGCTAAGCCAAACGCGGAGAGCTGCCTGCGACCTTGACGTTTGCCCGCAATTCTAGTTCAGAGCAGGCCCGGCAAGAACCATCGATCGTGATCATGGATCGGCCGATATCGGCACGCGGGGTGCTCGCACGCATACCCCGCGCCAGAGTTCCGCGCGCTTCTTCTTACGCACACAGCGAATGTAGCCGGCATTGGCCTCGGCTAGCAGCCGCCGGCGCATCGAGAGCGCCGTCTGGAGAGAGTGCTGGAGCGCCAGCGGCCATACCCGCAACGGGGCAACCGAGCGCGAGCGCGGCAATAACGCGCAGCGGCAGCAATTCCGTCGTCCGGCAACTGAATAGCGTCTGGGCGTTGCCGTGCAAGCCGCACCATGAAAGCAGCACGGCACACCGAGCAGACGAGTGGCCCAGCTCCCGGAACCGCCACAAACGAAGGCGGACTCATCGATTAGGCTGCTGCTTGGCTGGCTGACGCGATCAAGCCTGATGCGCAATGGGAAGGATTAGGCCCGGCACGGCGCATGCGAAGGGACCCTCGATCGATGCGCTATGGCGGGAACAAGCCATCCCGGTCGGAGAGGCACGAATGCGCTCGGAGCTGACCTGGGTCGCGGTGGTGCCGTGGGCCAAGCCACAAGCATTGGGTTATGCTTGCTTGTCGAAGAACTCCGCAGAGAACCACCGCGAGTGCTTGGCGTTACCCTGGCCGTCCTTTCGGCAGCGAGCTTTGCCCTCAACAACGCCGCTGCTCGGCGGGCGGTCGTGACTGGCACGCCAGCCCAGGGCATGGCACTCACCGTGCCAATCGGCGTGCTCTGCTTCCTCTTGGTCGCCGTCATCACCGGCGAGATAGTCCGTTTCCGCCAGTTCCCGGCGACCGCTGTGCTGTGGATGTCGGGCGTCGGCGTGCTCAATTTTGTCTTCGGTCGATACTGCAACTACAAAGGCAACCAGTCCGCCGGGGCGAACCTGACTGGGCCAGTGGTCCAGCTCAATGTCGTTGTGACTTTCGCTCTAGCGGTACTCGTCCTTGACGAGCGGTGTAGCGCGCTGCAGATGGCAGGTGCCGCGGTCATGCTGGCGGCTACCTTCATCACACAACGGCAAGGCTCCGGAAGCTCGCAGATTTCGACTGCTGGCGCAGCTTCGCGATTCGTGCCGCGCGTTGCTGAGGGCTATTTGTTCGCATTCCTCGCCGCCCTTGCGTATGGAACGGCCCCAATCATGACGCGCATCGCGCTACAGTCCTGCGGCCCCTCCAGCGCAATCTTCGGCGGGCTTGTCGCGTACGGCTCAGCCACCGCGGTCATTGTTACGATGCTCCTTCTGTCCCATGCGTTGCGAGGCAATGTCGCGGCCCTACAGCGCAACAATATTCGCTGGTTTGTGTACTCGGGGATATTCGTCGCCGTCGCACAGGGGTTCATGTACGCAGCTGTTTCCATTGCGCCGATCATGGTCGTGATACCACTGCTGCAGTCGACCTTGATTTTCCGCTTGTTCTTCGGAAGGTGGCTCAATCCGGAGCATGAGGTACTCGGCGCAGGCGTCATCATCGGAACGGTGGTCTCAATCATCGGTGCATGCGCCGTCGCGATCGACACGGCGATAGTCGTGGATGTGTTGCATATTCCTGATGGGCTCGCGAGTTTGCTGCAATGGCAGATCTAAGTGGCACTCCCATCGCATCGGTGCCTCTTCGGGACATTCGAGGTTTGCGGCGCCGATCACTGTCGCGGTCGACACCAGCGAGCCATCGGACCCAAAGTGCTTGCTCACTCACTTGCGTCTCAAACCTAGCAGCTGGCGCGAGCAGCGTTCGACGTCAGTTACGCCGTAACAGGTTTGCGGGGGAATCGTCAGGCCCGAACACATGAGCACGTGCGTACGTGTTTCGTCCAGCAGAGCCCCTCATCGCAGCCCATGCCCGCTCGGGTGCGACTTTCGAAATTGACAGGCCTCGTGCGTACCGTGCCGCACCTCGGATGCAGCGGCGCCAGCGAAAGAGCGGAGCAGCGCGTCCTTCCGTCACGACCAACCGGGCGGTCCTTCTTGCATCGACCAGTGCCGAGGAACAGATCTGTGGGACGCGGCAGTGCTGTAACCCCCTTGCCGCAGATCAGCGCAAGCTTTGCCAAAGTCTGTACACCGGAACGCACGGCGCAAAGAAACGTCCCCGTGCAGTATCCAACTGTCCAGCCACACGGTATCGGAATTAGCTGCGGCAGGGCCTGCAGGAGCGGTCCGTCCCTCCCATGATTTTCGCGGTAGGCCCATCCATTCCCGACGTTTTAGCTCCCTGTGGCGCAATGTGTGGGTCATGCCGATATCGCTCCCTCCCGGCTGTCGGGGGGCTCGGCCACCTGCGGTGATGGCGCGATTGTGCCAAGGGTATTCCATGGCCTCCCCTTGATTGGTGACCCCGAGATTGACAGGTTACAGACGGAGGGGTGAACTGATACGTTGTATTGGATAGCGTCGCGCGGAGGTAAGGATGGGGTTGCTTGAGGGGCGGGTTGCGCTCATCACCGGCGCGTCACGGGGAATTGGAAGGGCCATGAGCGAACGTTTTGCGCGGGAGGGCGCGGCAGTTGTCTGCGCCGCGCGCTCGGCCGATCAGGTGAAGGAGACTGCAGCGGGGATCAGCGCGACAGGCGCCAGAGCGATCGCGATCGTTTGTGATGCGGGCGTTGAGGACGACGTGCGTCGCACGGTAGCAATCGCCGTCAAAGAGTTCGGCAGGCTTGATACGCTCGTGAACAACGCTGGCGATGCAGGCCCGACCAAGACGGTTCAGGACTATCTCGTCGAGGACTGGCGATATACGATCGATTCCTGCTTGACGAGTTCGTATTTGTGCATTCGCTTCGCGGTACCCG
>Ga0075425_100007983_pt1 | contig 11198 bp, 7 predicted proteins | sample SoiMethybrSBSTD4_FD_75300 | JGI IMG/M metagenome (GOLD analysis project Ga0075425, IMG submission 75300) | Bulk soil microbial communities from a Populus tree surrounding site in Tennessee, USA - Soil MetaG P. TD hybrid SBSTD4 | ecosystem: Environmental > Terrestrial > Soil > Tree plantation...
GCCATGGAATTGGCTGCCCACTTCCCCCCCCCACTGCGCCTGAAGCATGCCGATGATGAGCTGGTTCCGGTTGGCGGGGTTTCGCGTCACGTTGACGTTAAGGCCGGTAATGGGCAACTGCATGGGATTTGATTTCGCGTCGTCGAACGGATCGCCGCCAATGCCCCCGAATGCAGCGGTTCTCCGGACTGCAGCGAGTGGTGCTACAGCTGGGCTTTATGCCCTCGGACTTGGGAGGAGTGACCGCCAACCCTGGCGGTGGCGCAGCCGTTGTCACCTGCTGCTTGAGGCCGTCAAGGCGTGCGATAGGGCTCCTGCTTAATAGTCATGCGCACGCGCAGCTGCACGCGATGAAACATGGCGACAGCTTCGATGCCTGGCTTCGGGATCTCCTCTGCTAGGACGGTAGCGTATGGTCAGCGCGCACCAACATCGGAAGCAAGCTCACCCTCCGCAGTGGCGTATGCCACCAACATCCCACTTTCCTGCGCCGCAGGGACAAAGCCCTTCGATTGCACGACGGCCCGCGAACCTATTCTTCGACGGCAAGCCGCATTGCCTCTGACCGGCCGCATTGGCCGCGTCGCATCCGGTAGCTGACAATCCGCTCGCGGTCCGCAGCGGCTTTATTGAAAAATACGTTTTTGAACTCTATCTCTGAATGGTCTTTAGGCAATGTTCGGATTGCTTTTTTCGGTCGGATTACGCGCGACAAACAGAGCAATCCCGCACCAATACTCACAATTATCAGAAGAGCGATTATGAGCGGGCTCTTCAGAACCAATATAAGGTCCATGACGGTACCCTGGGTCAAATGGCCCGTCCCAGTTGTCAGAGGCCCAAGCGATCAGTCAACTGGCCTTGCTTCAAGAACGCATCATAAGTCAACGGCAGCAACGGCCAGGGAGATCTCGGCTCCTCTTGAACTTTGCTCTTGCGTGTCGTCATCGTCGGTTCAATCGAGAGATTCGTGCGGGTGCTCGACAGAGCTGGCTCATAGCATGATCGACTGAAGCCCGTGCCGATCCTCCAAGTTCTCCAACTGACCTGGGCGTTGGTCATGGTAGTGGCGATAGCGCGCGAGCCGCCCAGCGCCACAGGCAAGTACCAGCCCATCGCATCTGGTGGTCGAGCATAGAGCGATTGGTACGCGACGATCCTGCGCGCGAGCGCCCGTGCGAACCAAGCTTTGCCCGCCGCAAATCTCTGATGCCGCTCGATCCGGTCTCCGCCCGCCGGCTTCTGAAACAACGCTCTGCGAGGGAGCCAATCGAGCCGGACATGGGGCAAAGAGTATCGAAACGGTGTGGTTTGGTTCTCGATGGTTCCTCACTCTCCAGCCCACGCTTGCCTTTGCCTCGGCGCGCCATGGAACGACGGGGGGTGAAGGCCGTTTACGGTGAAGTTAGAGCCCGTTGCGCGACTTCGTTGAGACGCTGCAGATGTGGGAGGCAACCATGACCGAACCCGTCCTAGCTGGACGCACCATCCTCGTCGTCGAAGATGACGGTCTCATCGCGCGGGAGCTCTCCGATGCACTTGAGAGTGCCGGCGCAGAGATCATCACGTCACGAGGCGTGTTCGATGCCACCCGAATCATCGAAAGCCGGAAGCTCTCGGCAGCAGTTCTGGATTTTTGGCTTGGTGTAGGTGTTGACTGCCTGCCGCTATGTGCCCTTCTGACCGAGCACCGCGTACCATTTCTTCTCTATACGAGCTATACGCTCTTGGAGGGTGCGCCAAAGGCACCGATCTTGGGCAAGCCAGCGTCTCCCGCGAGAATAGTTGCTGCGGTTGCTGATCTCTTTGAAAATGCCGTTCCGATTGAAGGCGCAGCATCGTGAATTGACCCAAGCGGAGGGATTGACCGCTGCAGGCACGTTTCTGGTGACCCCGGCGCAACGGCGGGCTCGAAACAGGTGTCGATGGGTAGGTTTTCCCACCAATTTGGACATTGATGCTCGTTGACAAATCGACCGCGGTCGTCGAGCACTGCTGTCTGCTTCGTTCATTGCCCATGAAGAAGCGTGGCGGCGGGCGGCCGTGCTTCGACTCCTTAGCCGGCCGATGGGAGCGGCGATGCGGCGATCGCCGCCGCTCCCTTTCGCTCCCTGGCCCTACCTCGCCTCACCGGCCGAGCATACGTCGCAGGCGACGCCATCTTACCGGCTACAACTTTCCTGTTTGGACTGCCTGCGCAGACGCGGCCCAGGGCGCTATGACCGACCGGTCATAGATCATTGGGGGCCTCGCGCGACAGGAGTGCCGCGTGTCTCGCTTTACATCGAACCGATTAGCATCATGAGGAAATGCGAGGTTGACGGGATTGTCGACATCTCGGCTTGAACGTCCACACTACGGCCACGGGCACCGTTCCCCGGTTCGGTCGCGCCGGATTGCCGAAGGCTTGGGTGTCGCGCACTTGTCACACGCGCTGTTGAGGCATGCTCAGCACATACCCTGGGCCGATGGCTTTCACTGAGAAGTCGCGAGGGTCACCGAGAACACCTGCGGCCCGCGTTGGGCTCACGTTATTTCAATAGGTCCCTTCCCTGTTGGCTCCCGTCCAACAAGAGGACATCAGCCTCGATGGCCGTTCTGATTGCTGCGACCGCGCCCCTTGTCCGTGCCCAGCCGCCTTTGCGCGAGCTGGCGGCCACGCGCACCGATCGGCTCGAGCGCAAGCTTGAGCGCGCTAGCGGCCATCTCCGCCCCGTCGGCTTCGGCGACCTCAGGCTCCACGTTGCGTCGAACGGGACCTCCGGCGCACTCAACTACTTAAAAGCAGGGTTTCGAAGGCATCAGCGGTTGGTATCGCGCGCTCTGGCCCGGTGCCGCCGATAGTGCACGTACTTCTGGAACCGATGCGTGCGGTACCAGCGGCGCGGGTAGTCCGCTGCCGGGCCGGAGGCCCATGGAAACGGCCCGAACGCGCAGCAGTTCGGCAGATAGGAATCGTCCCAACCTGCCCAAGCGGTGCTAAAGCTCAGGCTCAGGCTCAAACCGATCGCGGCGAGTGCGGTCATTAGGATCTGCGGCTTCATCGAAATCTCCCTCGTCTCCTGAAAGGCTAGCTGATTCGCCAGAGCAATTGCGCCACAGCATGCTCGGGGACACGTGGTGTCACAAGGGTGCCTCCGAGAAGCCCCGGGCCTTGGATTGCTCGACCTCACGGCCGAGTAAATCTCCAAGGGTTGCGTTTGCTCAGCATGTATGCGTCTCTCATGTCTATGCCCCGATCGCTTATGGCCGTCGCCACGGTAGCGCTTCTGCTTGCCACGCTCGCCCCCGCCCGTTCCGAGCCGCCTAATGGACGGCCCGCATTGCCCCTCGAGCCCCAACCTGTTCTGGTGCCCAGCAATCCTCTGCTCATCAGAATTTTCAAGGAGGAGTCGGAGTTCGAGGTGTGGATGCGCCGCAGCGAGCGCTTCGAGCTTATCGCCACTTACCCAATCTGCGCCTGGTCCGGAACTCTGGGCCCCAAGGAATATGAGGGAGATCGGCAGACGCCCGAAGGCTTCTATGCCGTCGATCTCAAACATGTCGGAGTAGTCGGCCGGCATTTGCGCGCCATCGACATCGGCTATCCCAATGGCTTTGATCGATTGCTGGGCCGCACAGGTTCACACATCTTGGTCCACGGCGGCTGTAGATCGATCGGCTGTTTCGCCATGACCAATCCCATCATGGATCAGATCTATGCGCTTGCCGAACGGGCTTTGCTTGCCGGTCAGAACGCAATCCCCGTACATATCTTTCCCTTCCGGATGACCGAGGCCAACCTCAAGCGGCACGCGAACGACAGATGGTACGGCTTCTGGAGCAATCTGAGGCAGGGGTACGATACGTTTGAAGCGACGCGAATGACCCCGGCCGTCTATGCATGCAATGGCTCTTATGTCGTGACCCCCGACGCGCAAGCTCGCAGCCCGACACCGCAACCGCCCGAACAGTGCGCAGGCCAACCGCTCACCATGGCTCATACCGCGGTCACCGGTCGTATCGCAGGGGTTCGCACTCCTGCCAGCAACTTGGCACAGATGAAGCGAGCACGCTCGACGTCTCTCCGAGCAGCGGTCCCTCACGACAACGTCGCGGAATGTGCCCGTCTATGGAGGCCCGATACGGGAGTGTCCCGGCAGGATTGGGGTGCGATTTGCAAGCGGCTCGACTTTCAACCGAGAAGACCTTTGCAAGCGGCTCATCGATCGCCTCGCAACATCCTGGCGCCGCGAACCTGACGTTCCCCATCACCTCAGCGGGCGGATAGACATCTCCTTGCGCGCGGTGAAATTCAGCAAGCACCCTAGCTGGGCCCCCTAGCCAACCGGAGAGCTAGCATCCCCACAGGGAGAGGCAACTAGCCCCATTAGGTTCGACTTCGCATGCGCTTTGATGGTTGCGATTGCGCTCCGCGCCCCGAGCCGGTTCGGGCTTACTCCTGCCACAGCAACACCTAAACTGCCCGGCTTGCCTTGGTGGCAAGGTTGTCTTCGCTCGGGCTGCATTGCCCCGCACATGGAGTGACTGAATGTTCAGTTCCGCATGGTCCTTGAGCTTCGCACTCGCGGGCATCGTCGTCGCAGTGGGCATCGTAATGATGCCTTTTGCACTTCTTGTTGTCGCGGGCATCCTCCGGCAGCGCCGCTCTCCCGCCAGCAGTCTTGCCTGGCTGCTCACAATTCTGTTGTTACCGCTCATCGGCATACCTTTGTTCTGGCTGTTCGGCAGTCGAAAGATCAAGCGGATCGCCAAGACCAAACCGCCCGTTGAGCTCACCGTCGTGGAGCCCGCTGCGAGCGCAGCCCCCCATCCCGATGCCGCCCAGGCGGCGGCGCATCTGGGCTCGGAGAGCATCACCCGGGGCAATGACCTCAAGTTCCACGATAACGGGGAGGAGGCGTTTGGCGATTTTATCGCTCTGATCAATGGGGCCCAGCGCAGTATTCACATCGAGACCTATGTGCTCAAGGCGGATGCGACGGGGAGTGCGATCATCGAACGCCTCATCGCGCGCGCACAGGAGGGTGTGGAAGTACGTCTGCTCATCGATGGTTTTGGCTCTTTCCACATGGCCCGGCGCCCTTTGCGCCGTCTCCGGCGTGCTGGGGGCAAAGTGGCCTTTTTCCTGCCGATCTGGCGGCTCACCCTGCTCAATCGCAGCAACCTGCGCGACCATCGCAAGATCGCAGTTTTTGATGGCGAGCGCGTATTTGCAGGCGGCAGGAATCTCGCAGACGAATACATGGGGGCGAAACCGGATCCGCAGCGGTGGGCGGACTTCTCGTTCGTGCTCACCGGTCCAGCGGCGGCGCATTACGAAGAGATTTTCAGCTATGACTGGGGCTTCGCCAGCCGTGAGGTGCTAGGGCAACCCCAGTCGAGAGAATTGGCCTCACCACGAGGAAATGCGGTGATGCAAGTCGTGCCATCCGGTCCCGACGTGGTTGACGATGAATTGTTTGCGGGAATCCTCTCGTTCCTGTTCTCCGCCAAACACAGGCTCTGGATTGTCAGCCCCTATTTCCTGCCCAACGAGATGTTGGCCGAAGCGCTGCAGATCGCCCTGCAGCGAGGCGTCGACGTGCGGATCGTGGTTCCAGAGACGTCGGATCAACGCCTTGTGGACCTAGCACGCGGGCAATTCCTCCGCGACCTGTGCGCGCTCAAATGCAACGTGCGGCTCTATACCCCGGGTATGGTTCACGCCAAGGCTATGCTGGTTGACGACGTTGCAGCCGCGGTGGGCTCTGCCAATTTTGATTCGCGCAGCATGTTTCTCAATTTCGAGGTGAGCAGCGTCATCCACAGTTCCGCCGAAGTGCGCGCTGTCGAGGCCTGGATCGAGAAGCTCATGACCAAGACGCGTCCGATGGACGCAAACGTCGGCAAACGTCGAGACACGTTCGAAGGGATCGCGCGGTTGATTGCGCCGATGCTGTGAGCTCGTTTCATTTGCGTCCTGGAGCGTGGCGCGTTTGGCTCGGCGGTGATTGCGCGGAGGAGCGATCAAGGCAAGACCGTTTCACCAACAAGCCTGGCTCCGCACCCTGTCTGGGCAACATCGTCACTGCCGCAGCATCGAGAACCCCGCATAAACGAGGACGGTCGCCAAGATGATCCGCAGCGACCAGTCGGGCACCACGCCCGTTATGCGGGAGCCGATCGCGATGCCTGGGATCGAGCCCAACAGCAGGAAACCGAGAACGAGAAAGTCCACCGAACCCATGCCGAGGTGGCCGAGGCCTGCAAGCAGTGTCAAGGGAATGGCGTGCACAATATCCGTCCCGATCAGCTGTCGCGCGCGCAGCGACGGATAGAGGATCATTAAGATAACGACCCCGATCGCGCCAGCGCCGACGGAGGTTAGCGCAACGAGGGAACCGAGCACGGCTCCAAGGGCAATCGTGGCGGTTCTGCCAAAACCGGTGTTGCGCAGGTCAAGGGCGGCAAGCACGTCGTGATCGGCAAGCCAGGGATAGAGCGCATTCGCTGCCGCACTGGCAAACAGGGCATAGCCAAGAACCTGGCGAATGGCTTGGCCCAGCCTCTCTATCTCAGGATGTGCTAGATAGAGCCACGCGAGCAGAACCGCAGCGCCGGGAAGGCTGCCTGCCGCGAGCCAGCGCAATATCGTCCAATCTATGTTCGCGAGCTTTTGATGGCGCCATGCCGCCGTAGCCTTCGTGATCGAGGCGAACAACAGGTCGGTTCCGACGGCGGCCGCCGGCGGCAAGCCAAAAGAGACAATCAGCATCGGCGTGGTGAGCGAGCCCGCACCAACGCCCGTCATGCCAATCAAGAACCCGATCAGCCATCCACCAGCAACAATCCAGAGGCTGGGCCAGTGCATGCGAGGCCCTCCATCGCTGCAATGAAATGTGGTCCCGCGCGGGGAAGATCGCAATGTCACCGGCCGCTTGGGTCTCGCCTTGCGCCGCGATGGTCATTCAGCATCGCCCGAAGCGCCGGATCGCGTGCCGAGGCGTAGACGGGGACGCCCCGTTTGTCTCGGGCTCTCGGATCGGCGCCATGTTCGAGGAGCATCTGCGTCAACAGCCGCATCTGTGCGCCGCTGCCCGAAGTTCCTCCCGCCCCGCTGGCTGACACGGCGCGGCGCAGCGGCGTCGACCCGCGTCCCTTGTCGCGCGCGTTGGGATCGGCGCCGTGCGCAAGGAGCAGCTCGGTGACCGCGATATTCCGCGCTCGAACCGCCTGATGGAGAGGTGTCACACAATCCCAGTTCCGGGCATTGGGATCTGCTCCGCGGTCGAGCAGAAGGCCAGCCATCTTGGCGGCTGGGCCATGCGGCGCCTGGCGCATGTCGGCGATGCGATGGAGCGCCGTTTCACCCTTGGCATCCACGTCGGAAGTGCTACCTCCATATCTCAGCACCAGCCCTACGAGCTGCGGCTGCAGAGCTTCGACGGCGTGGTGCAACAGCGGTGCTCCCTCTTCGTCACGCACGCGCGCCAGCTCCGGATTGCGCTTAAGCTCTTGGGCACAGCGCTGGCGATCGCCGAGATGGATTGCGGTGACAACTGAGACGATCGCACCTCGTTCCATGAAAAAAGTCACGATGTCAGCAGCCTTGCGGCGAGCCGCCAGCGTGAGCGGCGTGAGATACCGTCGCTGCTGATCGATCGTTGCCCCTCGTCGCACGAGCTCACCGACCAACGCCAAATCACCGTACTGCGCGGCCATCAGCAGCGGTGTGCGCCCCCAGCGGTCCTTACCGTTAGGATCGACGCGGCGAGCCAGCAAGCCCAAGGTGCGGCGCTTCTGACGCCATACGGCTTCACAGAAGGCTGTGACATCATCTCGAGCCATGCTGTGCGTCCCTAAGCTGCTCAAACCGTCGGTGTCTCAACTCTTTTCTGAGCTCGCACCTTCGCGGCGCGTGATACATCGAACCGAACGATGGTTTCATCCAGCAGTGCATCGTTGGACTGGGATAATGATTGTCAGCGCGCCCCTTCTCCAACCACCACGAATGGAGCCCAGGTGGCGGGATGAGAGTTGCGGCCACCTGCTCTGATCAGCGCCAACATCGAGCGGCGCAACGCCTCTGCGCGGCCAATTCGATCGTCACCCTTGATCTCGCTAAACGCCCTGGTGATGAGGCTGACGGTGGCATTCGAATCCACCGCCCAGTGTGAGACGAGCAGTGCGCGCGCGCCGGCGTAGAAGAATGCGCGAGCGAGCCCAGATAGCGCCTCGGCGCCGACCGTGTTGCCGTCACCTGCCGCTGTGTTGCAGGCCGAGAGCACGACCCAATCGGCATCGAGCTTGAGCAGCGCCGCTTCTGAGGCGGTGAGCAGGCCGTCATCCTCCTCGCTTGGTTGGTTGGGCGGGGTGAGCAGGAGCGCCGGTTCGGCTTTGGCGGAACCGAGCATCTCGGCTTCGCTGCCGATCAGCCCGTGTGTGGCGAAATGCACGACTCGCGCCTGGGCCAAGCTTCCGTCTGCCGACAGGCTCTTGACAACCCTCTCGGTCGCCTTGTCGCCTAGGTAGATTGCGCTTTCCGCCGCGCCGACCGACCGCGCCACAGCGCATAGCTCATCGGTCGTTTCGGGCAGCGGCTGCTGGCGGCGGATGAATTCTGGATCGGTTAGACTGCCGCGAGAGAGGTGCGCCACGGGCACGCGCACGGCGCGCCCCGCGACGCGCCTGAGTTCTGGCCCCTCGGAGCAGCTCAGTCTCGTCCAGGCAGTGCGGTCCACGCCCGAGGGACCGACAAGTAGAGGATTGCCGAAGCCAACGAATGGCTTGGTCGCCTTGCTCGTCTTGGCAAACTGGCGCAGCGCCTTCAGCGAGGCGGCCGAGGGCAGCACAGTGATGGCATGCCGCCTCGCAAGCCAGGCTGCGTCAGTGTAGCTGCCCGCAAGCGTCGGCTTCTCGGTGACGAGCACCTGAAAGGGCATGCTCGTGAGGGATCCGGAAGGCACCACCAGCAGGTGCTTGTCCCCAATCAGGTCTTCGACCTGCGCGAACAGAGCTGTGTAGAGCTCATGGGCGCGCGCGAGATCGAAGGGTAACGCACCGCTGGCATCGATCCCTGAGGAGTTGAGCAGACGGGCACATCGGCCGCTGTCGTCGTTCCACGCCGCTTGGTCGAGGCCGCAGCGCAGCGCGGAGACGCGCTCGCTCAACGCCCTCGTGCCAAGCCCAAGGCGCAGCCAACGAGCACCGGTTTTGTTGATAACCCACAGGAAGGTCTCTTCGGGTGTTGGCTTCCACTCGGCGGTGTCGAGGAAGAGGACCAGGGCTTCGTCGGCGTGGAGCTGTGCCTGAACATCGGCGATGCGGAGTGGCTCAGGACTTGCTAGGGCAGAATACTCTGGAAAGTCTCTGGCTAACGCCTTGTCGATTTCAGCGATGCGGGCATCGATCTTGGCGATACGGTCGTGCAGCGCTTGCTCGCCAATCGCGTTGCGCTGATCCGGCGATTGGGCGATGGCCGCAACCAACAGCTTGTCGCGTGCCTGCCATTCGCCCACGAGGTCTTGCCGCTCTCGCACAATGCCGGCCAACGTGCTATTGCCCGTGGCCTGGCGTGCCGCCATTTGGGCAAGCGAATCCGCCGCCGTAGAGCTCAGTGCCCATTGCGCGGTCTCGAACATGGTCCCTGCCAGTTCTGGTTCTCGATGGGGTTGCTCGGCAGCAAGGCGTGCGGCTGCTTTCACCAAGAGAGCAAGCTTGTCTCTCAGCCGTCTTACGTCGCTGGCGAGCTGTCCTGTCCGGCCCTGGCTGTCGGATGTGCGCCTGGTTCCTCGAATAGCGATGTCAGTGGCGAGCTTCAGCAACGTGACGGCGTTTGACCAATCTTCCTGCGAGACTCGCAAGCCGCCGAGGTTACTGAGATAATTGCCGACATCTGGGTGATCCCGACCTAATACATTTTCGGCGATGGAGATCGCTCGTTTGTAGAGGGCTTCGGCGTCTGCATAACGCCCTTGGACCCGGTAAAGCTCGGCGAGGTTGTTGAGAGCTTTGGCAACGTGCGGGTGGTCCGGGGCAACTTTCTCGCCGATGGCGAGTGCGCGTTGCAGGAGGGGTTCGGCCTCTGCAAGACGGCCTTGCGTCCGATAGAGCGCGGCGAGGTTGTGAAGGTGAGTGCCGATCTCCTGATGATCCGGGCCCAGCGCTCGCTCCGCGATAGCAAGAGCGCGGATGTAAAGGGGCTCGGCCTCGGCCGAGCGACCTTGAACCGAATAGACCCAGGCCAAGTTGTTGAGTACGGATCCGACGTGATGGTGGTTCGGTCCAAGCGCTTTTTCGGCAACGACGAGTGCCCGCTTGTAAAGTGGCTCAGCCTCGGCGAAACGGCCTTGGACGCGATAGAGATCGGCGAGATTGTTGAACCGCGATACCATGTTCGGGTGCTCAGAGCCGAGCACCGTCTCATCGATCGTCAGTGCGCGTCTGTAGAGCGGCTCGGCTTCGGTATAGCGGCCTCGCACCACATAGAGCAGAGCCAGACTATTGAGCGTGCCCGCCACCTCCGGGTGGTTCGGCCCAAGCGCCCCTTCACGGATCGCGAGCGCCCGTTTGTATAAGGGCTCGGCTTCGGCGTAGCGACCCTGGTTGGCATAGAGCAAGGCCAAGTGGGTTAGGGCTCTGCCGACATCGGGGTGATCCGGTCCCAGAGCCTTTTCCGCAATTGCGCGCGCCCGCTCGTAGAGCGGCTCGGCCTCGGCGTAGCGGCCTTGGCGCACATGAAGCACGGCAAGATTATTGAGCAACGTGCCGATTGTCGGGTCGTCCGGGCCCAGTGCCTTTTCCTCGATGGCAAGCGCTCGCTTGTAAAGGGGCTCGGCCTCCGCGTAGCGGCCTTGCGCCCAATACAGCAAGCCCAGCCTGTTGAGGCTCTCAGCCACCTCTCGATGGTCCTGGCCGAGCTCCTTTTCGAGCATGCTATGCGCGCTCTTGTAAAGAGGTTCGGCCTCCGCGTAGCGGCCCTTCTCGCGGTAAAGATCTGCGAGAATGCCGAGCGCGTGGGCGTGCGCTCGGTGCTCCTTGCCAAAGCGAGTCACGGTCAACTCGACTTGGTGCTGTGCAAGCGGAATGGCCTCGTCATACTTGCCGGCTTGATAAAGCTGCCCAATCTGCCGGTTGAGCGCGTCTAGCTCATCAGACTGCGCGAGCGCCGGCGGCGAGCCGCCCAATATGAGCAATACCGCAATGAGCAGTACCGC
>Ga0075425_100007984_pt1 | contig 11198 bp, 9 predicted proteins | sample SoiMethybrSBSTD4_FD_75300 | JGI IMG/M metagenome (GOLD analysis project Ga0075425, IMG submission 75300) | Bulk soil microbial communities from a Populus tree surrounding site in Tennessee, USA - Soil MetaG P. TD hybrid SBSTD4 | ecosystem: Environmental > Terrestrial > Soil > Tree plantation...
CGCCGCGGCCTGCACGCAAGGCTGAGCATCGATGTCGGCTGGTAAGACCTTGTCTTCCGCAATGTGTCGCATTGGGCCGGATGTTCCGCTGGCGAAGCGGAAGTGTCAATAGGTACCGCCGTCATCGAGCGTGCCATTGCGCGGCCGGCGTCCCCGGTCGCCGCAGCAAGGCGACGGCGATGGCGAGGTTCAGCAGGTTCCACAGGATGCCGTTGAGAAACGCGACCTGGTATGAACCCGTCAGGTCGAAGGTCACACCGGACAGCCAGCCGCCCAGCGCCATGCCGAAGACGGTGGCCATCAGCACGGCGCTCACGCGCACGCCGGCCTCTTGGGGAGGAAAGAACTCCCGGACGATGACGGCGTAGGCGGGCACGATCCCGCCCTGGACCAGACCGAACAGCGCCGACAGGACGTACAGCGAATCGAGTCCGTCGAAGGCGAGGAACAGGGCGAGCACGGCCCCTTGCAGGCTCGAGCCCAGCAGCAGCGTGCGCCGCCCGCCGATGCGGTCGCAGATCCAGCCCGACGCCAGACGGCTCACGATGCCGAAGCCCAGCATCAGCGACAGCATCTGCGCGCCCCGTGAGAGGCGTCCCGAACGAAGCGGTTCGGCTAATGCAGACTCACCAGAGCACCGTCCTGTTCCAGCAGATCACGACGGAGGCGGCCACGGCGGCTCTGGGCGGCCGGTCAGGGACCTCCGCCCAGCTCGACGAGCGTGGGGAGCAGGTCCTGGCCTCGTACGCCCCGCTGGCCATTCCGGGTCTGGACTGGGCGATCGTAGCCAAGCTCGACACGGTGGAGGCCTTCGCGCCCGTCACCGCTCTCCGCCGCGCCCTGCTCGGAACAGGCGCGGGAATCGCCGTTCTCATCGCGGTGATTGCGCTGGTGCTCGCGCGGTCGCTCACGGCACCGATTCACCGCCTGATCGCGGGCACGCGGATCCTGGGCCGGGGCGAGCTGTCGCACCGCTTGGGCGAGGTCCGGCGAGACGAGATTGGCCAGATCGCGACCGCCTTGAACCGGATGGCCGGGGACCTCCAGGAGACAACGGTCGCCCGCGACCACGTCACGAGCATCCTCGACTCGATGGGCGACGCGGTGATCGTCGTCCGCCCGCCGGACGCGGGTGCTGACTGGCGGGACGCCGTCATCATCACGGTCAACCCGGCAGCGTGCACCATGCTGGGTCGTAAGCAGGACAAGATACTCGGCCAGCCGGTGGGCAGCCTGATTCCGGATATCACCGCGGGACCGAGCCGCCCGGTCGGGGAGGGAGACATCTGGCTCGAGGAGGTGCTGAGGCTCGGGCGCATCGGAAGCCGGGAGGTGGTGTACAAAATCCAGGGCGGGCGCGAGATTCCCGTCCTGTTCTCGAGCGCCGTCATGCAGCAAGGGGCCAACGCGGTCCAGGGCATCGTCTGCGCGGCGCACGACTTGACCGAGATCAAGGCGTCGGAAGCGCGCGGCGCGTTCGTACGGGAGACGTTCGGGCGGTACGTCTCGGATGATGTCGTGGCGAGTCTGCTGAGCTCCCCGGAGGCGCTCAAGTTGGGCGGTGAGCTGCGCAAGCTCACGGTGATGATGTCCGATCTGCGGGGGTTCACGGCTCTCGCCGACCGGCTGACCCCCGAGGAGACCATCCGCTTCCTGAACGGGTACCTGCAGGCGATGGTCGACCTGATCCTCCGATATGGCGGGACGATCAACGAGATCATGGGGGACGGGATCGTCGTCATCTTCGGGGCGCCCAAGGTGGCGGCGGACCACGCCGAGCGCGCCGTGGCCTGCGGGGTGGCCATGCAGCGCGCCATGGACGACGTGAACGCGCGCGGCCGGGAGAAGGGGTTGCCCGAGGTCGAGATGGGGATCGGCATCCACACGGGCGAGGTGATCGTCGGCAACATCGGCTCGGAGCGGCGCATGAAGTACACCGCCATCGGGACCCACGTCAACCTGACGGGCCGGATCGAGTCGTACACGACGGGCGGACAGATCCTCATTTCGGAGAGCACGCTGCAGGAGGTCGCGCCGATCGTCGAGGTGGGCCGCCCGCTGCGCATCGAGCCGAAGGGGGCCCGGCGCGAGATGACCGTGTGGGAAGTGGTCGGCATCGGCGGCTCGCATGGACTCACCTTGCGCGCAGTGGAGCCGGAATTGGTCGCCCTCGCCAAGGAGATTCCGATTCGGTACGCGGTATTGGAGGAAAAGCACGTGGGTCGCAGCACACGCGACGCGAGCTTCGTGCGCCTCTCCGTCAAGGGCGCCGAGGTCCGGTCGGCCGTGCCGGTGCCGTCCCTCAGCAACCTGAAGATCTGGATTCCCGATATCGAGGTCGGGGCGGCGCCCGTCGAGCTCTACGCCAAGGTCGTCGAAGGTACGCCGGTCGTCGCGACCGGCTTTACCGTCCGCTTCACCTCCCTGGCCCCCGACGTCGCAGAGCATCTCCGGCGCCACATCCCGCGCGCCGCGTGACTACTGCGGCAGCAAGCGTCTCACCGGTGGCGGAGTCCATGATGCTCACCGCTCGCGCCGCGACCTCAGCGCCCTGCCCCACGCGATCACCTGATCCAGCACCTCGCGAAAGGGACTTCTCATGATGTGGTGCCGGGCGCATTAGCACGTGCCCAGGAAAGCGGAGAGGACCGTCAGCGTGACGTCAGCAAGGGCACGCCACTCGCCCTTCTCAGCGTGGCTGCACGCGCCTTCCTTCCCGTCCGAGCCGTCGCTTCTTGACGGCCACACCATGCAGGCGGGCCAATCGCCGCTGCGCATCAGCCCACGCGTTCGCCCCGAACTCTCGGAGAACCTTGCCCTGCGCCTGGGCCCAGAAAGGCTGCGCCTCCGCCAGAGCTCGTCGGCCTTTCGACGTGAGCTGCATCGCCCGGATCCGCGCGTCCCGGTGCGAAGCCCGCTCGATCAACCCGTCGCGCTCCAGGAGGCTCAGGCTGCGTGTCAGCGTCGTTTGGTCGATCGCGAGCTCGTCCTCGAGCTGCTTCACGCTCGCCTCGCCGAGGCGTGCGATGGCCGCGAGAACACTGAACTGCGTCACCCGGAGGCCGCTCGGCCGCAGGCAATCGTCGTAGAGCTGCGTCACCACGCGGGTGACCATGCGTAGCGTGCTGCACACACAGGGCGACAGCCGTCCACGGTCCTGACCGGTCCTCGGCTTGCTCCGTTCTCGAGTCCTCGACGCCATGGACACACTATACATGCATCTACATCTTGTTTGTTGAAACTCGCCGGCTCGGAGGGACATCCCAATGCCCCGGAGGGAGAGTCCACGATCCCCGTCACTGCGGTCGCCGACACCAGGAGCCTTGCTCCCGTCGATCTCGTCCTCTTCTGCGTGAAATCCTACGACACGGAGGCTGCGGCTCAGGCGTTGCCGCCGCTGATGGCCCGGGGCACCGCCGTCGTCACCCTGCAGAATGGTATCGACAACGTCGAAGCGATCGCCTCCGTCGTGGGCTCCGCCGCGGTGCTCTCCGGCGCGGTCTACGTCGCGCTCCAGCTCGCCTGTCCCGGTGTGGTCCTTCGCACCGGAGGCGAAGGCCGGATCGTCTTCGGCGAGCTCAGCGGGGCCATGACCGAGCGCGTGGGGCGAATCGCCAGCGCATTCGAGCAGAGCCGCATTCCTCACGAGGTCTCGACCAACATCAACCGCGTGCTGTGGGAGAAGTTCCTGTTCATCGCCGGCGTCGGTGGCGTGACGGCTCTCGCGCGCTCGGGCATTGGTCCACTCCTCGCGAGCCCCGAGAGCCGCCGGCTCCTCACCGACGCCTGCGAGGAGATCGCGGTCATCGCGCGGAGAGAAGGGGTTCCGCTTCCAGCGGACGCCGTGGATCGCGTCGTGCGGCAGGCCGCGGCCTTGCCCCCGCAATGGCGGTCGTCGATGGCCAGAGACCTCGCAGACGGCCGTCGGCTCGAGGTCGAGGCCCTGAGCGGAGCCGTCGTTCGGCGAGGCGTGAAGCTCGGCGTCCCGACACCGATCCATCGAACGATCGCCGCGTGCCTGTCGGTTCATCAGACGTCCGGGGTGAGCGCCTAGCGTCGGATCGATCCGTTTCCGGACGCCGCGGGTGATAGAGTCGTATCCGTGACGGGCCGCTACGCGCCCATCGAGGACTACGGCATCATCGGCGACCTCCACACGGCGGCGCTGGTGGGCAAGGACGGCTCGATCGACTTCCTCTGCCTCCCTTCCTTCGACTCGCCGTCGGTGTTCGCGGCGCTCCTCGACGCCGATCGCGGCGGCCGCTTCCAGATCGCCCCGGAGCTCGGCGAGGCGACGCGCAAGCAGCTCTATCTCCCCGACACCAACGTTCTCCTCACCCGCTTCCTCTCCAGTGAGGGGGTCGCCGAGCTCTCCGATTTCATGCCGGTGGAAGACGCCGGCCAGGCTCACAACCTCGTACGCAGGGTGAAGACCGTGCGCGGCCAGATACGCTTCCGCATGCACTGCGGCCCCCGCTTCGACTATGCCCGCGCCCCGCACTCCGTGCAGCGGCGCAGCGACCGAGAGGTGATCTTCATCGGCCGCAGCGGTGCCGGCGAGCTGGCCCTGCGGCTCTCCTCGTCGGTCTCGATGCAGGTGGCCGACGGCGCGGCCGTGGCCGAGTTCACCCTCGGCGCGGACGAGTCGGCCTCGTTCGTCCTCGAGGTGGTGGTCGCGGACGAACCCTCCCCGGGCCGGCAGCCCGACTATGAGAGCGAGGCCTTCAAGCGGACGGTGAACTTCTGGCGCCGCTGGGTCGACCGCTCCACTTACGGGGGCCGCTGGCGCGAGACGGTGAATCGCTCCGCCCTGACCCTCAAGCTCCTCACCTCGCGTCCGCACGGCTCGATCGTCGCGTCGCCCACGTTCGGGCTCCCAGAGAACATCGGCGGGAGCCGGAACTGGGATTACCGCTATACCTGGATCCGCGACTCGTCCTTCGCCCTCTATGCCCTCATGCGGCTCGGCTACACCGACGAGGCGGAAGCGTTCATGCGCTGGGTCATGGCGCGGGTCGATGAGCTCGGGCCTGACGGCTCGCTCCAGATCATGTACGGCATCGACGGCCGCCACGAGCTACCCGAGGAGGAGCTGCCGCACCTCGAGGGGTACATGGGCTCGCGCCCGGTTCGCATCGGCAACGCCGCGTATAAGCATCTTCAGCTCGACATCTACGGCGAGCTGATGGACGCGGTGTACCTCTACGACAAGTACGGATCCCCGATCTCCCACGACGCGTGGAGGGACATCGTCCGGTTGATCGACTGGGTCTGCGTACACTGGCGCGAGAAGGACGAGGGCATCTGGGAAGTGCGCGGCGGCCGCCAGGAGTTTCTTTTTTCGCGGGTGATGTGCTGGGTGGCGCTCGACCGGGCCATCCGTCTGGCGGGAAAGCGGTCGTTCCCGGCGCCGCTGGCCAGATGGCACGACGTCCGAGACACGATCTATCGCGACATCTACGACCGGTTCTGGGATCCGGGCCGACGCGTCTTCGTCCAGACGGCCGGCTCCAAGGCGCTCGACGCCTCAGCCCTCCTGATGCCGCTCATCCGCTTCGTTTCCCCCACCGATCCTCGCTGGCTCTCCACGCTGCGCGCCATCGAGCGGGAGCTGGTGAGTGACTCCCTGGTCTATCGGTATCGCCTCGGGGATGGCTACACCGACGGCCTCACCGGCCAGGAGGGTACGTTCTCGATGTGTTCATTCTGGTATGTGGAGTGTCTCTCGCGCATGGGCGACCTGCACCAGGCGCGATTCTTCTTCGAGAAGATGCTCGGCTACGCCAACCACCTGGGACTCTACGGCGAGGAGCTGGGTCCGCAGGGGCAGCACCTCGGCAACTTCCCGCAAGCCTTCACGCACATCGCGCTGATCAGCGCCGCGTTCGACCTCGACCGTCGGCTCTCGGCCGCCGGTCACGCCGGGTAACCGAGAGTTGCGGCGCCGTGGTCGCTACACGATCATAGGCGGATGGAGCGGCCGGAGACCCGCTTTGCATGGAACGGGGACGTCTCGCTCGCCTACCAGGTCTGCGGAGACGGCCCCAGCGACCTCGTTTACCTCCAGGGCTACTGCTCGAACGTCGACGTCAACTGGGACAGTCCGCATCTTTCCCGCTTTCTGCGTGGTTTGGCCGGCCCCGCCCGACTGATCGTGAGCGACCGGCGCGGCTGGGGCTGCTCCGAGCGCTTTACGCCGGGTCACGTTCCCGACGTCGACACGCTTACGGACGACGTCCTCGCGGTGCTGAAAGCCGCGAGGTCGGAGCGCGCGTCCATCATGGCGACCTACGAATCGGCAATCGTCGCGTCGCTCTTCGCGGCCACCTACCCCGAGCGGACACGATCCCTCATCCTCGTCGACCCCCAGATCACCTATCTGCCGACCGAGGAGACGCCCTGGATGCCGTCGCTCGCGCGCTGGGAGGCGCAGATCCAGGCCGTCCGCGACACGTGGGGGACGACGGACTGGTGGGACGCGCCCGACGGGCCAGAGCGCGAGTGGTTCGTCCGTTACGCCCGCGCCTCGGTCACGCCCGGCGGCCTCGCGGCGGAGCTCACCAGCTACCTGCACACCGACATCTGCGCAGTGCTCGCCACGATCCACGTGCCCACACTCGTTCTCGTCGACCGTGATCGCTTCTACGAGGTCCCGCCCGAGACCGGGCACTTCGTGGCGAGTAAGATCCCCGGCGCACGCGTCGTCGAGCAATCCAGCGGTGGAGGACCGCACTTCCACTGGTACGCGCGCGGCGACGCGATCGTCGGCGAGGTGCGTCGATTCCTTGCCGAGATCGGCGAGGAGGAGGCGGCGTTCGACCGAATCCTGGCGACCCTACTCTTCACCGACATCGTCAACTCGACGAAGCGCGCGGCCGAGCTTGGCGACCGGCGCTGGCGTGAGGTCGTCGTGCGGCACCACGCGACGATCCGAACGCTGCTCGCTCGCTACCGAGGGATCGAGATCGACACCGCGGGCGACGGCTTCTTCGCGTCGTTCGACGGCCCGGCCCGGGCCGTCCGCTGTGCGATGGCGATTACCGATGCGATCCGCCCTCTCGGGATCGAGGTGCGAGCCGGGCTGCACACGGGAGAAGTGGAGCGAATCGGAGAAAAGATCGGCGGCCTCGCCGTCAATATTGGCGCGCGTGTCGCGGCGTTAGCCGCACCGTCCGAGGTGCTCGTCTCCCAGACCGTCAGGGACCTGATGGTCGGGTCGGACCTGACGTTTGCCGAGCGCGGCTCGCATGAGCTCAAGGGCGTTCCCGGCGTGTGGAGCCTGTATGCGGCCCGCAAGGAGGCTGCGCCTGCGGCGTCCGAGTGATCAGGGCCCCGGCTTGATGTTCGGATTCAGGCGAAACAGGTTGTCGGGGTCGTACTTCTTCTTCAGCGCCGCCAGCCGCTCGTAATTCGCTCCGTACGCGGTGCGCACGCGGTCCGTGTCGTCGTGGCTGAGATCGTTGACGTACACGCCTCCGCCGCCGAACGCCTGGAGCGCCATGCCGAGGTCACGCGCCCACGCGACATTCTTCTCGGCGTCCACGGCCTCGAGCCACTGTGAGACGATGACGGGCGCATACGGGAGCCGTCGATGCGCAAAGGCCATCGCGTCCGGGGACACGCGCGCAGCGGCGCCGCGGACCGTCTGCACGAGCACGCCCGATAGCGGCGAGGGCTTGGTCTCCCCATACTGCGCGAAGACGTCGATTGCGGCATCGGTGAGATCTGCGAGGAAGTCGCCCTTCGTGTAGTAGTAGGAGCCGGTCGGGAATCCGTCATCGAGCATTCGCTGCAGCGCCACGTACGGGATCGGTCCCAACTGGACGTGCGCGGGCGGCGTGACGGTTTTCAGTGGGCGGACGATCTCCTCGCCCTTGTCCACGGGCCCGCTGTAGCAGCAGAACACGGCGACAACCGTCTCGCCGCCGGGCGGCGTGAGGATTGCGGCGTACGTGGTCAGCTCGTTCGGTGCAGCGCCGTTGAACTCGCGGTAGAAGCGCAGCACCTCCTTCGCCTTCCTCAGCGGATACGCCACCATCCCGCCCAGGACCGTCGGGCCGACGACGTGGAGTCGATACTCAAACGAGGTCACGACGCCGAAGTTGCCGCTCCCGCCGCGCAGACCCCAGAAGAGGTCGGCGTGGTCTGTCGCGCTGGCGGTGACGAAGCGGCCGTCGGCGAGGACCACGTCTGCTGAGATGAGGTTATCGACCGTCAGCCCGTGCTTGCTGGAGAGCCAGCCGAGGCCGCCACCGAGCGTGAGTCCGGCGATGCCCGTGTCGGAGATGGTGCCTCCGGTCGTCGCGAGGCCGAACGCCTGGGTCTCGGCGTCGAAGTCGATCCATTTCGCACCCGCCTCCGCCCGCGCGGTGCGTGCAACGGGATCGACGCGGATGCCTTTCATCGGAGAGAGGTCGATCACGAGACCGCCGTCGCACACCGAATGGCCCGGGAAGCTGTGGCCGCCTCCGCGCACGGCAAGCGGGAGGCGATGACGCCTAGCGAGGTTCACCGCCCTCACCACGTCGGCGGCGCCGGCGCAGCGGGCGATCAGGGCGGGCCGGCGATCGAACATCCCGTTCCACAGTCGGCGCGCCTCGTCGTAGCTGTCGTCGTCGGGACGCAGCGCGCGACCTCGAAGACCAGCCGTGAACTCGTCGACGACCGCGTCCGGGATGGGTGTGCCGGTGGCGGGAGAAAATCCACGGTCGGTCATCGTCGTGCCTCCTCACCGCGTCGACGCGTGGAGCGTCAGTATAGCGCGCGACCCGCACGAGCGACGAGCCGAACAGAAGCCCAACTCGAAAGGGTCGTATCGAATCCGTGGCGGGTCACCGCTTGGGGCAAGCGCCGTGTAAAACCTGCAGCGGTGCTCGGGCGTCGATCCCGCGGCCGCCGGCTCCGTGACGCGGAGGCGCCGGCTAGAGCGCGAGCAGGTCGTGGCGGAGACGCTCGTCGTCGCGCAGCTGTTCGGCTGGTCCGCTGAAGCGGATCGAGCCCTTCTCGAGCACGTAGACACGCTCGCCGAGCGCGAGGGAGAACTCGACGTTCTGCTCGGCCAGCAGGATGGTCAAGCCCTCGTGCTTGAGGCGCGCGATCTGCTCGCGCAGGTGGTCGACGACGAGCGGCGCCAGCCCCTCCGACGGCTCGTCGAGCAGGAGCAGCTCTGGATTGCCCATGAGCGTGCGCGCGATGGTCAGCATCTGCTGCTCGCCGCCCGAGAGATGGCCGCCGTTGCGCGAGGCGAGCTCACGCAGCTTGGGGAAGAGGTCGAAGACGCGCTCCGTCGTCCATTGAAGTGCGGTTGAGGCCGGATCGGGGCGTGGGTGGCCTGATGAAAAACGTCCCCGGCTTCGCGATGCGACGTCAAGATTTTCCCAGACCGTGAGGTCGGCGAAGATGCGGCGGTCCTCCGGGACGAAGCCGATGCCGGCGCGGGCGACCCGGTACGGATCCCAGCCGGTGATGTCGGCGCCCTTCCACACGACGCGTCCCGATCGGGGCGGAGTGAGGCCGATGACCGAGCGCATCGTCGTCGTTTTGCCCACGCCGTTGCGGCCCAGTAGACAGACACACTCCCCGGCATGGATCTCGAGCGACACGCCGAACAGGACGTGCGAGAGCCCGTAGGCCGTGTGGATGTCCCGGACCTCGAGCAGAGGCGCCGCCCCGCTCACCGACGCTCTCCCAGGTAGACTCGCCGAACCTGCGGGTCGGCGCGGACCTCGGCGGGGGTGCCCTGCGCGATGACCCGGCCCTGGTGGAGCACCGTGATCCGCTGGGCGATGGAGAACACCACGTCCATGTCGTGCTCGGTGAAGAGCAGCGTCAGCCCGCGCTCGCGCGCGATACGCTCGACGAGGCGGATCGTGTCGCGGGTCTCCGTCGCCGACATTCCGGCCGTCGGCTCGTCGAGAAGCAGCAGGGCGGGCTCGCTGGCGAGCGCGATGCCGAGCTCGAGCTGCTTCTGGGCGCCGTGGGACAGGAAGCCGCTGATCTCGTCGGCGTGCTCGACGAGGCCGAGCGAGCTCAGCAGGGCCAGAGTCTCCTCGCGATAGAGGCGATCCACGCGGCTCCAGAGATTGCGGCCCCGGCCCCGGTGCGAGAGGAAGGCCGCCTGCACGTTCTCGTAGACCGTCAGCCTCGGGAAGATGTTGGTGCGCTGGAACGAGCGCCCCATCCCGAGCCGGCAGATGTCGTGTGGCGCCAACCCCGTCACGTCGCGGCCGTCCAGGACCACCGTCCCAGCATCGGGGCGGAGGTGACCGGTCACCAAGTTGAAGAACGTCGTCTTGCCCGCGCCGTTGGGACCGATGATCGCCGCGATCTCGCTTCGCGAGACGCGCAAGCTGACGCCGGCGACGGCCATGAAGCCGTCGAAGCTCTTGCGCACGTCGCGGACCTCAAGCACGGCGCGTTCTCCACAGGCGCCGGGCCGCCGCCTGGGCGGCGCCCGCCAGGCCGCCCGGGAAGACGAAGAGCAGCACGACCAGGATGGTGCCGAGGACGAAGGGCCAGTACTGGGTGTACGCGACGATCTGCTGGTTGAGCAGGATGAGGACGAGGGCGCCGATGGCGGGGCCGTAGAATGTCCCCATCCCGCCGAGCAAGGTCATGATCAACACCTCGGACGACTTCGTCCAGTAGGCGAAGTCGGGGAAGACGCCACGGTTGAAGATGCCGAAGAGCCCGCCGGCCAGGCCCGCGAAGGCGCCGGCGAGGATGAAGGCCGCCAGCTCGTAGCGGCGCACGTTCACACCGATGAACTCCGCCCGCTCGGCGTTCTCGCGGATCGTCGTCAGCATGCGCCCGAACGGCGAGCCCACGATCCTCCGGAGCGTCCACATGCAGAGCGCGACCAGGACGAGCGTCAGGAAGTAGAAGTACTCGGCCGTGCGCCAGCCGCCGACCACCGGCAGCCCGGCGATCCAGTCGAAGCCCGGATAGGGGATGTCGGGCATCCCCTGCTCGCCGCCCGTCACCTCGTTCCACTTGAAGCAGATCGCCCACACGATCTGCGCGAAGGCCAGGGTGAGCATCGCGAAATAGATCCGTGTGAGGCGCACGCAGAAGAAGCCGAACACCAGGGCCAGACCGCCGGCCAGCACGCCCGCCGCGGGAAAGGCGAGGAGGAACGGCATCGAGAGCTTCTTCATCAAGAGGCCCGTCGTGTAGGCCCCGATGCCGAAGTACGCCGC
>Ga0075425_100007987_pt1 | contig 11195 bp, 10 predicted proteins | sample SoiMethybrSBSTD4_FD_75300 | JGI IMG/M metagenome (GOLD analysis project Ga0075425, IMG submission 75300) | Bulk soil microbial communities from a Populus tree surrounding site in Tennessee, USA - Soil MetaG P. TD hybrid SBSTD4 | ecosystem: Environmental > Terrestrial > Soil > Tree plantation...
GGAAAGAACTTGCCCATCTCGGCCAGCATGGGAAGCATTTTCACTTTGTCGAGGAATCCTTGTGGCGACTTGACGTCCATGAAGCCACGAATGCGTTCGGCGACTTCATCGAGGGAATTGACCTCGAGCGCGAGATGCATGCGGCGCGCTGAGCCGAACTGATTGATCAGCAACTGCAATCGGGGATGGCCTTTGACATTCTGAAACAGAAGCGCGGGGCCGCCTTGACCGTATTTGGAGGATTGGCTCTTGCTGACGCGGTCGGTGATTTCGGCGATTTCGAGAACGGGATCAGCTTCGGTGCGAACCTTTTTCAATTCGCCAGAGCGGTCGAGCGCCGCGATCCAATCGCGCAGGTCGTTGTAGGCCAATGTACTCTCCCGGAAAACGCTCGATTATACGGGCACTGGTTCGGAAAATCACGGTTGCAACTCATTGATTCTGCGCCGCATGAAAACTGCATCGGGTAAATCCCCGGCTTCATCCAGATAGATGTCGTTGAAAGTGCTTTTCGACGGCCATGTAACACCATCACCAAGCCGATTCTGGCAGAACCAAGCTGACAACTTTCGTTACTGCTCGCCTGCTTTCACAGGAGGAGTAAGTGTCATGAGGCATCACTTTCGCCTGGTGGCGATCCTGGTTGTATGTCTGGCTGCGTATGCCGCGTTGCTCGTGGCATTTCACTGGCTAAGCGCTCCCCGAGATCTTGCCGTCCTGGGTGGAGTCGCGTTGATTGTGGCGTTGCTTTTGATCGTGCCTGTGGTTGTGCGCTCGACCTGGAGGAAACTATGACTCTCTTTAACAGCGACCGTGAGGGAATGCAAAGGATGGACTGGACCGATCGCTTCAGTCGTCGGTCGATTGTTATGCCGCTGTTGCTGGTTGCGGCTGTATTGATCGGGCTGTGGCTGATTTCGAGCTTCCTGGTTGCCGTTACCCGCATTGAGGCCGGCTATGTCGGCATCGAGGTGAACCTGGCAGGCAGCCAGCGCGGCGCTTCTGAGATCCCGGTGCGAACTGGTTGGGTCTTCTACAGTCCACTGGCCACGCAGGTCATCGAGTTTCCGACCTACGTGCAGACCGTGAAGTGGACGAAGGATGTGAACGAGGGACATCCGATCAGTGAGGAGATGGGTTTTAACAGCAAGGAGGGCATGGAGATCTTCGCTGACGTTTCGCTGTCGTATGCGATCGAGGCCAGCAAGGTGCCGGACTTCTACGTGAAGTATCGCGCGAACAACCTGGATACTTTCACGCACGGAATTTTGCGGGACATCGTGCGCAACTCGCTGAACGAAGTTGCTTCCACCTACACGGTCGAGGACATCTACGGGGAGAAGAAAGCGACATTCCTGGGGCAGGTGGAACAGCAAGTTCAGGCGAAGGTTGCCAATGTGGGTGTGGGTGTTCAGCAGTTCGGCTTTATTGGGGCGCCGCGGGTGCCGTCCGTGATTGCGCAGGCAATCACAGCGAAAGCGCAGGCCATTCAGGAAGCTGAGCGTGCCAAGAACGAATTGGCAACCACACAGGCTGAGGCAGCCAAGAAGATCGCCGAAGCCGAGGGCGATGCCAAGTCGACGGTGACACGGGCGCAGGGCGAAGCGGACGCCAACCGGATTCGGCAAAATTCGCTGACGCCGCAGTTGCTTGAACTCCGCCGGCTCGAAAACCAGCGGGCCCTGATCGAGAAGTGGAATGGGCAACTGCCGACGGTGCAGACCGGGCAGAACAGCGGTCTGATGCTGCAGTTACCACATACCGTCCAGTAGTTCCGCTTGCATTCGGGGAAGGCGGCAACGCCTTCCCCTTTTCTTTGTGAATTTGCACACAAGGCCATCGTTTCCTGCGCGAAATCGCATCTTTCGATATAGTTTCACGAGCTACCACGGGGTGATTCTTTGGCCAAACGGCGAGTCGTGGTCACGGGTATGGGCGCGGTTAGTCCCAACGGAATTGGTCGGGAGGCATTCAAGAATGCAATCCTCGCGGGCCGTTCCGGGGTACGACGTATTTCTCACTTCGATCCCAGCGAGATCCCGGTGCAGATTGCCGGAGAAGTGCACGGGTTCGACGAACTGGCATGGGTCGAGAAACGCGAGCGCAAGCACGTCTCGCGCGTGTTGCCCTTGGGCCTGGCCGCAGCAACTGAGGCCCTGGAGCAAGCCGGCGTGGACGTCGCGAACATGCCCATGGCCGAACGCCGTCGTTTCGGTGTCATCCTCGGTTCAGGGGGCGGGTCGCAAGAATTTACAGAAGAGCAATATCGGCTGTTCTTCCATCAGGACTACCGTCACATGAGTCTGTTTTGTGTGCCGACGGGTGTCATGGGCACGCTGTCGAGCGATGTGAGCATTCGCTTTGGTCTGCGCGGACCCAGCCACGTAATCACGACCGGATGCACCTCCTCGACGGATGCCATGGGCTACGCGGTCCGTGAAATTCAATCAGGACGGGCGGACGCTATTCTCACTGGCGGCGCGGATGCACCTATTGCATTGGGTATCGTAAAGGGGTTCATCCTGATGAAGATTTTGACGGACTCCTGGAATGCGGATCCGGAAAAAGGGTCGCGCCCATTTTCTGTGAACCGAGATGGATTCGTATTGGCCGAGGGCGCATGGATGTTTGTGGTGGAAGAATACGAACATGCTCGGGCTCGCGGGGCTGCAACTCTCGCCGAAGTCGTGGGCTATGGCTCAACCTGTGAAGCATTTCACCGTGTGCGTCTGAAGGAATGCGGCGAAGAACCAGCGCGGGCAATTGCGATCGCGATGCAGCAGGCGGGCATCGAACCGCAAAATGTCGATTACGTAAACCTTCATGGCACGTCCACTCAATTGAACGATCGAATCGAGACACAGGCGCTGAAGCTGGCGTTGGGAGAGCACGCGCGTGCGGCTCCGATGTCGGCGTTGAAGTCGCAGATAGGTCATCCGCAAGGAGCATGCGGGGCGGCGGGGGTGGCTGCCACGCTTGTGGCGATGCAGTCCGGGCAGATTCCTCCGACGATTAACCTGGATTCCCCGGATCCGGAGTGTGACCTGGACTATGTACCGGAGGCAGGCCGCAAGGCCCGGATCGAGCATGCCGTCTGCAACTGCATCGCATTTGGATCGAAGAATTCGGCGTTGGTCTTGCGCAACGGCGCGTAGATCCGCAGGCTCCGAGATCAACCACAAAGGGACACGAAGGTTGCACGAAGGGATGAATTCCAGATATGAGCGTGCTGAACGATACGGTTATATTAGGGTTCGCCGAACGTTATGAAATGCTTGCTTCGCTGGTTCGGGAACTGGCGGCGCCTCTTAGCGACGAGCAGTTCTGGCAGAAGCCGTTCTCGTTCGGAAACAGTTTCGGACATCTCGTCCTTCATCTGACCGGCAATCTGAAGTACTACATCGGCGCGGAGATCGCTGGCACGGATTACGTGCGGGATCGCGACCGTGAGTTCACCGAGAAAGACCGTCCTTCAAAAGCGGAAGTCATGAAGAGCTTTGACGACGCTGTTGCCATTGTGGGCCGCGCTATTCGCGCACAATCGGAGAAAGACTGGCCTACGCTGTACACCGCGCTGCGGGAAGACGATGCGGGAAACCGATTCAACATCTTTCTGCGTTGCGCCACCCACCTGCATCACCACATCGGACAGATGACCTATCTGCAATTTGCCTTACTGGGCCGTTAACACTGTTACGCAGTTCACAATAATTCGGCTACGCACACTGACATCGCGGTGACTTGCTGCTTTATGTTCGCCGTCGCCGTGAGACGCGTTGAGTGCGATCAAGGGCCAGCTATACTTTTCTCGGTTCCGGAGATCGCATGAAATCTCTCTGTTTTTTCCTCCTCCTGCTGTTTTCATTTGCGGGGTGGGCTCAGGAACCTCAGCCTGCGCCCCCATTGACTACCACCCCAGCGCCCCGCCGAGCCGATCATCGTCCCACCATTGGCCTGGTTCTGGAAGGTGGCGGAGCTCTCGGCCTGGCACACGTGGGTGTTCTGCGCTGGTTTGAGGAAAATCATATTCCCGTCGACTATATCGCCGGCACCAGCATGGGTGCGTTGGTCGGGAGCCTGTATGCCACGGGCATGTCGGGCCATGAAATCGACGAATTTCTCAGGGGTGTCGATTGGAACCGGTCTTTGCGCAATGAACTCCCTTACTCCGCACGTTCCTTTCGCCGAAAAGAGGATAAGCGCGATTATCCGAACGACCTAGAGTTTGGTTTGAAAAGCGGGGTGGTGTTCCCGGGCGGTTTCAATTCAGGCCATCAGGTCGGTCTCATTCTCGATCGCATTGCTCTGCCGTACTCCCAACTCAAAAGCTTCGACGAGTTGCCTACACCGTTTCGCTGCGTCGCCACCGACCTTGTGGCTGGAAAAGCGGTCGTTTTCGATCATGGATCGCTCACCGAGGCACTGCGCGCCACGATGTCGCTGCCCGCGATCTTCAGCCCCGTGCGTCGCGATGACCACGTGTACGTCGATGGTGGTCTGATCGAAAACCTGCCGGTGGACGTGGCACGAACCATGGGTGCCGACATCGTTATCGCGGTGCACCTTGAAACTGCGCCTCTGAACCCCGACCAAGGCCTGTCCCTCTTCACGGTGATGGAACGCTCCGTGAGCGTTGTGATTGCAGTGAACGAACTGGCCAGCATGCAGAAAGCCGACATTCTGATTCCTGTTCACACCGGCGCGTTCACGAGCACGGAATACCAGGCGGCCAAAAAGATCACGGAACTCGGCTACACGGGGACACAGGAGCGGGCTCGCCTTTTGGAGCGTCTTGCCCTCAACGACAGTGAATGGGCGCAATACAGGGCGCAGCGCGCTGCCCGGCGGCGCCCGGTCCCCGTCCCGCAGTTCGTGGAGGTGACCGGCACAGCCCCGGTTATCGCGCAGGGAATTGAGAGAAATCTGGTGGACGTAATTGGCAAACCCGTCGACTACACAACCATCAATCAAAAACTCACGGATGTCACCGGCCTGGGGCGTTTTTCGCGCGCGGGGTTCGAGATGATCAAGCGGGATGGACTGGAGGGCCTCCGAGTCCGGGCTGACGAAAAAGACTATGCACCGCCGACGGTCAATCCGCTATTCGTGATCGACGGATCGGACTACACGGACGTGCGTTTCAGCCTAGGCGCACGGATCACGTTCAACGATATTGGCGGATTCGGCTCGGAACTTCGCAATGACGTAATCGTCGGCTCCACTTACGGCGCGGCCTCCGAGTACTACCATCCGCTCAATTGGTTTAGTCGCTTCTTTGTGGCTCCCCGAGCATTCGCCAATTCGCAACCGTTTGATATCTATCTTGATGACAACCGCATTGCTACCTACCGTGAGCACAACGCTGGTGGCGCTGTCGACTTCGGTGTGGCTGCCAATCGTTTCTCCGAACTTCGGTTCGGGTATCAAACCGGTTTTCTGTCACTCTCGAGAAGTATCGGACCTCCGGGCTTGTTGCCCAGCGTCAGCGGCCGGCAAGGCTTTGCGCGCTTGCGCTACCTGATCGATCACACCGACGATCCCACATTGCCTCGCCAGGGATTTCTCCTGCAAGCACGCTTCGAGTTCTACGATGCGAATCCCGCGGCCACCGAGCACTTCCCGCTGGCCGAACTTCGCACCGGAATCTTTCAGCGCACGAGCAGGGCGTCGTCGATCTTCATGTTGGCTTCAGGAGGGTCTACGTTGGGATATCACGGAACGGGTCTCCCCATGTTCAGTCTCGGCGGCCCGCAGCGGCTCTCGGCGTACGGCAACAACGAATTGCTTACCAATCAGTACTTTCTGTTTCAGCCGGGATACATTCACCGGCTGACAGAATTGTCGCCGCTGCTGGGGCAGAACGTCTACCTTGTGACGGCGTACGAACTGGGGAAGGCGTACAGTCCCGTGAATGCAGGCGATTCGCACCTCGCCACCGACATCAACGCGGCCGTGTTGGTGCAATCGTTCATCGGCCCCGTCGTGTTTGGCGGTAGCGTGGGGGATCACGGGCACCATCGATTCTATTTCCAGCTGGGGAGATTCTTCTGAGTCTGAAACAACTCTATGCAGAAAGCGCAAATGCAAAGTTCTCCTCCGCGATCTTCGCGGTTAAGGGTTTTTGCCCGCAAAGTTCGCGAAGCGCTCGCAAAGATCGCGAAGTGGCATTCGTCTCCAATTTCCGTGACGCTCGACGGAAGGGCCCTTGGCCCTCTATCATGGCCTCAAACGTAATCATTCGAGGTTTCTATGTCTGAACCAAGTTATGAAGAACTGAAAGCCCGCCTGGCTGATCTGGAGAAGCAGGTGGAAACGAAGAAACGAAGCGGGGCGATGGAGTTCAGAGTGTCGGAGAAGGGCGGAGTAAGTGTGTATGGCCTCGGCCGTTTCCCGGTCACGCTCTACTACGAACAATGGACGCGCCTGCTCGACGCCTCTGAGAACCTGCGGCAATTCCTTGAAGAAAACAAATCCCGTCTCAAACTCAAAGGCCAGTAGCTTCGATCGCGAGCAATATCTCTACCTCACGACGCGGGGACGCAAGACCGGACGTTTGCGCGAGATTGAGATCTGGTTCACGATGCGCGAGGACTGTTTTTACGTCATCGCCGAATACAGCACCTCACACTGGCTGCAGAACCTGCGGAAAACTCCCGAGGTCGCGGTGCGAGTGGCAAAGCAAGAGTTTTTAGCCCGCGCTCGTATCGTGTCGCCAGAGTCTGAGTCGGAATTGCATGGCTCGGTCGAGGAACTCTCCCGACAGAAATATGGGTGGGGAGAAGGCACAATCGTGGAACTAAACCCGGTTGTGGAAAAGTAGCGCCGGCATCTTGCCGGCTGTCCCGAGGGCGTCCCGCCCTCGGCACGGCGGGCGGGGACGCCCGCGGGCAGCCGCCGGGATGGCGGCGCTACCAGATCCCTACGGTACCGCAGCAGTCGAAACACTAACCTGCGGCCCCACCACGGCGATTACCAAGCCTGGACCAGCATTCACGGTTGCGGTTCCGGAAAAAGTGTGGGTGGTCCAGTTCGAAGTGCCAGCCAGCCGTGTCGAAACCGTCGTTCCCGACGCAACAAACGTTCCCGCTGGAGTTGCCGCAACGGGCACGCCGGAACTTAGCTGTACCTTGGTCTGCCACGTTCCTCCGACCGGGCGATAGGTGGCATAGGTGCCCGGACTGATCGTCACCTGCGTGAAGATGGCAACGGCGTTTCCGGCGCCGTCTACGGCCACGCCGGTCGATCCGCCAGCCTGCCCGACGAGCACCGGAAGGGGTGCGGCCGCGCTCCACGTCCCACCCGAGCGGACTGCATAGGACACACCGCTCCGTGTGCGCCATACCACAACGGCCGTCCCCTCATTTCCCAATCCGACATTGGGATTGTTCTGACGATACGCCGACGGCGCCACTGTCACCGGAGTTCCCCACGTGCCCGTAAGACTGCGGCTGATCGCGATCACTGCGCCGGTTAGAATTCCGGTAGCTCCTTCGATTGCGACAGCTTCTCCCCCCGAATTCACGTCAAGCTTGGCGAGGCCGTAACAAGTGGTGGCATTGGAGATGGTCTGCGCTGCCCCGAATCCGCTGGCCGCGCTGCCCGTCCGAGCTTTTAATGCGCACGTCACGGGGCTGGGATTGGTGATCTCCTCGTCGATTAAAGTCGCTTGGCTGTGGCTGTCGAGCCGATTCCGGGCAAACCAAAGCTGTTGACGTTACCATACACATTCGTCGAGATCGTGATGGGACTCCCCCAATGACCGGCGGTGAAGAACGCAGCTTGCGCTTGATTGGGGATGTAGGTGTTTGTTGTGCGGAAACTCCACACGGCCAGTACATCACCATTGGGCGCTACCGCAATATTTCCGGTACCGCTGCCAAACGGCCCGAGAGAACTCAGGGTGACCGGCGTGCTCCACGTACTGCCGGTCTTCACGGAAGCTTGCAAGCCACCTGACGAGGGCATGAACAGCACTGCGGATGTGCTTCCATTGGTGGCGACAGCAATTCCAAAGCCGTTGGCAATAAATTGCGGCGTACTCCAGGTCTGCGCTCCGGCTAAAACAGAACAGGTTCCAACACATGCCAGTGCCACACACTTTCTCCTTTTTATGAGTCTTCTCCCGAGTGCGGGAGCGCTCTTTGGTTTCTTGGGGGGCCCCAGGTATTTGCGATCAGCAAGGTGCTGCCACAGGCAGCCATACACCAGGAAAATGGAAGCGACTAAGACCGGACTTCCACTGAGGACGGGGGCGATCCTTAACTTCTGTTAACGACTTGTTACGTCCAGGTGTATCGAACCAAAAACGGGAAGAACGATTTTCCTCAACGCGCCGCGACTCTATAACTTGAATGAGGTCAAGTCAAGGCTGCGAAATGTAAAGAAATTGTTAACAATGTGTCTTCATGAGCCAGACATAAGTCGCGAGTACTATGGGAGACAATTTAAAATTCTTGCACCAACCGAACGCACCTGTCAGTAAAGCATGGAAGAATCGAGGATAGCGCGTGTCTGAAGAAATCCTTTCGCTGAGCCCGCCCCCGGCGGATCACCGCCTTGCTTACGGCGGGGACCCGAACCAGTTTGGGGACCTTCGGCTTCCGGCAAAGGGACGAAAAGTGCCTTTTCCCGCGGTGATGTACATCCATGGTGGGTATTGGCGGGCTAAGTATGACTTGCTTCATGCCGGCCATCTGTGTGCGGCACTTACACAAAGAGGATGTGCGACCTGGAACGTCGAATATCGCCGTGTTGGCAATCCCGGCGGCGGCTGGCCCGGAACGTTCGAGGATGTTGTAAGTGGTTGCCGTTTCCTTCCCCAAATCGCACGCCACTATCAACTTGATCCTGAACGGATCATTGTTATGGGCCACTCCGCCGGAGGGCAGTTAGCGCTTTGCCTCGCCGCCCATGATCCATCAGTTCGAAGCGCAGTCTCACTGGCTGGAGTCGTCGACCTTCAACGCGCCTTTGATCTTCATTTGAGTTCAGATGCAGTAGTTGAATTTCTCGGCGGCAAGCCTACAGAGGTTACGGAGCACTACCGGGAAGCCGATCCGATGCAACTTGCGATTCGAGCACGCCAGGTTCTGATCCATGGTTCCGACGACGATGTGGTTCCTCCGGAGTTCAGCCGGCGATATGTTGAAGCTAAGAAGGGGAGGCAAGAGAATGTGACGCTGATTGAGCTGCCCAAAGCCGATCACTTCGATCCGATTGATCCTCGCTCCGGCGTTTGGCCCAAAGTCGAGGATGCCGTTCTCGGGCTTTTGTAGATTTAGCTTTGTGTGCGTGATTCCCTTTTCGGTAGGGGATCGTCGTCAGTCCGAAGGCTTCTTCTCGCCGGATGAACGTTTGTTCATACGATGCGCCCATGGATTCAGACTTGCTGATAGGCATGACGTGCCCATTGAATCTCGTATTCTCGGTTTTAACAGAAAAGAGGTCGTCGACCTGCTGCGCGAGTGCTGTAGCCAAGCCGGCCAGCAGCTTGCCCGAGAACTTCATTGAAAATCTCCGGCACGAGTAAACTCGTGCCCTTCCCAGATCCACTGGACGTTTCCGCAGCCTGTTCAGTCGTGCCGCCCAGGCCCGCATGGACGCCGGGCTTTACCCTCTGAGGCGAACTCCCGTGGCCTCAAAAACTACTTATTAGACCAGTAGACCAGTTCTAGAACGGGAGCGCTGCCTGGCGGAATCGCCTGCCTATCTGCACAATTCCGAAGTGAGCACTTCGCGGCGGGCAAGGGCGATACGATCCAGGCGCTGCAATACAAAGACGTAACCCGTCAAAGTTAGCAATGCGAGAGTCAGAAAAGCCGCAGTGGCCAGCCAGAGGCTGCGGTAGGAGTGCGCCAACAGCAGCGTTGCGGCACCCAGTCCGAAAATTACTAAATGAACAGCGAAGCTGATCAGCACTGTCAACTGCGAAGCCCGCTGACGACCGAATGAGCCCAGTTCGATCCGTTTCGGAGTGTAGAGCGACAGCACATTGCCCACCGCGAGATTGACCGGCACAGCGAAGAGCAATCCGGCAAATGTAGCGATCACAGTGGAAATGTTGGGCGGCCGGAACAAAATACTGGCTCCAATCCAAACCACCAGTATCTCGAGCGCCAGCACCGCCACGTGTGCCAGATTCTTACCCAGCAGCACCTTGCGAAACGGCACCGGCGACGCCAGGAAGAATTGGATTCCGCCGCCATCACCGCCGAAATTGTTGTAGATGAGGTTCGTGAGCAACAGCAACGCATAAGCCGCGCCCGCCGGAAAACCCAGGTCCGGAGATCTTTGAAGAAATCCCGCATCCGGCCTTGCCCTGCCTTGCCCCAATCCGAAGATCAACAGCATGAAAATCGGAGTAATTAGCGTGAGCAGCATCGGGCCACTGCGCGATAGATATCGGAACTCCTTTTCAAGGACGGCGGTCACCGGGCCCGAGATTCCGGGCAACTGCCAGCCCGGACGTACAGCCTGCCGTTGAGCACGCGGAGACGCGTCGCGCAGCACCTCGCTCAAATTCTCGCCGCGATATTGTGCGCCCAGACGGACACTCAGCACCCGAAGAACGACCGCGCCGTAGACGCCCAGCAAGCCAAAGCTCACGAAGCTTGCAGCCACACGCCCGTCGCCCATTTGTGCGATCGCACTGGCCGCGATCCCTAGAGGCAACACCCGCTGGATGGGAGACGCGCCAGCGCCGAACTTCCTCAACATTGGGCTCGGGGTAGATCCGTACCGGCTCATCAACGGACCGATCAATTGGAAGCTGATCATTATCAGGAAAAACAAGACTGCAAAGATTTCACGCGTCCGGCGCTGCGCCAGCCACCGCTCCACCCAGGCAAATACCATCTGCATAAGCAGCACATTCACAGCGGCAAACGTCAACAGAACCAGCGCTGCCCATGGGAAAAGGTGCGGCTTAGCCAAACCAATTCCAACCGCGATCCCGGTCAGCCATAAGCTGCCGATTACCGTTGATGGGTCAAGCGCGCCGTAGACCAGGCGGATGACTACGTACGAGCGGTAGTCGAGGGGAAAGCGCAGCAGATTAGAAGTGTCCAGGGTCTCAGTGAATGCGCTCGCCATGACAGGGAAGAACTGCCAGAACAGAAACACGGGCCACAACAGCACTGCCAGCCAGTAGATCTCGCCACGAGAAACAAAAAACCACGCGCCGCTCCCAAGTCCGA
>Ga0075425_100007988_pt1 | contig 11194 bp, 5 predicted proteins | sample SoiMethybrSBSTD4_FD_75300 | JGI IMG/M metagenome (GOLD analysis project Ga0075425, IMG submission 75300) | Bulk soil microbial communities from a Populus tree surrounding site in Tennessee, USA - Soil MetaG P. TD hybrid SBSTD4 | ecosystem: Environmental > Terrestrial > Soil > Tree plantation...
TGTCGTACGTCAAACGACGACGGCCCTTGTTCGGCGGCAGGGTCGAGACTGTTCTGCGGAAAGTTTGGATCACCCGCGCTGGTAAAAAATCCCGAAGCATCATCCGTGGATGTGCCCAACGTGTAGGCCAGCAGCATCCACGTGCCGCTGGACGGACGCTGCTGATACCGCACCTGTAGCGCGTTGTAGAGCGATGAGGCGCGCGATTCGATGAATGTGATATCGGCGAAAGCCGGATTGGGCCTGAGATTTGGCGTCCGCGGACTCGCGGCCGCCTGGTTCAGATCGCGCGCCGAGATCAGATCGTGGCCACGCGACCCGACATAGGCGAATTCCAGTGACCGCGATTGTCCGATCATGTGCTGGAGGTTCACGTTCCATTGCTCCATCCACGGTGTTCGCAAATCGCGCTGATATGCGGTCGCCGACTGTGGAATGAAGATCGGGAACGCGCTCGGGAATGGATTCGCGAGCGTGACCGGAACGCCAGTCCCGGGGAAGTACACGTTGAGATTGAAATACGGCGGATTGAAATACAACCCCTCCGAGGTGGCGAGCGCACCGAGGTTGTAATAGATGCCGTACCCACCGCGAACCACATTCATCCCTTCCTGACCGAGCGCCCACGAGAAACCAGCGCGCGGTGCCAGGTTGTTGCGGTCGGGTGAATACCCGCCGCGAGGGATGTTCCCCGTCCCCACCTGCACCAGTTGTCCGGTTGCCGGGTCGTAAAGATTGGCGCGATCGCCGGCATCGACTGGCGGGGCGATGTAATCGTAGCGAAGACCGGCGGACAGCGTGAACGCCGGGGCGGGACGCCAGTCGTCCTGCGCGAACATGCTCCAGCTGTGTGCGCGCAACTGTTGTGGGTTATCGAGATGTGCGCCACCGGTGATGGCCGGCAGCCCGAGCAGCAGATCCGCGAGCGCATTGCCGGTGTAGGCCTGACTGATGAAATTCAGAAACCCGCGCGACTGGACATCCCGATAGGCGGATTGGCGGATGCCGTACCATTCCGCTCCCGCCTTGAATAGATGATGTCCGTACGGCAGGCTCGCACTATCGGAAATCTGAAACGTGTCCGATGTGCTCTCCTGCGGCGTGGTGTATTCGTGACCGAGCGGCGAGTAGCCGGCGATGGAGATCACACTGAGTCCCGCATCGCGAGGATTCGTGCCGAACGGCGTCAGGCCGACCGACGCATTGTCGATCTGTGTGTTCTCCGCGAACACGCCAATCGAGACGCGGTTGTATCCGAAACGCACATCGTTGACGACACTCGGCGTGGGCATATGCGTAAACGTTGCCGCGATGTTCTGTCCTCGTCTCGGCACGTTGGTGCCGAATCCCGGAATCAACGGAAATCCCGCGCCGGCGAACGGCTCGGCCAGCCGGCGATCGCTCAGGCTGTACCGAGCCGTCAGTCTCGCGCCACTGGCAAGCGAGTGATCGACGCGCAGGTCTGTTTGGTCGATGTCGTCGCGACTGGTCGGCGACGAGACGTAGTTGGCAAAGGCAACGTTCCGGTTGGGGAGGGGATATAACGCGGCGATCGCGCGTCCGATCGGGCTCTGAAAGTTCGGCGGGATCGCATCGCCGGGGAATCCAGGCGGCTGCCCGGGAAGAATCGCGAAAATGTTGGCGGGACGATTGAAGAGCGTCTGCGAAAAATCGCCGTTGCGCTCGGCAGCCGTCGGCACGTTGGTGACCTTCGTGATGCCCTCGCGGAGATACGTGTGTTCGTAGTCGGCAAAGAAGAACGTCCGATTGGCGGTAATCGGGCCGCCAATCGATCCGCCGAACTGATGGCGGTTGTAATCGGGCGCTTCGACATCGTCGGGCGCGAAGTGATTGCGTGAGTTGAACGCGCGATTGCGGAAAAACTCGTAAGCCGATCCGGAAAACTGATTGGCGCCAGACTTCGTGATCACATTGATCTGCCCGCCGGCGTTTCTGCCGAACGACGCATCGTAGGTCGATGTGAATACCTGGAATTGGCGAATGCCGTCAACCGGCGGGCGCACCCCCGGCGTGCTCAATTTCGGATCGATGTTGTAGACCCCGTCGAGGAGAACCCCGTTGAAGTCTTCGCGCGCGCCATTGATCGACAGCGCGAAATCGCCGCGCGCGGAACTGGCCGAACCTTGCGGCGGCGGGACTGTGCCCGGTGCGAGAAGGGCCAGCTCGAGGAAGTTCCGGCCGTCGAGCGGAAGCTCGGTCACCGCTCTTTCATCGATGAACGTGTGCAGCGCCGGCGTGTCACGATCCACCGGGACGAACGGTGCGTTCACTTCCACCGCCTGGAGCACATTGCCCAACTGGAGCGGCACGCGGAGCCAGACCTCCTGGTTCATGGCGAGCTCGTGCCGTGCAACGAACGGCCCGTACCCAGGGTGATCGATGTTCACGCGGTAAACGCCAGCCGGCAACTCCCGCGCACTGAATCGCCCCTCGTCGTCAGTCCGGACCGTTCGCGTCTCGCCAGTCTCCTCACGGGAAATGCGTATCTCAACGTTCGCGATCCCTTTCGCCGTGGGATCGACGACCACGCCGCGGATCGACGCCCGATGTTCCTGGGCGCACAGCCCCGGTGCGATTGAATGCACGACGACAAGCGACAACAACAAGGAACAGAACGAGCGCATATCGAATGCTACATCGACTCAATGACGGCAGAACCAAGGACGGTTGGATGAGTTGTCGCCCCATCACATGACGGCGGAATCGATCGGCGGACGGGAAGAAATGTGAAGAACGGAGACCGCGAGTGCCAGAAACGAAAGAGGGATTCGAAAGGCGCAGTCTGACGTCGATGATGACGATTCAGAATCTAACACCCACTTACAGTTTTCGCGAGATGGCGACAGGCCTGTAAACGGCCCCACACGCGCGGCTGTGCGCGAAGCGGGCGGGAGTGTCTGGCACTCAAGGACTTGCGGCTGTTTTTCAAAATTGGCGCGTTGGTCTTGTCGTTGCACTCCGTCCTGTTGCCATGTCCAGTCTTGCGACGAGCGATCGCCCGGAAGCGCCGCTTTTTTCCGACGGTGTCGGTGATCGCGTCGTCGCGGCTGACGGCGCCACCGGTGAGCTGCTGCAGATTCTGCGGTTGCGGCCGGCGTTGACCGCCGTCCCCTCATTTGAATTCGCCCTCCGTGAGCGAACCGCCCGTCTTGCGAACTTCCGCCACGGGTACTACGCCCGCGTCCGCCGTGTCGATCGCGCAATGGCGCCGACCTCGGCGCTGGCGATCGTGTCGGATCATCTCGAAGGCACGCGGCTGTCCGACATTCTTCGCGTCGCGCACGAGAAACAGATACAGCTCGATATCAACGCGGCGCTCTGCCTCATTCGACAACTCGTCCCGGCCGTGGCCGTCCTGCACGAAAACGCGCGCGACGTTGCCCACGGACTGATCGCACCTGAACGCTTGATCGTGACCCCGAACGCGCGCCTCGTCATCGTCGAACACGTGCTCGGCGCGGCGATCGAGCAACTCCAGTTCGGACGCGATCGACTGTGGCAGGAGTTCCGGGTCGCGATGCCGCCGAGCGCCGGCCTGCCGCGGTTCGATCATCGGGCCGACGTGACCGGGATGGGTCTCGTCTCGCTCGCGCTGATTCTGGGACGGCCGCTTGCCGCCGACGAGTACCCGCACCGGGTTCCCGATCTCTTGAACCAGGCACGCGAGCGTTCGGCGCTCGGCGAGGAGCAGCCACTCTCGCCGCCGCTGCGCACCTGGCTCGAACGATCGCTACAGCTCGATGTCCGCCGGTCGTTCGCGTCGGCGCCCGAGGCGATGGCGGCGCTTGAAGAAGTTGTTTCCGACGAAGGGATGTACGTTGCGGCCCCAGTCGCCCTCGAGACGTTCCTGTCGCGGTACATCGCGTCGCTGCTCGAGCCGACTCCCGAACTCGTCGTGCACGCCGATCCGGTTGTGCCGCCCGTGTCCAAGCCGGCCGATTCATCGGCGGCCAGGTCTGCGCACGCAGAGCCCGCAAAATTGGTCGAGAAAGAGATCGAGTCGAGGTTCGATGCGGTCATTTCGCAACACAACCACGACGCACCAGTCACCGAACCGGCTGCTCCCAAGAAAGACGGTCCACTCGCGGGTACGCGCGAACTGACAGATCTTCTCGGTCCAGATCCGCTTTCGCTGTCTGAGCCGACGACGCCAGCGGTTCAGTCCAAGTCATTGTTCAATCCTGACGCACCTTTTACGGCAACGCCGATGGCCTCTCCACAGCCCACACGCAATAACGTCCGGTCGTACGGCCGCCTTGCCGCAATGGTCGCGATCGTCGTGCTTCTCGGGGGCGGCGGGCTGCTGGGTTACAAGCTGCTTGGCAGTTCTGCGTCGGCACCTCCAATGGGTTCACTGAACGTGCAGTCGAATCCCTCGGGCATCGACATTTTCGTTGACGGTGTCGCGAAGGGACGTACTCCGGCGCGAGTCGCGGTCGCTCCCGGCTCGCACATTCTCGAGCTGCGCGGCAAGGGCGTGCCGCGTGTGATTCCTTTGAATGTGACGGCAGGCGCCGAGGTCTCGCAGTACCTCGAATTCGCAGACGCCCCGAGCACGGGGCAGCTCGTCGTCCAATCGGAGCCGGCGGGAGCGAAGGTCCTCGTTGACGGTACCGAACGCGGCGTCGCGCCACTGACGATTTCCGATCTGACCCCTGGCGATCACCGCGTCGAGCTGCAAAGCGACGGCGTGTCGGCGAAACACACGGTCACGGTTCAGGCTGGTGGCAGCGCCTCTCTCGTCGTTCCCATCGGAACCGCCGCCGCTGCCGGCCCGGTGTCGGGATGGGTGGCGGTGAAGGCTCCGTTCGCCATGGAAATCCGCGAAGGCGGACGGCTCCTCGGGACGACCGATGCAGAGCGCCTGATGCTTGCGGCCGGCCGGCACGAACTGGACTTCGTCAACGATACGCTCGGCTATCGCGCTTCGCGGGTCGTGGTCGTTGCACCCGGCAAAGTCGCGCCGGTCTCGCTCGAGCTGCCGATGGGGGTCGTCAATCTCAACGCCGCGCCCTGGGCAGAAGTATGGATTGACGGACGACGGGTAGGCGAGACGCCGATCGGAAATCTCAGCGTCGCGATTGGACCGCATGAGGTGGTGTTCAAGCACCCGCAATTCGGCGAAAAGCATCATGCGATTTCGGTCACGCTCGGGGCGCCGGTGCGGCTCAGCGTGGATATGAAGTGAGCGTTGGAATCAGGCAATGCAGTCAAGAGCAAGGTGCGTCATGAAAACCCGCATACTCGTCATCGGATCGATGATCGTGGCGTTTGCGGCCCCGGCACATGCGCAGCTACGAGACGGCCGCGAGAATCCTTTGACCGCCGCGCGCGATCTCTATGCGTCGGCGCGATATGACGAGGCGCTCGCCGTCCTCAACGGCCTGCCCTCGGATGCCGTTGCGTCGGACCGCAAGTCGATCGAGCAGTATCGTTCGCTGTGTCTTCTGGCATTGGGGCGCGGAAGCGAGGCCGAGAGCGCCATCGCCGCGGTTGTGACGGCGGACCCCATGTTCATGCCGGGAGAGGCCGACGCGTCCCCTCGAGTGCGGACCGCATTCAGCGAGGTGCGGCAGCGCTTGCTTCCGCAGCTCGCCACCACGCGATATGCAGCCGCAAAAGCGGCGTACGATCGCAAGGATTACTCATCGGCAGAGACGCAGTTCAAGAATCTGTTGTTGATGCTCGATGATCCGCAGATGGGCGGCAGGCTCGCCGATCTGCGCACACTGGCCAGCGGATTTGTCGATCTGGCGTCAGCAGCGGCTGCACCTCCACCGGAGCCGAAAAAGACGGAGGCTCCGCCCGTCACGCCGCCGGCGGCCACCGCTCCTGTGATGCCTCGAGAGCCAAAAATCTGGACGGCCGAGGAGGCGGGCGTCGTGCTTCCGGTCGCACTCCGCCAGGACGTTCCGCGAGTGCCGACGACGATTTCGGCCCAGGCCCGGGAGCGAGGTCTGCTCGAGGTCGTGATCGACGAGCAGGGACGGGTTGTGAACCTGGCGATACGTCTCCCCATCCATCCGATGTACGACCCGCAGTTGCTGGCCGCGGCCAAGGAGTGGCGCTACAAGCCGGCGACGGTGGACGGCACGCCCGTCAAGTTCCGAAAGATGATTCAGGTAACCGTCGACAAGCGCTAAGCGACAAAGAGAATGCCGCCAGGGTCCCTTCTGGCGGCATTCTCTTTTCTCGAGTGTGTAATTACGTGAATACTCGTAGGTGCCCGCGCTCTGCCGTTCGCATCGACCGCTGACCTTCCCCCTCGCATCCCATTGAATTCATTGATCTAACCCCCAGCGCCTCTTGCGGCGTCCGGCGTGGCGCGGAAGTCGCAAGGAGTTATCGTTGCGATGCACTACGAGAGCGCGACCATATCGCTTGCTGAACTCGCCGGAGCTGAGCCGCTGCGCCCAGTCCAGGCTGTAACGATCGTGCACGAAATCATCGCGCGTATCGGAGCGGGCACAATCGCAGGGGTTCCGTCGCCGCAGATCATCCGGCTCTCCGAAACCGGGCGTATGTCGGTCGAAGGACCGATCGCGGCCGATGCCCATACGGTTGGGCATGCCGCACACTTGCTCGCGACGTTGCTGCCGAGCTTCGATATGCGCAGTACCGAGCGCGTCCCAGGAGCCTTACGGTTGGTTATCGCGCGCGCGTCACGGGCCCTGGATGTTCCGCCATATCTATCGCTGGAGGCTTTTGGCGCGGATCTGGCGCGATTCGCCTCGCACGATCCCGAAACCTGTATTCGTGAGATCGTGACGACACGTCAGAAGCGACGGAACGTTGATGGAATCGACACCATTGACGGGGGCGACAGGACGCCGGCCGCTCAATCGTTGACGATTTCGGATATCAGGCGCGCGCGCCGGGCCACGGGCCTTGCGCTCGCGGACATTTCGTCTCGCACTGGGGTCCCCGCGTCCCTGCTGTGCGAGCTCGAGTGGGGCTATCTCGACCATTGGCCGGCTCCGGCCGTTGCAAGACGCTTGATGGTTCGCTATGCGCAGGCTGCTGGCCTCGATGAGCAACTCGTCCTCGATGTCGCGTGGCCGCTCCTTGAACAAAGCGTACATGACCGTCACGAGCCGGTTGACGATCTCGCGGTCATTGAAGCGGAAGTACTTGCCGACGACAAACTGGCGGCCGTGGTACCCGCTGCAGACGTCGTCAGCCTTGTTGCGCGGCAGCAGGCCTCGAACAAACGCCGCTCACGAGTGCGACGCGTTGTTGTGGCGGCACTCGCGATTCCGGCCCTGCTCGTCATCGGCGTTGTCCCGGCTGTGCGCGACGTGGTGAACTGGCGTCACCGGGTTCCATCCGCTTCTGTCGCCAACACACCAGCCGCGCAGCCTGCCGCGCCGAACGTTCCGGCCGCGAGCATGGCGGAGCCCGCTACACCGCCGGCGTCACACCGGGCGGAGCGCGCACGTCCAACGGTGGAGACGCCTGCGCCAGACGTCGACCACGGGATCATCGAGCCCGTCAGTGTTTCCGACGCACCCACGTATTCGCCGACGTTCGCCAGTGTCGGCAGCGCGATCTTCTACCACCAGGAGTCGGGCGATGGCAGCGCTCTGATGCGTGCCGATACACGTCCGGAGGGATCGATTCTCCGTATCACCAGCATCGTTGACGATCGGTCGCACAACTTTCACGCGCGTCCATCACCCGACGGCCAGAAAGTCGCGTTCGACTCGGATCGCGATGGCGAGCGCGGTGTCTACGTCGCGGATGCGGATGGGCGCAATGTCCGGCGCATCACCGGCGACGGATTTGCGGCAATCCCGAGCTGGTCTCCGGACGGTAGCGCACTGGCGTACGTTCGCGCCGACCGCGAGAGTCCCAAGGTGTGGAATCTGTTCATGATGAACTTGGCGACCGGAGACGAGCGGCCGCTCACGTCATACCGGTACGGACAACCGTGGGGAGGATCCTGGTTCCCTGACGGCAAACGGATCGCTTACAGCCACGAAGATCGACTCATCGTGTTGAACCTGGTGACCAACACATCGCGCATTTATCCATCGCCGCGTAAAGGCGCGCTCGTGCGGACGCCCGCCGTGTCTCCCGACGGTACGCGCGCCGTATTCCAGGTTTATCGCGCCGGGACATGGTTGCTCGATTTCCGATCAGGCTCGATGAAGAGGGTGCTGTCCGATCCGTCTGCTGAGGAATACGCCTGGGCACCCGATGGCCGCCGCGTCGCCTATCACAGCCGCGCGGAAGGCAAATGGGGCGTCTGGATCATGAACGAAAGTAATCCTTAACCAGCAGCCAGCAGCCAGCAGCCAGCAGCCAAGAGCCAGGAGCCAGGAGCCGGCAGCCAGCAGCCGGCAGCCAGGAGCCGGCAGCGAAGTAAGTACGCTACACTGCCCCGCAACCATGAGGCAGCGTGTCGTCTTTCTCCTCGCCGGCGTGCTCCTCGCGGCGTCGTGCCGCCAGAACGCAGCCGCTCCGCCTTCGCAGGTCCCGCATCTCTCCGACATTTACCTTAAAACTGAAACCGTCATCGTCGAGGCAAAGGTGCCGCAAAACGCGACGCTCGAGCGCCTCTTTCGGGAGCAGATGCTCGGAGAGCCGTTCGTCGTCGCTGCAATCGGCGCCGCGCGGGCGGTTTTCGATCCTCGCCAATTGCATTCGAATCGACCTTACCGGCTGGTTCGCTCGGTCGACGGCATGCTGCGCGAGTTCGAGTACCAGATCGACACCGATCGATTTCTGCGCATCATTGCTCGCGATCGCTCACGCCCGACCGAACTCGAAGCCGAAGTCGTTCCCTATGAAAAGCAGGTGGACGTCGTTGCTGTTCGGGGACGAATAGATAGCGATCATCCTTCCGTCATTGCGGCGATCGAAGCAACAGGCGAGACGATTGAGTTGGCCCTGGAGGTCGCCGGTATCTTCAGCGGCGAGATCGACTTTGACAGCGATCTCCAGCCAGGCGACAGCTTCGACATCCTGGTGGAGAAGAAGAGTCACGACGGTCAGTTTTCCGACTACGGCGCTGTGCTCGGCGCGCGCTTCCTCACCGACGGACGCGACCTGCGCGCGATTCGATGGGTGGATCCCGGAACGGGGAAGGCTGCCTTCTATGACGAAGCCGGGCGATCGCTGAAGCGGTTCTTCCTGCGCTCGCCGCTGCGATTCGAGCCGCGCATCACCTCAGGGTTTTCGCGAAGCCGGCTCCATCCGGTGTTGCGCACGTATCGAGCACACCTCGGAATTGACTACGGCGCGCCTGCGGGCGCTCCCGTCGTGGCGGTCTCTTCTGGCAGTGTCGTATCGGCCGGCTGGAGCGGAGGCGGCGGCAATATGGTGCGCCTCCGCCACTCGGGCGGCTACGAGAGTTACTACTTGCATCTGTCGTCGTTCGCCAAGGGTATTCGCGCCGGCGTGCACGTCGATCAGGGACAACTGATTGGCCGTGTTGGTGCGACTGGAATGGCGACTGGCCCCCACCTCGACTATCGGCTGCGTAAGAACGGCGTGTTCGTCAATCCCTTGATCGAGCATCGAAGGCTGCCGCCCGGAGAGCCCATTGCCGCGTCGCAGCTTGCAGCGTTTCGAACCACGGCTGATTCAACGTTTCAAAGACTCTCGGCAGCGCTTTCTGCCGAAGCAGCACCAAAGAAGCCGGACGCGATTGCGACGAGCGATCGCTGACCACCGAAGAACACGGGTGCATCGGCCGCGAGTTCAATCCGCGTTCCTCCGTGGCTTACAATGATCGGATGGCTTCGATCCGTCCCTTCCGTGCGTTGCGACCGGCGCCGGACAAGGCTGCAACCGTCTCCTCAGTTCCGTACGACGTTGTCAGTACCAACGAGGCGCGAGAACTCGCGTCGGGTAATTCTTTTAGCTTTCTGCATGTGACGCGGGCCGAGATCGATCTGCCAGCGGGGACGGATCCGTACTCACCTCAGGTTTACGACAAAGCCAAAGCGAACTTTGCGTCGTTGCGGGACCGGGCGCCGCTTGTGCTCGATGAGACGCCATCGCTCTACTTCTATCGCCTGCGCATGGGAGCGCACGAACAGACGGGAATCGGCGGCTGTTTTTCCGTCGACGAATACGAGTCGGATGTAATCAAGAAGCACGAGCGTACACGCCGCGACAAGGAGGACGATCGTACTCGGCACATGATCGAGCTGCGTGCCCAGACAGGCGTCGTGTTTCTGACCTACCGTGCCGATCGAGCGGTCGACACCCTGGCGCGACAGGTTATCGCGGGAGAACCGTTGTACGACTTCGCTGCGGCAGACGGGGTCAAGCACACGATCTGGCGCGCAGGTCTCGAACAGACGCGGAACCTCGTCAGCGCGTTTCAGGCGATTCCGTCGCTCTACATCGCCGACGGACATCATCGTGCGGCGAGCGCTGCGCGCGCGCGGCAAGAACTGGCGAATCGTGCTGGTTCGACCGCCGACGACGCAGGAGCCGAGACGTTCATTGCCGTGGCGTTTCCTGACGACCAGGTCCAGATCCTTCCCTACAACCGCATCATCAAAGATCTGGGTGGACGAACGGCCCGTCAGTTCCTCGGCGCTTTGCGCGCGCAGTTCAGGGTCACCGACGGCGCGCCAACTCCCGAACGCCAGGGAGAGGTCTCGATGTATCTCGACGGACGCTGGTATGCGATCGATCTCACCAGTGTGGCCCCTGAAGACAGTTCGCGGGGCAGCAGTTTGGACGTCTCCCGGCTCCAGCGGGCTGTGCTCGAGGCCTTGCTGAATATTGGCGACGTTCGTACCGACAAGCGCATTGATTTCATCGGCGGTGCGCGCGGCTCCGATGCGTTGATGCGCGCGGTCGACTCTGGCGACGCGGCGGTGGCCTTCTCAATGTACCCGGTGACGGTCGACGACCTGATGGCGATTGCCGACGATGGCGGCATCATGCCGCCGAAGTCCACGTGGTTCGAGCCCAAGCTCCGCGACGGCCTGCTGGTGCATCTCATTTGAAGGGCATGATCGCGTGAAGGTCGTGATCGCCGATAAGTTCGAACAAAGCGGGATCGACGGATTGCGCAAGGCCGGCTGCGACGTTCTGTACGAGCCAGACTTGAAAGATGCGGCACTCGCCGGCGCGCTGCGGAAGACCGGCGCCGAAGTCCTCGTCGTCCGCGGCACGAAGGTAGGCAGCGACGTGCTCGACGCCGGCCACC
>Ga0075425_100007989_pt1 | contig 11194 bp, 10 predicted proteins | sample SoiMethybrSBSTD4_FD_75300 | JGI IMG/M metagenome (GOLD analysis project Ga0075425, IMG submission 75300) | Bulk soil microbial communities from a Populus tree surrounding site in Tennessee, USA - Soil MetaG P. TD hybrid SBSTD4 | ecosystem: Environmental > Terrestrial > Soil > Tree plantation...
GTGTCCATCGGCTATCCGGGCCTCGTCTACCACGGGGGCGTCGCCGCCGAGCCGCACAATCTCGGCAAGGGCTGGGTGGGCTATGACTTTGCCGCCGCGCTCGGCCGGCCGGTGCGGCTCGTCAATGATGCGGCCATGCAGGCGATCGGCAGCTATCGCGGCGGCCGCATGCTCTTTCTCGGGCTGGGTACCGGGCTCGGTGCCACGCTCATCATCGATGGGATAGTCGAGCCGACCGAGGTCGGTCACATGCCTTACAAGCATGGACGCACCTTCGAGGACTACCTGGGCGAGCGCGGCCGCAAGCGCCGCGGTAACCGCCGCTGGCGCAAGGCGGTGCGCGAGGTCATCGCGGATCTCAGTGCCGCGTTCGAGGCCGACTACATCGTGCTCGGTGGCGGCAACGCCAAGCGCCTCAAGACGCTGCCGCGCGGAGTGCGCCTCGGCGGCAATCTCCACGCCTTTACCGGCGGGCTGCGGTTGTGGGATCCGGGCTCCGGCATCATCACATCGCCCGCCACCGCGGTGCGTGCGGCGCGCACGCGGCGATGAGCGCAGCGCCCGGAGCACCCGGACTTTCGCCGACCTGGTGCAGCAGCGACAAGGAGATCGTCGGCTGCACACTCGGTGCATCGAGGCTGTGGTTCACCATCGGTGGCGGCATCATCAACGAGGTCTACTACCCGCGCGTCGACCTTCCGCAGATCCGCGATCTCGGTTTCCTCGTTGGCGATGGCGCGGCCTTCTGGGTCGAGGTGAAGCGGCTCTGGCAGCACACCGTGCAGCTCGCCGCATCGGGTGCCCCGGCGGTATGCATCGTCCACCGTCACGAGCGTTTCGAGCTCACGCTGCGCGTGACGCCGTGCGAGAGTCGCGACGTACTGCTCATCGAGGTGAGCCTGAGCGGCGATGAGACGCTGAAGCCATACGTACTGCTCGCTCCGCACCTTGGTGGCACCGGCCGCGGTAACCTTGCCGAGGTGGTCGCCTACCGTGGGCGGCGCTTGCTGTCGGCGCAGCAGGGGCCATTCGCTCTGGCGTTGGCCGCGGTCACGCCGCAACAGCAGGAGGCGTTTGGACGTGCCAGCGCCGGTGTTGTCGGTACGAGCGATGGATGGCAGGACTTTGCCCGTAACGGCCACCTCAGCTGGCAGTACGACAGTGCCGGACCCGCCAACGTCGCGCTGATCGGTGAGTTGCCGCGTCAGGCCGTGTTGGGGCTCGGGTTCGACAGCACTCCGGAGTCCGCCGCGACGCTCGCACTCACCGCGCTCTCGGAGCCGTTCGCCATGTCCTGGGAGCGCCAGCGCATCGCCTGGACGAGTTGGCACATGAAGTGTGCACATGATGCGTTGTGCATCGACTTGCCGGCCGACTGCGCCGAGCAGGTGCGCACGTCTACCATGGTGCTGCGCGTGCACCAGGATCAGACCTACCCGGGCGCTCTGGTGGCCTCACTCAGTGTTCCCTGGGGCAACACCAGCGAGGAGCGGCCTGGCTATCACCTGGTGTGGCCCCGCGACCTGGTCGAGAGCGCCGGTGCGCTGCTCGCCGTGGGCGCGCTGCCGGATGCGCGCAACACGCTGCGCTACCTGCAGGCCACGCAGCAGGCCGACGGGCACTGGAGTCAGAACCAGTGGCTCGGCGGCCAGGCGTACTGGGAGGGACTGCAGCTCGATGAGACGGCCTTTCCGGTGTTGCTCGCCGTGGCGCTCGATGAGCGCAACGCGCTCGAAGGCACCGACGTGCGTGACATGATCCAGCGCGCGCTCGCGTTCATCATCCGGAACGGGCCGGTGACCCAGCAGGATCGCTGGGAGGAGAACGCGGGACTGAGCACTTTCACACTCGCCGTGTGCATCTCCGCGCTCGTCGCGGGTGCCGCGTATCTACCCGCAGAGGGGCGCGAGCTCGCGCTCGGGATCGCTGACTACTGGAATGCGCGCCTGGAGAGCTGGACCTCGGTGGGCGCAGACGGGCCGCTCGCGGACCGCTTCGGCGTGCCGGGCTATTACGTGCGCGTCGCGCCGGAGCAGTCACTGCTCAGCCTGCGGCCCGATGGTGTGCTCCCGATCCGCAACCAGCAGGTCGACCCGATGCTGCCGGTGGGTGCGCAGGTGGGGGTCGACTTCCTGCAGCTGGTGCGCTTCGGCCTGCGCCGCGCGCAGGACCCGCTCATCGTCGCCACCGTGAAAGTGGTCGATGCGCTGTTGAAAGTGGATACCCCCTCGGGGCCTGTCTGGCACCGCTACAACGACGATGGGTACGGCGAGCACGACGATGGCAGTGCCTACAACGGAACCGGTCGCGGTCGCGGGTGGCCGCTGCTCACCGGCGAGCGCGGGCACTACGAGCTGTCTCTCGGGCGCGATCCGCTACCCTTTCTCGTCGCCATGACGCGCATGGCCTCAACGGGCGGCATGCTGCCCGAGCAGGTGTGGGATGCGGCGCCGATTCCCGCGCGGGGTCTGGCGCCAGGTCGCCCGACGGGAGCCGCCATGCCGCTGGTGTGGGCGCACGCGGAGTATCTGAAGCTGGTCGCCTCCCGGAAACTGCGCCACCCGTTCGATCGGCGCGATTCGGTGTGGCAGCGCTACGCGGGACAGCGGCCGCCGCTCACCCGGGTATTCTGGACGGAGCAGGCGCCGGCGAATGCACTGCCCGAGGGCTGCGGGCTGACCTTGGCGCTGCGCGAGGCCGGCACGGTGCGCTGGGGAGTCGATGGCTGGCGGGACGTGCGCGAGCAGAGCACCTCCGCCAACCCGCTCGGCCTGCACCTGCTGGCGATCGATGCGCAGCGGCTGCGTGCCGGCCGTTGCATCGATCTGACCTACCGCACCGCTGCCAGCTGGGTCGGCAAGGATTTCCGCGTGCAGGTCGTGGCGCGCACACCGCCGTCGGACTGAGAGCGCATGCCCTTCACTCTGGCGCATCCGGCGGCGGTCCTGCCCCTGCGCGGTGTGGCGCGCCTGCGCACCGCGCCACTCATGATCGGCGCCATGACTCCCGACCTGCCGGGTTTCCTGCCCGGCCACATCCACCGCTACGTGCGCGTGACGCACGTATTCGCGCACTCCTTCACCCTCGACCTGCTTCTCGGGTACGCCACCCTGGTCGCCGTTTTCCTGCTACAACATCCGCTCACGGCGCCGCTCTGGCCGCGCGCGCGCGCCTTGTGCCTGCACGCCCTCGAGCCGTTGCGGCGGCCGTCCGCATGGGTGTGGGCGGTACCGGCGATTCTGCTCGGGGTGTGGACGCACCTGCTGTGGGATTCCTTTACGCACCCGGAGGGCTGGATCGTGCAGCGGGTCGCTGTGCTCAGCGCGCCGCTCACTCTGGGACCTTACAACAGCCCCGTGTACCACGCGCTGCAGTACCTGAGCTCGATCGTCGGGTTGTGCGTGATGGTCCTGTGGTACGACCGTCTGCCAGCGCGGCCGGTGCGCGACGCCGCGGGGGAGTCGCGCTCCGCGGCAGGTCCGGTGCTGCTGCTGGTGGTGACGGCTGCCGCGCTGATCGGCGGCGTACAGGCGATGCAGCAGTTCGAGCGCGTGCCCAGTGTCTATTACACCCTCGACGTATTCTGCACCGATGCACTCAAGTGGTTTGCAGTGCTGTATCTGACTGCGGGCGTCGTGCTCACGCTCGAGCACCGCGCGCCGCAACTGCCCAACCCGCGCGGCTGACGGAACACCAACACGGGATACGCAACCCGGTGGCCGCATTCAGTGCGGCGTGCCGAACTCCATCGCCCAGTAGACGCCGCGCTCATCGTGTGGATTCACGGCGAACGCCACTCCCATCTGGCGGTATACCGGATCCATCAGGTTGGCACAGTGCGCGGGGCTCGCCAGCCAGCCGGCGACCACCTCCTCGGGAGTCATGACGCCGCTCGCGAGATTCTCACCGACTTCGCGCCAGCGGTAACCGCTGCGCGTGATGCGTTCGGCGGGCGAGCTGCCATCGCGGCCGGTGTGGTCCATGTAGCCGAAGCTGGCCATGTCGTGTGCATAGGCGAGCGCCGCGCGCGCGAGCTGCGCACTCGCGGCGAGCGGTGCCGCGGCGGCGTAGGAGGTCGCACCGCAGCGCCGCGGACGAGCGCGCGCTTCATTAGTGAGTGCGAGCACGCGGCGGGCAACCTCGTCCTGATCCTTGGGAGCAGGCGGCGCAAAGGGCGCAGCGAGCGCGATCCATACGCGCTCGCCGCTGCGCCAGCTGCCCATCTCGCGGAACGCGGGGTCGGTCACCTGCCGACAGAACTGCTGCGCGAGCGTGCGCTCGACGTCGCCGCTCGGCGGGACGTTGGAGATGCTGACGGAGAAGGAGCTCACCTCGTGATAACCGGCGGATTGCAGCGCCGTGCGCAGCTCAGCGCCCTGCGCCAGGCGGTGGGCGGCCTGATCGAGGCGGGAATTGGCGCGCAGCGGCGCACCTCCGGCGGGACGGCCGTCGCAGCCGACCCTGCGCACCGTGTTCACCGAGTCGAGGACTGCGGCGCCGGCCCAGGCGGGAGCGAGCAGCGCGAGCAGCAACCGCAGGGCTCTATGGCAACTCTTGCGCGGCTCAGTCATTGTTCGCCAATGGCGCTATACGACGGGGAACAATTTACGACAACGGGCTGGCCGTGGCGAACGGGAAACTCGTTCCGGCTGCTCGATGGCGGCGGTGAGTTCTTTCCGGAATTGCTCGCGGCGATCGAGGCGGCGCGTGCTTCGGTGCTGCTCGAGATGTACCTGGTGCGCTCGGGCGTGATCGTCACGCAGTTCATCGCCGCGCTCACCGCCGCCGCGCGCCGTGGCGTGCGAGTGCGGGTGATGTTCGATGCATTCGGATCGCTGGGATTGTCACGCGCCGATCGAAATCGCCTGCTGGAGGCAGGCGTGCAGCTGCGCTTCTTCAACCCGCTCGAGCCGCGCAAGCGCCTCGGCAATCTGCTGCGCGATCACCGCAAGCTCCTGGTCACCGACGGCTGCACGGCGTTCGTCGGCGGCACGGGGCTCACCGATGAGTTCGCTGCCGGGCTCGCGCGCGCGCCGTGGCGTGAGGTGATGGTGCGCATCGAGGGACCGGTGGTCGCCGACTGGCAGCAGGCGTTCGCGCGCATCTGGCGCCGCGGCGGCGCGCCGCTCGATGTGCCGCCGCCACCACCTTCTGCGCCGCGCGCCGGCGCAGCCGGGCGGCTGTCGCTCTCGGAAGCGCGGCAGCGCTCGGTGCTCGCCAACGGCGTGCTGCGGCGGCTCGACACCAGCATCCAGCGCGCCTGGATCATGAGCGCCTACTTCGTGCCGGCGCGCCGTTTTCGTGCGGCGCTCGGACGCGCGGCGCGCCGTGGCGTGGATGTGCGGCTGCTCGTGCCCGGAGCGCGCACCGATCATCCATGGGTGCGTTACGCTTCGCGGCGCTTCTATGCGCGCATGCTGCGCAGCGGCGTGCGCATCTACGAATATCAGCCCGCCATGCTGCACGGCAAGGTGATCCTGTGCGACGACTGGGTGTCGGTCGGCTCGAGCAATCTCGATCGCTGGAGCCTGCGCTGGAATCTCGAGGCGAACCAGGAAGTCGCCGACACACGCTTTGCCGATACCGCCGCGACGCTGTTCGAACGGGACTTCACCGTCTCGCGCCTCATCAGCCGCCGGCACTGGCACGAGCGCGCCTGGCTCGACCGCTTACGCGAGAACATTGCCGGCGCCATCGATCGTCACCTCGACCGCTGGCGCCGGCCGCGCCGTCAGCGGGCGCGTGACGAGTAGAGCTCGTTAGTGCGCACGAACGAGAGCAGAAAAGGGGCCGTCAGCCGCAACTGCGTCCGGTAAGCCTGCAGTGCCGCCAGCTTGCCGTCCTCCTCGACCGGCTCGAGCCCGAAGGCAGCCGGTGCGAGCGAGCTGCCGCGCGGCGCCGGTGTCAGCGGTAGTCCCGGCAGGAGATCCGCTGGGACCGGCCAGCCCGCGCCGCCGTGCACGATCCAGTACCGCAGCGGCGCGTAGCGCCCGCCCAGCGCCTGCGCGAGCATTCCCGCGGCGCGATGATCCGCATGGGCATCGAGTGGTGTCGGGGCGAGAATGAGATTGGGCTGCGCGCGCTCGAGCACGGCGAGGAAGTCGCGCTCGAGGCTCGCGCCGGTGTAGGAATGTCCGGGATAGAGCGCCTCGCGGTAAGGGACGGCGTCGGCAGCGGTGGCCGCAGACGTGTAGGGCGCCGTACGGTGCTCACCGAGCAGCTCGAGCAGACCCCCGTCCGGATAACCGAGGAACAGCTGCCCCGCGGGTGTCACTCCAAGCCGCGCCGTGGCGGCGCGCGCTTCGCCCATACGCTGCGCGCCGAGTGCGCGTGCCACCGCAGGTGCCGGAAAGAGACTGCGGCTCATCAACATGAGCACCGCGCGCGCGGCATCGCCGCTCGTGAGCCACACCACCGTGACGCGGCCGCCCGCGTGCGCCACGCGCTGGATGACGCCGGCGCAACAGAGGGTTTCATCGTCGGGGTGCGGCGCGACGACGAGCAGCGAAGTGTCGGCATCGATGCGTGGCAGGGCGGCAGCATCGGCGCCCGCAGGCAGCGCTGCAAACTCGCCCCGCGCGTGCGCCGTCAGTGCGCTCAGGAGCAGCGGAGCCAGCAAACACGTCGCGGACGCGCGCATGGCGGGCGCAGTATCGCACGCACCCCGGCGGATTTCGTTACAGTGTCCCGCGCGCTGCGCGTTCTGAAGAGGGAGGTCACGGTGCCGACGCCCCTGCTCGCCTACCACGATCCGCAATTCATCGAGTCGGAAGACGGTCGGCCGATCCGCATCGTCTCCGAGTACCTCGCGCCGCTGCGCTCATTCCGCGATGCCGGGGTGAGCGCCACGGTAGTGTTCTTCGGCTCGGCGCGCGTGGGCGCGCACGGCCCGCTCGGGCGTTACTACGAGGAGGCGAGCGAGCTGGCGCGGCTCGTGACCGCGTGGAGTCAGCAGGAGTGCGCCGGACGGCTGATCGTCTGCTCGGGCGGAGGTCCCGGCATCATGGAAGCGGCCAACCGCGGCGCCCAGCTTGCCGGCGGGCGCAGCATCGGTCTCAACATCGGGCTGCCGGATCAGCAGCGTCCCAACCGCTACATCAGCGAAGGCCTGTGCTTCGAGTTCCACTATTTCTTCATGCGCAAGCTGTGGTTCGCGCATCTGGCGCATGCGCTCATCGCCTTCCCGGGGGGCTTTGGAACCTTCGATGAGCTGTTCGAGATCCTGACGCTCGCACAGACGCGCAAACTCGATCGGCGGATTCCGGTGTTCCTCTACGGCTCGGCGTACTGGAACGAGGTGGTCAACTTCGAGGCGCTGGTGCGCCACGGCACCATCGCGGCGGAGGATCTGCGGCTGTTCGAGTTCGTCGATGAGCCGCAAGCAGCGCTCGCGCGCCTGCAGAGCCGCATGCCGCCACCGCCGGCGGAGCCGCGCGTGGCGTTTGCGAAATCGCGCTGCGTCGAGCGCTGAGCTCGAGTGGGCCTGGCCGCGCAGCGCTGCGCCGCGCGGGCGCCCTCAGATCACGCGCACCGAGGGGTCGATGCTGGCCGCCCATGCCGACATGCCGCCCTCGAGATTGGCGGGCGAGCGGATGCCGGCGCGCAACGCCAGCTGACAAGCCGCCATGCTGCGCCCGCCGCTGCGGCAGATGAACACCGGGTCGGACTGCGACTCGATCTCTGCCAGGCGCTGCGGCAGCTGCCCGAGCGGTATGTGCAATGCCCCCGGCAGATGACCGGCGGCGAACTCCGCATCCTCGCGCACATCGACGAGCAACGGACGCTCGCCGCGCTGCAGCAGCTCGTGCAGCGCCGCGGCGGTGAGCCGGCGCAGGCCTTCCGGGGTCGCGGTTTCTCTTGGCATGTCCTGTGGCTCCGTGATCGTGGGCGCATCGCCGCACACGGCGCACTCGCGCCGGCGCGTCACCCGAAACTCCGCGAAGCGCATCTCGAGCGCATCATAGGTGAGCAGGCGCCCGCTGAGCGGCTCACCGACGCCCGTGATCAGCTTGATGGCCTCGGTTGCCTGGAGCGTGCCGAGCACGCCGGGCAGCACACCGAGCACACCCGCCTCGGCACAGTTGGCCACCATGCCATCCACGGCGTGCGGGAACACGCAGCGATAGCAGGGGCCGCGGCCCGGCACGTAGGTCATCAGGTGACCCTCGAAGCGGTGGATGGCGGCCGACACCAGCGGCCGGCGCAGAATCACGCAGGCATCATTGATGAGGTAGCGCGTGGCGAGGCGGTCGGTACCATCGAGCACCAGATCGTACTCGCCGAAGAGCGCGCGCACGTTCGCGGCGCGCAGCTCCACCGCATGCGCGATGATGCGTACCTCGGGATTGAGCGCGGCGAGGCGCTCGCGCCCGCTCTGCGCCTTCAGCTGGCCGAGGGCGGCGCTGTCGAACAGCACCTGACGCTGCAGGTTCGAGAGATCGACGCGGTCGCCATCGAGAAGTCCGAGCGTGCCGCAGCCGGCCGCCGTCAGGTACAACGCCGCCGGCGAGCCGAGACCGCCCGCGCCGACGATCAGCACGCGCGCGGCTTTGAGCTTCTCCTGTCCAGCGAGACCGATCTCGCCGAGTGCCAGGTGTCGCCGGTAGCGCTCGCGCTCGCTGCTCGACAGGCTCATCTCGGGTATCACCAGCGGCTGGCAGGCGCGCGGCGCGGCGCCGCGGCCCCCGCTCAGGCGATGACCGGCTGACAGATGAACAAGTGCGCCGGCAGCACGTTGAGCGGCTCGAACCGCCGCGCGACGTAACCGAAGGTGCGCTTCAGGTCTCGCAGCACGCGCGTCGAGAATTGATAGACGAGAAAGGCTCCGCCGGGCTCGAGCATGTCGCGGGTCTTGTTGAGGATGCGCTCGCGCAGGGGGGCAGGAATGGTGCTGAAGGGGATGCCCGAGATGATGTAATCGGCTTGCATGTGACCGAGGCGCCGCAGAATCTCATCGACCGACTCCGCCGAACCGTGGATCACCTGCAGGCGCTTGTCGCTGAAGGTGCTGCGCAGGTAGCTCACGAAGTCGGGATTCATCTCGATGGCGATCAGCACCGCATCGCTGCGCATGCGCCGCAGGAGCTCCGCGGTTATGACTCCGACACCGGGCCCGTATTCCACGATCACGCGCGCGCGGCCGAAATTGATCGGCTCGAGCAGCTGCTTGATGAGGAAACGCGAGCTCGGCACGATCGAGCCGAGCATGCGCGGGTGACGGAAGAAATTGCGCGCGAACAGCAGCACGTTACCGCCCCGCGCCCGGGGTGGGTCTGCAGGTTTATTGTTCATTTTCTGTCCCCAGGTCAGTGCCACCGCCACTCTATAGCAATATTCGCGCCGCGAAGCCAACTTGCAAGCCGGTGGCGCGAGCGGGGCAGGGCAGGCGGGGCCGGCCGGCGAGCCTTCAGCCGCCCGAGCGTTTGGCCTCAAAGCCGAGCCTGCACAGCTCGGCCACCAGCCGATCGCGGTGATCGCCCTGGATCTCGATGCGGCCGTTCTTCACCGCGCCCCCCGCACCGCAGAGCTTTTTCAAGCGGGCGGCGAGCTCATCGAGCTGCGCGGCATCCAGCGTCAGTCCGCTGATCACGCTGACGCCTTTGCCGCTGCGGCCCGCCACCTCCCGTCCCACACGCACGCGCGCGGCAGCGGGCGCCGCCGCGGCGGCAGCTGCGGTGCGCGCCCGAGCCGCAGCCGCGGCACTGCGCAGCACGACACCGCGGAAAGTGTGTTTGGGCTTCATCGTAGTGTTAACAAGGTGAGGCGACTACAATCCACTCGACGCCGCACCGGCTGCTGCAACCGTAACATATAAGACGGAACTCACCTCATGACCCCTCGGTCACGCTTGCACGTTCCCTCGCCGCCGGCACGGCCGGGGCAGGAACCTGACTTCAGTTACCTGCAGCTCTCGCCGGCCGGATCGGTCTATCGGCCCGATGTGACCGCCAGCGCGCGGGACATCGAGAACCTCTCCCTCGAGCTGGTGCGCGTGCTCGACGACGAGCACCGCGCGGTGGGTCCCTGGAATCCGCATCTCGAGCCCGCGGAGCTGCAAGTGGCGCTGCGGCACATGCTGCTCACGCGGCTGTTCGATGATCGCATGCAGAAGATCCAGCGCCAGGGCCGAATCTCCTTCTACATCAAGTCGACCGGCGAGGAGGCGGTGGCGGTCGCCGCCGGCATGGCGCTGCAGCCCGGAGACATGCTGTTTCCCTCGTATCGGCAGCAGGGGCTGCAGGTGGTGCGTGGACGCAATCTCGTCGACCTCATGTGCCAGTGCCTCTCCAACACGCGCGACATGTGCAAGGGCCGGCAGATGCCGATCATGTATCACTTCGGCGAGGGCAACATCTTCTCGATCTCGGGCAACCTGGCCACGCAGTTTCCGCAGGCGGTCGGCTGGGCGATGGCGGCGGCGATCAAGGGTGAGGACCACATCGCGGCGGGTTGGATCGGCGAGGGCTCGAGCGCCGAAGCGGATTTTCACTATGCGATGACTTTCGCCGCCGTGTACCAGGCGCCGGTGATACTGAATCTCGTCAACAACCAGTGGGCCATCTCCACCTTCCAGGGATTTGCGGGCGGGGAGCAGCGCACCTTCGCGCAGCGCGGACCGGGCTACGGTATTCCCGGCATCCGTGTGGACGGGAACGACTTCCTGGCGGTCTATGCGGTGACGCAATGGGCGGCGCAGCGGGCGCGGCAGAGCGCCGGTCCCACGCTCCTCGAGGAGGTGACTTATCGCGCCGCCGCTCACTCGACGAGTGATGATCCCTCCCGCTACCGCCCCAAGGAGGAATGGCGCGCCTGGCCGCTGGGGGACCCGATCACTCGCCTCAAGCAGCACCTGATCGTGCTGGGGGAATGGTCCGAGGAGCGCCACGCGGAGCTGCACAAGGAGCTCGAAGCGCACGTCACGGCCTGCTGGAAAGAGGCCGAGTCCTACGGAACGCTCACGCATGGGCCGTCCCTCGATCCGCTCACCATGTTCGAGGACGTATTCCGCGACATGCCGCAGAGTCTGCAGCGCGAACGCGAGGAGATGCGCGCGCTGCTCGATGCGCAGCGCAGCGCCGCCGGCGCGGACCCGGGGGATGACGCCCACGGCGCGTCGACCCGCGCACACGAGGGCTGAGCGCATGGCACGAATGAACATGGTGCAGGCGCTCAATTCTGCGATGGACGTGATGCT
>Ga0075425_100007991_pt1 | contig 11192 bp, 8 predicted proteins | sample SoiMethybrSBSTD4_FD_75300 | JGI IMG/M metagenome (GOLD analysis project Ga0075425, IMG submission 75300) | Bulk soil microbial communities from a Populus tree surrounding site in Tennessee, USA - Soil MetaG P. TD hybrid SBSTD4 | ecosystem: Environmental > Terrestrial > Soil > Tree plantation...
AAGATGTTGGACCGGAGTCTTTTTGTGAACTGAAGTGTTCAGATTTGTGGGTCTACAAGCTGCGAATCGAGTCCAAGGATGTGCCGCTGACAGACAACCTAGTCATCTTGATTGACTCTCCAGACGGCAGACACTTTGCAAAACTCGCGGGCGGATTAGGACCGCTTGAGCATGCCGTGAATCCCATCATTCCTTGATGTCATTTGCTACGAACACGCGACTGCACCACTGACTCTCTCACTGCACAGTCTCCGGATCCGACGACCCATCGGACCATTTGCCAACCACGACCATAAATATAGTTGCCCGTTCCTGAGGGTCTGCCGCCGCTATGACCGGCGAGCCGGGCAGATCGGCTCCCCAACTTTTCGCTGCGTCGCCCGGAACGAAAAACATCAGATGTGGATGCCAGCTCTTGCCGCGGTCGTTCAAATACTGCTGCTTCGACATCATGTAGCAAATCGCTCCCGGCTCCAGCGCGGGCAGTTCCTTCTTGTCCAGCGCCGATGCAATTGCTGCGACGATCTCCGGCTTCGATTTTCCTGCCAGCACAAGTTTGGTCTTCATCAGGAAGATGGGCAGAAAGGTCTTTGCGGCTGGCGGATTGAAGCAATGGGGTGCGCGGACCTTGGGGTTCCAAAAGTTCGGATCATCGGTGGGGGCGCCCCAGGATCGTTCCACTACGCAGAGAAAGCCGTTCGTGCCTTTCACTGCCGTCGTGTATCCCTGCGGCCCCAGCACCATCACTTCGGCTGAGTCCGAGATAGACGCCGGAGCAGCGCTGCGGGCCATCGCAATTTCAGAATTCACATCAGGAATCAGATACTGGTCGAGAGGAGCCATGGCGGGATACGAAGCCTTCTCGGCCTGCGCCTGACAGATTGCGCCTGGTCGCGCCACCAGCACTAAGAATCCTAAAGCCAGGAAAGTGAGCGTGTTTTTCTGCATTGAACTCTCTCGCGGGGCGAGTGGCCCATTACGCTTGCGCGGGTAGCCTATCGATAAGAGAACTACTCCGACTGAGGGTGCCCCATCTTTGCGTTGTTTTGCAAGGAGGAATATCTAAGCTTTGTTGTTTGGGATCGAATCTGTAAAGTGAGCGCTCTGCCCCGATCTTTGAAAGGGCGCGGCTTTAAGCCGCGCCGCTTTCGTTTGTCTTGAGTATGGGCTTTAGCCCCTGAAGCGACGACGCCATTCCCTCAGCGGTTGCCTTTAATCGCCTTGTCATTCCGAACCCTCGCGCTTGCGAGAGGGTGAGGAACCCGCTTGTCGTCTGGGACAAGCAGGTTCCTCGTCGCCACGCAAGCTTGGCTCCTCGGAATGACATTGCATTTTGAGTCGTTGATCATGCCACGCCTTGCGCGCGGGCAGCATCGAGCACCAGGAACGGGAAGCGTCCGTTGCCCGCGATGAGACCGAGTTTGGAATTTAGAGCCACTTGTTCAATGGCCAGGCATAATCAGGACGGCATAGTTTCCGGTTTGTCGACCAACCGCGCCGAATGCCCGGCTCGGCTACGAGAAAACAACAGCGAAACCCTTATTGCCCAATGCGCGACCCGTCTGTCAAACAGAAAAGGCTTGCTTGAACCGGTTGATGAAAGGGTCGGGTTTAAGCGGCGCATAGAAAGCGTACAATTCTCCGCGCATGCGAAACCACGAAAAACAGAGTCTTTAAGTTGTTTTAAATGGATGCTCCAGATGGGCAAATCCAACTCGCTGCCGCCCGCCGGTCACTACGATGCTAACTACGGGAATTTTCAAACGGAACTTTACGCACAAATACGTCACGAAGCTTTTGGCGAGGATATTGGACAGAACAGTTGGCTTACCTCAGCGGAGCAGGACAGGTTTTTGGAGTGGCTCGACCTTTCCCCAGGAAAAGCGCTGCTTGATGTCGCTTGTGGAGCAGGGGGCCCCGCGCTGCGAATCGCCGCTAGCACCGGTTGTTCGGTCGTCGGGATTGACGTTCACGATCGGGCGGTTACGACGGCTAACTCACTAGCAGCCCAGCGTGGCTTGGCCGAACGCGCCGAATTTCGGTCTACGGATGCTTCCAAGCCATTGCCATTTTCTAACGCCACCTTCGACGCCATTACCTGTATTGACGCCATCAACCACTTTTCTGACCGGTCATGTGTCATTGGGGAGTGGGCCCGGTTGCTGAAGGTGGGCGGCCGACTGCTGTTCACCGATCCCATCACTGTGACCGGAGCCTTAACCAATGCAGAAATCGCCACTCGCAGTTCGGCCGGTTTCTATCTGTTCGTTCCCGGTGGCTATAACGAGCGCGTTCTCGCGAAGTGCGGATTGCAATTGCTGATATGCGAAGACGCAACTGCGAACATGGCGAAAGTCGCCGAGGCGAGACGCGCCGCCCGCGAATCGAGAAGTGCCGCCCTTCGTGAAATCGAAGGCGATCAAGCATATGACGGCCAGCAGGAGTTCCTTGCTGTCGCGGCTCGTGTCGCTAGAGAGGGCCGCCTTTCTCGCTTCCTCTATGTTTCGAAGAAGTCGAACTGAATATCAAGACTCCGTCGAAGACGTCGGAGGATGCCATGGACTCGCATGAAAGTGCAGATCTGCCGACGGCCGACCTAAGCGATGTCGGACTGAGAGCCAGACAGCGAGTCGCATACCGGCTGCTTCCTTTCGTATTTCTCCTTTACATCGTCAACTACATCGACCGCGTTAACGTGTCGTTCGCCAACCTTGGGATGAGTGCAGATTTAGGCTTCAGCGACCGCGTCTACGGTTTAGGCGTTGGGGTGTTCTACATAACCTACGTCCTGTTCGAGATTCCTGGAGCCATTATCGTCGAACGCTGGAGCGCAAGAAAGTGGATTGCCCGAATTATGATTTCGTGGGGAATGGTCACGATTCTGACTGGTTTTGTGCACACTGCGACACAATTCTATGTCGCCCGTTTCTTTTTGGGAGCTGCGGAATCCAGTTTTTTCCCCGGCCTGATCGTCTATTTGACACACTGGTTTGGCTCGCGCGACCGCAGCCGAGCCATCGCTTGCTTATATGCAGCTAATCCCGCCGCTGCTTTGATCGGCTCGCCGGTGGCAGGCTGGCTCCTCGGGGTACATTGGCAGTCGCTCGCTGGCTGGCACTGGCTCTTTATTCTGGAGGGGATTCCTGCCATCGTCGTGGGAATCATTACTTACTTCTACATGACCGACCGGCCGATGCAGGCATCTTGGCTTCCTCAGGACGAACGTGACTGGCTCGTCAACGAATTGCAAGTTGAGCTACAGGCAAAAAAGAAGATTCGAAACTACACAATCATGGAAGCGTTCTGCGATCTGAGGATTCTACGATTGATTTTCGCGTACTTCCTGGCTCTCACGGGATTTCTCGGAACCGTCTACTGGATCCCCACCTTCTTGAAGCGCCTTTCGGGATTTTCTAGCCAGGCGGTAACTTCAGTGCTGCTGATTCCCGCTCTGATGGGAATCGCTGGCATGCTCATCAACGGTTGGCACTCCGATAAGACCGCCGAGCGGCACTGGCACAGCGCGATTCCGCTACTCGTCGCGGGATTGATGTTCGGGCTCTTGAGCGCCTTCCGTCACGAAGTCACCTTGGCGATTGCGTTTTTGCTTTTGGGCAGCGGTTTCGCGTATGCCTACTTACCCACGCTTTGGGCGATACCGACAATGATGCTGAGTGAAGCAGCAGCGGCCGCCACTTTCGGACTGATCAATTCAATCGGGCAGCTCGGCGGCTTTGCCGGAAATTACGCGATTGGGTTTCTCAATGATCGAACGCATTCCCTTGCAGCCGCCTTTGCGTTCATAGCGCTCGTCTATGTTGCGGCGGGAACTTTGCTACTCAGTCTAAGAGTTCGCGACCCCATTGGTGTCTGGCAGAGACCCGCCTAGCTCGAAAACTGCCCCTGGGTGACCCGGTCGGAAAGCGCGGATTGATCTTTAATTCAGTGCGTCCCGGATGACGGGCTAACCGGAAGTTAACCGTGAGCGTCACTATCAAACCAATGCGCACTCACTTAATTACTCCCCGCTCACTCGCCTCAATAAACCGGATCAGCATTTCCACATCTTCGCCGCGGACCGGCTCTGACTTTAACTTTTCGAGCGCTTGCGAGGTGTTCAGCTTCGACGCCAGCAGAAGTTTATACGCGTGGTGAATCTTGCGGATGCGGTCTTTGGTGAAACCGCGGCGCTCGAGGCCGGTGGCGTTGAGTCCGTAGGCGTGGGTGTCGCGGGCGGCAACGGTTTTGGAAAATGGAAGCACGTCGCGGGTGATGGTGGTGCCGCCGCCGATAAATGAATGCGCGCCGATGCGCACAAAATGGTGCACCGGACAAAGCGCGCCCACCGTAGCCCATTCTTCGACGATGACGTGCCCTCCCAAAGTTGCGGCATTGGCCAGGATGACGTGGTCGCCGATATCGCAGTCATGCGCGACATGGCAATAGGCCATGATGAGCGCGTGATTGCCGATTCGGGTCCGGCCTCCGCCTTTCGCCGTGCCGCGATTGATGGTGACAAATTCGCGGATGATATTGTCGTCGCCGATCTCGAGGCGCGTGGGCTCGCCTTTGTAGCTGATATCCTGTGGCGCGAGTCCAATCGAGGAAAACGGAAAGAAACGATTGCGTGCGCCGACTTTGGTGGGCCCTTCGACGACTACATGCGAAATCAGCTCACAGCCTTCACCCAATTCGACCTGAGCGCCGACCGTGCAGTAAGGCCCGATTTTGCAGGATGGATGAATTTTCGCGCTGGGATTGAGAATGGCTGTGGGATGGACGCTCATCTGAAATTTTCAAAAGAATCTCACCGCAGAGTTCGCCGAGTACGCAGAGAAAAACCACAGCATGGTCTTAAGGATTTCGAATTGCACAGGTCTCTCGGCGTGCTCTGCGATCTCTGCGGTTAAGGCCTTGCTGTCGACCACTATTTTGCTTCCGCCGTCTCGGGATTCGCCGGCCCCGCGCCGCCTGCTTTAGCGACCAACTGGCAGGTCACGATCGCTTCCGCGACTTTTTTGTCCCCCACATAGGCGATGCCCTCCATGCGGACGGCATTGCGGTCGCCGCCTTCGCGCCAGGCTTTCACTTCAACTTCAATACGCAATTGATCTCCGGGAACAACCGGCCGGCGAAAACGCGCTCGCTCGATTCCGGTAAAGACCATGAGCTTTTGATGGCGGTCGGGCACTTCGGTCAGCAGCAGCGCGCCCCCGGCCTGCGCAATCGCCTCGACGATCAGAACTCCCGGCATGATTGGCACGCCGGGAAAATGTCCGGCAAAAAACGGCTCATTAATGGTTACATTCTTGATCGCGACAATGCGCTGCTTGCGCGTGAGATCAATCACGCGGTCGATCAGCAGAAACGGGTAACGATGCGGCAGGATGCGCAGAATATCGTGTATATCGAGCTTGATGTGCTCGGGCTGAGGCGCGTCAGAGACTGGGCTCAAAGGGTTTGTCATTCGAGGTGCGTGGCAGAAGATTATAATGCATCACGCATTCGCGCCCGATCCAAAGAAAAACAATAGCTCACGGGGACAGCCTTCGTGTACCTTAGTGTCCTTTGTGGCTTCAGCACTTTTCGCGTAACCACGAAGGACACGAAGTTACACGAAGGAAGCGTTTACCCTCGCTATGGCCGCGCCCCTCCCCGCCGAACAGCTCCGCTACTTCCAGAAGCAGCAGAACCAGATCATCGACACCATCCAACAACTGGTCGAGATTGAATCGCCCAGCGACATCAAGGCCGCAGCAGACCGGCTCGCGACCGTGGTCGCTTCACGTTTCAGCGAACTTGGTGGAAAAGTGCGTGTGCATAGCGCTGAAAAATTTGGCAATCATTTGGAGATTCGTTTCAAATCACGCGCGCGTAATAGCAGGCCTGTTCTCCTGCTCGGTCACACGGATACCGTGTATCCCATTGGCACCATCTCCCGAATGCCGTTCCGCGTCGCCAAAGGACGCGTGTGGGGACCGGGCGTGCTCGATATGAAAGGTGGCATCGCTCTGATGTTGCATGTAGTCGAAGCGCTGCTCGCGTGGTCGGACGCGAAGCTGTCGCGTCCAATCACGATTTTCCTGGTCTCTGATGAAGAAGTCGGCAGCCAGTCTTCACGCGCAATAACCGAACAACTTGCCCGAGAGGCGGACGCCGTGTTGGTCCTCGAGCCTGCACACGGTCTGAACGGCACAGTGAAGACGTCGCGAAAAGGTGTGGGCGAATATGTACTGCGCGTCACTGGCAAAGCCGCGCACTCCGGATTAGATTTTGAGAAAGGCCAAAGTGCCGTGCTCGAACTGGCGCGGCAAATTCTCGAAATTCATAAACTCGTCGACATGCAACGCGGCATCACTTTGAATGTCGGCAAAATAACCGGCGGCACGCGAGTGAATGTGGTGCCAGCGGAAGCGAGCGCGTCGATTGACGTGCGGATCACAAGAAGACAGGATGCAGCCGAAATCGAACGCAAGTTGAGGGCGCTAAAGCCGGTGAACAGCAATTGCAAGCTTCAATTGACCGGCGGCATGAACCGCCCGCCGATGGAGCGCTCTGGCGCAGTCGCAACCCTGTACGAAAAAGCGATCTCTGTTGCCAAAGAATTAGGTTGGGCTCTCGATGAAGCTGCGGTTGGTGGAGGCTCCGACGGAAATTTCACCGCTGCCCTCGGCATCCCGACTCTCGATGGCCTGGGCGCGGTCGGTGAAGGCGCACACGCTGAGCATGAGTCCATTCTGATTTCTGAACTGCCCCGGCGCGCGGCTCTGCTGGCAAGATTGATAACCGCAATTTGATGGCCTGTGCCGCGGATTAAACTGTTACCGGAGAACCCATGACTACCGCTACCCGCACCGATCCGCTCTCATATCTCACAGATCAATTGAACGACCTCAAGACTAAGGGCACTCACTTCAATCTCCGCGTGCTTGAAGACGAGCAGGCGGCCGTGTGCACGTTTGACGGGAAGAAGGTCATTAATCTGGCTTCGAACAATTACCTCGGCTTGACCACGCACCCCAAGCTGCGTGAAGCCGCGCTCGAAGCCACTCGCAAGTACGGTGTTGGCTCCGGCGCTGTGCGCACCATTGCCGGCACCATGAAGATCCACATGCAACTGGAAGAAAAAATTGCGCGTTTTAAAAACGTTGAAGCCTGCGTGGTCTTTCAATCCGGATTTGCCGCAAATGCCGGCACGGTTTCAGCGATTCTCGGCAAAGACGATTTCATCATCTCCGACCAGCTCAATCATGCCTCCATCATCGACGGAGCGCGGCTCTCACGGGCGAAGATTCTGGTCTTCGAGCACAAGAACATCGCCGATGCCGAAGCCAAGCTCGCCAGCATAAGAGACCAGCCGGGGCGCAAGCTGCTGATCACCGACGGCGTCTTCTCCATGGACGGTGACATCGGCCCGCTGCCCGCGCTGTGCGATCTCGCAGAGAAATATGGAGCCATCATGATGGTGGACGACGCGCACGCCTCAGGCGTTCTCGGTCGCAACGGCCGCGGAACCATTGATCACTTCAAAGTGCATGGCCGCGTGGATGTTCAGGTTGGAACCTTGTCGAAGGCCATCGGCGCATTGGGCGGATATGTTTGCGGCTCGCGCGATCTCATCGATTTTCTTTACCACCGCGCCCGGCCATTTCTGTTTTCGACCTCGCACCCGCCCTCAGTGGCAGCCACCTGCATCGCCGCTTTCGAGGTCCTTGAGCAAGAGCCCGAGCGCATCGACAAGCTTTGGGAGAATACGCGCTTCTGGAAAAAAGAACTCGCCCTGCTCGGTTTCGATATTGGCGGAAAAACCACGCCGCCAAGTGAAACTCCGATCACGCCCATAATCATCGGGGACGGCAAACTGACCATGGACTTCTCAAGAGAGTTATTCAAAGAAGGTGTGCTGGGAACCGGCATCACTTTCCCCACAGTCCCCGAGGGCAAGGCCCGAATTCGGACCATCATGACCGCAACCCATACGAAAGAAGAGTTGGAACAGGCGTTGGAAGTATTAAAGCTGGTCGGAACCAGAATGGGGATCTTGCAGACTTAGCGGCTTGACCAGCTACATCGAGGAGGGTTTATGCGCCTGCTATCCAGACTCCTTGCCCTATCGCTTCTTCTGATCAGCGTGGCTTGGGCCGATGAAGGCCACCATCACTCCCTAACCGAACAAGAGGTCGGCTCCGTCCATTTCGAAACTTCGTGCTCGAAAGATGTTGCCGCGAACTTCAATCGCGCCGTCGCCCTGTTGCATTCATTCCAATACGAACAAACCCGCCAGGCATTTACGCAAATCGCAAAGGAACATCCTGAATGCGCTATGGCGCAGTGGGGTGTTGCCATGTCTCACTATCACGGCCTATGGGACAACGGTGACTACGCCGCCGGCCGCGCCGCCCTCCGTCACGCAGAGCAGATTGCAGCGTCGAATTCAGCCACTACCGCAAGAGAAAAGGCCTACATCGAAGCGCTGGCCGAGATCTACAAAGAAGACGGCAAGGACAAGACCGCACACGCTCAAGCCTTCGAACAAAGAATGGCGTTATTGCAATCCGCCTTCCCGGAAGACAACGAAGCTGCAATCTTCCACGCTCTCTCGCTGGCAATAACCGCGCCGAAAACTGACAAGACTTTCGCCAACCAGCGCAAGTGCGGGGAAATTCTCGAACCCATCCTGCCCAAGCTACCCAACCATCCCGGTATCGCTCACTACATTATTCATTGCTACGACAATCCCGTGCTGGCGGAAAAGGGACTAGACGCTGCGCGCATGTACGCGAAGATCGCGCCTGCCTCGGCGCACGCTAACCACATGCCTTCTCACATTTTCACGCGCGTGGGATCGTGGGACGAATCGATCAGTTCGAATCTGAAGTCTGCCGAACTCGCGACGAAAGACGAAGCCGCCTCAGCGAACGGCGAAGCCCGCGACCAGCGGCTTCATGCGATGGACTATCTGGAGTATGCCTACCTGCAAAGCGGACGCATATCCAAAGCGAAGTCTGTCCTCGATGAAATGGACGCTTTGAAACCGGCGCCCGGCGTGACGTTGACCGGAAATTATGCCAACTCCGCCATTCCGGCACGCTACGCCCTCGAGCGTGGCGACTGGGAAGCCGGCGGCAGTTTGCGTCCAATCGGGGACGCCGTTCCCTGGGCACAGGCAATCACCTGGATGGCAATTGGAATCGGCAATGCACGAAGCGGAAAGCTGGATCGTGCAGCTGAAGCTGAGCGCACTCTCGCCGCGCTACGTGACTCCGCGCGCGGGCAAAATGTCTACTGGGCAGACCAAATCGAAGTCCAGCGTCGGGAAGTTGCCGGCTGGATTGCGGAGAAGAGTGGCCGGACAGCCGACGCGATCACCTCAATGCGTTCTGCCGCGGGCCTGGAAGAAAGCATGGACAAGCATGCCGTCACTCCTGGTGCCATCATTCCCGCCAGAGAGATGCTGGCTGAGCTGCTCTATTTACATCATCAGTTTAATGAATCTTTCGCCGAGTACCAGGCGGTCCTGAAAATCGCTCCGAACCGCTTCAACGCGCTGTATGGTGCAGCCAATTCCGCAGAGGCGTCTGGAAATGCAACCGCTGCGAATCAATATTTTCGCAAGCTAACTGAGGTTGCCGTGGGAGATGAACGGCCCGAACTGGCGTTGGCGCGGAAAAAGATCGCGGTTACGGAACGAAGCTCGGCACAGTGAGCGTGTCCCGCGCCCCAAGTGACCTCCAATTGTGAGGCGAGTCGGCGGCACCCAATCGTGTCGCAGGTTTCCAGTCGCGAAGCGACGTCATGCGTGGCTGCCTCGGCACACGGTTCCAAACACTTCGGAGTCGCTCACCCGGCCCGGTGCACAATCTTCCCGCCCACTATCGTCGCCACCACTTTTCCCGTCAGCTGCCGTCCGTCAAACGGAGTATTGTGCGATTTCGAGCGCGACTTAGCGGCGTCAAATGTCCAACGCTTTTTCGGATCGAAGATAGTTACGTCGGCATGGCTGCCGCGGAGAAGCGTGCCGCGTCCACGCAGATCCAATACCCGCGCCGGGCCGGAAGTAAACAGCTCGATTATGCGCGCCAACGGTATGCGGTGTGCGTGCAGCACGCTAATGGCAAGGCCCAATGCAGTTTCAAAACCGGTGATCCCAAACGCCGCCCGGTCGAATTCAATAATTTTCTCGTGGAGCGCATGGGGCGCGTGATCGGTGGCGATTGCGTCTACAGTTCCATCGGCCAACGCTGCCAGCAGGGCCTCGCGATCTTCCGCTGAGCGAAGGGGCGGATTCATTTTGAAGTTCGTATCGTAATCGCGAATGTCGGCGTCGGTCAGCGCGAAGTGATGCGGCGTCACTTCGCATGTCACTCGCGCTCGGTTCTTCTTGCCGCGTCGAATCGACTTCAGCGCCTCACCGGTCGAGACATGCGCGACGTGCAGGCGTGCTCCGTTGAATTGCTGGGCCAACTGGACATCGCGATCCACAATTCCCGCCTCTGCCATCACGCTCATGCCTCGAAGCCCCAGCCGGAATGAAGTCGGCCCTTCGTTCATCGAGCAATTCTGCGTAATCCGCGTATCTTCGGCGTGTTGAACCACAGGGAAATTGATCTCGGCGGAAGCTCGGAGTGCGTCGCGCATTGTGGTCTCGCTTAGCACCGGCTTTCCATCGTCGCTGACTGCGACCGCTCCCGCACGTTGCAGAGCGCGAAAATCGGTCAAGACCGCGCCTTTACTGGCTTGGGTCGCGGCCGCAACCGGGAACACATTCACCACCGCCCCTCGTTGCGGCTGGCGCACCCAGGTAACCCACTCGGGTGAATCGAGCACCGGCGTAGTGTTCGGCATGCAGCAAACCGACGTAAAACCGCCCGCGGCCGCCGCGGCTGTACCGGAAGCGATCGTCTCTTTGTAGCCCTGCCCCGGTTCGCGCAAATGTGCGTGCAGATCGATAAATCCAGGCGCAACAATCAGGCCGCGCGCATCGATCTTTTCGTCTGCATTCACGCGGATCTTGTTGGGTGGAGCGATTTCCGAGACTTGGCCATCGCGCAAAAGTACGTCCATCAGCGCATCTACGCGCGCCAGCGGATCAATGACGCGCCCGCCGCGAATCAGCAGTGACCCCGGTCTGTTATCTTTCGCCATACTTATCTTGCCTTGCCCAAGGCCCGCGCCAGCACCGCCATGCGCAG
>Ga0075425_100007992_pt1 | contig 11192 bp, 9 predicted proteins | sample SoiMethybrSBSTD4_FD_75300 | JGI IMG/M metagenome (GOLD analysis project Ga0075425, IMG submission 75300) | Bulk soil microbial communities from a Populus tree surrounding site in Tennessee, USA - Soil MetaG P. TD hybrid SBSTD4 | ecosystem: Environmental > Terrestrial > Soil > Tree plantation...
ATGCTGCGGCACTCTTCGGCGATGTGACAATACGGCACGTAACGCGGCATTTCGCTGTCGCCGATACCCCAAGTCATCCGGCTCTCCGGATTGAGCCAGATGAGCTGCTTGGCTTTCTGTTGAATCTCCCGCAACACCCAATCGTTCGGCCGGTTATAATTGTTGCGCCCGTCGCCGATGATCAACACCGTGGTCTTGGCATTCACCGCGGAAAAAAAGTTTTTATAAAACTGCTCGAACGCGCGGCCAAAATTCGAATGCGAAAACACGTCGACGACATCGCCCTTGAGCGCAGCCTCGACGGCGGTTTGAATGTCATTGACCTCGAACAGCTGGGTTACCTCGCCGATCTCGGCGACAAAGACAAAGCTCCGCACCTTGGAATAGAGATCCTGGATCGAGTAGACGAACTGCAGCATAAAGCGGGAAGCATTCAGCACCGAGTCCGAGATATCGCACAACACCATGACTTGGGGTTTGGTCTTCTTACGCCGGTCAAGGCGGATATGAAACGGCACGCCGCCATATTGCAGATTGGCACGCAGGGTTTTTTTTATGTCGAAGCGGCCCCTTGCCGCCTTTTTTCGTCTGACCGAAAGCCGGTTTTTGAGCCGTTGCGCAAGACGAGCGACCGCTTCGTTCATCTGCCGGATATCGTCTTCGGTATAAAAGGCAAAACTCTTGTCGGCCAGCGAAGCGCGCTGCGACGAATCTCTCGGCTCCAACCCGCGTTTACGTTGCTCCTGCTGAATGATTTCGCGCAAAAGCCGGTTGAGATCGCGCATGCGCTCGGCGAGATAGCGCAGCACGTTTTGCAGATCTTCACCGTTTTCGCTGAGCATCTGGAGCATGCCCTTGAAGCGCTCGATCTCGCTCTGCACGCGATCAAGCTGCAAGCGCGCCGCCATGCGCGTATACGGCGTGTAGCGAAAACCGTCCGGCATGCCTTGCTCCATCTCCTGCTGCATCGCCTCGCGTAGCAAGCGCTCGAGTTCGCCCCGATTATTGTTCAGTAAGGCGCGGGTCAGTTGCGAGAGATCTCCCTCCATTTGCTTGACCAACCGCTGTAGTTGGTCCAGCATCTCCTGGAATTGCTCGGGCGACAGCCCAAGCTCTTCCATGATCCGGCGATCGATCGCGTCAAGCGCCTGACCGATGCCCAAAAAGAAATAGTCAAACAGCTCTTCGAAGGGTTTGACGTCGCTCGCTCGTTTGACCAGCGTGCTTCTCAGTGTATGGCGAAAGAGCGCTGGATCGGCGATGCCGACCAGCTCGAGGGCGCGAAACGCATCCATATTCTCCGCGAGTGACACACGGATGCCGTTACGTCTCAACACGCTGGCAAATTCGATCAGACGATCTTCCATGTCCAAATCGCCGGCTGAAGATCTTAGTGCAGGTGGTCTTTTTCGCTGCCTGCCGGCACACCGCGCTGGGCTTGTTTTTCCGCCAGGTAAGCTTTGAGCTCCTGATGCGCTTTGCGGATGTCGGCCTCGTACTTGACCAAGGTGGAAAGCGTCTCTTCGACGAGCTGCTGATCGAGCTGCTTGACATTAAGCAATGTCAGGGCGCGCACCCAATCGAGCGTTTCGCTGATGCTCGGAGTTTTCTTCAAATCCAGTTTTCGCAGCCTGTGCAGGAGCCGAACTACTTCTTCCGCGAGTCGATCGCCGACATTGGGCACCTTGAGCTTGATGATCTCCATCTCGCGCTCTGAATCGGGGAAATCAATATACAGATGCAAACAGCGCCGTTTCAGTGCGTCCGACATTTCCCGGCTGTTATTGCTGGTCAAAACCACCAGCGGAATGTGTCTGGCTTTGAGCGTGCCGATTTCCGGCACCGAGATTTGAAAATCGCTCAGGACTTCGAGTAAAAATGCTTCGAATTCTGCGTCAGCCTTGTCGATCTCATCGATCAACAGGACGCACGGCTTTTCCGCAAGTAACGCGCGCAACAACGGCCGTGGCAGCAAAAAACGGTCGGAAAAAAAAACGCCGTCCTGATTTGCGATGCATTCCACTGCTTCCTGCAGGGTCTGTGATCCCTGCAGAATGTCGCCGATTTTTTCTTTTAGAATCTGTGTGTACAGCAGTTGCTTGGCGTATTCCCATTCGTAAAGCGCCTTGGCTTCGTCCAGACCTTCATAGCACTGCAACCGAATCAGTTGCATTCCGAGCGCATCGGCGAGCACTTTGCCCAATTCCGTTTTGCCCACTCCAGCCGGCCCTTCGACCAAAATCGGTTTTTGCAAGCTTGTGCCGAGATAAACCACGGTGGCGACGTTTTTGTTGCAAATGTAATTTTGCGCGCCGAAACCCGAGATGACGTCATTGACGGACTGAAACATGGTTGCCCTTTCCAACTTTTCGAGGCTAACACAAAGGACCTATAACGACAATCAACCGGCAAGTTTGCAGATGTTCGAGTCATTCGGTAAAGCTGGAAAGTGTGTACGCTAGCCGTTTATTTTCGCGCCTTCGACGATTTTCCGTTGATCATCGCCGCTAATCGCGATGAGCATTATGACCGGCCGTCGGAGCCGCCGAGCGTGTTAGACACAACACCGAAAATCATCAGCGGCCGAGATCTTCGCGCCGGCGGTACCTGGTTGGGTTTCAACGAGCACGGTCTCGTCGTCGCGATTTTAAATCGCCACGTAAGCGACGATCCTCCGCTATTGGCGACCCCCCGTTCTCGGGGCGCGCTCTGTATGGACTTGCTCATGCGGAATTCGGTCACCGATGCCGCCGCTTTTCTTCTACAGCATCGGGTCCGTTACGATCCTTTTACGGTGCTGTTTGCCGATCCACGCGCCGCCAACGTTGCGCATAACGAGGGCCAAGCCATTCTTACGCAAAAGCTCGATACCGGGCTTCATGTTTTCAGCAGCGCGGCGGCTTTCGAACTCCATTCGAGCAAAGCGCGCCGAGCCGAGACGCTTTTTGCACAGGTTAAAGATCGCATGCCCCTGCTGGGTTGCGATTTGCCTGCCTCCATCCGGGCTCTGCAAGCCGTGCTCGCGGACCATTCCCTTCCGGCGGACTCGACAAATCCGGGCGATGCGATTTGCGTCCACCGCGAGAGCTCCGGCACGGTATCCTCGAGCATTCTGTTTTTTTCTCAGCCGAGATCGCGCTTTGACAGCTACTACTGCGAAGGGCCGCCGTGCCGTAATGCTTTCGGCGATGCGCTCGGACTGGATCTATCGTGAGTGAAACAACCAACGTACGGGCAGCAGCTACGGTGATTCTCCTGCGCCCGTTGGAATCGAGCGGTTTCCAAGTGTTTCTGACACGGCGTCCCGAGGGGATGCGTTTTTTGGGCGGCATGTACTGTTTTCCCGGCGGCGGCGTCAGCAAAGAAGACTGTTTGCCGCGGATGATGGCGCGCTGCGCCGGTGTGACACCCCAGCAAGCGCGCATTATCATTGGCGCACAATTTCGACCGCAAGCGGCTCTTGGATTTTGGACTGCTGCAATCCGCGAGCTTTTTGAAGAGGTGGGAATTCTTTTGACAGTAGGTGATCCCGGAACTTCCGCGTCGATCGAGGCTATGCCAACCCATCGGCTCGCAGAAAAACATGCCGCGCTCATTTCCAAATCACTCGCCTTTGCGGAGCTCCTCGAAAGCGAAAATCTTTACTGCGACGCGTCGGCTCTGGTCCACTTTTCCCATTGGCAGACGCCGGCGCAAAACTCTCTCCGTTTCGATACGCATTTCTTCCTGGCTGGGTTACCGCCGGCGCAAACGCCGTTGCCGAGCTCCTACGAAGTGATCCATAGTCTTTGGGTCACCCCCGATCGCGCGATCCAACTGTTCGAACGCGGCGAGCTGCCGCTGATTTTCCCGACTTTTGCGTCGCTTCGCACCCTTGCTGATTTTGAAACCTTGGAAAGCGTGTTCCAAGAGGAGTTCAGCCGCGCCACCGCTATGGCATCAGCCGCGTGTTGAAACCTTCCCACCTCGCGTTGCTTTAATCTCGACAGTTGGTTAGTTTGAGCAATCCATCCGCTTGATCCCGCCGATGGACTCTTACGAAAAATGCGAATAGGCGGTTACGTGCTTCACTCCTTACGCGTGCGGTTGGCCGATCTTTATTTTGGCTGGCGCATGATCGCGATCGGTTCGATGCTGCGTATTCTCGGCGGCGGGCTTTACTTCTACGGCTTCTCGGTTTTTTTTCTGCCGCTCAGTCAGGATTTGAATCTCAGTCGGGCATCCACCTCATTGGTGTTTTCTCTCGCCCGCGCGCAAGGCGCATTCGAGGCCCCGATCGCAGGCTATTTTATGGATCGCCACGGGCCGCGCCCTCTGATGCTCATGGCGCTGACGATGACCGGCATCGGCCACATGCTGCTATCAGGCGTGCACAGTTACATCACCTTGCTAATCGTTTATATGGGCCTGGTATCGCTTTCGTTTCACGCCGGCTTCATGGATGCACCGATGCTCATCGCCAACACCTGGTTTATTCGCAAACGCACCATGGCCATGGCCCTGATTAGCGGCTCCATCGGTATCGGCGGATTTATTTTTACACCCGTTCTATCCGCTCTTGTTCATACCTTCGGTTGGCGTCAGGCCGCATTTGTCTGCGGCATCGTGTTTATCGCTGTGGGCATGCCGTTAGCGCTCCTGGTTCGCCGTTCACCGGAAAGCATCGGACTCCTTCCCGACGGTGATCGTGTCGGATCCGGGCATAGCGACAACACGCAACATGGCCGCGCAAGTGAAGAAATCAATTTCACGCTCGCGCAGGCGCTGCGTACTTCATCGTTTTGGTTTCTCGTGAGTGCGACTGCGATACGGGTGATTATTCTGAGCGCGATCAACGTCCACTACGTGGCGCTCATGGTTTGGAAAGGTCTGAGCGAGCAACGCGCCGCCTACTTTCTCGCGGCCCAGGCGTTTATGTCAGTTCCCTCGCACCTGCTCTTCGGCTGGATCGGCGATCGTCTTTCCAAGCCCAAACTGATGGCGACGTGCATGCTCTTGGCCTTGGTTTCCATGTGTGTGCTCGCGCGAGTACATTCCGAATGGGCAATTTTGATTTTCATCGCGCTTTTCAGCGTCGTCGAATCGACGTTTCCGGTGAATTGGTCGACCGTGGGGGAATACTTCGGGCGAAAAAACTTTGCCAAAATACGCGGCTCTATGAGTTTTGTCTCGACCTGGGGGAGCGTCATCGGTCCGGTGATCGCCGGTGCCATTTACGACCAAACGCGCAGCTACGATCTGGTGATCTGGTCTTCCGCCGCTCTGTTGCTGATCGCAAGCCTGCTCTATGCGTCGGTCAGAAAGCCCTTACCGCCGAATATGGTGAGTTAGTTGCGGATCGGATTAGCCGTACGTTTACAGAAGCTCTCAGATGCTCAACCGGCCTGGTATTGGATCTTGCCACAGACGCTGATATTGAACGGCGACGACGCGATCGTAGGGCACGGATTGCGAGAGATGACCCACCGATTGGGCGAAGCCGTTCATTTTAGCGATGGCGGCTTCGGTGATTACCGGATCGTAGAATTCAACGTCTCGGGCCACGACATTGGCAATCAACTCAGCGGACTCGGCTGGAAATTTCCGGGCGCCGACTTGCCGCGCAAGCGCGGGGTCGTCACGCAACGCTTTTTGCGCTTTGACGATAGCCCGCACCGCTGCCGCAACCGTGCTTGGCTCGCGTTGGATGAAGCCGTCGGTGGTCGCCATACCCGCGAAAGTGAAAGAGCGCACCTCGTCGGGATCATCGCCGCGGCGCACATCGATGAGAACCTTTCCCACTCCCTGACTCACTGCGGTCTCCGCTCCCATGGCGTTGGCCCAAAATCCGTCAATTTGTCCGGCTGCCAACGCGTGCGCGGCGAATACGCCGAAGGAAACATTCCGGGATTTTGCATCCGGCAACTCGACAATTTCGAGGTCGCGCGCGGGATCGATATCGGCAATTTGCAGCATCCGCTTGAGCGCAAGGTCGGGACCTCGAGCGGCGGTCAAGCGCAGCCCGTGCAGAGCGTTCAAGTCACCACGCTTGCATGGCAAATCCGACCTTACGGTCAATAGCCAAGGCGTTCCTTGCGACAAAGCAACGATGATCTTCACGCCGTCCCAGTTGGGAAATTCGGTCAAAACGTCGTGCACCGAACCGGCGATCATGGCGTCGACGGTACCGTCACGCAAAGCTGTGGTTGCATTCAGCATCGCAAAGAGCTCGATCTGCGCGTCCAAGCCCTCCGCCTTGAAACAACCCAACTCGTCCGCCGCCAGCGCCGGAAAACAGGTATTGCTAATCAGGTCGACCGCCGCAATTCGCAACTTCACTCGCGTTCCTCCTCAGAGACTGTCACAAACGACTATGCGGGATTCACCGGATTGCGTCAAATTCATCGCGAGCGGTTCAGTCGACTGCCACTTGCCCCGCAATCGACTCCAAACTTTGCCATCGCTCATAATGCAGTTCCAGCTCTTGCTTCAAGGCGTCGAGACGCTCTACGGCGGCGGCAATTTGCTCGCTCGATTGCCGATAAAAATTTCCATCGGCCATTTTCGCGTGCAGTTCAGCCTGCTCAGCCTCCAAGGCTTCGATTCTCGCCGGCAATTCGTCGAGCTCGCATTGTTCTTTATAGCTGAGTCTGCGGCGCTTCTCTGCGGTCCCGATAGTGCTTGCCGGGGCGGCGGCCTTGGCTCCGGCACCGCGTTGAGCGCCTGAGTTCGCTGCCGGAATTTGTTTTTGATAACGTTCCCAGTCTTCGTAACCGCCGGCATATTCGCGAAATGTGCCCTCCCCTTCAAAGACCAACGTGCTGGTAACCACGTTATCGAGAAACGTGCGATCGTGACTCACCAGCAAAAGCGTACCCTCGTAGGCGGCGAGCAGTTCTTCGAGCAGCTCCAGAGTATCGACATCCAAATCGTTGGTGGGCTCGTCAAGCACCATCATATTCGCCGATTGGGTAAAGATTTTAGCGAGCAGCAAGCGATTACGCTCGCCGCCGGAAAGCGCCTTGACCGCTGAATCGACTCGCGCTGCAGGAAAGAGAAAATCCTTTAGATAGCCGATCACGTGGCGTGAGCGACCTCTAACGCTCACATAATCCGAATCGCTGATATTTTCCCGCACGGTTTTATTCGGGTCCAGAGTCCGGCGGTGCTGATCGAAATAGGCGACTTGCAGTTGCGTGCCGAGCACCACGTCACCGCGTTCGGGCTGCAATTCGCCGAGGACGAGGCGTAGAAGCGTGCTCTTGCCGGAGCCGTTGGGCCCGATAATTCCGACCCGATCGCCGCGCAAAATCCGGGTGGAAAGATCGCGAATAATGAAGTTTTTCCCAAAGCTGAAACTCACGCCACGGACGTCGACCACAAGCTTGCCGGAAAGGGCGCCGGAATCGATCCCGAAGCGCGCCTTTTCCTGAGCTGCGAGCCGCTCCGCTTTTTCACGCCGCATAAGCCGGAGCGCTTTGACCCTTCCTTCATTGCGCGTTCGCCGCGCTTTGACGCCGCGGCGAATCCAGGCTTCCTCCTCGGCGAGCTGCTTGTTGAATTTCGCATGGGCGCGCTCTTCAATCTCGAGCAGCTCGTCCTTTTTCCGCCGATAGGCATCAAAATCTCCGGGAAATGAAAGCAGTTTGCCGCGATCCAGCTCGACAATGCGCGTTGCCAGCCGGCGCACGAACATGCGGTCGTGTGTGATAAACATGAGGGCGCCTCGATAGGTCTGCAAATATTTCTCGAGCCAAGTGATGGCATTGATATCGAGATGATTGGTCGGCTCATCGAGCAAGAGGATGTCCGGATCGCTGACCAGCGCACGCGCGAGCATCACCTGGCGTCGGGTTCCGCCGGAACAATCTGAAAGTCTAAGGTCCTCGGGCAGGCTCAAGCGGGTAAGAACGGTTTCCACTTTCTGGTTTACGTTCCAGCCACCGAGGCTTTCGATGCGGGCTTGCAGGCGCGCCATTTCATCAAGCGACTGACGCTGCTGGATGCCTGCCGCGTCCTGAACCAGGCTGTGGTAGCGCGTGAGAAGCGAGCCCAAGTCGCCGATGCCCGCTGCGACAACCTCGAAAATAGTCTGTTCCGTGTCGGGCGGCACTTCCTGTTCCAGGTGAGCAACGCGCAGATTATCAGCGAGCCAGATCTCCCCTTCATCCGCGGTGGCACTCCCGGTAATGACACGAAAAAGAGTGGTTTTTCCGGCTCCGTTCCGACCCACAACGCAAAGTCGTTCGCCAAGATCGACTTGAAGCTCGACGTGGGAGAGCAGCGGCAAGTAGCCATAAGCCAGAGAAACATTGTCTAAGCGAAGAATCGGCATGATACGTCAGAACGGAATCGAGATCGCCTGGAAAGAAAATGCGAGGTGGGCGGTTACTTCATCACCGCAATCGCAAGCGCAAGAGCTGCGAGTGTTCCGACTGCGATCAGCGCAATAGTAACGATTTGCAGTCGCTTCTGGGTTTTTTTCAATAGCTCCTGAATGAGGCGGACCTGCACATCGAGGCTTTCGTTGAGGGTGGACTGTATTTGCAAAGCGTTTTCGATCGCGTCAATACGCGCATCCGAGCCGCTTGGCCGGGTTTCCGCGAGCAATTTGCGGAGATTGGCAACCACGGTTGCACTTCCCAGAACAATCGGACCCAGCTTCTGGATGAGGTCTTTCATAGTGACGATAACACTACATCTTTACACATCATACCGAACTTTGGCGATGCGACAAGACCGATTGTTGGGCGGCTTGGAGGATTCGCGAGGGCGGTGCGCGAGGTGTTGCAAGGCGCGCGACCAGCTAAAAGCTGGCGAAAAAGCCGCGCGCCTCTATGCGTGCAAGATTCCCCGATGAGAGCTAGCGCCTTAGCCGATTTCGTGTCCTGCTCTGAATTGTACCTCGGGTAATTCGGCGACGGTCATGTTCAGTCTCATCTCTTCTCGATCGCGCTGAATTTTCAGCCCGACCCGTGTCGCAATCGGTGTGCGAGCGATCCACAGAGGCAGATCCAAAGCATCGGTCACCGGCTTTCCGTCATATTCCAAAATGACATCGCCGAGTTTGATTCCGCCCCGATCGGCTGGCCCGTCTTTGACCAAGCCGGCAACTAAGGCGCCGGTGGGCTTTTCGAGGCCTAGAGTTTCCGCGAGCGCCGAATTGAGTTCCTGGATCGAAATTCCTGCCCAGCCACGCGTAACTTTTCCGTTGCTCTCAAGCTGCGGCAGAATCTCTTTAATCAAATTGATCGGGGTCGCGAAACTGATCCCAATGCTGCCACCGGTTTCGCTGACAATTGCTTTATTGATCCCGACCACTTGACCGTTCAGATCAATCAAAGGTCCTCCTGAACTTCCAGGGTTAAGAGGTGCGTCTGTTTGAATGAGGCGATCGTAAGCTTCGCCGATATTCCGACCTTTGCCACTGACGATTCCCGAACTGACGCTGTTATCCAGTCCAAAGGGGTTTCCTACGGCCATCACCCATTCGCCGACTTCGAGATTATCCGAATCGCCTAAACGAATCGTCGACAAACTCTCCTTCACATCAATCTTCAATATGGCGACATCCGTCGCCGCATCTTTGCCAATAACGCGAGCTTCGACTTCCCGCTTGTCGGCAAGTTTGACGATAATTTTTTTTGCTCCGTCGACCACGTGAGCGTTGGTGAGGATTGTCCCGTCGGTGCCGATGATAAAACCCGATCCTTGCTGTCGCTGCGGCGACGGCGGCAGTGTCGGAGGCAGGCCAAAAAAGTCGCCCGATCTGCCGTCGCTAAAATTTCCCCGGGGCTGAACACCGCGCGTACTTGGCGGTACAGGCAACATGGTTGCCGAGACATTGACGACCGCAGGTTGCAGTTGCTTGACGAGAGAGACGAAGTCCGGGCCTCTGTTTCTCCCCGCCAGTGGCGCCGGACCGCTGCCAGGAGCGGAGCTACTCGGTGCCAGGCTGCAACCCAGTGCGTTCGATAAGATCATGCACAGAAATAAAAAAGAACCATATTTCATAGGATCCTCCGAAATGACAGGGGTATGATAGACGTCGATCCGCTCACACGCCGTTGAAGCCTTCCTCGAGGTGCGCAACGTTTATGCCATAAAGATTGAAATGAGATCCCCGTCATAACGTCGGATTTCCCAAGCGCATTACATGTGCGACGTTGAATGCATGATTTTGACGGACTGGCTTGTCGGAATTTGCCGAAATTCCGGGTAGAAAAGCCGGTGCAACCTTTCGGGGTCAAGAACGTCAAACGATCAGAAAGGGAGGCAACCAATGAAATCTGCTAAAAACCTCATCGCTGGACTCGCATTGATCACGGGCTTAGTCGGACTCGCCGCACCGGCGTCGGCGGCATGGAATCACGATGACCGTAAAGACCTCGACAGGGCGAGGCAGGAATTGCGTCACGACCTTCGTCGCGGCGCCGGCTCCCGTGAGATTGCTCGAGATCGCGCAGCCATCGCTCGTGACCGTCGGGACGTCTGGGCCGACAGCCGAGATTGGCGATATGACCGCCGGTCCCGGGATTACCATTATCGGCCATGGTATCGCTGGTAATGCTTAAATAGCTAGTCAACTGTATCACTTGGCCCGTCCCATTTGTCTCGGCAATGGGACGGCGCCTTTTGGTATTCCGAAATATTTTTTCGAAAGACCTTGTTTTCTCCTGTCGACCTGCCAAAATAAGGTTAGATGACAGGCTTCTACGCGGTCCAGCCAGCAGCTCACGTAACATAGCTCCCCCTGTATCTCTCGAGAGGAGAGGAGTAACTCATGTGGAGTCGTTCCTATCGGAAACATGTAATCATGGCGTTCCCGAGCTTCGATACGGCGACAAACTCGTGGGCACCCCAAGCGGATATCAGCTGGCCAATCGGATCGGAGCGCGAATCGGAGTTCGTGCGCTTTCCGCTTCGAGTGATGAGCGAAAGTGAAGCCGTCGCGTGCGCCTTACGAAGAGGCCGGTCATGGATCGACAATCGTCTGAAGGCGTATGGCGGTCAAAGTGCAGCGAGTTTAACGGTCGACCGCATCGATAGTTTGTCCAACCCCTTCCGCAGAACTAATCTCAAGCCACCTGCCAAACCGTCGGTTGTCCGGAATGAGCCGAGCGAAGGTTTTACTTTCGCGCAATTCAAATCTGGGGTCGCGAGGTCCGGCACAAAAGTCTCCGAGAGCGCGTTACGCAAAAGCTACAGCGGAC
>Ga0075425_100007993_pt1 | contig 11191 bp, 10 predicted proteins | sample SoiMethybrSBSTD4_FD_75300 | JGI IMG/M metagenome (GOLD analysis project Ga0075425, IMG submission 75300) | Bulk soil microbial communities from a Populus tree surrounding site in Tennessee, USA - Soil MetaG P. TD hybrid SBSTD4 | ecosystem: Environmental > Terrestrial > Soil > Tree plantation...
CCGGCCATTCGAACTCCGGCTTTATGGATTTCAATCCGGTGCTCTTCCGAAGGCATCGCTGCGAGTTGTTCCGCGACTTCAAAATACCCCGCCAGTTCATCGGTCGTAGGGCTCTGTGCCACGGGGATCAGCCATCGTGCATCCCGCACGAGCACCGGTTGATTTGCCGGTGTGATTTTCCATAGCTGGTCGAGAAGGCCTTGAACTTGCGAGAGCCGGTCGCCGGCACTCCTCGATCCGGCATCCCACAGGCGCATACTCAACAGCGCAAGGCACCGTATCACGTATAAGTTAAAGAGTGTGTGCGCGTATCGAAGGCGACCACTGTGACCCGGCCAATGAGTCTGCCGCCACAAATGAAAGGCGCGTACCATCATCTCCGCGGGATCGACCAGTTCGTTATGCACACCAGGACTCTCACGAGGCTTGAATCCGCTTGCCCAATGCGCTTCTTTCAATTGACCTCGAAGACGCGATTGGTCGCGGGTGACGCCAGTGGTTGTGAAGAAGCAATCCTCAAAGTGCCGAGAGAGAAGGGAACCGTCTTGCAGGTATTGGATCGGCTTCCGTTGAGCGTTCAGCAGCCCTTGTATCCGCTCGACGATTTCATCGCGATGGCCCAGGAACAATTGGAGAAGTTCGACATACGCGTGAAACAGCTGGCCAAAACGCTGTGCCGCTGGCTTCTCTTCCGCCGTAGAAAACGGATGAATCGATTCGCCCATCACAATTACTCTCCCTGAATCGGACACCAGGTACCCGCTAAAACACATCTGAGTGTAGAACGTTCAAGCGGCCTTGATCCATCGAAGGCGGCTGTCGCTACAACACCGAGCATAAAGATTTAGTCGGAAGTTCGATGGGGAGACCAGAGCTGGGAGGAGATGCTCCTGGCGTGGATTACGTTGCAAATCGACCCCAACACAAACGTCGATCAGTTGATGCAGAAGGTCACGCCACGGACTTCCACTAATGCCGCAAGATAGCTCTGATCCAGTTGAAAGAGTTACTTCACAGGGACACGCTGCTGAAGCTCTCTAAACCAGTTGAGCGTGATGTTGATCTGATCGGGAGGGGCTTTGTCCGGGTCGGCTTGGGATTGGAGCTGCGGCACGACAAACGACTTGCCGTCGGGCATCATGTCGTAGCCGCGAGGGCCTCCTGTAACGATTCCCTCGATCGGCAAGGGTGTCGTTTTTCCAAGCACCAAATTCTGGTGGGCCTGTTGAATGTCCACAGACATCAGTTGCCCTCTAAAGATTTCCACATAGTAAAGCTGCTTGCCGTCGCAGGATCTTGATCGCAACTTCGCGCTTAAGCTTCAGATCGCGCGCGCGGTATACCTCTCCCATGCCGCCCTTGCCAAGGAGGGCAGTAATTTCGTGCGATCCGAGCTGTGTGCCAATGGTCAATGCCACGATTTCACGGGGCATTATAAGCGGTAAGCCCGATTTTACGTCGCAGCTAAACTCCGCGCGCCAACACCAACGTCATGGGCGTGGGTATCAGCGGAATGACGGTGGGCGCGCCGAATTCGGCATCCGCCAGCATCGCCGCAAGCTCCGCCGCCGTGTACGTTGTCCCGTTCGGAGTCGTCAGCACCATGGTCATTGCGAATAGCGCAGGCGCAGGCGGAGATACGCGATCCTCATTCGGAATCCACTCGACAATCGCCACTCGGCCGCCCGGTGCCAAAGCCGCGCGGGCGCGACGCAAAAGGCCGGTGCACACCGCTCTGTCGAAGTGATGCAGAAAATTCGGCACCAGCACGAGATCGTAACCCTCGCCCCAGGGTACGTCAAAGGCGCTGCCCACGATTGTGCTGTATCGATCCTGCATCCCAGCGGCGGCCGCGTTCTCGCGCGCAACCGCAACCACTGCGCCCCAATCGAGGCCCGTTACGTGGCACTCCGGAAAGCGTCGCCCGAAAGCGATGCCAAAGAGACCGTGGCTCGCCGCGATATCGAGCACCTTCTTCGGTGCCGGATCGCCGGCATGCTCCGCCACCATCTTCGCATCGGGTGCCATGAAGGGTCCCATGGCTCGTGCGAAGCGTATCCAAATCGGATTGTCGGGCGCCACATTGGCCAGTCCTTCCGAACCGCCACGACGCACCGCGCCTGCCGGGTCGCGGAACACCAACTCGACGAATTCCGGAGCCGCCAAGAATTCGTGGATGCCTGCGATGCAAGCGGGCGACGCCCGGTCCAGGAATACCGCGGCGTCCTCTGCGAGTGCATATCCCGCGCTAGACTTGTTGAGGAATCCCATGACCACGAGCGAGTCGCACAGTGCAGCGATTCCCCGTGGCCCTGCCTCGCACTTCGCGGCCAGCGCATCAGCGTCCAGGACACCGTTGCCGATGGCGGTAAAGACGTCGAGTTCCAGTGCAGCCTTGAGCGTTGCCGTGTTCTGGAAACCGAAGAACACGCGATCGATGAAATTACGTGGTGAAGCGGTCATAGTCCCCCTTGCCGAAGCGCCGGCGGACTATTCTACGCTTCTGCGTTGTACGCACCACAAGAACGTCGCGAATAGTGGAGACTGGACCAGCTATTGTGGTAGAAGCTTGACTACATGGCGGACAAACTCGACGTCTTACAGGGGACGCTGGATCTGTTGATCCTTCGAACGCTCCAATGGGGGCCGCAGCATGGCCACGGAATCGGTCAAGTGATCCGCGCCCGCTCGGGTGACCGCTTTCAGGTCGAGCACGGCAGTCTCTACCCAGCCCTTCACCGGCTGCGGCGCGAAGGTTGGATCGAATCGGAGTGGGGGTTGACGGAGAACAGTCAGCGGGCCCGCTTTTATAAATTGACAGCCGCCGGCAAGCAGCAACTGGCGACGGAAGAATCCAAGTGGAAGCTTTTTGTGAAGACCGTCGCGCGCGTCCTGCGGGCTCAGGAATAAACCATGCGAAGAGTTTGGCGACGAATTCTGTGGTGGTGGCGACGCGACAGAGAAGAACGCGAGCTCGAGGAAGAGCTGCGCGCGCACATCGTGATCGAGACCGGGCAACGGATGGACGCCGGTGACAATCCGGAGGAGGCTGAATTCGCAGCGCGGCGAGCGTTCGGGAATCGGGCCCGGATTGCGGAAGAGACAAGGGACGTTTGGCGCCCCGTCTGGCTGGACCAACTGCGGCAGGACATGCGCTATGCATTCGTCACGCTGAGGAGGAATCCGGGCTATGCCACCGGAGCGATTGTGTCTCTTGGGCTCGGTATAGGCGCGGCGACGGCTGTATTCAGTGCGGTCGAAGGCCTCGTTTTGAATCCCTACCCATATAGCGGCGCAGACCGCATAGTCGTCATGTCGCAAGCAGAGGGAGCCGGGCCGTCCAGGCGCACCTTTCTCACAGGCGACCAAGCTCGTTTATTCACACAAGCGGGTTCGCTCGATGCAGTCATCTTGTGGGACGGGTCCTGGATGTGGACGAAAAATGAAGGCATACCCGAAATGGTTTACGGGGGAAGGCTTCCAAGGAACGTGTTTCAACTGCTCGGCGTGCCGCCACTCGTGGGGCGTACATTCGCGGACGACTCGTCGACATCGATAAACGATTTGGCACCCGTCGCGGTCTTGAGCTATCGCTATTGGCAAACGCGCTACGCGGGCGCGGCCAATGTGATCGGTCGTACCGTGCAGGTGGATGGCCAACAGTACACAATCATCGGCATCATGCCCGAGCGGTTCAGGTTCGGTAATGTTGCCTTCTATATACCGATGCCCTCCGGCAATAACCGGCATTGGACGTTGCTACGGCTTCGACCTGGTGTATCGAGAGCAGTGGCGACTGCTGAGTTGCAGGGGTTCGTTCAACAACAGTTTGATCCCCCTGAGGGCAGAGACGGACGGCGAGACGTCAGGGTGAGCCTGACGACGTTGCGCGATGATGAGGCAGGCAACCTGCACAACATGCTTGGAATTCTGTTAGGTGCGGTGACATTGCTGTTCGTGATTGGCTGCGCCAATGTATCGATTCTCCTCGTTGGCCGGGGAATTCACCGGCGATACGAATTGGCGGTGCGGCGCGCCGTTGGCGCATCGCAGGCACGGATTCTGCGGCAATTGCTCACCGAGTCCCTCGCGGTGTCGATGGCCGGCGGTGTCGTCGGCGTCGTCGTCGCGTACGGGTTGCTCGCTGTGATCATCGCGTGGATTCCCCCTGGGGTCATTCCCGGGGATATGGATATCGCCATCGACGTGCGTGTTCTGGTGTTCGCCTCCGTAGTTGCTGTGCTTGCTGGAGTGGCAGCAGGGCTCTCACCGGCGGTGGCGCTGTCACGTTCGAGGTTGATTGCCGGTGTGGGCAGCCGAAGCGAGGTTAGTACGAGGGGCACGGCACGCACTCATCGTCTCCTGACACTGGTCCAATGCGCGGCAACTGTCGTCCTGTTAGCCGCTGCCGGAGCTGCGCTGAAGACGCTTGTCGTGCTCACATCTGCGCCGCTTGGCTATGACCCTCAAAACGTCGCCGTCTTTGCTCTCACGTTTCGAGGATCACCTGAAACGCAACAAACGGCAGACTATGCTGAGCGGATCAAGAGTGCGGCCGTCGACGTCCCAGGGGTTGAGTCTGTCGCTCTTACTGGGCCTGCGCCGACGCCGCCTGTGGAGCCGAGGCGGAGCGCCATCGAGATTCCTGGCGTCTCGGATGACGACCAGCAGGTCGTGCTCACGGAAGTAAGCCGGGAATATTTTTCGACGATCCGTGTGCCAATTCGCGCCGGGCGAATTTGGACCGACGCTGAAGACCGTAGTCGCTCGCACGTCGGTATGATCAACGCTACGATGGCGCGGCTGTATTGGCCGAACGGCAATCCGATAGGACAACGAGTGCGGCTCGCCGTGTTGGGTAACAACTTCGATGGATCGACGAAGTCACCTGCCAACGATCAGTGGATTGAGATTGTCGGTGTCACCGGTGATGTACGCAACGATGGTCTCAGCAAGCCCGTGTTGCCGGAGGTTTATGTGCCTTACGCATTACGGGCGTTAGGTGCCGTCTTGCTCCTCGTCCGAACCTCTGGAGCCGGAGGAATCACAGACGAACTCAAACGGAAGGTTGCAGAAGTAAACGCTGAGCAACCTGTTACGGCTACCACGAGCCTCGAAGAAAGGCTTTGGGAAAACGGGTGGGCTCGTCAGCAGTTCGCCGCGTCTCTGTTCTCGGCGTGTGCGGCCTTGGCTCTCGCTCTCGCTGCTGTCGGTATGTACAGTGTCGTGGCATGTGCCGTTTCACTCCGCACGCGAGAGTTTGCGCTGCGAATGGCATTGGGCGCATCAAACGCTCGCATTCTCCGGGACATCTTTACATCCGCCATGATGACAATTGCGCTGGGAATGGGCGGTGGGTTGGCGCTCGTCGGGACACTCCAACGTCCGATCGCTGCTTGGACGGAGAGCAGCTTGTGGAGTCCCGTTTCCCTGACATCTTCAATGGTCGCGCTGGCCGTGGTCGGCTGTTGTGCGGTGCTGATTCCAGCGTGGCGCGCCGCGACAATGGATCCGATGCACATTCTACGTACGGGTGAGTGAGTGTCGGTAATAGCCGAAGGAAGAGCAACTCCCGGTCAGTCACCATAGCCGAAAACGACTGAAATTTACTTCTCCGTTTTTCTAACCAAAGATTGCAGCGATCGAGGTAACTGGGCAAAACTTTCTGGGCTGACGAGGGCTGGGGAGATCGGTGATGGCCCATTTTCAGCTAGTGCCGCCCGTCCGGTAGGACTCAGTAACAGTTCAAGAAATCGTATTGCGTTGTTCTTGTTGGGTGCGTCCTTTAATAACGTGATGCCCCATGCCACGCGAGTGCCCGGAATAGCCAGCGTGCGGGAGCTGCGCGCTGTCCCTAGCCCGGGAATCACCACGACTGCATTTTCTCGATAGAAGCCGTCCTTTGCCGGATCCGAAAGGTTCAATTCGTCTGGCAGATCCACATAACGGTAGTCTGCATTCGCCGCTGCGGTCGCCCGCGCGTTGTGTTCGTATGTGAATTGGAAATCAAAGAGCCGACCCAGAGCGGTTCCCGTTGGATCTGGTCCGGGAATCACCGCGTGCTCAAGCAAGTTGTTGTAGAGGTTCGGCACCTTGTAAAAGGCCTCCGACAGCTGAAAGATCATTGGCCCTCTATAGGCGCCGGGATCGAGAAACGGATGTCCACCGCCAATGGTGACACCTGGCATCAAGAGCACCTCGTACCAACGCTCCGACGCTTTCGGAATAGAGTCGGGCGCTTTGAATGGCCGACTGCCCGGCGCTGTTATGGGCGGCAACTTTTTCGCGACTATGCTGCTTTCGGAGTAGGCGAGCACCATTTTGCCGTGTGCAAAAACGATGTTGAAGTCCGAGTATCCGGCGGGTTTCATCAACAGATCGATGTCCAGGTAATCCGCAGGCGCGTAGAGGTCCGCCTTTTGACCTCCTGAGGTGATCTGTCTGGCAGCGTCCACGCTGCCCATCGCCACATCTTTTATCTGAATACCTGTTTGGCAAGTGAAGACCTCCTCGAGGGGCAAGAATGCTCGCGTGAGGCTCCCAGCGCGATAGATGATCAATTGTTCGCCGGACAATGGAACACACGTTTTCGTTTGTGTGAAGACTGAAGTCAGGAACACGGAGAAAAGAGCCGTGCCGGTTATTGTCATAGCATTCCTTAAAAATTAAATCGCATCGAGGCCGTGAACAGGCGCGGCTCACCAAGATGCGCGAGATAGCTGCCCGTGCTCTGACCTGTAATGCTACCGGGCCCCAATGTGGACCAATAGTGGACGTTCGTCAGGTTGTTTGCAGTGACGCGCCACGTTACCGAGTTGTCCCCGATGTGCGTAATGTAGCGCAAGCCAAGATCGAACAAATTGTATTGCGGCACGTAGGCGCTGTTGATGTCATCCATCGGTCGTCGCCCGACATGTTGCCAGTCGAAGTTCAGGTAAGCACCTTTCAGTCCAGCCAAACGATATTCAGAAAAAATATTCGACTTGTAGTTAGGAATTCCGACGAACTGTTTCCCGTCCGTTGCGGGGATACCCGTATCGATCAATTTCGGATCCAGTACGGAAAGACCGCCCGTCACCATAAGGCTCTCGAAAACACGGCCGGAGACCATGCCTTCCGCTCCATAGTTGAGCTGGTTTCCGGTGATCTTGAACATCTGGCAATTCGCGGTTCCAGACTGCGCTCCGCAGACGGGATCCACAACGCCGGTCACAAAGTTGGCGAAGGGGCGTTCGATACGAAACATCGCCGCCGAGACATTAATTCGGCGCACAGCGAGCTTGTATCCAACCTCGACCTGGTTGCTGCGATACGGCGGGAGTGCCTGACTCGCATTCGTGATGATGATGCTGCCGCTACTCGCAGGCGCGACGTCGGGAGCCTGGATGCTGGAAGCGGCGGTCGCGTAAATAGTCGTGGTCGGTGTGGGCTTGTACATGACACTGCCGGAACCACTCGGAGAATAATTCACATACCCACCAGGTGCTTTCGTCCGCACAAATCCCGTGGACGCGTTATCCATATAAACATCGGTCGAGGTCCAGTCTCCACTGACTGCGAGCTTCACAAGCCAGCGCGGAGTAAACGACACGGTGTCGCCGACACTGATCCCTTGCTGACGGATGATGCTGGATCCGAAGATCCCGGTCGATGGGCCGGTCTTCTCGTAAGAGAAAAGTCCGGCGGGAGGCGCCACAAAGATCAGAGGGTCGGAAATGTTTGCCTGACAAACGCCCGAAGGGTCATTTGAGGTACACAGCGCCGTCCTGGCAGGACTGGTAACAGGCGAATACGAAGTGAACCTGTAACCGCTCGTTCCAATCACGACATCGTGCCGTATTTGTCCCGTACTGAATCTTCCGTCGAGATATGCGGAATCGCTCACAACATGAAAGCGAGGGGCAAGCGAAGAGAAGCTGTTTGCAAGGTATGTTCGATAGTTGCCGTTGTTATCCACGAGCTGGTTGACGGCCGTATTGATGTTACGATCGGAAACCTGATTCAGCGCACCGACAACGAGGTGCCACCCGGAATTGAAGTCATGTTTGAGTCGAAGGCCACCGATCTTGGACTTCAGATCGACTCCGGAAAACGATAACCCATAACCCCGCACAGTCGGGTCTGGGGCGTTCTGCGGCAATAAAATACTCCTGGATCCGGGAGTGGATAACGGAGTCGTCGTCGGAGCATATGCGAACCAGCCGGGGTATCCATGCTGAAAGAGGTTGTAGTAACTATAGTTTCCTTCGATAACCGTTCTCTTCGCGACTCGCACATCGACGGCGCCCGCAATCAATTGGCGTCGCAACTGGCTTTCGTCGACATACCCTCTGCCGTCGGCCAACACTCCATTCACGCGATAGCCAACCCGTCGATTCGCTCCCACACGGCCGCCAACGTCGGCATGCACCGTCCCCACGGTATTTCCCTCGTAGCCCAATTCGATTTCACGAAACTGTTGCTCGGTTGGGCGCTTCGTTACGAAATTGAAAACGCCCGAAGGATTGGTTGGACCATAGAGTTGCCCGCCGAGGCCGCTGACGACTTCGATTTGCTCGTATTCTTCAAGAGCCGACGGTGTTGTCACCGCGATTCCCATGCCGTCCTTGCGGGCATTCTGCATATTGCTGCCCTGCATGCCACGCGTAGCGGGACGGATCACCTCCGGCCCCTGCATTTCCTGAAACGAAGCCAAGGGCAAATACTTCATGGCTTGTTTGACGTTTCTCGATTGTGTGTCATCGATCAGTTGACGGGAGATCACGTTTAGAGAAAAAGGAATGTTCAGAATGGGCATCGTTCCCAGCGGCCCGCCCATAGCGACGGCCTCGACACGATACGCATTCTCCGCATCGGCGAGAACAGTCACGCTCTGGTCGATTTCCGCCAACACGAGTGACACATCAAAAGTGACTGTACTGCCGGCATCGACCTTGAGCGGCGAGCTCGCGCTATTTTTGAAACCCTTTCCTACTACTTCGACCACATAGCTGCCCGGAGGAACCGATCGGAACACATACGAACCCTGGCCGTCAGTCTCGACGGTGGTTGTGCCTTTGGCTCCCTGGTCCGTGAGAATGACCTGAGCGCCGGCCACTGCCGCCTGAACAGGATCCGTCACCTTACCGCGTACCTGTCCTGTTTCCGCAGAGTTCTGTCCGAACGCCGCGAACGACATCAAGAGTAGCGTAAACATGAATCCAACTAGTTCTTTCCAGCGAACCACCGTCCTGTTTCCTCCGATCAATCCAGGTATCGCTTCGGCGCACACGCACGCGTCCATTCCCAGGAGAGACACAAACTTTTAATCATACGAAGATTGGATTACGGGCGGAATAGGGTATTTTCGCTTGTCACGCGCGACATGGGCCTGATGTTGAAGCGCGGCAATCCGATCCGACTGATAGAGACGATGATGCTATGACGATCCTGGCGAACTTGGTAAAAGGTCCGTTGAAGCGACTAAGGGCAATCGCATATTACGGCAAGGCGCGGTTCTGTCCAGTATGTGGGAAGTCCGCGCGCAAGTTCCGCTCGGCCGGAGAACCGCCTCGTCCGGACGCGCAATGTCCGCACTGTAGCTCGTTTGAACGGCATCGCTTTTTGTGGCTGTACCTCGCGCGGGAGACCGACTTGTTTGATGGCCAGACGAAACGAATGTTGCATATCGCACCGGAAGGTTGCTTGGAACCAAGGTTCAGGATGCGGCTGGGGGAGAACTACGTCACGGCGGATCTGAACCGAAAAGCTATGCTGAAGATGGATATCACGAATATACAATTCCCCGATCAGTCCGTCGACGTGATCTACTGCAGCCACGTCCTGGAGCACGTGCAAAACGACAGAAAAGCCATGCGCGAGTTCTGTCGAGTACTTAAGACCGACGGTTGGGCCATTTTGCTTGTGCCTGTCTGGGCGGAAAAGACGTTCGAAGATCCATCAGTGGACAAGCCTCAAGACCGCCTCCGCCTGTTCGGTCAAATCGATCACGTCCGAAAGTACGGCCGAGATTATGTGGACCGGTTAAGGGAGTCCGGTTTCTCTGTGAGCGTCACTAAAGTACACGACATGTTGCCGGAGAGTGAAGCCGTCCGAATGGGTTTAACAAGTGCGGCCGGCGAAATATACTACTGCACGCGCAATACGCATCGTTGATACTGGGCGTCCGTCACATTGAATTTCACACATTCCGATTTGAAAAACCTTCAGTCGGGAGTGGGTATCCGCTCTACCTTTTCGACGACGAGAACCGGCACCTGGGATTTGCGGGATTCGAGCTTGAGCCATAATGGCATAGCGCCCGTGAGATCCGGCGGTAGAAGCTGACCGCATCTTATGGTCCTCCGCTAATAATCCGGGTCTGTTGCGAGTTCTGCGGAGCAGACGCTACTCCCACCCTCCGTTGCGCTTCTCTACCGGAAGGATTCTCATGAACGCTTCCACCGCGTGGATTTTGCCGTCGTAGACCTTGAACGTCTCCCAAACTGTGAGCTGGTCACCGCCGCGCTCGCGCACGCCCCAGGCCATGCGCAGCCAGACGATGCCCATGCGCTCGTCGACGGCGACGACTCGCGTTTGTACGTCGCCGAGGCGATTGAAGATCGCGAGCGATTGCGTCGAGATGTTCTGGCAGCCGGGGGCAAACTTGCAGTCGGGACCTGCCATCAGCTGGCCGTTTTCGTAGCGATAGGCATCCGCAGCAAAGGGCGCGTTCACGTCAGCGAAAGTCTTCGCGGCGTTGAGTCCAGCCGGATAATGCAGCGCCGCCTTGATGGCCTCGTCGCGGGTCGAAAGCTGTTCGGGGCGCGGCGCGTAGTTCGTCACCTCGCTCGGCGCGCTCAAGCCATCGATGTTGAAGATCAGCCCTTCTGCCCTGCTACGCGTGGCAACGAGTTCGACCTCGGTCAGCTTGTCCGCGACGACCTTCAGCCGCACCACTAGCAGCACGGGCGCTCCGCTCTCCTCCACCACAACGTCCGCACCCGCCACGCCGGCGCGCTCGTCGATGATGTCCTGGCGAAAGCCGCGCAGGCGCGTCACCGTGTTGACGAGACCGACTTTCGCGAGCGGCTTCTCGACGGCGTCTTCGGTTACCCGCAGCGTGTCGGCGACGGGCAGTCCGCTCACGTCGTGCTTCAGGAAGGAATGCAGCAGCTGCGTGACCTTGCCGCGCAGACATTCCCGGTCGCAG
>Ga0075425_100007995_pt1 | contig 11190 bp, 11 predicted proteins | sample SoiMethybrSBSTD4_FD_75300 | JGI IMG/M metagenome (GOLD analysis project Ga0075425, IMG submission 75300) | Bulk soil microbial communities from a Populus tree surrounding site in Tennessee, USA - Soil MetaG P. TD hybrid SBSTD4 | ecosystem: Environmental > Terrestrial > Soil > Tree plantation...
AGATTGCGCCTCGGGCTCTGGAAGATCCTGAGGCGCAATCACCGCGGTGATGGGCTTGCTGTCCGTGTTGATGGCCGCCACCAGCGCGTCGAGCTTGGCGTCCAGCCGTGAGAATCGGGCTGCGGCCACCATGTGCCCCGCTCCCCAAAGTCCAGCACGATGACGCCCGGCCGGCGCACAACCGGATTGTTGCCGTCACTGTCCAGCACGCTCCCATCTGATCCTGGCCGGGGCCTAGGGGGCGCTGGCGCTCGACATGCAGTAGAGCGTCACGCCTGCCCCCCTCGGGGCGCCTGCCTACGCCTCGAGCCGCGGGGCGCCGCCCACGAGGCGCACTATCCAGCGCGAAAGCGTCGGCGCGATCAGCATCACGACGACAAGCCGCGTGATCTGCATGGCCATGACGAAGCGCATGTTCACGGTCGTGGAGGCGGCGATGATGGCAATCGAATCGGCGCCGCCCGGGCTCGTCGCCAGATAAGCGGTCATAGGGTCGATACCGCCGACGACGACCATCACCGCGCCAAGGGCTGCACACAACGCGCCACCGAAGGGGCAACGATCAGGGGCAGCGAGCGCAGCGCGTACCCGACGATTGACCGGGTAAAGCCCAGTCCCACGGACCAGCCAACGATGGCGTAGGTCGTCGGCGGAATGGTGCTGGCGATCATGAAGCCGGCCACACCTTGGACGGCGATGACCAGGCGCGTTGGCATACGAATGCGACCATCAGCCGTCGCCACGACGATGGCTGCGAGCATGGCGCCGATCATGATCCCGCCGGGCAGCTTGAGCGCTTCGAGGATCGCGATGAGGACGACCGACAGCGTCACTAGCGCCATGGCAGCCTCTGGGCCATGTGCCTCAGTCGCGACGCAAGGGGCACTCGCAACCACGCCATGTCAGGAGGTCCCGCGGGAGCTGTCGATGCCGGTCGGTTTCTGCGGCCGCGGCCGCGAGGGGATGGTGGTAGCAGATCGCGTCATGGGGTGGTCTCGACGTGGCGGGGCGCAGGGTGGCGTGGCCTGGGATTAGGACACTTGATTAGGTGGCCCAAATTGAATACGTGGCCCAGGCAGGCCTCCGTCAAGGCGAACTCGGCGGCGCCTCACCATGTTCGCTAATCGACTGGGCACCTTCGTTGCAGGAGCTTCTGACCGCCTCTCAGGCACGACGGGCCGTCGCGACCTTGTTGATCAGAAGTGCCAGATTACGTCGGCGGCAAACACGGTGAGTGTATGGGCCTTGGCGTTGTCGAAAGCCTTGACATCGAGGGAATCGTACCAGGCGACCTCTGGGCGGAAGGTCACGCTCGGGGAGAACCAGTGCTGCCAGCCAGTCGCTAGGTTCAGGTATTTAGTCGCAAAACCTGTGCGCTGACCGTTGAGGTCGTCGAACAACTCGGCACGCCAGGAGATATTATCCATCGGCGTAATCTTGTAATTGAGATAGGCGACTGTCGACCATTCCTTGGCCGTGCAGTCTGTCTGCCCAAAGTTGCACTGTGCCAGCAGTGGGGGGTTGCGCATGCCGAAGAACGGCGTGCCGAAGTAACCCTGGCTGACGTCCGGCACGTTGTTCTCATGCATATTCCAGACTTCCCACGAGATGTGCCATTGGTCGTTGAACTTGTGGAAGTACGTGAAGCCATACCATTGCAGGTTGTTGTAGCCCCAGGTGCCATTGTTAATACCGTCCGCACATACATAGACGTTGTCGTGCGCGCTGTCGGAAGTCCACCGCACGCAGGCTTCGAGCGTCGGCTGCTTGCCGGGATCATGCGAGCGCGGCACCCACAGTGCGACCTCGGTGCCGTCGACGATGCCGACCTGCACCATCCAATTCTTGTTCAGCTGGAAGGCGGCGTTGATGCCAGTGTTGGTATAGTTGTCGTATCCGTAGGTGAAGGAGTGGGAGTACATGTAGTTGTTGGGGGCGAGCTGTGCCTCGATGTCTGGCACCGAGATGAAGCGGCCTGCGCGTATCAGCGTACCCTGAGCAATCCAGGGAATATAAAGCTCCCCGTAGACCATAGGGAAGTCGTAGCCGTTGAAATTGTTGAGATTCTGGAACTGGTAGGTGGCAATGCCGAGCGACTGAGTATAGCGATAGTTCTCGCCATAGAGACCGCTCACGCGGAAGCCCCAGTCGATATGGTCACGCTGTACCGTGTTGGGCAGCCGCTCGATATAGAGCACCGCTTGGTCGAGCTCGATGGTGTCGGCGCTGTACATGTAGGCAGCCGGGAAGTTGGCGTTCTTGTGCGGCGAGGTTGCGGTGCTGACGTTACCGCCGGCGTTGATCCAGCCGTAGATCTCAATGTTGCTATCCTTGAGCCATTTCCCGAAATCAGTCGGCGCCAGTGCCTTCATCAACGCCCCGCCCTGGGTATTGGGCAACGTCGCGCCAATCGCACTGGCGCCCCCAAACGGCCACTCCGTAAATGGATAGGGCGGGGTCGTCTCGGGCTGCGGCGGTAGCAAGCTCGTCGGCCAGCGCGAGGGCGGCGCGTTCGCGTCAGACTTCGGCGGCTTTCCCCATTCATCGATATAGGACTGGATGAAGACGTCGAACGGGCTCGATCCATCGGCAGATTGCGCTGATTGCACAAAAGCGAACTGCAATAGCCCTACAAGACCAACCACGACGAGTGCCGAGCAAGCAAAATATCGACCAAATCCAGTCCTTGAAGTCATCGTGCACACTCCAGAATTCGTCGACAAAATGACGGCGTTAATCCGCATATAAAAACAATGTGGATCACACAGTCTCCGTATAAATGTGATCACACTACAACACTTGTTGTGCGCGCCTGGATCGGCGCACCGGCGTGCCCTGAACGTAGCGCGAAGCCAGCAGGCCAATGGCCGCGAGAGCCCCAGCTGCCGAATACGCGGTAGAGCTGAAGCGCGACGAGCCAGTTCGCCAGCATCTCGTCCGGCAGCTCCCAGTTGAGTTGCGTCAGTCGAAAGCCGAGCCGATGACGATGGTGCAAGTAATGCAGGCGACGCCCAAAGCGAGATAGCCGAAGACAATCCACATCAGTTCAATCCAACAGATGTGGCATGAGAAGCATGGCGTTCAGTAGATGGGCTGCGGTTGCTGCATCAGCGGAGCCATCGCAAGATTAAGGCGGCCACGACTACGAACAGCCAGAACGCTGGAACGACCCAACTCCCGACAGGGAATGGCCACGGCGACGTGTTGCGGTGACGAGCATCGCTGTGGCGCGTCGTGCCGTCATCCGGCATCGCTTCGGATCTGTCATTTTGGGTCACGGTCAATAGTTGCATGTTGGGGCATAAAAATTCTATATGAGTTCCGCGGCCATCGCATAGTGATGGCCATCGGCACGAGAGATGGATTTCTGCTGAAGGGTGTTGCTGCGACGTCGCGTGCCGGATGCCAAGATCGACAAACCCAAATTATGATTCCAGTGAGCACCGGACGCCCAGCACAGTGACATTACTCAATCATTTCGTCAGCGCGAGCGAGGAGCGATAGCGGTACCGTGAGTCCAAGTGCCTTAGCAACCTTGAGGTTGATGACTAGCTCGACCTTGGTAGGCTGGAGCACAGGCAGCTCGCCGGGCTTTGCGCCATTGAGAACCTTTCCGACGTAGGCGCCCCTCGGCAACGGACACAGTCCGGGCAGCAGCTAGCACGACTCCGTGCCAAGACCCGACGTGAGCGGATGCAGCAAGCTGGGTGTACCCATCGCGCTTAAGTCTGCGCCCATCGGCTCGGGGCGCGCTTCTCGGGGCTGGGCGTTGACGGGCGGCCACTCCCTGGACGGTCACTGCAACTTGAACAGGTCCTTCAGGAAGGCCTTGACGTCTTCGTGGGATTTGTTCGCCGCCGCCTCTTGATAGAAGCCGCCCGTGAATCCTATTTCAACGCACGAATCGCTTGACGAATACGGCTGCTTCGTTTCGCTGTTTAAAACCACGCCATTCTCGCCCTCCTCAAGACGGCATCGCCGGGCGCTAGCCCCTTGCTCGAATTTGATCGCTGTCCGGTACATTGGGGCGTCGAACTGGTGGTACGCGTCCGGGTATTCGATGATACGCGCTGTTTTGCCCGCCTTCGAAAGCCGCTCCGCATATTCGCGGCACGGCGCTATGGGAGTAAGGTCGTCGGCCGTCCCGTGCAGCATGAGGATCGGTTTCGTCACATCCTCCTCATCACGAAAGCGCGTAATGCATCCGGCGTAAACGGATATGTGTCCGACGAACTGCAGGCTCGCGTTGCCGTACATTTTCTGGAACCGAGCCATGCTAGAATAAAGGGCGGCAGCACCGCCCTGCGAGAAACCCATCACTGCGATTCGCGAGGGGTCGATCCTTAGGTCTTTGGCGACTATCTCGAGCGCGCGGAAAGCATCGACAATCCTCGTCAGCGTCAATGGCGCGATCTTGCCTGAATCAGCCGGAATGAATAGTCCCCGACCGGTATAGCTGTCTACTGCGAACGTCGCGATGCCTACTTCATTCAACACTTTCGGCCATTCCTCGTAGGGCGCCCCTTCCGCGATGGGCCCACTCGCTGAATGAAGCAGCACAACAGCTGGCTGTTTCGCGGGCCCCGTTTTAGCAAGACGCAGTTGCCCTGCGAGTGCGACTGGCGTGCCCTTCTTGCCCGTCAGAAAATCAGCGGCTGACATGGTCTCTGAGGGGATCGAATAGAAGGCTTCCCGTGCGACTTGCGCGTCAGCTTTCTCGCAGATCAATGACAACAACAGCGCTCCGGCGAGCGCAAGCACTAGCCTCATTACTACCCCCTGACTTCAGCGCCTTAACATGACCGTCCGGGCCCACAGGGAACGCCGAGACGGGAGCGGTGGCGATTTGCACGTCACCGCTCCCTTGCGGTCGAGCGTCGCAATGCTCGCCGTCCCCGCCGCAATGTCCGAAACAAGGGCGGGGATGCCGGAAGAAGCGACATAGATCAAGGCGTCGTGTCTTGTGATTTGCGTGGACATGGAGGACGCTGAGGCGATTGGCGCACGTATACTCTCCACCAGATACACTTCGAGTACTGATTTCGAGCATGCTTGCGTCTTCAATTTTAGGTTCGGCATCAGCGAGAACGCGGCCGAGGCTTAGGCTTAGCCATTATCAACCCAAACGGGAAGGGCGCGAATTCGCGCCTATGGTATACTTTCTGATCATGGATGTTGGTGTCCCGTTCGTCGTCCGTCGCGCTCGTCTGCTCATGGGCATGACCCAGGCCGAGTTCGCTGAGCTGTTTGGTGTCGACGACGGCACCGTCTCTCGCTGGGAACGAGGTAAGCTTCACCCCGCACCAAAAGTGTGGAGACGAATTCGAGACATCACCTTGAAGGAAGATTCTTTGCGGGACGAGGCGTTGGTAAGAGCATCGCCTGTTTATAAGTACCTGGTGGATATAAAGCGCCTAACGAAACCCGTCGTTGCTTCGAGGGGTATCACTGAAGCCCTAGAAATAGTTGGGGTGCTCAAAGGCAAGGATCGGCCCTTCGGCATTGCTAAGCTTGCTCGCAAGAGCCCTCAGTATAAGGTCAGCGGCACTCGCGCTCTGGAGATTATTCAGGCCAGTCCCGATTGGCAGCGCGGCGACATCGTCTACGCCGAGGTCCATTGCATTTCTCCTGCGCTCGGCGGCGTCTGGGTGGATGCTATGATCGCCCCCTTGCCGGACCGATCGGCAGCCCTAATAGAGTTCGCACCTTCACCGCGCGGCGCTAGCGAAGGGTTCCGGGTCCAACTTACCCCCCTGCAAGACATGTCCTTCAGCCGACGTCGCAAATAGTTGAACTTCATCCGGTTTATGTATACGGCCTTTGTCACCGAAACCGGCTCTCGAGAAAGTGTGCCAATAACGGCTGTGAGCAATTGCAAAAAATTACTCGATCAACTCGTCGGCCCGGGCGAACAGCGATGGTGGGACTGTGAGGCCGAGCGCCTTCGCGCTCTTCAGATTGATCACCAGCTCAACCTTGGTGGGCTGTAGTACAGGCAGGTCGCCGGGCTTATCCCCCTTAAGAATACGTCCTGCATAGACACCAACCTGGTGATACATCTCCTCCCAGACGACCGTGTAGCTCATCAGACCACTCGCCATCGCAAAATCGCGCACTCCGTGGATCGCAGGCATGGCGTAGCGTGCCGCCAACTCAGCGAGCCGATCGCCCCTGCTGCTGAGGAATGGCTCCTCCCAAATGACGAGACCACGGGCTCCTTGTTGGACGAGTATTGCAAAAGCGGCCTCAAATTCGCTTTCGGCGCGCGCCTCTACGACAACAATTCTCTCCCCAGCCTGATCCACTGCCCCCTTAACTAAAGACGCAGCTAAGGGATTAGCCGGGTTTACCAGGAACCCAAACCGCATCGCCGCTTCGGGCACCATCTCGAACAGGATCTCCGCGGGCTTTCCCCCGAACATCGACAAACTCGTAGTGCCGGTCATATTGCGGCCGGGTCGGCCAAGGCTAGCGACGAGGCCTAACTCGACAGGATCAGCTCCAATCATGAAGACAATTGGAATAGTGTTGCTAGCGGTTTTTGCTGCGAGTGCAGTGACCGTACCGCCTAGCGTGACGATAACGTCTGCTTTCCCGTGCACGAGATCGGCGGCCAATGCGGGTAGCCGATCGTATTGACCATCAGCCCACCGGAACTCAATTGCGACCTGCCCCTCCGGGTAGCCAGTTTCCTTCAAGCCTTGGCGGAACAGGGATAAGCGCCTCTGCAATAGCGACGAGGCTGGCGCGGAAACGAGCACTCCAACCACGGGCAGAGTTGACTGCTGCGCAAGCGCCGTGAGCGGCCATGTCAATGCGCTGCCAGCTAGTGCAATGAAGTCCCGGCGCCTCATTCCGACCACCTGTTCAAGAGTCGATTTGGGCAGGATATCAGGTAGCGGCGAATACTCCATGGCAATGGGCAGACTTCGGCGAGCGCAGCTGTGGGTCCAAGTGAGGTCGCGACAGTGAGGCGCCTGGCAGGCCTCTTATACCTCCGCCGGCTGTCCGCGATCCGTCCTCTGCCTACATCAGACTCATGCAGCGCACTAAGTCCGGAAATCGCAGTGCCAATGATCAATGGCTCACCGCAATCAGCTCCTCAACCAGCGAGCCTCCGCCCACCGGGAACACAATGAACTGCTTGCCTCCGGCCAAATACGTGGCTGGGGCGCCCGTTGCATTCTGCGGCACCGGGATTTCGGCAAGCATCTCTCCTGTACGCTTGTCATAGATCCACAAATTGGGATCAAGGTTTGCAAGATCACGGATTGGCAGCCCCCGCCACGTCTGCAGTGAAGAACCATACCGACCGCCCATCTGGACGACCACTAAGACCGTCTTCGTGACCAATGCAAAACTGCGAGCAGGCAGTCCGAAGCGCTCAGCAGCACCAAGTTGTTGGATGGCGGGAAACAGTTCTGAGGCACGTCCGACAGGAATGTGCCAATGATGATTGCCTGTGTTCATGTCGATGGCGACCAAACTACCAAAAGGCGGTTTGAGAAGGGGCAACCCGCGTGGGCCCGGCAGAGGCTTAGTCACCCCGATGTAGTCATACCAACGCTCGCGCGACCCTGGCCAGCGGATGGTGACGACAAAAGGGAGGCGTATCGACTGACATAAAGAAGGCCGGTTTCAGGGTCGACAGCCGCCCCAGACCAGTTTGCACCACCCAAAGGTCCAGGAACCATGATCGTGCCGCGTTCCGAGGGTGGCGTGAACAGAGGGCCATAGTCGTATTTAGAGACTATCTCGAGTGCCTCTTTGCGTAGCTCTGGGGTTAGGTCGATTAAGGTCTCCTCTTGCAGACCCTGGACATCGATCGGAGCCGGGCGTGTCGGGAAGGGCTGGGACAAGGCAGCTCTTTCACCAGGGACTTTGGAAACCGGTACTGCGCGATCCTCGATCGGCCGTGTCGTAATCCCACAATCCATGCCGAACGAGCTGGTAGTGCCAAATCTTGCGCCCTGTAGCCGCCTCGATACAAACGAGACTGTCGCCGTAGCGGCCATCGCCGAGACGGTGCCCCCCATAATAGTTGTTGGTTGGTGTGCTGACCGGCAGATACACGTAACCCAGTTCTTCATTTGCGCTCATCGGCGCCCAGACGTTCGCGTTACCGCTGTTCTTCCACGAGCCATCGTTTCGACGCCCGGCTCACCGGCTTGCGGAATCGTGTTGAAGGTCCAGAGCTGTTGACCGGAACGCACGTCAAATCCGCGCACGTCGCCGGGTGGCGATGGATGGTGCGCCCACCAGTCGTGCACGGATGAGCCGACAACGATGACATCGCGCACGATCACGGGTGGCGATGTCATCGTGTAGTATTCTCGGTCGACAGGTCGCCGGAGTCCCTGCGCCAAGTCCACCCATCCATTCTTGCCAAATGAACCAACCGGTATCCCGGTCTTGGCATCGAGTGCAATCATGTAGGCGAAGGCTGTCAGAATGATCACGCGCTCGTCTTCGCCACTCCGCCAATAGGCTACACCACGGTGGACCCATCCGAAGTTAGCGGGATAAGCGAGGCCGTTCTGGTAAACCTTAGGATTGAACACCCATTTTGTGACCCCCGTCACAGCATCGATGGCAGCGACCTGAGAGAGTGAGGTGCTGGTGTAAAGGGTGCCGCCGACCATCAAAGGTGTCGACTCATTCGCCCAAGACTGATCGAGCTTTGGGTTGTCATCCCTGATGGCGTGGTCTGGTGACTTTCCAACGCCAGACGACGCGCAGATGCCTCGCATTCGTGGCGTCGATTTGAGCAAGTGGTGAGTATCGTGCTGCTCCATAGGTCCCAGCGTATGCCCACCATTCCCCGCGACTTAATGCTGACGCGGAATCGGGTAGGGCACCGGGGACTGTCTGGGCTTTCGCCAAGATCGGAGCAATAGAGATCAGCGCAACGGCTAGATATTGAGCGACACTAGTCGATATCCATACGCCGAAATAACCGGCTGCAACAGACTTCATTCACGCCACCCCGAGCAGTCTTCGCATGAGAGACCGGGGTATCAGACAATCTCGTCATAACAATCATTGCGCTGCGGTAGATAACTTCGGCGGAGGTCTCTTACGGGTCAAAGGCCGTCCTAATCAACCCCCCTCCCGCCACCTCAGAAACGAGGTCCGTAGTTTCATAGATTCCTGCCGTGGAGCAGGGGACAAGCCGCCACTCACACAATAACGGGCGTGAGCAGGTAATGTCCGTGGTTGGAAGCTGCGCGCACGCTAGGGCTTCGAAAGCTCGTCCAGCAATACCCGGGCATCCCGAAGCACAGGGAACTCGAACCCCTCAGTGAACGAGGCGTAGATCGGCTGGAGCAGCGCTAGCGCCGCCCTACTATTGCCCTGCTGGAGCCATAGCCGAGCCAGACTCGTAGCCGCAACAAGCTCTCCAAGCTTGAAACGCTGGCGCCGCGCAACAGAGAGAGCCTTCTGCATACACGCTTCCGCCTCTTTCTCGTCGTGCTCCGGGCCAGCGAGAAGTAGCTGCCCACCATCGCCAACGTGCGCATTCATGGCGAGACGCATCCTGCCGAAAATCGCCATAAGTTCGTGAGCTGTGGCGCCGTTCTCGGCTGCGATGGTTGCAGCAGTCTTTCTCAGGCATGAGCCGCGCCTAGGCAATCCGGCCTCGTTGCACCACTCTCGAAATTTATTGCCGAAGCCTGCCACAGCAAACGGCTTTCCATAGTCATTCACGAGGAATGTCAGCTCGCCGACTGGGCTTGCATCAATGATCTGCTGGAACTCAGGAAGAATCGGAAGCTCAACCGAGACAGGTTTCGACGGCGGTTTACACGTGCAACGCGTGTCCCAGAGCCGCCAGCGCGGCTTCCCGCAAACACTCGCTTAGCGTGGGGTGCACGTGAATCGTCGCGGCTATATCCTCGAGACGCGTACCCATCTCGAGTGCAAGGGCGAAGCCCGCCGAAAGCTCGGATACGCCTTGCCCGACCGCCTGGATCCCCAAGACGACATGGTTGTCGGCGCGGCCGACGACGCGGACGAACCCCTCGCCGGCTTCAATGCTCATCGCCCGGCCGTTCGCGATGAACGGGCAGGTGCCGATGATGACCTGTCGACCGCTCGAACGCGCCTCGTTCGGAGAAAGCCCTGCGGAGACGATCTCGGGGTCAGTGAAGCAAACGGCCGGAATGGCAACCTTGTCAAACGCCCGTTTGTTGCCCGCGATCAGTTCCGCAACCATCTCCCCTTGCGCCACCGCCCGGTGCTCCAGCATGGGTTCGCCCGTCACGTCGCCGATGGCCCACACCTGGCGCATGGAGGTACGACAGTGGTCGTCGACCTCGATGGCATGCCCACTCAGTGTCAGATCGAGCTCCTCCAGGCCGAAGCCATCGAGCCGGGGCCGACGCCCAACCGCCACGAGAAACTTGTCGGCCGGCACCCGCATTGAGTTGCCGTCGCCAAGCTCAACCTTCAGAGATGTCCCCGAGGGATCAAGCCCGAGTGTTTTCGCATCGAGATGAACCGTGATGCCGAGATTTCTCAAGCGCGAGACGATGGGACGCGTCAGGTCGGCGTCGTATTGCGGCAGGAGGCGGCCCGTCCCTTCGACAATGGTAACCTCCGCTCCGAGTTTCCGGTAAGCGATCCCCAGCTCGAGCCCGATGTAGCCGCCCCCGATGACCACTAAGCGAGCGGGCACCGCCTGAAGCGACAGCGCTTCGCTCGAAGACACCACGGGGCCGCCGAACGGCAGCGAGGCCAAGGGCACGGCGCTTGAGCCCGTGGCGATCACCACGTGCTCCGCGGCAATGACCTGCAGGCCGGTGTCGCTTTCAACCACGCAGGTCTTTCCATCGCGGAAGGAGCCGTTGCCCGTCACAAGCTTCACTTTCGCGCGCCGCAGAAGTCCATAAACACCGCTCCGCAACCGAGTCACGATGCCGTCTTTCCAGGCCATCGTTGCTGCGAAATCACATTTGGGCTCCGACACACTGATCCCGATCATGGTCCCGGCGGCCATCTGCTTCGCAAGTTCGAACTGATTGGCGGCGTGAATCAGTGCTTTCGAAGGAATGCAACCGACGTTCAGACAGGTGCCCCCGAGCTGCCCGGATTCCACCAGGACGGTGTCGAGCCCGAGCTGTCCCGCCCGGATCGCACACACATAGCCGCCGGGTCCTCCGCCCAGAACAAGCACCGTGCACGACATTG
>Ga0075425_100007998_pt1 | contig 11190 bp, 7 predicted proteins | sample SoiMethybrSBSTD4_FD_75300 | JGI IMG/M metagenome (GOLD analysis project Ga0075425, IMG submission 75300) | Bulk soil microbial communities from a Populus tree surrounding site in Tennessee, USA - Soil MetaG P. TD hybrid SBSTD4 | ecosystem: Environmental > Terrestrial > Soil > Tree plantation...
ATCAAGGTCGACGACGAGGGCGGCAGCGGCACGTTCCGCGTGTCATACTCGGATCCCAATCCCGATGCCTGCTACGTCATCGCCGATGCCATCACGCAGGTCTACATCGACACGCAGCGCAAGCAGACGGTGCAGAGCCTCAACAACGTGAACACCTACACCGACGAGCAGCTCGCGGTGTACAAGGACCGCCTCGACAAGGCCGAGAAGGACCTTTCGGATTTTCAGGAACGCATCGCGTCCACCACGGTGAGTATCGCCAACCCGGTCAACGACAAGAACGTCGGCAATGCCGAGAAGGCGCGCAACGATCTCGCGCTGACCGTGGGGGCGTCGGAATCCACGCTCGGCAAGATCCGCCAGCGCATTTCGGGTGCGCTGGGTGGCATGCCGTCGAGCGATGCCGTTGCGCGCGACCCGGAGGCGACAAAGCTGATCAACGAGCTCGGCGACCGGCGCGAGAACGAGCTCTACGTCGAGCTGGGCGGCGAGACGCACTCGGCGGATGCCAGCCTGGATCCGGTGGTTGCCACGCAGCAGGCGCTGCAGCGCCGCCTGTCGCAGATTTCCGACGAATCGTACCCATCGATCCCGCCGGATTATCGGCCGCTGCTCGTGGAGTACTTCTACCAGCAGAGCGAGGTGAAGGCGTATCGCCTGAAGCTCCAGCGCCTCGACAATTTTCTGGGCCAGTTCCGGTCGCAGGTCGCCCTGGCGCCGCAGCAGGAAACCGAACTGCAGCGTCTCAAGGACGAGGTGGAGCGGAACCGGACCATGTACAACGGATTCAAGGAGCAGAAACAGCAGGCGGGCGCCGTCATCGACGCCACCAGCAATCCAACGCTGGGCACCACGGTCACCGTGCTCGAGGCCCCGGCCAAGCCGGTGCAGCCGGTGCGTCCGGACAAGGTCAAGATTCTCGTGCTGTGCTTCCTGTTCGGCGCTACGGTGGGCGCTGCCGGATTGCTCCTCACCGAATTCACCGATTCGTCCTACCGAAGCGTCGAGGACGTGGAGAAGCAGCTCGGCCTGCGCGTGCTCGGCACCATTCCGCGCGTGGGCAACGCGCGCTGGGTGTCCGAGACGTCGCGGCGGCGTACCGTTATCTGGGTGGCGGTGTGCGTCACGTTCGTGTGTGTGTTCATCTCCGCCTTCTACTTTTACGGGAAGTCGTCGCGCGAGCATCTGATCGATCTGAACCCGTCCATTTCGAATCAGACGGAGGCGCCCAAGCCATGAGCAACCCCAAGCCGCGTGATCCGCGCAGCCAGCTGATCTTCGACACCTATGACAGCGAGTCGCCGGTGGCGACGGAGCTGCGCCGCATCTATCACAACGCCAAGCGCAGCGCCGACGGGCGTCACTACAAATCGTTCCTCATCACGAGCTCGAGCCGCGGCGAAGGGAAGAGCACGATTTCGAGCTGGCTCGCCCTCACCATCGGGCAGTTTCCCACCAAGAAGGTGGTGTACATCGACGCCGACCTGCGCCGGCCGCGGGCGCACAAGCTCTTCGGTCTCGACAACCGCCTGGGTTTGAAGGACTGCCTGGCGGACAGCATTGATCCGATGGAAGTGATCAAGAAGACACCGCTGCCCAATCTCGGCGTCGTCACGGCCGGGGATCGCATTCCGGAACCGGGGCGTCTGTTCGAGAGCGAGCACCTGCGTGAGGTGCTGAACAAGCTCGAGTTTTACTATGACATCGTCATCGTCGACAGTCCGCCGGTGCTTCCGGTGAGCGACACGCTCTTCCTGAGCTCCGAAGTGGAAGCCACCATGCTGGTGGTACTGGCCGGCGTGACGCCGCGCGAAGTCGTGCAGCGCACCAAGAACGTGCTCGACGATTCGCGCGCCAACGTCATCGGTATCGTGCTGAACAACGCCACGCACGTGCTCCCGTACTTCTACGACTACAAGTACTACGGGTACACCACGAAGGAAGCGTGAGCCCGCCCGGTGGCAGAGGCCGGCAGCGCGTCCTCGTGTTGACCGGAATTTTCCCGAACCGGCAGAGTCCGACCTGGGGCATCCATATCTTCCAGAACGTGCGTGCGCTGGCGGAGAACGCCGACGTGCGCGTGGTGGCCACAGTGCCCTGGGTACCGCGCGCTCTCGCGCGCGGAACGTATGGCGCTTATGCCGGCATTCCACCCCGCGACGAATGGGAAGGCCTGGAAGTGTGCTATCCCCGCTTCCTGGTGGTTCCGAAAGTGGCGCGTTTCCTCCACGGGTGGGAGTATTTCTACTCGATCCGGTCCGCCGTAGCGCGCGAGATCCGTGAGTTTCGTCCCGACGTGATCCTGGCGTATTTCGCGTACCCGTATGGATTCGCTGCGGTGCAATTCGGGCGCAAGTTTGGTCTTCCGGTTGTCATCAGCTGTCGCGGCAGCGACATTAACCACATGACGAAGCCGCGGTTGCAAGGACGCGTGATCGTGTCATCATTACGCGCCTGTCGGCGCGTGTTCGTGATGAGCGACGAGATGCGCGAGCGGGTGCTGTCGTGGGGGCTCGACGCCGCCAAAGTCGAGATCGTCTCCAACGGCGTGGATGCGAAGCGCTTTCATCCCAGGGACCGCGCGCAGGCTCGCACGGCACTGGGCATCCCCCAGGATGAGCGCGTTCTGGTGTGTGTGAGTCGCCTCAGTCACGAGAAAGGGATTGATGTGCTTGTGGATGCAATGGCGCGTCTCAAGGACGAACGCACGCGCCTTTATGTAATCGGCGATGGTGCTGAACGAGGCGCTCTCACGGCACGGATCAGGGCAGCTGGCCTGAACGAGCGCGTGTTCCTTCCGCTCACGCGTCCGCACGATGAGATTCCGCAGTGGCTCGCGGCCGCCGACGTCGCGGTGCTGCCGAGCCGCACGGAAGGCATGCCCAACGCGGCGCTCGAAGCGCTGGCCTGCGGGCGTCCTGTGGTGGCGACCGCGGTGGGCGGCACGCGTGAACTGGTGAACAGCTCCTCACTCGGTATTCTGGTTCCACCGGACGAGCCAGACGCTCTGGCCGTCGCATTGCACGGGGCATTGTCGAAAACGTGGGATGAACGCGCAATTGCCGCGTCGGTCGCGTTGCGCACCTGGGATGAAGTGGGAAAACGCACCGCGCGACTTCTTGAATTCGATCAATTGCACGGCGCGACTGTCGCGCGAGGTATCTCATGGACCGCCGGGACTCATTGACCATCGACGATCATCCCAGCGCGCACGGCAAGATTTCCGATCGGAATCTTGCCGACCTCAAGCGCCACTATGATGTGGAGCGCGCGCTCGGCGACCGCCTGCGCACGTTGCCGCCGGCGGAGCGTCGCGCCATGTACGGCGAGATCTACAACGAGCTCTTCGCCCGCGTGCCCGACCACCCGCAGCTGACGCGGAAGGTCTCGCCCGAGCGATCACGGCAGAAGACGGCGGCCGAGTTTCGTCTCATCCGCAAGTTCATCAAGCCGGGGAGCGAGTTCATGGAGATCGGCGCCGGCGACGCGGCGGTGTCGCTCTTCGTGGCCAAGTACGTGCAGCGCGTCACGGCGCTCGACGTCTCGGATACGATCCTCAAGGACATTGCTGCACCCGGCAACGTGCGGCTCCTGGTATTCGACGGCTGCGAAATCCCCGTCGAGGCGGGAACGATCGACGTCGCCTACAGCAACCAGGTGATCGAGCACCTGCACCCGGAAGATGCGGCGCTGCAGATATCGAGCCTCCTGCGCACGCTCAAGCCCGGCGGCGCTTACCTGTGCGTGACGCCCAACCGGCTCAACGGGCCGCACGACATCTCGATGTTTTTCGACACCGTCGCGACCGGACTGCACATGAAGGAGTACACCTACCGCGAGCTCGATCGCTTTTTCCGCTCGCTCGGCTTCGACCGCACCGGTGCGTGCATCGGCGTGAAAGGGCATTTCGCGGTGTTGCCCGTGTGGTGCGCCGGCTTCTTCGAGGTTGCGCTTTCGATTCTCCCCACCCGTCTGCGTGTCGCCATCGGGCGCACACCGTTCTTCGAGAAACTGTTGTTCATCCGCTTCGTCGCGTACAAGCCGCGCTGATTGGATGGCACGCCCCGCGCACGGACTCGCCATCGGCCACGTCGTGCTGAGCCTCGACGTCGGCGGCCTCGAGCGCGTGGTGGCCACACTGGCCGGGGCGCAGCGCCGGGCGGGTGATCGCGTGTCGGTTTACTGCCTCGACCGCGACGGCGTACTCGCGGCAACGCTGCCGGGCGCAGGCGTGCCGGTGCGCGTGGTGCACCGCAAGCAGCGTGGTTTCGACGCAGCGGCGGTGCTGCGCCTCGCGCGCATGCTCCGCGCCGACGGCGTACAGTTGGTGCATTGTCACAACCATGGTGCGCTCGTCTACGGCGCCCTGGCGGCGCGGCTCGTGCGCGGCGCCCGTGTGGTGTACACGATCCACGGTGCCATCACCTCGGCGCGCCGCTCGACGGCGCGCTTTCTCAAGCTCGGCGTGGTTCAGGAAGTGGTGTTTGTTTCCGCGCACGCGCGCAGCGTGGGACGCGCCGCCGGGCTCGTCGATGATGCGCACGTGCACACCATTCAGAATGGCGTCGACCTGGGGGCGTGTGAGCATGGAGACGGCCGCGCGGTGCGTCGGGCGCACGGGATTCCCGAGGACGCGCGCGTGTGCGGGATAGTCGCGCGATTGACGGAGGCGAAGGACCACGCGAATCTGTTTGCCGCGGTCGCGATCGCGCGCGAAAGCATCCCTTCACTCCACTGTCTCGTGGTGGGTGATGGGGAGTTGCGGGACACGCTCGAGCGCGAAGTCGCTGGGCGCGGCCTGTCGGCCGCGGTCCGGTTCACCGGCGCGCGTGACAACGTGCGCGATTACCTCGCGGCCATGGATGTGTTCGTGCTGTCGTCGGTGACGGAAGGGCTGGCCATGACGCTCCTGGAAGCCATGGCGGCGGCGCGTCCCATCGTTGCCACGCGCGTCGGTGGCAACGCGGAAGCGGTCAAGGATGGCGTCACCGGCGTGCTGGTGGCGCCGTCGGATGCCCCCGCGCTCGCGCATGCCATCGTGGCCATGCTGGAGAACCCGGCTGCCGCACGGTCGATGGGGGACGCCGGAAGGGAGCGCGCGCTGCGCGAGTTCAGCCTCGACGCGATGCGCGCGCGATATCAGGCAGTGTATGAAGCAGCCCTCGCTGTCTGGTTTAAGAAAACAACTTAGCGAATCGTCGTTGCGCGGAGCGGACACCCGCCCGCGCCAATCATGGCGTCCTCATGCCGCGCCCGGCATTGTTTCGTTGCGCGCGCGGCCGTGCCGTGGCATTCTCCCGGCCGGCCCCTGACCGTCGTGATCTCCCGCCCGGCGGATTGCTTTTTGCATGAGCCGGTTCTGCAGCCCACGAGAGCGCGCGTTCCGGCTCCTCCGTCCCGGCGGAGTCCGTTTTTGCTGATATCCCGTTTGCCCCGTGAGGAGGCGCCGAAATGGCCCGCAATCATCATTGGAGCGTTGCCGCCGCGACCGCGGCCCTGGTGCTCCTTGGCTCGCTCGCCGTCGCGACACCGGCCGGAAACGTGTCATCGGCGACGGCGGCCCCCAACCAGAAACTGGCCGGTGGCGCCGTCACGGCCAACGGCATTCCGGCGGCACACCCGCGCATCTACCTGGTAAACGGCCGCCTCGAGGAGCTGCGCGGTCTCGCTGGCTATGATTCTAACGGCAATCACATTCCGGGCTCCACGCCCAGTAAACAGGCGGCGCGTTTTCTCTCCTTCATGGCCAACACACCGCAAAAGGCGGAGGTGTGGGACTGGGCGCTGCTCTACATGATCACGGGCGACGAATCTGCGGCGACCAAGGCGATCCAGGGAGCCGACCAGCTGGTGGCGTGCGGGTGGCAGTGCGTGGCGCAATCGCACAGCCATTTTCTCACCGTCAGTGAGTACATGCGCAGCGTGGCGCTGGTGTACGACTGGCTCCACGACAAACTGACGCCGGCACAGCGCAAGGCCTACATGGACTACATGAACATGATCCTGTTCATCACGTGGAACGAGACGCCGGAAGCGCTCGCCATCTACGACACGGCGCACTGGATGACGTCGAACCCGATGAACAATTTCTACTACCGGTACCTGCTCGCGACGACGTACGTCGCGCTCGCCACCGACGGCGAGAACCCGGGCGCGTTCGATTACCAGGGTGTCACGCACACCAGCTATTACCTGATGGATTCGGACCAGCCCGCCGGAGAGAGATTCACCGACCTCTACCAGTTCCTGATGGCAAAGATAAACGAGCAGATGTGGCCGTCGCTCGACACGCGTGGCAAGGGGGGCGGCTGGTTCGAAGGCGAGAACTACGGCAACGCGTCCAAGCGCCACCTGTGCGACACGCTGCTGCTCCTCAAGCAGACCGTGGGGCTCGACCTGTTCAACAACCCCGCGCATCCATTCCCGCGCCAGGCGCTGTACTACGAGTTCTATTCCATCCAGCCCGGGGACGCGGTGCTCTATCCCGGCGGCGATCAGCCGTCGATCCAGCAGGCGCCGGTGCGCGGCTACGACCGCGACCTGCTGCTCAGCCTCGCGGAAGGCATGAAGGGGACCGTGGAGAGCGAGTACGCACAGTACTGGTGCAACCACGTCGTCACCAACATGGACGACATCGACGTGATGGTGGCGTTCGACTTCCTGCTCTACCACCCGGATTACCCGGAGCGGAACCACAAGCTCTTCCTGCCCACCAACTATCTCGCCGAAGCGGCGGGCTGGGTGCACAGCCGCTCCGACTGGTCCAATACGGCGACGTCGGTGGTGATGGTGAGCACGGACCGCATCGAGGGACACCAGCATCGCGACCAGAATGCGTTCGTGATCTACAAGGGCACGGACCCGACCCAGGGCTATTACAGCTGGCTCCTGACGGAAGGGACGCCGTATTCATCGAACGTGGCGGATGACACGTGGGAGCACAACACCATCATTGTCGACGACACCGAGCAGCGCTTCGGCAACGGCACCGGCAAGATCATCAAGTTCGACGCCGAGCCGGGTTACGTCTACGCGGTGGGCGACGCGGCGGGCGCGTATTACACCAATCCCGGACACTACGGCACGGGCACCACGCCCATGCTCAAGGTGTACCAGCGCGAGCTGGTGCACATCCTGCCCAACTACGTCGCCGTGTTCGACCGCGTCGTGCCCGCGGCGGGATTCGAGAACGTGGTGATCAAGAACCTGTTCCATTATCCGCTGCAACAGCCGTCCATAGCGGGTGATCTGATCACCGAGACGCGCGGCGCCGCGCGCATGTTTCACAAGCTCGTGCTGCCCGCGACGCCGTCGCTCAACTGGCACGACGAAGCGCCCGAGGGCACCGACGTGTGGCGTCTCGAGGTGAGCGACCCCACCATCAAGCCCGGCTACCTCTTCATGAACGTTTTCCAGGCGAGCAGCAGCACGGTGACGGCCATGGCGCCGACAGCGCGCGTATCGTCCAAGGATGGCGGCATGACCGGCGCGGTCATCAAGGACGCGACCCAGCAGCACGTCATCATGTTCTCCGCCGATCCGAACGGCGCAACACCGGCCGGTTCGATCATCTACGAAGTGGGGGCAAATGCACCGAGCCTGCACAATCTCTTCGACCTGGCGCCGTCGACCGGCTATCGTATCGACGTGGCCCGCAGTGAAGGAGATTACGTGATCACCGTCGCGCGCGGGGGCGATCGCATGACCACGGCCGCCGGCGTGCTTTCGTTCGAGCTCGAAGGTGAGCTCGAGGCGCGACCGGTCGCCAGTCGCTGAACCCTGCGGGCCGCTTCGGAAGTATCGATGCGAATTCTGGTCCTCACCGCGAAAGCCATATTTCCGCTCCACGGTGGCGCCGAAATCCGCAATTTCAGCCTGCTCAAGGAAGCGTCGCGCCAGCACGAGGTCTACTCGCTCTCGTTCGTCAACCAGGGCGGCGAAGAGGAGCACGAACGCGGCGTCGCTCCGTTCGTGAAGCGCGCCGAGGTCATCACGCTGCCGCCGCGACCCCGGGCGCGCCGCGTCGCCAACGCCCTCCACAGCTGGGCCGGTGGTGCCCGGCCGCTCGTCCTCACCGAATACCAGTCCGCCGCGATGAGCCGCGCGCTCGCGCGCATGGTGCGCGAGGAGAAGATCGACGTCATCCACGCGCACTGCCTGCACGTGGGGCAATACGTGGAGGAACGCGGCAACGCTGCCTTCGTGTATGACGCGCACAACCTGGAGCACGTGCTCTGGGCCCGCTTCGCGCGCGTGCAGACGCCGTTCATGCGCGCCTTCGTGCTCAATCAGATTCCGAAGTTTCGCCGCTGGGAACGTTACGTCGGGCTTCACTCGGAGAAAGTGGTGATGCTCTCCGACGACGATCGCAATGAGTTCCTGAAAGTGGTTCCGGAGAGCGACGTGGCCACCATTCCCAATGGCGCCGACGTGGAATATTTCCAGCCGCGTGCGGACACGCCGGTGGAAGAGAACTCCATCATCTACTTCGCGCACTTCGGCTGGCCGCCGCAGGACGATGGCGCGCTGCACCTGCACCACGACATCATGCCGCTGGTGCAGCGGGAGATTCCGGATGCGCACCTCTACCTGGTTGGCCGCACGCCGCCGCCCACGATTCAGCGCCTGGCGGGCCCCCGGGTCACCGTCACCGGTATGGTGCCCGACATCCGCGATTACATTGCGCGCGCGGCCGTGGTGGCGCTGCCGCTCCGCATCGGTTCGGGACAGAAGCACCGCGTCTTCCAGTCGCTCGCGATGGAGAAAGCGGTGGTCACCACGTCGGTCGGCGCGGAGGGAATTGCCCTCGAGCACGACGTCAACGCGCTCCTCAGCAATGACCCCGCGCAGATTGCGCGGCACATCGTCGAGCTCCTGCGCGACCCGGCGCGGCGTGCGCGCATCGGTCGCGCGGGCCGCCAGCTCGTGCTCGACCGCTACGAATGGTCGGCGAATTACCGTCTGCTCGATCGCGTCTTCGAAGAAGCGGTGCAGAAGCGCCGCTGACGCCCACACCAAGCCATGCGCCCTCGTTCGCTCCTGATCGTGACGTATCATTACCTGCCGGCGGAAACGCCGGGGAGCCGCCGGATCGCAACCATGGCGCGCCTGCTCAAGGCGCGCGGCTGGGACGTGAGCATTCTCACCGCAACCGGAAGCCGCGACGGCGGCGATACTCCCGGTATCGACGTGATCCGCACCACCCGGACGCGCCTCGGCGACGACGGGCGCGCGCAGCCCGCCATCGCGAGCCCGGCGGTTTCGCGCATTCCACTCCTGCGCAACGTCACACGCTTTCCCGACAAGTATGCGTGGTGGAATTTCTCGCTCACGCCGAAGATTGTCGCGCTCGTGCGCGAGCGTCATTTCGACGTGGTGTTGAGCTCGAGCCCGCCGCATTCGCTCCATCTGGGCGTGCACGCGGCCCGCGAACGGCAGCCGTTTCGCTGGGTGGCCGAGTTCCGCGATCCCTGGATGTTTCCCAGCCGGCGCGCACTCCCGCCGCTTTCGGCGTCGATGCAGCGGCGTCTGGAACGCGGAGTGATCAGGCACGCGGATCATGTCATTGCGAACACGCCCGGAAATCGCGACGCGCTGCTGGCCGGCAACCCCGGGCTGGATCCGGCGCAGGTTTCCGTGTCGACCAATGGCTACGACGCGTCGCTCTACGCGGCCGGCAGCTTTCCGGCCCAGCCCGGTGAGCGAGCGGATCTCACCTACGTGGGCGAAGTGTACGCCGGCATGCTGGAGCGCTACTGTGCGGCCGTTGCCGGCATCCGGTCGCGCAACGAAGCGAACGTGCCGCGGCTGGCGGTGTACGGAATGATCGAGGAGGGCGAGCGCGAGCGCATCCGGAGCGCGGGGCTGGGGACCTATGTCGAAGACCGCGGCTTCGTCGCCCACGAGGCGAGCATCGACGCCATGAAGAATGCGCGCGCACTCCTCGTCCTTCTGCCCGACGAAGAGCGCTGGAAGAGCTGCGTGCCGAGCAAGCTCTACTGGTACCTGGCCGCGCGCCGTCCCATCCTGGCGATGGTGCCCGAGGGCGACACATCGCGGCTGGTGCGCGAGTTGAAGGCGGGCGAAGTGCTCACGGGAGATGTGGCGGCGATGGGAAGGCAGATGGAAGAGTCTGTACGGCGCGCGCGCACCTCGCCCGTCCCGTCGCGCGACGGACAGGGGGCAGCGCGTTACTCCATGGATCACATTGTCGGTGAGCTGGACCGGCTGCTGCGGGAGGTGAGCGATGGAAATCCCGCGTGAGCGGCGCGTTGTACTCGTGGCGACCTTCGTCGGGGTGTGCGTACTGGCGCTGGCCTTCACGCTCATCGCCATGAAGTCGCTGCCCATCGCCATCGCCGCCTGGGGCGGCGCGGTCGGACTCACCATGCTCTTCATCGAGCCCTTCATCGGGCTGGTGAACTATCTCGCGTTCCTCTATATCCGCCCGCAGGATTTCGTTCCTGCTCTGGAGGGCAAGCCCATCATGCTCATGCTCGGCGTGGGCACCGCCGGGCTGGTCGTTCTGCAGCGCGCGGTGCGGCATCGCAGGTTGGTGCTGGCGCCGGTGCCGCAGCACCTGTTCGTGCTGTGGTTCTACGTGGCGATCGTGGTCTCGCAGATGGCCCAGCTGCGCCTCCACGGCGCGCTCGAGGCGTCGCTCGAGTTCGTTCCCACCGTGGTGATGTATTTCCTCGTGGTCGAGCTGGTGGACTCGTGGAAGCGCATCAAGATCATCCTCATCCTGCTCGTGCACCTGACGCTTGCGCTCTCCATCCAGGGACTGGTGATGCACGTCACCGGATCCGGTTTCGGTGGCAAGCAAATGTACGAAGGTCGCATCCAGGCCGTGGGCATCTTCTCGGATCCGAACGACCTGGCACTCATCATCAATGCGGTGCTGCCGCTAGTGGTGCTGTGGCTGCTCCAGTCGAAGAGCCTGCTCATCAAGATTTATTCGTTCTTCGTGATCATCCTGTTCGTGTATGCGATCTTTCTCACCGCGTCGCGCGGCGGTCTCCTGTGCCTGGGACTCATGGCCATCCTTCTGGGCATGCGCAAGTTCGGCAAGATCGTGGGTGTGGCGGGCGGGCTCGCGGTGATGGGCGCCCTGGTTGTGCTCGGCCCGCGTATGAACACCATCTCACCCGAGGAAGCGTCGTCGTACGGGCGGCTCGAGGCCTGGGTGGT
>Ga0075425_100008000_pt1 | contig 11188 bp, 11 predicted proteins | sample SoiMethybrSBSTD4_FD_75300 | JGI IMG/M metagenome (GOLD analysis project Ga0075425, IMG submission 75300) | Bulk soil microbial communities from a Populus tree surrounding site in Tennessee, USA - Soil MetaG P. TD hybrid SBSTD4 | ecosystem: Environmental > Terrestrial > Soil > Tree plantation...
TTCCAGCTCTTCCCCCTTCGCGGTCTTCTCGATCGCCCGGCTCAACAGATGCTCAAGGTGACTCTTCATTAAAAGCTAATTCAAACCCCCGGTTTGTGTGGCGGCGCCACCAAAGCAGAGCGAAATATTTCCGGTCGATGTGCATGCAAGTACTCGATAAGTTCCCGCAAAATGAAGATTATTTATAGCCCCGATTTTGCGCCAAAGTCAATCGAAGGATGCGCGGTTAGTAGCCCAATGCGTGATGACGTAAATCCAGCGGCGGCGAAGCCGGGCAGCATCGACGAAGAGCAGGCGCGCATGCCGTACGCGCAACGCCGGGCTGGAGCGGGAACTTGCGGCGCCGGATCGCGTTTATGCGGCCGGGCGAGCATTTCGGACGGAAAGAAAGCGCGAGGGAACCTCGGACGACAGGAAAAGCGGGCCGGAGGAGTAAAACTCGACGCCGGCTTCCTGCGCGGCGCGCGCCGCGACGACGATGATCGCCGGCGCCGGATCGCGCCGGCGTCCGACGGCCTCCGCCTCATCGACCGTGGCGCTCAAATGGACGTATGCGCGGCCGCGCGGCTTGAGTCCCTCGCGCAAAATACTCTGCGCCAGGTCGCGGGCGGTGCCGTAATAGAGTTCTTCCGGCGGGGCGACGCTCTCGTCCGCGAGATCGACGGGAAAGGAGTGGCCGTAGGTTGCGCGCACCTTATCGCCGCGAAGCTCGAACCGCTGCTTGTCGGTCGCGGTAACGATCTCGCGGATATCGTCTTCCGTCGCGTCGGGAAAACGCGCCTGAACGCGCTGCAAGAGCTCGCTCCACCCGACGAATCCCTGCCGGTCGAACGCGAGTGGATACTCCGCGGGACGATGACGGAGCAAAAAGCTCAAGAAGCGCGAAAGGCGATCGAGCGGGACCATAGAACGAAAACCGGGAATAACGTTACGGACGTTTATGTGCTTTTCTTCATTTCCCCGCTGATCAACTGATAGACGTTGTGCGCGATGCCCGTCGCCTCGTAGCCGTCGAGGCCGTTCGCCTGGGCGATGCCGAACATCTGGTAAGCGAGCGCGCTGAACGGCATCGGCACTTGCATCTCGCGCGCCATGTCGAGGCCGAAGCCCACGTCTTTGGGCATCCAGGATTTTCGCGGCTTGAATTTGCGCGAGACGAGCGTCTCGCACATGCGCTCGAGGCCCTCGGAGCGGCTCTGCGATTTATTGAGCGCCTCTTGAAAGGTCGCCTCGGAGACGCCGCCCTTTTTAAGCCACGTCGCGATCTCGACCAGGCCCATATGCTGGATCGCGGCGAACATCGCCATTGCGTTCTTTACGAGCTTGGCGTTGCCGAGCTCGCCCACGTGCATGACGTTTTTCGCCATCGGCTGCACGAGCGGCAAATAACGGTCGTAAAGATCCTTCGGGCCCGAAAGCCAGAGCGAAAGCGTGCCGGCCGCCGCCTGCTCTTCGACGCCGCCGACGGAGCCGTCGAGAAGCTGCCAGCCTTTGTCCTTCAACTCTTCGTTGACGTGGAGGATCGTCTTTTTGTCGATGCTGCTGAAGTCGATCCAGACTTTCGCGCCGCGCGCCGCCACGTGCAGTCCGCCCGCGCCGAGGCCCACCTGCGCAACGGCTTCGTTGTATGGCAGCATCGAGAAAACGATCTCCGATGCCTCGGCGACCGCGCGCGGCGAATCTTTGAATTCCGCGCCCCGGCTCTCCAGCCCGCGCGCGACCTCGCGCCTCAAGTCGTTGACGAACAGCCGATGACCCGCTTTGAGCAGGTTGCCGGCCATGCCGCTGCCCATGCCTCCGGTGCCGATAAACCCAAGGTTCGCCATAGGATCCTCCGTGATTCCAGTACTAATATGCCGGTTCTTATATCTCAATCCTACAAGCAAGTGTAGGCTTTCCGACGCCTCGCGAGACTAGACGCGAGCACACGGGACCGAAAGGTGTTGACAGAAACGCGGACGGGGACACGCCGCAAAAGGGGAGACTACTTAATGACTTTATCCGCTTGGATGAGTACGTGCTGCGGCACGATGATATCGAGAAGGCGCGCCGTTTTTAAATTCACTGAGAGCTCGAACTTCTCCGGCAGCTTGACGGCGAGATCGCCGGGCTTTGCCCCTTTCAGGATATCGACGATGTACCCCGCCGCGCGTCGATGCAGATCGGCCAGGTTGGCGCCGTAGGAGATCAAAGCGCCTACGTCGACATAATGGCCGACTTCGGCCATCGTAGCTATATGGTGTTTGATCGCCAGGTCGGAAATCTTCTTCGCGTGCTGGGCCATGAGCGGATTGCCTATGATAATAAGCGCGTCTGCCCGCATCATCTTCGCATTTTGCACGGCCGTCTCGAATTCCGGCTTCGGCCCATGCACACCCAACGACCGCAGCTCTATCTTAAAGCCTTGCGCCGCCGCCTCGTACTCCTTGACCGCGACGGCGGGACCCGGACCGTCGGCGTCCCAGAGTATCGCCAGCCGCGATATTTTAGGAAACACCTCCTTCAGCAGCTCGACTCGTTTCGCGCTGATGTCGCGATTGAGCCAGGCCAGGCCCGTTATGTTGCCGCCGGGATGCGCGAAACTCGCGATGTAGCCTGCCGCCACGGGATCGACCGAGCTTATCATCACGATGGGGGTCGATTTGGTCGCTTCTTTGGCGGCGCGGATGACGACGTTGTTGACCGCGAAGATGATGTCAACTTTTTGCTGTACAAGCTCGCCCACCAGCGCGGGCATCTTGTCAAGCCTGCCCTCCGCGTACCGGCTGTCGATCACGATATTTTGCCCGTCTACGTAACCCAGATCGCGGAGACTCTGCCGGAACGCGTCCAGCATGGGGTTTGAGCTTCCAGTCGCTCCGGTGGATGCGACATAGCCGATGCGGGGCGTCGGTTTGGGCAGCGGCTGAGCGTCGGCTCGGAAGGAAAAGAGAAGGACTAGAAGGGTCAGCGACCCGAGAATGTTCTCTTTCATCGTAGGAAGGCCGCGCGTCCACACCGCGGAAGAACTCGGCCGCCCAAGTGAACCAGTCACGGGAAACATTCGGAAAACGCCATGAATATAGCACAAGCTGGTAAGGGAGGGCTAATGTTTTATTTTGACCAAAAACGGCCGCAGCGCCGCCGCGAACCGGCGCCGGTAAAAACGCGGGACGGCGATGGGCTTCAATCGGCTGGTGCGTTCTCGAAGCGGTAGCCGAAGCGTTCGATCAGCGGGCGGTCGCGAAGCGCAACCAGCTCCGCCAGCTCCGGAGTATAGTAAGTCGAGTAATGGCGATGTTCCGAAGTATTCTTATTTTCCTGACGGAGCACATAGTCGCGCAAAGCATCGGTGGCGGCGCCGATGCCCTCGAAAAACGCTATGAGGTCGGCGCGCAGAGATTCCAGCCGGCAGAAGTGAACGTCGTCCGAAGGTCCGAATAATTGCCGAAAGCGAAAGCTGAAAAGTCCGAGCCCAGTGCCGCGGAGCGTCCGCACAACATCGCGTGTGAGATTCGCAACATGCCGGTCGCGGTAGTTGAACTCTTCCGGCAATTCCCGAATCAACGCGTCCAGCATGTGGTTATCGACGCCCAGATTCAATGCGTTTCGCGCAGTGTCGGCGAAACCTAGGCTTCGATTGTCGCTGAGCAAGCAAAAGATCGCCAGGTACTTTTTGTTCGGGTAATGATGGTAATACCATGACGGATAGAACGCCCACGGATTCCGGACCGTTCCCAACACCGGAAGATGCGAGCACTCCGCCGGCAACTCGGCGCGCGGCAAATGATAGCCGATCTCGCGGACGGACGGAAAGAATTTACGGATAACGTCGGAAACGAACGTTCCGCCGCAGCGCGGCAAATGCACGAATACAAACTTATCGGTAACCAGCATCGACGCGCGTATTCGCGTATGGCGAACGCAAGAAGTTGTTGATTCTAGACTTTCCTTGAAACCTGCGCGGGGGGCTTGGATTTTTCCTGCAACGCGCTGACGCCGCGGCCAGGGGAACGGCCGCCGCCGTAAGGCAATTTAACGATGGAAAAAGGAATGCTATGGCTTTCCGCTGCGTTGATCATCAACCGTTGCTGTGTCATGTATTTTTCCACTTTGTTGTCGAAGCCGTCCTTGGCGATGATCTGCTGCTGAAGTTTTCGCCATGCGCTCGATCTCTCGGCGTGAAGCGTTCGTTGCTCGATTTCGCTTTCGTCAAGCTGAAGAATGAAAACATGTATCGGCAGCGTTCGTAAGACGTCGATCAGCTCTTCGTATTCCTTCCGGAGCTCCGGCTGTCTCAGCACGGTCGTGACGTAAGTAGACAGATGGAATCGGTTTAAGAGAAATACCGCATTTTTGTCCTTCTCGACCATAATCTTGAGATATTTTACGAATTGCGTGAGAAAGCTGACGCGGAGTTTTAAGATCCCCGGAATCGGAAAGTGCTTCCAGGAATGCAAAAGCTCCCCTTCCGAGAAGTCGTAGACGTCCCGGCCTTTTAATTTCTCTTTCAGATAGGCTTGGAACGTGTCCTTACCCGAGCCGGCGATCCCCTCGATGATGAGCACGCGCGCTTCCAAGGGGATTTCCGGGGCAAGAGACTGCCCGTTGCGCTGTCGATGAAGATGGAGAAGATTTTGAACGTGCCGGGGCACAGATGGACGCGGGCGTTCGCTAGCTGTGTCTTGGTCATTGGGTCGCCGTCCGGCTGCTGTGACGCTCGGCTTTTTCATCAAGACAGCGCTCGATTCGATACCTTTGAGGTCTCCCGTTCAGGTGTTGATAAGTCCACCTATTTACCATCCTTATCTGGCGCAATTATGGCGGTCAAGAGAAAAATAAAGCCTGCTTGTGCCAAAATGAGCGCTTTACAGTGTTCCCACGAGCCGAAAAAGGACATAAAGCGGCAGTTATGGGCAGCGCCCTTCATGATTTCATTAACCTTTTCAGTAACTTAGGGCTGGAATAATATGGCACAATTCCTGCTGACTTGGAGTTGCGACGAACGGGGGCGGAAAAACGATATATTTCGCCCGGAATTACTGGTCTTTTCCTATTTTGGATGCACAACTTTGTGCAAAAACAGTCGAATTCGGTACGTCGTTGGCCAAGCCCGCTAGGACCCCGTGCGCGGCGAACATGACGGACTAAACAACGGGGTAAATTCTTTGGCCAGCACCCTCACCCACAAAGAGATCACGCTCGAGCGTTCCTTGCCCTCGTTCAAAGCGCTGGCAAACCGGGAATGGAGAAAGTTGATCGGTTCGCCGCTCGGCGACGGCGGCATCCGGCGGCGATTTCTCCTCTGGGGCCTAAGCTTCTTCGGGCTGACGCTCACCGTCGTCATTATCGCGAGCTATTCGTATACCGAGAGGCAGATCAGGCGCGATGCGGTCCAGCTGCAAAGCGAGATAGCCAGCGTCACCGCCGACCGGATTAATAATTTCGTCAAGCGCAAGATCGAGCGGTTTTCCGACACCGCCAACGCGGTGAATCTCTACTCCCTCGGCAGCAAGGAGCAGCAGCTCTTGCTGGGCCTGCTCGTGAAGAACGACAGCAGCTTCACCGAAGCGTCGATGATCGATGCCAGGGGCATGGAAGTCGTTAAGGTTTCCGATCGCAAGGTTTACTTCACGGCGGACCTGAAAGACCAAAGCAAATCGATGAAATTCAACAAGCCGATGGAGGGCCAGGATTACATCAGTCGAGTCTACCTCTCGAGCCAGGGGCAGCCTTACATTACGATCGCCATTCCGCTGTGGGGCACGGCGCAAAATATCGTAGGAGTGCTTTCGGTCGAAGCCGATCTTTCGTTTTTGTGGGAAGTCATCGAGAAAGTCCACTTCGGCGTCGCAGGCTACGCCTACCTCGTCGACGAGCAGGGAAATCTCATCGCCCACGGCGACGCTTCGCTCGTATCGAAGAAACTCAATTTGCGGGGGCTGGACAAGGTCCGCGAATTCCTGATCAACCCGACGCGGGCGGACGCCAATCCCGCGAAGGAATCGCGCGGGATCTTGGACCGGCCTGTGCTCAACACCTACGCGCCAGTCCGCGGGCTCGGCTGGGCGGTGATTCTCGAGGAGCCGAGCGACGCGGCGCTCGCCAACGTCGATCTCTTAAAGCGCTCGGCGCTGATGCTTCTCATCGTCGTGCTTCTGGTCGGCGCCGCGATCATGGCATGGTTGAGCGCGCGTATCACCGGACCGATCCGGGAGCTGTACGAGGGAGCGCAGATCATCGGCGCCGGCCATCTCGACTATCGCGTGGCGATTGCGACCGGAGATGAGATCGAAGAGCTCGCGCAGCAGTTCAACCGGATGGCGGGTGAGCTTAAAATCTCCTACGCAACGCTCGAACAGAAAGTGAAGGATAAAACGAGCGAGCTCGAAAAGGCGAATTCGGAGCTCGAAGGCGCGTATGCGAACCTGCTGAAAGCCAACAAGGCCAAAGACGAATTCTTGAGCGTCATGTCGCACGAGCTGCGCACGCCGCTGAACGTCGTCATGGGCTACACCGGGATGATCAAGGAAGGCGTGCTCGGACCCGTGAATCTGCAGCAGAGCCGCGCGTTGGAAAAAGTCATCGGCCGGTCGACCGACCTGCTCATCATGATCAGCCAGATCCTTCAAGCGACGAGTATCGAAGCGGGCAAGGCTCAGATCGACATGCGGGAATTCGACCTCGGCGAATTCCTCGACGGCTTAAAATCCAATTACGACTTTCCGCTCGAGAAGAATGTCATGCTGCAGTGGGATTATCCCCGCGACCACCTGGTCGTCAAAACGGACGCCGCAAAGCTCAAGCACATCCTGCAAAATCTCGTCAATAATTCGATCAAGTTCACCGAGAAGGGAACCATCAGCGTTCGGGCGGATTACTCGCCGCACACGAAAATGCTGCGGATCGAGGTCGAGGACACCGGCATCGGTATTCAGAAAGAGTTGATGCCCTCGATCTTCGAGATTTTCCACCAGGTCGACAGTTCCGAAACGCGCTCTTACGGCGGCGTCGGCCTGGGACTTTATATCGTTAAAAAATACACCGACCTTCTCAAGGGAACGATCCGCGCCGATAGCGAGCTCGGCAAAGGCTCGAGCTTCACCCTGACGCTTCCCTGCTGACCTCCGCGGCGTCCGCGGCCCCAGCGGTCCTTTTCAACTCTTCCCCGGCCTGAGCCGGCGTTCACTTGCTCGCGAAAAAAAGTCGGCAGGGCGCGGGAGAGGCCGGGCCATTCGGCGAGGCGCATCCCCGGCCTTGAGAACTGACTGAAGATTCACGTCCATTTTCCGGCTCGGCTTCTATTCCAGGAGCCGCACGCCCTCGGGCCAGAGGACGAGAACTACGGTTTCGCCCGCGTCCGAGGGAGCATACGGTGTATGGACGGATTTGGGGTCGAGATAGACGACGTCGCCGGCGCCGTACGAGCCTGTCTCATCGGCGATCGCGCCTTTGAGGACGAGATAAAACTCGCCGCCCACGTGCTCGTGGCGGAGAAAAACGTCGGCCGCGGCCCCGGGCGCGATCCGATAGACCACGAGCTCTCGCATCCCCTCGCGCGCGAGCCGCGCCATGGAGAGGCCGTTGCCGAAGTCACGCCAGATAAGACGATCCAACCCCTTTTCGTCGACCTGAACGCTCGCGATTCCGGCGATGGAGTGTCTTAATACGGTCATGGCTGAGTCTGTTATCACGGGGGCGATGAGGGGGAAAGACCGGCCGTTGACACCCTTTAACTCCATTCGGTACCCTCGATGCATGCGCATCGCGCTCGCGTTGCTATCTTTCCTCGTTGCCGCGGCGCCGGGTACAGCCGCCGACCTCCCCAACACCACCCGCATTACACTGAGCGAGCGACACATCGCGGCCCTGAAACAAACGCTTAAGAGCGAGCCCGCCGCCGCGGCGGCTTTTGCCTCCGTGCAAAAGATTGCCGATCGCGCTCTGAGCGAAGCGCCGCGGCCGGTAAAAAAGATCGTCTCCGAGGCTCGGCTGCACACCGATCCCGAGAGAATTCGAAGCTTGGCCGCGCGGCGCGATCTCTTCAAAATCGAGGCGCTCGGATATTGCTACGCGCTGACGGGGAAGCCGGCCTATGGCGCGAATGCGCGCGAACTCATCCTCGCATGGGTCCGCGTCTACGTGAGCGACGGAAACCCGATCAACGAGACGGAGTTCGTCCGTCTCATGAGCGGCTACGATCTTACGCGCGGATTGTTCTCCGCCGACGAGCGCGGCCAAACCGATCGATGGCTGCTGCGGATGGCAGAAAAAGAAAAGACGGAGATTCGCCCTGAAAGCAGCTCGGCGAAAAACAACCACATGAGCCATCGGCTTAAAATCGCGGGACACGTCGCCTTTCTGCTGCCCGACGCGGCGCTCGGCCGCTGGGTCGCCGACGAGTACAGCCGCCACCTGGAGCGCAACCTCGATCCCGACGGGACCACCTTCGACTTTCACCAGCGCGACGCGCTGCATTATCACGTCTACGATCTATTGCCGCTCGTGGAGCTCGCGATCGCCGCCGATAAGAACGGCGCGACTTTCTACCGGCAACAAACAGCGAGCGGCGCGACGCTGGATAAAGCGATCGCGTTTCTCATCCCTTACGTCAACGGCGAAAAAACGCATGTCGAGTTCGTTCATTCGACGGTCAAGTTTGATCAGGAACGCAGCGCCGCCGGCGACCCGAGCATCCGCGTGGGTGCGCCATGGAAACCGGCGGAGGCGAGAAGACTATTCGATCTGGCAGGCTACTTCACGCCGAGATTTCACTCGGTGAAATTCCCCGGAAGCGAGGATGAGAGCTTCGACCGGCTGCTTGCGAAGGCAGGCAGGCAATAAAAAAGGGGGCGGTTCTTGCGAACCGCCCCCTTTACAAAACTTTACAGCGGCTAGGCCGTCGCCGCTTTGGCGCGGCGGCGCGGCTGCTTCGTCTCGCCCTGTTTTTTCTCGCCGCCTTCGCTCTTAGTGCGGCGGCGGCTCCTTTTCGGGCGGTTTTCCGCTTTCGCCGGGGTCTCCGCGGGCAGCAATTCGACGATCGAAAGCGCCGCCTGATCGCCGCGGCGCCAACCGATCTTGACCACGCGGCTGTAGCCGCCCGGACGATCCTTGAAGCGCGCCGCGAGCGAGTCGAACAGCTTGTGCACGACCGCTTCGTCTTGGATGACGGCGAGCGCCTGGCGCCGCGCATGCAGCGTTCCCTGCTTCCCGAGGCCGATCATCCAGTCCGCCCAGCGGCGCAACTCCTTCGCTTTCGGGTCGGTCGTCTGGATGCGCTCGTGGCGCAGCAGCGACGTGACAAGATTGCGAAGCAGCGCGCGGCGATGGCTCGCACTGCGGTTGAATTTTTTTCCGGCTCTTAGATGGCGCATAAAGTCACGTCAGCCGTTTAAGCCGTCTCCTTCTCGCGCGCTCGCCGGCGGTTTTCGATTTCCTCGCGGGTCGGGAAATGGTCGAGCTTCATGCCGAGCTCGAGGCCCATGCCGCGAAGAATTTCCTTGATCTCGTTGAGAGACTTTTGCCCGAAATTTTTCGTTTTCAGCATCTCCTGCTCGGTCTTCTGGACCAGCTCGCCGATATATTTGATGTCGGCGTTCTGCAGGCAGTTCTGCGATCGCACGGAAAATTCCAATTCATCCACGCTGCGGTAGAGGTTCTCGTTCAGCGGCGTCGTCGGCGACTCGTCGCGGCGGCTCGGCTGCGGCTCCTCGGTGAAGTTGATGAAAATCTGCAGTTGGTCCTGGAGGATCTTCGCCGCGTAGGCGACCGCGTCGTCGGGCTTGATGCCGCCGTCGGTCCAGACTTCGAAGACGAGCCGGTCGTAGTCGGTCCGCTGGCCGACGCGCGCGTTCGTCACGGTAAAATTCACTTTGCGGATCGGCGAGAAGATCGCGTCCATCGAGATCGTATCGACCGGGACGCCCTCTTCCTTGTTGCGCTCGGCCGGCACATACCCGCGGCCGAGCTTCACGACCATTTCCATCTCGAGCTTGGCGTCGCGCGCGAGCGTCGCGATGTGCTGGTCCGGGTTCAAGATTTCGACGCCGGGGCCGGCAACGATGTCGCGCGCCTGAACGGTTTTCGGACCCTTTGCGTCGATGCGGATCGTCTGCTGCTCGCTGTCGAGCAGGCGGAGGCGGATTTCCTTGAGATTCAGGATGATGTCGGTGACGTCCTCGGTAATGCCTGGAATGGTCGAAAACTCGTGGAGGATACCCTTGATCCTGACGGAAATAATCGCCGCGCCCATCAGCGACGAAAGCAGCGTCCGCCTGAGCGAATTGCCGATTGTCGCGCCGAAGCCCCGCTCGAACGGCTCGGCGTAGAACTTGCCGTAGGTGGCCGTGAGGCTTTTTTCGTCGGCTTCGAGCTGCTTCGGCTTGATCAAATCGGTCCAGTGCCTATGCATAAATACGCGCTCCTCAGGTTACTTGGAATATAACTCGACGACGAGCTTTTCGTTGATCGGCGCCGTGATGTCGCTCCTCGTCGGCAGGTATTTGATCTTGCCGGTCGCGGTCTCGCGGTCCACCTCGACCCACTCCGGCACGCCGCGCCGCTGCGCGGCCTCCATCGCCGCCAGCACGCGCTCGAGCTGCCGGCTGGCTTCGGCGACGGTGACCGAATCGCCGGCTTTGACAAAATACGATGGAATCGTGACTTTTTTTCCGTTGACTCTCACGTGGCCGTGCCGCACCAGCAGGCGCGCGTCGGCGCGCGAACTCGCGAAGCCGAGGCGGTACGCGACGTTGTCGAGGCGCCGTTCGAGCAAGATCAGCAGCGTCTCGCCGGTGATGCCCTTCACGCGCTCGGCCATCTCAAACGTGCGGCGGAACTGCTTCTCGAACAGTCCGTACATGCGCTTGATCTTCTGCTTCTCGCGCAGCTGCAGACTGTATTCGGAAAACTTCGGCCGTCCCTGGCCGTGCTGGCCCGGCGGATAGTTCCGCCGCTCGATGGCGCACTTGTCGGTGTAGCAGCGCTCTCCCTTGAGAAAGAGCTTCATGTTCTCGCGCCGGCAAAGCCGGCAAACCGATCCGGTGTACCTGGCCACGCTTAAAATCTCCTCGATTGTGCTCTCATACTCTCCTCCGTTTGGGCGGGCGGCAGCCGTTGTGCGGGATCGGCGTCACGTCTTTGATCAGACTGATGTGGATGCCCGCCGCCTGCAGCGATCGAAGCGCCGACTCGCGCCCCGCCCCCGGGC
>Ga0075425_100008001_pt1 | contig 11188 bp, 8 predicted proteins | sample SoiMethybrSBSTD4_FD_75300 | JGI IMG/M metagenome (GOLD analysis project Ga0075425, IMG submission 75300) | Bulk soil microbial communities from a Populus tree surrounding site in Tennessee, USA - Soil MetaG P. TD hybrid SBSTD4 | ecosystem: Environmental > Terrestrial > Soil > Tree plantation...
ACACCTTCGGCCTTGAAGAATTCGTTGCGCGCGCGGCCCAATTCAATCAGCGCGGCAAAGGGCGAGGGAGCAGGTGGCTGGCCCGGTGGCGGAGGTGGCGCCTGCAGGGGACGGACGTATTCGGCGTTGGCATCTTCGGCACGCGGCGGAGAAAGCGGCTGCGGCTCAGAAGTTATGACCATAGCGCCTTTGAGTTTGCCTTTGTATTTGGCGAAGTCGTCTTTGGTCTTCGCGTCGAAAAAAATGACCGGGCCGCGAACCGTGCCCTTGGTGCCGGGCGCCCATCCGGCCGAGGCGATGGTGAGTGGGTGCTCCGTGGGGGCAACGATGCGCGCTGTGGCAGTGCCGCGCGCCCAGGAGTGTTCGATCGTCCACGGCTCAAGGTGCACATCCACCAAGCCGTATTTTTTCATGACCTCTGCGGTCCAATCGTTGGCCTGCTTAAGCTGCGGCGAACCGGTGAGACGGGGGCCGATGCTGTCGGAAATGTATTCGAGATTTTGCATCGCCTCGCTGTGATCGCGTACCTCGGCGAGGATTTGCGCGTCGGCGGCGGCCAGCGGATTGGTGTCGCCGTCGGGAGAGGCCGCGAAACCTCTTCGCGCGGCAATCCCCAGCAGCACCATTGGCGCAATCATGCACACAGCCACCACTCGATGGAAACGCATTCTCACCCTCACCTTCGATTTAGAACCGCTTGGATCGCACTCGCGAATCGCCTTGATTCATGGCGCCGTGAACACCCGCCGCGCCAACTATCTCTTCGACGTTGCACGGGCTCGGTCGGGTTTCGTCTTTTTTTGCGGACGACGAGGTCCGCGGCGCGACCCGCGCGGCGCCCGCTGGCAGCGCGCGCAAAAATGACTGCTGCGCCCGGCAACGATCACACGACGAATCAGCGCACCGCAGCGATAGCAGTTCTTCCCTTCGCGGCCGTAGACGCGATGGTGCTGCTGATACTCTCCCGAGTCACCATTGCTGTCAACGAAATCGGAGATGGACGATCCGCGCAATTCGATAGCGCGCAGAAGAATCTGCTTCAGCGCCTGGCGCAGCTTTTCCACGTGTCGTGCGCTCAGGCGATTCCCCGGCGCGGCAGGATGAATTTTCGCTTTCCACAATGCTTCATCCGCATAAATGTTGCCGACGCCGCGCAGCACGGTTTGATCGAGCAGCAGCGCCTTGATGCGCGAACGGCTAGCCCGGATTCGTTGGGTGAATTCTTGAGGGCTAACGTGCAGGGGATCCGCGCCAAATCTTTCGAGTTCCGCGGTAAGCGCGGCACCGGACAGATAAGCCATACGACCAAACCTGCGCGCATCGGTGTAACGGAGTTCCCGGCCGTCGTCCAGCCTAAACGTCACGTGGGTGTGCTTCGTGAGGGGTTGCTCCGGAAAATGCGGCGCGAGATGGCCGGTCATGCCCAGATGCACAAGTAAAGCCTCAGAGAGTTCCACTGGCGCATTCTCGTCGGCTGGCGATCCGAACTCAGCCGGCGCTGCGGATTTGGCTAGCTTGAGCAGCATGAATTTCCCGAACCGTTCGATGCGAGTAATCGCCCTTCCAGGCAATTCGCGCTCGATGGCGACTGGATCGTCAATGAAGTCGGTTTTGCCAAGCGCGACAGAAAGAATACGGCGGCCCGCTACGGAAGCCTGCAATCCGCGCGCGACGGTTTCAACTTCGGGAAGTTCCGGCATGTACAGGTAAAAATAGCACGGCGCGGACGTGTGTTGCCTTTTGGTTCAGGCAACGCCGCCCGCTTTCAAAGCCTTTTCACCCCTCATGCGGCCCTGCGCTATTTCTGGTGATAATTCGGGTATGGCGGGTGATCTGGGATCACCACAGGATGGTTCTTCAGCGCTTCCAGCGTAATTTCGACGGCTCTTTCCAGTTGCGCGTCGTGGCCCGCCGCGACTGAAGCCGGCTCGTTCTCTACTTCAATATCCGGCGCGATGCCGCGGTTCTCCACTTCCCATTCGCCGTGCAGTCCGTAAATCGCCACGCGCGGCGCGGTAACGCCGCCGCCGTCCATCAGTTGCGGGTAATTGTAGATGCCGACTAGGCCGCCCCAAGTGCGCGTGCCGACCAGCGGCCCGATCTTGTCCTGCTTAAACATCCACGGCAGCGCATCGCCGCCAGAGCCGGACATTTCGTTGATTACCATCGTCTTGGGCCCGTAAATCTGCCCAAGCGGAGAGCAGAATTTTTCGCCCTCGCGTGAAATCGCGCAGTTACGCAGCGGCCGCTCCAGCAAATCAATGATGTAGTCCGCGATATAGCCGCCGTGATTGTAGCGCTCGTCAATGACGGCGCCTTGTTTACCCACTTGGGCAAAATAAAAACGGTTGAAGTTCAAATATCCGCCCACGGAAGTGTCCGGCACGTGAACGTACGCCACCTTTCCGCCACTCAATTCGTCCACTTTGCGGCGGTTGTCTTCTTCCCAGGCTCGATTGCGTAACGGAAATTCGTCATCCACCGGCACCACCGTCACTTCGCGTGCATCTTTGCCATCCGCGTTTGCGCCGACCTTGATCCGCACTTGCTTGCCAGCAGTGTTTTCAAAATACCGGTATACCTCCGTCTGCGGCTGGACATTCACGCCGTTCACTTCCAGCAGGTAGTCGCCGGCCTTTACATCGACGCCCGGTTGCGTCAGCGGCGCACGCAGCTCGGGATTCCAATTCTCGCCATTGTAGATGCGCGCGAATCTATAGCGGCCGTTCTCAATCTTGTAGTCGGCTCCCAGCAGTCCGCCATTCACCTTCGGCGCCTTCGGGACGTCGCCACCAAAAATAAACATATGGCCTACGGTGATTTCGCCGAGCATCTCCGTGAACAGATGATTCAAGTCGTTGCGTCCTCCAACGCCCTTCAGGTACGGCGCATAACGTTTTTCCGCCGCGTTCACGTCCAGCCCGTGCGAGTGCGGGTCATAGAGAAAGTCTCGTTCGATGCGCCATACTTCGTGGTACATCTGGTTCCACTCCGCTCGCGGGTCCACACGCAGTTGGAGCTCGTCAAGCTTCAGCGCTCCTTCGCCCGGCTTGGGCGCCGAAGTTGTGGCCGCGATGAACCACGACGGCCCCTGCTTGTACAGCACCTTCTCGCCGTTTGCCGAAAAAGCTCCCGCACTCACACCGTTGAGAAACGCTTCGGTCTTGCGCGTAGACAAATCGAACTTGCCGATGGTGAACTGCGGCGGCCCGCCACGAGACGCCAGCACTGGCGCTTCCACCAGGTACAACACACCCGCTTTCCCCGGATTCAATCCAACGTAATTCGCCGCCTTGATCGGCAGCGATACGATGCGCTGGCCGATGCCGTCCAGGTCAATGGTGACCGTAACTTTTTCTTCTTTTTTGTCTTTGTCCGCGTCTTTTTTGTCTTTGTCCGCATCTTTCTTGTCGGTCTCTTTCTTGTCTTTATCCGCTTGCTTCTTGTCAGTGTCTTTCTTGTCTGCTTTTCCCTTACTGTCGTCTTTCGATTTCTCGTCTGCCTTCGCGACTTTCTCGTCGTCGCTTTCCGGTTCGACCGGCGAAGGCTCGCCCCTTTTCAAGACCACCGCATAAATATTTCGCGAAACCGGATGTTGATAACTCGTCAGGTCCAGCCAGCCCGACGACAGACCAAAATCCGTGCTGGCGCCGAAATAGATGTACTTGCCGTTCTTATCGAATACCGGAAACCGCGCCTCGCCCAACCCGTCCGTAATCTGCGAACTTTTGCCGCTGTCGATTGAATAAACGAACACCGCGCGAAAGTGGCTGGGTAAATATTTTGAATACGTCATCCACTTGCTGTCCGGGCTCCAGGCGGGATCAAGCTGATAACTGGGATCATCAAATAAATCCGTATCCACTTTCACCGGCGCGCCTTTGTCGACGTCTACATACCAAACGTTCAGCCGCTTATCGATGTAGGAAATTTTCTTGCTGTCCGGCGACCAGCTTGGGCCATAGAAAAACGACGGCGGATTGCCCAGGTTGATTTTTTTCACTTCGCCCAAGCCGCTCTGATCCTTCAAGTGCAGCGCGTACTCGCCGGATTCATCGGAGAAATAGGCAATCCACTTTCCGTCGGGGCTCCACGCCGGATCCCGCTCCACGGCGGCAGTGGTCCGTGTCAAATTGCGTATGTCACCCTTCTCCGCCGGAACCGTCACGATTTCGCCGCGTGCTTCGAATACGGCGCGCGCTCCCGTCGGCGAAATGCTGGAGTTTGAAATTTTGTCGGCCGCATTTTCCCAATGCGGACGCGTCGCCGGCAGGTCACCCGCGACATGAATGTTGACGCGCTCAGCCTTGCCGCTCTTCGTATCTAGCGTATAAATTCCACCGAACTGTTCGTACACCAGTGCATCCGCCCCGGCGGAGATTGATTTGACGTCGAGTCCTTTGTTTTCCAACACCTGCTTCACCTGCTTCGATTTCACATCGTAAGCAAAGATCGTGACCGGCCCGTTGCGGTCCGACAAAAAATAGACTGTGTCGCCGACCCACACCGGATTGGCATCGTTGGAATTTTCCCTCGGCAATTTGTCGAGGTGCAGATCGCTCAACCGCACGATATAAATAGGCGTAGTCTGCCCACCGCGATAGCGCTTCCATGCGTCCTGCCATTTAAGATTCGGCACGTATGCAAAGCTTTTTCCGTCCGGCGAGTATGAGCCTTCAAATGCGCGCCACATCGGCAATACGTCCGGCACACCGCCCTCCGCCGGTATGCTGTAAATTCGCGTGATATCCGCGTAAGTATCGCGCGTGGAAATAAACAGAATCTGTTTGCTATCCGGCGTCCAGCCCACCGGACTGTCATTCGCCGGGTGCCAGGTCAGCCGCCGCGGCTCGCCGCCTTCTGCGGGCATCACGTACACATCTTCGTTGCCGTCATATTGGCCGGTGAACGCGATCCATTTCCCGTCGGGAGAAAAATTTGGACTGCTCTCGTGGCCGCCCGTCGTAAGTTGCCGCGCTTCACCTCCGGCGCGCGGCACACTCCATAAATAGCCGCCATACGCGAACACGATTTCCGTCTTGCTGATGCTTGGCTCCCGCGCCAGCAGTGGCGAATCGTCCGCCGCGCAAGCAAAGTTGGCCACAACCAGCAATACCGCCAGCAGCATGGCGAAACGTACCTTCATGGATCCTCCCGAGAACGCAGCCCCGTTTCCGCGCTGGGCTGCGCCTTTGATTCATTCTTAGGTAAAACTCAAACCCCGAATGCAAGCAGCTACTTTACCGGCGCTGGCCAGAATCCCGGATCAGAAATCTTTCGCGTATCCAGCTGCGTCGCGTATTTTTCCACTGCCGAGCGGATCTTCGCGGCTTTGCCGATCAGAATGAACACCAGATTGTCCGCCGGGAAATGCTTTTCGATCACTTGCTTGGCGACCGGAGGCGTCACTGCATCAATGCGCGCTTCCAGCTGATTGATTTCGTCGTCGTTCAATCCGAAAAACTCGTCGCTGACGATGCGCTGTGCCAGCTGGCCCGACGTTTCGATGGAAGGGGGAAACTGCCCTTTGATGTACGCTTTCGCCGAAGCCAGTTCGTCCGCGGTCACACCTTCTTTGTGCAGCTTGTCCAGTACCTTCAGCGCCAGATCCAACGCCTGCACCGTCGTTTCATTTTTCGTGTAGCTATAAATCGCGAACGCGCCCGGCTGCTGTTTCGAATCGAAGAACGATTGCGCGCCGTACGTCAGGCCGGACTCCACGCGCAGCGCTTCGTTCAGTTGTGAAGTAAAGCGCCCGCCGAAGATAGTGTTCACCACCCGAATCGCGACGCGATCCGGATCATTCACGGCCGTGCCGGTATTCCCAATCACGAAAAAGGTTTGCGTCGCGTCCGGTTTGTCAATCAGCAGCAACCTCTTCCCTTTTACCGGTTGCGGTGCAGTTAGTGCAGCCGGTGCTGCGCCTTTCGCGGTCCAGCCCCCAAACGCGCCTTCCAGCTTCGCTTTCACCTGGGCCGAGCTAAATTCGCCCGCCACGGCCAGAATGGTGTTACCCGGAGTGTAATTCGCTTCATAAAACTTCACGATAGTGTCGCGTTTAATGCGCGCCAGAGAGAGCTCATCGCCGCCATCCGGCCGCGCGTAGGGATGCTTGCCGAACAAATAGCCGTAATAATAAGTCAAGGCGACGGATTCCGCCTCGTCCTTGGCCGCTTTCACACCGTCTATGCTCTGCGACACCAGTTTGTCCACTTCGCCTTGCGGGAATGTCGGGTGCAGCATGGCATCGCTCAGCAAATCGAGACCTTTGTCCAAATCCTTGGTCAGGCACTCGGCGGAAAGAGCGGTAAAGTCGTCGCTCGCATCAGCGCCAAAAGTGGCGCCCATAAAATCCAGGTCTTCGGCGAACTTTTGCGCGCTGCGCTTGGTGGTGCCTCTGCGCAGCAGACCGGCGGTGGTCGAGGCCAACCCCTCCTGACCCGCTGGATCGGCGGTGGCACCCGCTTTCACGATGGCGGCAAAACTGACCATCGGCACCCCGCGCTTTTCCATCAGCAGCACGGTCAGGCCGTTTTTCAGCGTGATTTTCTCATGCGGCGGCAGCTTGAGCGTCTGAGCCTGCGAAACTGAAGCAACGACAAAAGCGCCAAGGATCAGGGCAGCAGGGATCAGGCTGAGAGGACGCAATGTTGTGCGCGTGGGGTTCATTACTTGGCGCGTCCCTGTTCGCCGCTCTCGGGCATCAGCGTGGCTACTGTCCGGTTATTCGCGCCAAAATATTTTTGCGCCACTCGTTGTACATCTTCCTTCGTCACCGCTCCGTAGTTCTTCGCTGCTTCAAACACTTTGTGATAATCGCCAAAAAACACTTCATAGGTGCCGATGGTGTTGGCCCGCCCATTGATCGTTCGCATCTGCTGATAAAACTCCACCAGGCGAATGTTCTTGGCCTTTTCCAGCTCCTGATCGGTGATCGAAGCCTTCTTGATCCTGTCCAGCTCTTCGTAAACTGCCGCCTCGCATTTCGCGGGGTCCACTCCTTGCTTTGGCTGCACCGACAACTTCGCGATCGTCGGGTCGAACGCTGGTCCCAGCGAAATACCGACATCGAGCGCAATCTGGTCCTTGTCGATCAGGCGCTGGTACATGCGCGAGCTCTCGCCCTGCACCAGCACAGTGCGCAGTATGTTCAGCGCGTAAAAATCGGGGTTGTTGGTTTGCGGGACGTGGTAGGCGATCTCCAGCAGCGGTAGTTCCGCCGGCTTCCGCACTACCAGCCTGCGCTCGCCCATTTGCTCCGGCTCAACTGTCGTCACCGGCGGAGGCGGCGCATGTTGCGGGATCGGCTCAATATATTTTTCGCAGAGCTTAAAAATCTCTTCGGGCGCTACGTCGCCCACCACCACCATCGTGGCGTTATTCGGCGCGTAGCCCATTTCAAAGTGATGCCTCAAGTCGTCCATGGTCCAGTGTTCAATGTCGCTCATCCAGCCGACCACCGGCCACTGATAAGGGTGTGCTATGAATGCGGTCGCCTGCAGTTGTTCATCCAGAATGCCGCTGTTGTTGGCGTCCACTTCGGTGCGCCGTTCGGACGCCACCACGCCGCGCTCCGATTCGATTTTCTTGGGATCGAAACTCAGGTACTGAATGCGGTCTGCCTCGATGTCGAAGATCAGATTCAGTGCCGAACGGGGAAACCAGTCCTGGTAAACCGTGGTGTTCTCCGTCGTGTAAGCGTTGTTCGCGGCTCCGTTTGCTTCCATCGCTTTGTCCAGTTCGCCGGGACCATATTTTTTCGCTCCGTTGGACATCATGTGCTCGAAAAAGTGCGAAAGGCCCGTCGTTCCGGGGTGCTCATTGCGGGATCCGATGCGATAGAAAATATAGAGAGCGACGTTCGGAATGCTGTGGTCGGTTTGTACCAGCACCTTCATGCCGTTTTTCAGTGTCCTGTAGGCTACGGGAAATTGCTGTGCTTCGTTCTGGGCAGTCGCGGTTGCGGCGCTCGCAAACCCTAACGCGGCACACAGTAATGCGCGCGCGGCAATTTTGCACGGACTCACGAACCACCCCCCAGGGACATCCCAGCTAATCAGACGTATCAAACCGCTAAAATGTTCTTGCAGCTCGCGATTACTTTCCGACTAGCGCAAATACACGAACCGCCCCGCCCGACCCGCCTTCCAGTTTGATCGGCGCCGCTATCAAAAACGCGCCCGCCTCCGGCAGGCTACTTAGATCCGCCAGGTTCTCCAACTGATAGACGCCTGCGCCCAGCACCAGATGGTGCACCGGAAAATCCGCCGAGGTGCCCGGATCAATGCTCAACGTGTCGCAGCCCAGACCGCTGACCCGTCGTTGCAGCAAAATTCTTGCCGCTTCAACCGAATATCCCGGGAAATGCATTTTGCCGTTCACATCCTGGTTGCGGTATCGCGCCACGTCCGGCCATCTGGCGGACCAACCAGTCCTGAGAATTACGAGCGAGCCGGCAGGAATATTTCCGTGTTTTTGCTCCCACGCGGAGACGTCCTTGGCGTTCAACTGGTAGTCCGGATCGCGCTCCGCCTCCTTGCGCACATCGAGGACAACGGCGGAGCCAAAAAATTTCTCCGCTGCGATTTTGTCAACCGTAACTGTTCCCGGCGGGAAGTGCGCCGGCGCATCCATGTGTGTACCGTAGTGCTCCAGCATCCAGAAGCTGCGCGTGAAATAGCCTTCCTTCTCTACGGTCGCATTGACTTTCGCTTCGAACGCCTTGGCATCTCCGGGCCACGGCACCATCTTGTCGCTGATCGCGTAGCTCAGATCAATCACACGGGTCTTGCCGCTGGCGATTTCGTCTAACGCAGGCTTGTTAACGGAGGTTTGTCCAAAAGCGATCGTCGTTGCCGCCAGGATGGCAGCCGAACCCCAAAGTGCGCGAGTGCGCTTCGCCATGGTTCACCTCCGTTTTAGTGGCCGGGCTTCGAGCGTCATTCCGGGCCGCCTGCTAGAGCGAGCCGAGCGAGCAATCTCTCTTCTCGTGGAGTAACGCCGAAACAAAAACGCCTACGGCAGCGGAATTCCCGGAGTAGCCACGATTCCGGCCATTCGCAGAATTTCCTGGTACTCGATATCGCTGATTGGCGAAACAATTAGCCGCACGTTCTTGAGGAATTTTACCTTCCTGAGCGCCTTGTTGCTGCGCAGTTCGGTGAGCGCCACCTGCCGCGGCAGCTTTTCGAACGCGCGCAGGTCCGCCACCAGGTTCTTGCCCTCTCGATCGTGCGGATCGGGATAAGGATCCCGCGTAACTTCCGCTATGGAATAGAGCGAACGCTCAGGCGCAGAGTGATAGCACAGCACGCGATCGCCCCTGCGCACCTGCTTCAGCGCCCGTACGGCGTCCGGCTTCGAGCCGGCACCGTGCCACATTTCCTTGCCCTTCACAAAAAGCGTGTCCCAATGGTAGTGGTGCGGATCTGCGGTGAATATCCAGTAGTGTCGGGTAGCGGTTGGCGTCGTCGTCATTGAACCTGGGTTGCAGGGTTTGTTATTGCAAATCCTGGTTTCAGCTTGGTTCGGCGGTACTATACACGGCAGGCCAGGCAAAGCCAAACAAAATGTGAGGGTTACGCGAATTTTGCGAGGAAAAGTACGGTTGCGGCGTATTGGCGCGACTGCGCGGACTAAGTTATTTAATTTCTTTTAGTTAAAGGGAAACTAACCCAGGTCCACGTAAACTTCCTCGCCTTGCAGTTCCGTTGGAAAGCATCCGACGGACGCGGCCGGATTCATCACCGCCTTGCCGGTCGTGACGTCGAACTGCCAGCCATGCCACGGGCAAGTGACCACCGATCCTTCCAACTGACCCTGTCCAAGGGGGCCGCCGCGGTGCAAGCAAGTGTTGTTGATGGCGTAAAGTTTGCCGCCGACATTGGCCAGCGCCACCGGTGTTCCGGCCACTTGCACTTCCTTGATGGAGCCCGCGGGAATCTCCGCTACTTTCGCTGCCCGCACCAGAGCCATTCACCCTCCGACGAACAATTACCGCGTTTTTGTGACCAGCGCGGGCAGTATAACCCCCGCCGGCCATGCGGTAAAGAAAGCCGAAGGAGCAGCGAGGGGACGTCCAGTGTTTTCAAGGAAGAACCATCAATCCATCTTGGCGACGTAAACGCAGTTGCGGCCGGCACGCTTGGCTTGGTAGAGCATCTCATCGGCTTTGCGGACCAGTACGTCAAAATCCTGGATGTGGCCGCGCTCGCTGCCCGCTACACCAAAAGTCGCGGAGATACTGACGCTCTGCCCTGCGAACGGAAACGACAGCGAGCCAAACAATTCGCGAAAGCGGTTGATCGCCACTTCGATGTTGACCGCGCTCACATGGGAAATGACGATCAGGAATTCGTCGCCTCCCAGCCGCCCGCACATATCGGAGATTCGCGTCAGCCTGCGCAAAGTGTCGGCGAAAGTGCGCAGCACGGTATCGCCCGCCTCGTGGCCGAACGTGTCGTTGATTTCCTTGAACGAATCCAGATCTCCGAGCACCACCCACAGGGGAAATCTGTGACGCTTGGCGCCGCGCAGCTGTTTGTTCGCCCATTCTTCAATGGCCCGCCGATTCGGTAGTCCGGTCAGAACATCGGTACTCGCCACTTCTTCCAGTTCCGCGCTCTTGTCTTCCAGACGGCGGTGCAGCTCGATGATCCGGCGGCCGACACCCACGCGTGCCAGCATCTCGTTCGAATTAAAAGGCTTCACCAGAAAATCATCGGCGCCCGCCTGCAGCGCTTGCAACACGCCGTCCTCTCCCTTGTTGCTGGTCATCACGATGATGTAGGTATACGACGCGGACCTATCCTCGCGAATGCGCTTGCACAATTCCAGGCCGGAGAAATCCGGCATCACCCAATCCGTGATCACGATAGAGGGAGATTTTTCTTTGACTAGCTGCATCGCTTGACGGGCGCTGCTAGCACAGGAAACGGAGTAAAGATTCGCAGGCAGAATTTGTTCGAGGATCTTACGGCAAACCGGCGAATCGTCAACAACCAATACTTCCAGCGTGGGCGTGGTGGTTTCGAGCGCGCTCATGGCAGGTGGTGGGACGATCAGTTTCGAGCGCAGTTCGCAACCGGCGGGCGTCGGAGCAGCTGCGTTTCATTTACTGTAGCGGAGAAAGCGAAGTACGAAGTACGAAATAATTCCGCCGATGCCGAACCAGTAATTTATCAGCCAG
>Ga0075425_100008002_pt1 | contig 11188 bp, 8 predicted proteins | sample SoiMethybrSBSTD4_FD_75300 | JGI IMG/M metagenome (GOLD analysis project Ga0075425, IMG submission 75300) | Bulk soil microbial communities from a Populus tree surrounding site in Tennessee, USA - Soil MetaG P. TD hybrid SBSTD4 | ecosystem: Environmental > Terrestrial > Soil > Tree plantation...
TGGTGGTGGCGGCGGACCAGACCGATCGCCATCAGCTCAGAAAATCTCTGGAAGCGATCGCGTCGTGCAAGAACATCAGCCTGCTGTTCAACAAGGCGCCGCGCTGGAACGAAGCGGAATACACGCCTTACTACGGCTACTACGCTCAGACGAACCCGGCTCAGACGAATCCGGCTGCGCCAGCCGCCTCTTCTTGAAGAACGGCGAGAATGTATACCGACTATTATAAGCTTCGGGCCGAACCGTTTCTGCTGACCCCCGACGAACGTTTCTACTTCGAGAGCAGCGTTCACGCCCAGGCTATGGCGCACCTGACCTACGGCCTGAAGCGTGGCGAAGGCTTCATCGTTATTACCGGCGACGTCGGAGCGGGAAAGACCACGCTCGTCAAGCGGCTCATCGCCAAGATTGATCCGAACAAAGTCGTCGCCGCGCATGTTGTCACGACGATGTTGTCGGGACACGATTTGCTAAGGATGGTGGCAGCTGCGCTAGGATTGCGCGACTTGCCCGCCGACAAGAGCGGCGTCCTGTTGCGTCTGCAGAACTTCTTCGAAGCAACCCATCGCCAGGGGCGCCGTGCGCTGCTCATCGTCGATGAAGCCCAGAACCTGTCGGAAAGCGCCCTGGAAGAACTGCGCATGCTCTCCAACATCCAGGTCGGCCATTCCGCGCCGTTCCAAAGTTTTCTGGTCGGGCAGCCGCAGTTTCGCCGTCTGATTGCGAGTCCCGACCTGGAGCAGCTGCGCCAGAGGGTGATTGCATCTTATCATTTGGGGCCGCTGAACGTTTCGGAAAGCGGCGAATATCTCATGCATCGTCTGCGGCAGGTCGGTTGGACGGATGATCCGACCTTCGAACTGGGCGCGATCGAGGCATTGCATTGGCATACAGGCGGGATCCCGCGCCGCATCAATACGCTCGGAAATCGCCTGATGATGCTGGGCTTTTTGGATGAACTGCATCGCTTCACACGCGATGACGTCAATCGTGTCGCCGCCGATCTTGCCGGCGAGATCAACGGCGCAGACGACACCGAAGGCGTCAGCATTGCGGATTTGCCGATCGGCGCCAACGATACTGCACCAAACAGCCTGACCTCGCGGTTAAGTGGCATCGAGCAGCGCCTGGCACAGCAGGAGACATTCATGCGCCGAGCCGGCAGCTTCATCCAGGATTTTTTCAACACACGTGGGTCGGGCGCGAATTGAGATCAGTCGGTCTCGGAGATCTGCCGTGAAAGCTAGACGGGGAGATGACGATCCGATCGCCGGCTGGAGCCGCCGGCCGGTTGCCATTGAGAACGTCGGCGAATTCAACGCCATGACCGTCGACGTGGAAGACTATTTCCAGGTCGAGGCGTTCTTCTCGCATGTCCAACGCGACGAGTGGAACAGCCGCGAGTGCCGCATCGAACGGAACGTCGATCGCATTCTACAATTGTTTGCCGACAGCAACGTGAAGGCGACGTTCTTCACGCTAGGTTGGATCGCCCAGCGCTATCCGCGCCTGATCAGAGCCGTCGTCGACAACGGCCATGAGTTGGCGTCGCATGGCTGGGCGCACTTTCGCGCCGACCAGCAGTCGCGCCCGATGTTCTCTGCCGATGTTGTGCGTGCCAAGAAATTGCTCGAGGACACGGGCGGTGTGCCGGTGCATGGTTATCGCGCCGCGTCGTTCTCCATCCGACGCAAGAACCTCTGGGCGCTCAACGCGCTCGAAGAGGCAGGTTACAAGTACAGTTCGAGTACGTTTCCCATCCGTCACGATCTCTACGGCATCCCCGAACAGCCACGTTTTGCATTTTATCCGCTCGAAGCCAGCAAATTCATGGAAATTCCGATTACGACCGTTCGCCGAATGGGAACGAATTGGCCTTCTGGCGGAGGCGGGTATTTTCGGCTGTTGCCCTACGCACTTTTCCGACAGAATCTTCGCACCGTGAAAGTACGCGATCGGCAACCTCTGATGTTCTACTTCCATCCTTGGGAGATCGACCCAGAGCAGCCGCGCATCACGGGAACATCGCTGAAGACGCAGGTGCGCCACTATCTCAATCTCGATCGCACGCAAGGTCGCCTTACCCAGCTGCTAAAGGACTTTCTCTGGAACCGCGTCGATCGCGTCTATCCGATCGAAGTGTCGCCATGAGCAGCGCCTCGCTGCTTTTATGCCATCGTTTGCCCTTCCCGCCGAACAAAGGCGACAAGATCCGTTCGCACGCATTGCTCAAGCACTTGGCGGAGCGGGGGCCGGTGCATGTGGCCTGCTTCATCGACGATCCCGAGGATCTTCAATACCGCGACGATGTTCGCCGTCTTGCAGGCGGCAAATGTCTGTTCGAACCGGTCGACAAGGCAACGAAATGGCTGCGCGCGATCGATGCCGTCATCCGTGGCGAGGCCGTGACGACGGCCTTTTTCTCGAGTTCTGCCATGCAGACGTGGATAAGAGAACTTGTGGCGACCGAGGACATCCGCAGCGCGATCGTCTTCGGCTCCGCGATGGTGCCATACTTGCTCAAGCATCACGCTCTATGCCGGCGCGCCATCTTCGACATGGTCGATGTCGACTCGGACAAGTGGCGGCAATACGCCGAGTCGTCCGCCGGCCCGAAACGTTGGATCTTTGCCCGCGAAGCCATGAGCATCGCGAAGCTGGAACGAGAAGCGGCGCGGGCCTTCGGCCGCACACTGCTGGTGTCGCCGTTCGAAGCCGAGACGTTCCGACATCTGGCACCCGAGAGTGCAGCGCGGATCGATTCGCTGAGCAACGGTGTCGACCTCCGCTTCTTCTCGCCCGGGTCTTTTGCGAAGCCGTTCCCCCCGGATGAACTTGCGATCGTCATGACCGGCCACATGGACTATCAGCCGAACTGCGATGGCGCATTGTGGCTGGCCAGGAATGTTGCGCCGCTGCTCCTCGCCGAGTTTCCCAACGCCCATTTCTACTTTGTCGGCGCGAATCCGCCTGCAGCGCTGCGCGGCATTGCCGGCCCGAGGACAACTGTCACCGGTCGGGTGAATGATGTGCGGCCCTACATCCAGGCAGCCAATGTGATCGTAGCGCCCCTGTTGATCGCACGCGGCGTCCAGAACAAGGTGCTCGAAGCCATGGCGATGCAGAAGTGCGTCGTCGCGACCCGAGCGGCAACGCGTGCGCTGGCGGTCGAATCGGGTCGTCAACTTTGGATCGCCGATAATGCTCGGTCCTTCGCTGATGCAATCGCAGCCGCCATTCGTGGTCCCGACCGTCAAGAGGTCGCGGCCAACGCGCGGCGATATGTCGAACAGCATCACGACTGGAGCACGCTTTTTTCCAAGCTTGATGCAGCGCTGGCACGTCTGGCGAAAGGCAGTACGGCACAGGGCACTACGTTGTCGTCGCTTTGCGCAGCAACGTCACTTCCCGATGCGGCCGAGATGGGCGGAGTCCAAGCGTGACAATGATGCAAGCCGCAACGCCAGCGGGAGTATTCAGCAGGGCATGGCGGATCCATGGCGCCGCATTCTGCGCACTTGTTTTGCTTATTCTACTGGCCTTCCACCATGACGTTGCCGAAATGGTGGTGGTCTGGTGGATTTATTCCACCTATTCGCATGCATTCCTCATTCTGCCGATCTCGCTCTGGCTGGTGTGGGAGAAGCGCGCGCAGCTGCGCCAAATTCAACCTGTCGCCGAGCCGCTTGCGTTGTGGGCTTTGCCCGTGATGCTCTTCGTATGGTGGATGGGAGAGCTCTCCACAATCAACGAACTCAAACAGTTCGCTATCGTCGGCATAATGATTGTGGCCATTTTCGCCTTGCTTGGGCGGCAGGTTTTCAGACTCATATGGTTTCCGGCGCTGTATCTCTTCTTCATGGTGCCGACCGGACAATACCTCATCGCACCCATGCAGCGCTTCGCGACGAAATTCACGGATGTCGGACTGACGTTTCTGAACATCCCGCATTACACGCACGGCACGTTCATCGATCTGTCGAACGGCGTGTTCGAAGTCGCCGAGGCCTGCGCCGGGCTCAGATTCATGATTGCGACTGTCGCGTTGGGCGTGATCTTCGCCTACATCAGTTATCGCAAGTGGTACAAAATCGCGCTCTTTATGCTTTCCTGCGTGCTCATTCCACTCGTCGGGAATGGGCTGCGCGTCGTGGGGATCATCGTGTTGGCGCACTATACCAATAATCGCTATGGCGCCGGTGCCGATCATATCCTCTATGGCTGGGGTTTCAACATCGCGATCCTCCTGGTGCTTTTTTTCATTGGCTCGTTTTTCCGCGATCCCGTCGATGATCAGGTGAGTCCAAGCGCGGCTTCGCCTGGGTCCGATTCCTTGGCGAAGACCGGAGTTGTATTTGCGGCGGCAGTGGTAATGATCTTTAGTCTGCCGGCTTACGCATCCTGGCATGAGAGCCAAACGCAGACGCCCGATGCTTCAGCGTTGACGAAGCCCATGACGGTGCGAGGTTGGCATACCGTCAAACCGATCGGTGACTGGGCGCCCGATTATTCCGCGATGGCCGCGCGCTTGACCCTTTCGTTGAGACCCGATGCACCGGCGGTGACGGCAGAGCCGGTCGATCTGTATGTCGGCTATTACTCCAATGCGCGATCGGCTCACGAAGTTACCGCCCACATCGACCATCTCTGGAATGCCAAAACCATGACACGGCTGACGTCAAAGCGCGTCAATGCGCAGCTACAAGGGAAGGACTTGCAGTTGCAGGAGTCGATCATCACGTCGCCGGTCGCGCGGCGGCTCGTCTGGTCGGTCTACTGGATCGACGGACGTTTCACGGCGAGCTCGTTTGCGACCAAGCTTCTGCAGGTTCCCGCGGCGCTTTCGGGCCATGAAGGTCAGGCCATCATAGCAGTGTCGACTATTGTCGAGACCACCGACAAAGACGCACGCAGGCGCTTGCGCGCAGCGCTTGCTGCTCTGCGCGATTTGCCTGACAGGCTTAACGCGACCGCGCATCGTCCTTCGGGCGCGAACGTGACAAACTAGGGCCGGAGACCACGACATGTGCGGCATTGCCGGCTGGTTTGACACAAAGAGCGAGCGCGCCCCCGATCGTCACCTCATTCAGGCGATGACGCATGCGATCGCCCATCGCGGACCGGATGGCGAAGCGTTTTTCTTCGCGCCGGGAGTCGGATTCGGCCATCGCCGTCTCGCGGTCATCGATCTGGTGACGGGCGATCAGCCGATGTTCAGCGCCGACGGCTCGGTTTGCATCATCTTCAACGGCGAAATCTACAACTTCAAGAGTCTCAGGGCAGAGCTTCAGTCGCTCGGGCGCCGCTTCGTCACGCACTCTGACACGGAAGTCATCATTCAGGCCTGGCAGGAATGGGGCTCGGATTGCGTCACGCACCTGACGGGCCAGTTTGCCATCGCGATCTGGGACGCGAACGAGCGTTCACTGTTCTTGGCGCGCGATCGGCTGGGGGAAAAGCCGCTTTACTATTCGTTGCAGCCCGACATGACGCTCCTGTTTGGTTCCGAGCTCAAGGCGCTCAAGGCAAGTCCGGCGCTCGCGCGCGACATCGATCCTTGCGCGATCGAGGAGTTCTTTGCGCTGGGCTACATCGCCGAGCCTAGAACGATCTACACGCGGGTGCAGAAGCTGCCGGCGGGCGCGACGCTCCTGATTAGGCGCGGGCAAACGCCCGAACTGCGCTTCTACTGGGACCCGCGTCCTGCCGAAATTCCCCGTGGCGAACTCGCGGCGCTCGAAGAGAGTCTCATCGATCGTCTCGGCGCCATCGTGAAGTCCCAGCTGGTCGCTGATGTGCCGGTCGGCGCCTTCGTCTCGGGCGGAGTCGATTCGAGCGGCACCATGGCGTTGATGGCGCGCGCGTCCAAGGATCCGATCACCGCGTTCAGCATCGGTTTCAACGACGACGCCTTTGATGAAACCAGATTTGCCCGCCAGGTGGCGGAACGTTACCACGCGCATCACATTGTCGAACGGATGGATGGCACCGAGAGCAGTTTGGCGGAGCGACTGCCTGGCATCTTCGACGAACCATTTGGCGACAGCTCGGCGCTGCCCTCGATCCTGCTCATGCAGCTGGCGCGCAAGTCGGTCACTGTCGCTCTGTCGGGCGACGGCGGCGACGAACTCTTTGCCGGTTACCGCCGCTACGGCTTTCATGCCCGGGAGGAGTTCCTGCGCCGCCTTCTGCCGGGGCCCATTCGCGAACCATTGTTTGGCGCGATGGCGAGCATCTATCCCAGCATGGATTGGGCGCCGCGCTTCTTGCGTGCGCGCCACACCTTCCGCGAACTCAGCCTGGACTCGTCGCAGGGCTATTTTTGGAACGTCTCGGTCGTCGACGACGAGCAGCGCAAGGCGCTGTTCTCGACAGGCTTGCGCAAATCGCTCGCCGGCTATCATGCCTCGCACGTGCTCGATCATCACGCGCGCAATGCGCCGTGCGATGATCCCGTCACGCGGGCGCAATATGTCGATCTCAAGACCTGGCTGCCAGGCGATATTCTGACCAAGGTCGATCGCACCGCGATGGCCTGCAGCCTGGAAGTGCGCGTCCCGATGCTCGACCACAGCTTCGTCGACTGGGCACTGGGTCTTCCGCTTGCCTGCCGCCAGAGCGGCGGTGAGGGCAAGGTAATCCTCAAACGCGCTTTCGAGCGGCTGGTGCCAAGGGAGGTTTTGTATCGGCCGAAGCAGGGCTTTTCCGTGCCCTTGGCCGCCTGGTTTCGTGGCGCTCTTGGACAACATTTCCATGCCAGACTTCAGTCGAAGGATGACTTCGCTGCCGCCGACTTTATCGACCGCGGCGTCGTCGAACGGCTCATGACGCAGCATCAGAGCGGCCTCTATGACCACAGTCGCACGCTTTGGCTGGTGTGGATGTTCGAAGCGTTCATGGAAGCGGAGGACCGACGCACCTCGGCCCCGCACCCGGAGCCCGTGGCAGCCGGTTAAGCCGTTCACGTTCGCGCGGCGGCGCGGCGCGGGTGCACGGACGTCAAAGCCTGGTAGACCAAGGCGAGCAAGAGCACCATGACCGTATCGGTGATCTCGGCGGAACGGCCGACCAGCATGGTTTCGAGAAAGCTCGTGGCCAGTATTACGGCGCCCTCAAGAAGGCTCGCCATGACGAGACCCAAGCCACCTTCGGTCAGCAGGGTGAGTCCGGCGCCATAGAGAAAGGTCTTCTGCAGGAACGATTGCGCGTTCACGGCCAGCGACCCGTGCAGGAAGCTGAAGAACGGAATCCACTCGAATGGTCTGCCCGCCGTCGAAATCTGGAATGGCAGGATTCGTTCCAGCGCAATCGAGAGCAGAAACATCGCCGCCAATAGCCGTGTTCCAAGCGTGCGATGCGTATTGAAAACAAAAAACAGATAGCATAGCGCCGCCAGCGCGCCCATGACCTCGGACAAGGTGATCATCTGATCGACGATCAGAATTTTGGCAACGAAAACTGCAGCCATGGCGAGAGGCACAGTGAACAATGGCTTTCGGATCTTGAGATCGAATTGAACAAGGTAGCCGACGGCGCTCCACATCGCCGCGTAGCGAAACACCTCATACACATTGAGGCTCGGCGTCAGGACGACCGGCTTTATGCTCGCCCAATACTTGTGCAGGTCGATGACCGGCTCATACGGGAAGAGCCGCCAGCCCAAGAAGGCGAGCAGCAGCAAAGCTGCGAAAGGCGACGCCTCGCGCGGGACGATCTTCACGGCCAGGAGGTCTTGCCCCCAGACAAGGCCTGCGAACGCGCCAGCGGTTGTGCCGATACTGTTCAGGTAGAAGTCGGACATGGCGCTGACGCGGCCGACAACAAAGTGCTGCGAAAGTTCCATGCCAAGGGAAAGCAGTGCACCGATCGCAACGGTCAAGGCGAGAGCTGAATTTCGGCCCAATCTCTCGGCCAGTGCGTGGACTGCGAAGAAGCCAAACGGAAAATAGAAGAGAAGGTTCGCCAGAAAATCGCCGCGGCTCTGCGGCGGCCTCTTCCAGGTTGCGAGAAAGCTCGCGAGCGCGCCGTCGCTGCCGGGTGGAATTTGAAACGCGAAGGGATAGAGCGATCCGTAGACGATGCCGACAAGAACCAGCGCGACGAGCAGCCAGGGTCTGTTCTGCATGCGGTCGCTTCCTCAAGATTGTGCGACGAGCGAATGCGCCGGATAAGGGGCCGACGGAAGCGCAGCATAAACAAAAACGGCGGCACCGAGGCCGCCGTTTTCAATCGTTATGGGCTGCTTTGCGAAGTCAGGCGGTCTTCCGGCGGCGACGGAACATGCCCACCACACCCGCAAGACCGGCGCCAAACAGCGAGAGCGTGATCGGTTCCGGAACGTTCGTCGGACCTGGGCAATCCCCTGGTATGTTGGGGTCACACACGTCGCTGATGTTGACGAGCAGGAAGCTGTCGGGTCCATCATTTGCGTTGAGGATCGTTGCTTCGGCCGCCAGCGTGGTGCAGCCGAGCAAGTTCGCGCCACACGCGAGGTTGACGGCATCTGATTGTGCCTGGTCGAGAACGAGCGCAAAGCCCGTGCCGCCATTGCCGAGGTTGATGCCCGTGTCGCCGAAGAACAGGGAATCGGAAGACGTACCGGTGCAGCTGTCGCCACACCCGCCATCGACCGAAATGACCAAGTTGTTGCTCGAGTCATAAAACTTGAGCGTGATGTCTTGAATGTCGGTGGACGCGTCGCTGCCCTCTTGGGACGGGTTGTAAATGAGCACGATCTGATTGGCGTTGGTGAAGCCGCTCAGGCTGGCCAAGGTGTTCTTGTTTGGGCCGTTCACGCGGTCCTTGGAATTAGGAACCGTGTAGCCATTTCCGTCGAACGAAGCGTCACTGCCTAGGCATGAGTTCGTATTGAGCGAGCCGCCATCGTTGCTATCACAAGCGCTTTCGCTCCCAACGGGGTTGGTGTGGTCGCTTCCGTTCCGTTCCAGCGTTAGAAGTCGCGGGAAGGCGCCAAATCCTTGTCCAAGGGCGGTGATGTTCTTGTCGTAAATGATATCAGCCGCCGCGGGCGATGCCCCAAATGCCAAAAGCGCAGCTGTGAAGGTCCCAATCAGTAGTCGGCGGTTCAGCACGATGAACTCCCCAGAATCGTCGACGAGTTACCAGCAATTAGCGTGCCAGGCTGGATTTTCTCATGAAATCAAGGGCCGAGATGAGTTCCGCATCTTAATTTTACGGTTTTTTGTAATCGAAAATGACAGATTCGGCGCCCGGCGATGGGAACTCAGCGGAACCCAGAATCGGGTTCCAACAGGGAACTCGGGAACCTGACGTAGGCGTCAATCAAGACGAGTGTCAACGTGCCGATACAACTGTAAACAATGCTGACATCTGAGGGCTCGTTAACTTTGGACGGCCTTGGAAAACCGCCACAATCCCGATCTGGCACAGATATTGCTTTCTGTCATGGTTAAGATCGCTCGTTAGGGAGCTACACATCGAGTTGGAGTACCAACAATGACAAGACCCGCCTTGAGTTGGATCGCCGCAGCCGGGATCGCCGCCCTAGCGCTCGGCTTCCCCTCCGTCGCATCCGCCGTCCCGCTGCATGGTTTCTGTGTCGACCCGACGCCGGGCGCCTGTTCCGACAATGGCGTGAATACTCCGACCGCAGTGAACCCGCCCGTATTCGGCTTCACCCAGGATGGCCATTCTGCCAGCGGTGACTATCTGATTGGAATCCTGATCCCAGACAGTATTTCGCCGCCTGCGAATTTCACGATTGAGGACACCAACAGCGCCAATACCTGGACGGCAAATCCGCTTAGTACGACCACGGCTTGGACGAGCGGCAAGCTCGGCGCCTATATGACCGGCCAGGGCAGCAACGACCTTACCGAGGGAAATGATCACACGGTCGATGCCTATTTGCCCGCGGCTCAGCAGTTCGAGCCGACTGCGGATGGGTTCTGGGTGTATATCGCCGATCTTGGGACGCAAACGGTACAGGCCAACGGCGACGGACTTAACGGGCTCGTGTTGACGCTCAGTGGGCAATTGCCGTTGGGCGCGTATCTCCTTGGGTTCCTTTGCACGGATGCCGAGCAAACGAGCTGCGTGATGAACGCCAACAGTGCCGCGATCATCGAAGAGGGGCCGGGATGCCCCGACTGCCATACGGAGAACGTGCCTGAGCCGATGACGCTCTCTCTGTTCGGCGTCGGTCTGGCTGGTGCAGCCGCTGCTGCCCGCCGCCTGCGCAGGAAGGACAAGGTTGCCGCCTAATCGGCAGCTTTGAAAAAATCAGGGGCCGTCCCAAAGACGGCCCCTTTTTGTTGTCTTGGAATTCAAAGACCGACCTTTAGCCGGGTCACAAACGTGGCGGCGTTGCGGCCGCTCTGACCCGCGACATCCAGCTGATAGGCCGCGTCTGATTGCAGCGAGACTTTCCCATCGAGGAACGATTTGGTGTAGCCGACTTCCAGGTCGGTTTCCGGTGTCGCCTCGGCAAAGCCGATCCGCTCCTTGCTGAACGTGAGGTTGCCCGATGCATCAACGTCGGTCGCCGCCTGCAGAATACCGCTGCCGCCATAGACATGCATTGGTCGCGTCAGCGCCAGGCCCAGGGAATCGTCGCCGAATATGTCACGCGTCGCGATTGCGACCCCGTATGAACGGCTCCGGAGCGCGCTTGCGCTGTTCAAAAGGCCATTGCTGCGCGGATCAAGCTCCGTCAGGCCTTCGCCATAGGCGAGCGTTGCGATCCAGCGCGGGCCGAGCGCGATACGCATGGACGCGTCGACGGCGGACGTGTTGGCAGAACGCGCCAGATCGAGCGCTCCGGAACCGACGCCGCCGAGCACACCGTTGACCTCGTCCGTCTGCGAAGCAGTGATTCCGAGCCCACCCCAAGCGGCAAAATTCCATGCCATGCTCACGACAGCGGAAGATGCGCCGCGTTGCGCGAACTCGCCGGAGGGATTGTGCACGGTGAAGCCGTCGATCTTCGACGTTGTCGTCAAACCCGATTGCGCCGAACCCGCGGCGAGCCAGGAATAGCCTGTGCGCACGTCAAGCCCATCGGCCAGATTGATCGTGGCGCCGGCATAGTTGCCGCCGTCGGTCAATGATGCATAAGGCGAATTCACCGCCGATGCCGAGAGGAACAGCCCCGAATAGGCTTCGCTTGCGCCCGCGTCGTACCGGTTGACACGGCCGGAAAGCCGCA
>Ga0075425_100008003_pt1 | contig 11187 bp, 12 predicted proteins | sample SoiMethybrSBSTD4_FD_75300 | JGI IMG/M metagenome (GOLD analysis project Ga0075425, IMG submission 75300) | Bulk soil microbial communities from a Populus tree surrounding site in Tennessee, USA - Soil MetaG P. TD hybrid SBSTD4 | ecosystem: Environmental > Terrestrial > Soil > Tree plantation...
AGGGCGCGACCGGCGTCAGGTACAGCGTGATGAACTGCGACACGACGGGAAATCACGCATTCTCCGTGCAACGTGCGCTGACGCGTGTGATAGGCTGCGGTTCCCCCCGCTCGAGTCGATGGTGAAAAAGTCTCGTCGCACGCGTCGGGCACGTCGCGAGCCGGCGCGTCAGGTCCGGCGTCAGGAATTCGCGCGCGTGGAGCGCGACCTCGAGATTCAGTTCCGCCGCATCGCGCAGATCCAGGCCGAACTCGACGAGATCAAGCGCGCGATCGCCAGACAGGCAAAGGGTTGATGATTCGAAATTGTCCGCGCGTGTTGCGAAACAGCACGTTCCCTGCACACTTTTGCGCTCAAGCAGACATCTGTAAGTAGCCACGCTGCAATCACATAGGTGCGATGGCACAGGTGGCGTTCACTTTGCTCCATCCTGTCCTATCGTGCGCGATCAGAATCTGTCCGGTTCGTGGGATTGGAACCTCCGCACCAACGACGTCCGTTGGTCCGAGCGGTGGAAGGCGATGCTCGGCTGCGAGGATCTCGACGTCAGCGCGAGTCCCGACGAGTGGTTCACGCGCGTGCACCGCGACGACGTCCATGCGGTGCGCGAAGGGCTCGAGACGCATCTGGCCACCGGCCGCGGCGCCTGGGAGAGCGAGCACCGCATGATGCACCGCAACGGGACGTTCCGCTGGGTGCGGTGCCGCGCCGCGGCAATCCGGGACGGCTCCGGCATCCCGACGCGGCTCGCCGGATCGCTCATGGACATCACCCAGACGAAAGTCGCCGACGCGCTCACCGGTCTGCCGAATCGCGTCCAATTCGTCGATATTCTCGAGAGCGCCATCGATCGCACCGAGCGCGAGCACGAGTACGCGTTCGCGGTGCTCGTCGTCCGGCTGGAGCGCCTGTCGATCGAAAGCCTCGGTCCGATGACGACGGATCGTCTGCTCGTCGCGGTGGCCGATCGGCTGGCGTGGTCGCTGCGGTCGACCGACGTCGTCTCGTCGGCCATTTCGGCGCATTCGGTGGCGCGCGTCGCCAGCGAAGAGTTCACCGTCCTCCTCGACGACATCGCCGACGAGCGCGACGCCGTCCGCGTTGCCGGACGACTGCGCGAGGTGATCGAGGAGCCGTACATCGTCGGCGGCGAGGAGCTTCTGGCGTCGGCGACGATCGGCATCGCGTCCAGCATGACCGGTTACCTCCGCGCGGAAGACATGCTGCGAGACGCCGGCACCGCCCTCCGCCGCGCCCAGGTGAAAGGCGTCGGCTGCGAACTGCACCGCACTCATCTCCTTCCCGTCTGAAGTATTCTGGGCGGGGGCCAACGTCAAGACCTTCGCTATCGCGTTCGCGTTCATCGTCGCCGTTCACAGCGTCGCCAGGGCGCAGACCGATTCCACGCCGCACGATCACTCGCAGATGACGATGCCGATGGCGTCCGGGTGGACGTTCATGCAGGACGGGATCGTCTTCGTGGAATTCAACCATCAGGGCGGCGAGCGCGGCGGCACGGAAGTGGCGACGCCGAACTGGTGGATGGGAATGGCGAGCCGCGAGACGACGCAGGGCCGGTTGACGCTGACGGGGATGTTCAGCCTCGACCCGGCGACGGTCGGCCGGCAGGGCTACCGCGAGATCTTCCAGTCGGGCGAGGCGCTCGACGGCAAACCCATCGTCGACCATCAGCATCCGCACGATCTGTTCATGCAGCTCGCGGCGGTGTGGCGAATGCCCGTCACTGATGCGACCGGGTTCACCATCGTCGGCGCGCCGGTTGGCGAGCCGGCGCTCGGGCCCGTCGCCTTCATGCACAGGACGTCGGCGATGGACAATCCGACCGCGCCGCTCGGGCATCACACGCTCGACTCCACGCACGTCTCGTTCGGCGTCGTTACCGCCGCCGTCGATCACGGTCCGATCGTGGTCGAAGGATCCGTGTTCAACGGACGTGAACCTGACGACAACCGCTGGAACTTCGACTTCGCGCGGCTCGATTCGTACTCGGGACGCGTGTGGATCAAGCCGGACGCCGAATGGGAATTCCAGGCGTCGGTCGGACACCTCACCGAACCCGAGCAACTCGAGCCTGGCGAGGACGTGACGCGGGCGACGTTTTCCGGATCGTGGACACGGACGAGCGGCCCGTCCCCGGCAACGGTGACGTCGGTGACCGCGGCATTCGGTCACAACGCGAAAGAACACGGCGGCCAGAGCGCCGTTCTGCTCGAAGGCGCGCGCCATCGCGACCTGAACACGCTCTACGGCCGCTTCGAGTGGGCGCCTGCGGCCGATACCGCCGACAACGTTTTCGCTCTGACTGTCGGCGGCGCGCACGACGTCCTGCGGTGGCGGGGATTCGAGGGAGGCGTCGGCGCCGACGTCACGTTCTACGGCGTGCCGGACGCGCTGCAGTCCGCGTACGGCCATCCGGTCTCTTTTCACGTGTTCTTTCGTCTGCGTCCGCCGGCGGGGCCGATGGGGAGGATGTGGAACATGCGCCTGTCGCAGCCGATGAGCGGCCACAACCTCAGCATGCCCGCGGATCATAAAATGGAGTAGCGCGGCCCTTTCAGGGCCGCCGGGAGCGTTCATGCGAATCAAATCGTCGATCGCGGCGCTGGTCGTTCTGGCTGCCGCCGCGTCTCTCTCCGCGCACGTCATGGTGTCGCCGACGACGTCGAAGGCCGGCGCCGCGCAGAAGTACGAAGTCCGCGTGCACAACGAAGGCAAGGTTGCGGCGAAATCGATCGAGGTCGAGATCCCGGACGGCGTCACCGTGACCGACATCGCGAAGTCGGCCGCCGGCACGGCCACTCCGAAGAAGACCGGAGACCGCATCACCAGCATCACGTGGCAGATCGACGTGCAGCCGAACAAGTACGTCGCGCTGGCGTTCACGGCGACGAATCCCGCCGCGGCCGGCGATCTTCACTGGACTCTGCACGAGAAACTCGCCGACGGCACGGCCGTCGACTGGAGCGATAAGCCGGGATCGAAAGAGAAGGGATCGGTGACGAAGATCACGCCGGCGCAGTAATTCGCCGGTCCGATGTCTCGCGCCGGGCCGAATCTTGCACTATCCCTCCTGAATCGCCGAAACGAGGGAAACAATGCGAGATTTTCCGCACTATTACTCTGTGACTGCGAATTCCACCGCACAGGGCGACGTCGAGCTGACGTCAGAGGGCGTCGGCGCGATCCGGTCGGCCTCGCCGAAGGAGTTCGACGGCCCCGGCAATCGCTGGTCGCCGGAAACGCTGCTGGTCGGCGCGGTCGCCGACTGTCTCATTCTCACGTTCCGCGCGGTCGCGCGCGCCTCGCGCCTTCCGTGGACAGCCCTCGAGTGCGAAGTCGCCGGCACGCTCGATCGCGTGGAGCGCGCGACGCAGTTCACGGCCTTTGAAATCCAGGCGCACCTGACCGTGCCCGCGGGAACCGATCCCGATGCCGCCCGCCGCGCGCTGGACAAGGCGGAGCGGAATTGTCTGATCTCGAACTCGCTGAAGGCCGCCGTCCATCTCGTGCCATACATCGAGGTGGCGAAGGAAGATTCAGCGCTCGCTCACGCGTAGGCGCAGATGGGTTTTGATCCCAAATCACTTCTGCCAGTACTTCGCCATCAGTTCATCGACCCATGACGGCTGGCTCACGTCGCCGCGCGGGAGGAACTGACGCACCACCGGCTTGATGTCGAGGACGGGTGAGCCGTCGGCGGCGTCGAGTCCCGCCACCTCCAGCACGCGTCCCTCGCGCTTGACCACGCGCACGATGGTTGCGCCGATCCGGTTGGGACGGCCGCTGCCGCGCTGCGCGAAGATTCCGGTTCTTGGCCACGCCGGGTTTCCCCGCGGATGACGGCTGCGCCGCTCGACTTTCGATTCGTCGACGCGATCGAAGTGAAAAACAATCTCCGCGTGCGAGAAGTCCTCGATCCCGTCGAGCGCCTCGGGTTCGAAGTCCGCGGTGAGCTCGATGCGCGACTGCACGTTGTCCCAGTCATCGTCGTCGAGATCCGCCCGGCTGCTGCGCACCGTTCCGATCGGTATCAGCGTAATCACGGGGCACATCTTAGGTGATGTGGTTCCGGGGCCAGGCTGACGAATTCCGTGTCTCAGTTGCAATTCTTGCGCGGGAAGCCGGCAGAGCCAGCACTTACAGCTGAGCGGCGCTGGCAAAGGGCTTGCTCTTCCTGAGGGCGTGAGAGATTTCGCCTTCGCCAGCGCGACAGCGCCGGTGCTTCCGCGCCACAACGGGTCGACGCTCGTGGTTGCGGCGATGCTGCATCTGCTGCTTTTCGGCGTGATTACGCACGTCCGGTCGCGGCCGGTGCGCGTCGCCTCGTCGGGCGCCCCGACCGGCAGCATCGCGGCGTATGTCCCCGGACCCGCCGGTGTCATGCCTGCCACAATCGTGGCGCCGAAGCCGAAGCCGGCCGAACCGCACAAGACCGCGCTGAAGACGGAAGTGGTGAAGAACGAGCCGAAGGACGACGCGTCGTCCGACGCCGGCAAGACGGTGGGATCGTCAGGTGTCGTCGGCGCGGGCCAGCCGGGCGCCGGCCCCGTGCGCCTCGGCGCCGGCGGCAACGTCACGCTGGTCAAGCGTGTCCAGCCGATCTATCCGGCGATCATGCAATCGGCGCGGATGCCCGGCCAGGTCGTGCTCGACGCGATCATCAACCCCGACGGCTCGATCAGCGACGTCAAAGTGCTGTCCTCGACGAACGAAGCCTTCGCGCAGTCGGCGATCGCGGCCGTCAGGCAGTGGCGTTATAACGCGATCGGCTTCCAGGGCATTCTCACCGTCACCGTCAATTTCACACTGACGTAAGCACGATCAACGCAGAACCGCAGAAACATTTCCTGTTCCGCGCATTCTGCGTTCTTTGCGTTGAATGTGATCACGTCGTCGGCGGACCGTGCCGCTGGATCGACAGCAGCCGCTCGTGCGCGTGATCGACCTGCAGCGTCGTGTGCTCGATACGGAAGCGTTCGTGCAGCAGGCGCTCGAGCGATCGGCGGACGGCGTGGCAGTCTGCGCCGCGCGCGACGAGCACGTGCGCCGTCAGGATCGGCTGTCCCGGCGCGAGCTCCCAGACGTGCAGATCGTGGACTTCCTTGACGTGCTCGCCGTGCGCCATCGCGACGCCGATCTCAGCCGGCGTCATGCCCTCGGGCGCGCCCTCGAGCAGCACGCGAAGCGCCTTGCGCTGCAGCTCGTAGCCTGACTTCAGCATCAGCGCCGCGACGACGATGGACGCGATCGCGTCGGCGCGGTTCATGCCCGTCGCGATGATGACGACGCCGGCCGCGAACGTGCCGATGAACGCATAGAGGTCGGTGACGATGTGCTGGAAGCTGCCCTCGATGTTGAGGCTCTGGCGATTCGCCCTGGCGAGCACCCACGCGGCCAGCAGGTTGAAGAGAATCCCGGCGCCCGCGACGGCCGTCACGGCGACGCCGTGGACTTCCGGCGGCGAGATCAACCGGGTGATCGCTTCGTACACGACGAGCAGCCCGAGCACGAGCAGCACGGCGCTGTTCGCCTGGCCGCTCAACACCTCGGCGCGGCGCCGGCCGTACGTCAGCGAGTCGGTGCCCGGGCGCTGCACGTACTTGACGACGAAGATCGACAGCGCGAGCGCGCCCGCGTCGGTGAGCATGTGAGCGGCATCGGACAGCAGGGCGAGGGAGTGCGCCAGGATGCCGGCGACGACTTCGATCGCCATGAAGCCGACGATGAGCGCGAGCGCGATCGTCAGGTAGCGCGCGTCGGCGTCCGCGCTGACGCCGTGCGCATGCCCCGCGTGATCGTGGCCATGGTGATGGTGGCCATGATCGTGGTCGTGCTCGTGGTGATGGTGCTCCACGACCACCATTGTGCAACGGATCAGTTCGGATCGGGTGGCTGCACGGCGTCGACGACGAGGAACTGCCGCGGGCCCCGGGTCTTTTCGAGCTTGAGACCGAGCTGCTCTTCGAGCGCGGTGAAGATGGACGGTCCGCGCTCGATGTCGGTGGCAATTCCGTTGACCGGTGCGCCGCCGAAGACGCCGCGGCGGATGCTCTCGTCCAGGCCAAAGGTGAGGACGATGTTGAACCGGCCGCCGACGCCGGTCTTGTCGATCACGTAGTAATCGAGCACGCTCGACAGCGTCTGGTTCGCGAACCTGGCCAGCGTGTCGCCGCCGAGTCGCCACGTGCGGTTGGCGCCGTCGCCGACGGCCGTGAAGTTGCCGCACACCGGCCTCGGACCGCTGTTGATCGCCATCATCTCTTCGCGCGAGAGGTTCTCGGTTCCGTCGAAATCTCTGCAGCCGTCGGGGCCGATCGGCTTGATCTTCATCCCGCCCTTCGCGACCGTGAGCGCGAACATCGGCGCGTCCTCGGTGTCGCGATGCGTCTTCAGATGGAAGCGCTCCTCGAGCAGCGCGCGCAGCATCGGTCCCATCATCACGGTGCGGTCAGGCGCGACGGCGTCTCCAGGCGCCTTCGCTTCGATGGTCCACTTCTCGGTCTCGAGCCACCCTGGTCCGCGGCGAATGAGATCCGGTTCGTTCGGACTGGTGTTGAGCAGCGGGTTGTCCAGATTGCCGATGCCCGCGTAGGCGAAGAAGATGATGCGCCGCAGCGGGATGCACTCGATGACGATGCGGCCGGGCGACGGCGAACGCCATTCCTGGCGTCGCTGTCCGCCGGTATCGGGCTCGTTCTTGCACTGTTTGACCGTCGCGACCTCGAACGTCGCCGGTGCCGGCGCACGTCCCCAAGCCAATGTGAGAGCCGCGGCGACTGCCAGCGCGCGCACGTACATCGAGCTACCTCTTACGCTCTTGCCCGGCCGTCGTCAATTGGTTCCATCTTCTGCGAGCGCGTTCCAGATGAGCGTCGCATAGCGGCGTGGCGTGTGGTCGACCAGAGGCGCGTCGATGCTCTGTAGAACACGGGAGCGCGTGTCGTCAGGCGAGCGGATCAACCGCCGTTCCTCGCCGGCATGCACGTACCCCCATTGCGCAAACGGCAGATCGGTGACGCTGTCGACGCCGTTGACGTATCGGAAAGAGCGGCCGCCGAGCGCTCGATCGAACCCGCTCGCAAAGTCGCGATCGCCCACCCGCGGCGATCCGACCGTGTAGACGCCCGCGACGGCGCCTCCGCCGCCGATCCATCGGCGCGCGGCCAGCGTCGCCAGCGCGGCGCCCAGGCTGTGGCCGGTCATCCAGATGGTCCGCGCGCCGAGCGATCGCAGGTGCCGTTCGAGCCGCCCCCACACCGCGTCGAGCGCAGCGAGGAATCCGCGGTGGACGCGCCCTTCGCCGTCCCACGCGACGCGCAGCGCGTCGGCGTCCGCGACGGCGTCCTGGATCGCGTTGATCTGTGTGCCGCGGAACGTCACGATCGCCGCGCGATCGCTCGCCGCCACGTAGCATTCGGTGGACGTCAGCGGGTTGTCGAAGAATTCGACCGCGGCAAAGCCGCCGCGGGCGAACCGCGCCGCGGCGTCGGCACACTGCCAGTAGGCGAGCAGGGCGGCGTCCGCGAGATACCAGGCGTTCGCGGCCGAAAAGGCTCTCGCCTGCGGATCGAACGGCACGACGTCGGCATGCTCGAAGTGGATGTAATCCGGATCGCGCTCGGGAAAGAAGAGCAGCGTCAGCGACGGAGCGGGCAGCGCCTTGGTCGGCAGCGGCATCGGCGCGCGATCATACTCCGCTCGGCATGAACTAGAATCGTCCCGGCTCTTGCGCCCGCTTCCCCGCTCGATCGACCGCTATCAGATCCTCAAGCGCCTCGGCGCCGGTCAGATGGGCGTCCTCTATCTCGGACGCGATCCGGAGATCGGCCGTCTGGTCGCCGTCAAAGTGCTGAAAGAGGATGTCGAGGGCGAGGTTCGCCAGCGCTTCCTCCGCGAGGCGCAGGTCGGACGGATGATTCATCAGAACATCATCCTGGTGTTCGACGTCGGAGAGCACGACGGCCAGCCGTACATCGTGATGGAGTACATCGACGGGGCGCCGATGGCGCAGCTGATCAAAGAGAAGCTCGCGATGCCGCTCGACATGCGGCTGCGCTTCATCGAGCAGCTGTGCGCCGGCCTGCAGTGCGCGCACGCGGCCGGGGTCTACCACCGCGACATCAAACCCGAGAATCTGATGATCGATCGGCGCCACAGGCTGAAGATTCTCGATTTCGGCGTTGCGCACATGGACGCGCCCGGGGCGAAGAGCGAGATCACCCGGGCCGGCTCGCTGATGGGCACGTTCAACTACATGTCGCCCGAGCAGGTGATGGGCGAGGGCACCGACTACCGCACCGACATCTTCTCGATCGGCTCGGTGATGTACGAGCTGCTCTCGTTCGAGCAGGCGTTCCCGGGATCATTACAGGACGGCGTGCTGCAGCGCGTCCTGCACGAGCCGCATTTCCCGCTCGGCGACGTCGTCCCCGGCATCGACCCCGCGATCGTCGCCATCGTGGACAAGGCGCTGGAGAAGGATCGCGACATGCGCTATCAGGACTGCGAAGCGATGGAGAACGCCATCGTCAGCGTCCGGGTTCGCGCTGTGCAGACGTGATCCCCAATCCCATCTGGATCACGGACAACTGGTGGTCAGACCGTTCAGGCCCTCGTAATCGTGCTCGAAGACGGCGGTCGTGCCGGCCGGGTTCCGCGTCATGCGCACGACGTAGATGCTGTCGTAATCCGAGGAGTCCCATGCCGGCACGGCGGCGCCGCCGCCGTACGCGTTCATGATGTTCTGCACGAGTGCCTGCAGCTTCAGGTGCTCCCAGCTGACGAACACCGTCGCCGACGCGTACGTGCTGCTCAGGAGCTCGGTCTGCAGCCCTGTGATGTTGTCGTAACCGTACTGCGCGTTGACCGGGAGGCCGAGGCGGATCGCCGTCGGCTCGATCGTCGCGAGCGGACGCACATAGTAGAAGCTGCCGGCGGGGTCGCCGATCTTCGGCGCCGGGTTCGGCGCGAAGAGATACTGCGGACTGCCGAACATCTGCGTCAGCACGCCCGGCAGCGCGAGCGCGCGCTGGAGTCCCTGACACGTGATCTGTCCGTAGCCGCCTGACGGCTTTTCGCCATGGCGGAAGAACACGATCGTCTCCGTTGTCGGCGTCGTGTTCGACGATGTGGCCGTCACGGCGGTGGAGTCGAACGTGGCCGTCGCCGGCGTGCCGAGCAGATGGCTCGTCACCGCCAGGCCGACGTAAATCGTCGACGCCATCGTCACGGTATCCGATCCCACCGCCGTCCAGGACGCGCCGTCGGTCGAGCGGGAGGCGGTGATCGTGTTGCCGGCGCGCGTCAGCTTCACCCACATCGGAGCCGCGCCCGCGATGCCTGACGTGCTCACCGACGCGCCGTTGGTCGACGTCCGCCGCTGGAACGCGAGGCCCTTGCCGGCGCTGACGAGCATCATCGCGTTGCGCGACCCGGACGCGAGCGACTCGCGCATCATCACGCCCGCCTTCGTCCAGTCCGCGGTGTGCTGCACCGACGCCACGCGCGCGACAACGGAGCCGTCGCCGGAGAGCGTGGTGTAGGCAAACTGAAACGCGTCGGCGGCGTTCCAGATGTCCGCGCCGTCGCCGGTGATCGTAAACGATCCGCCTCCGGCGTTCATGGTCGAGCCGGTCGAGCCCACCGCGCCGACGTCCGCTGCGGTCCAGCTCGATTGCGCCCGCACGCTGACGGTGGAGATGCCGGCAGAGATGATGGCAGAGACGAAAGCGGCGTTAACGAGACGCGTCGCTCGATGCATTGCCCGTCCTTTTGTGGTGGAGTCGGAAAATTGTAAGAGAGAATCGAGTACGTTTCGAGGTGAGCAGTTCCGGCTGCTGATGTGGCGGTGGCTACAGGAGTCTGATCGCCTCCGCCAGAATCTCCAACGACCTGACCCGCGCGCCGTGATCGTAAATGTGCGACGTCGCGATCAGCTCGTCCGCCTGCGTCCGCGCGACGAACTTCCCAAGTCCATCCGCGATCGTCTCTTTCGTGCCGACGAACGCCACGAGCGGCATCTCTTCGAGCGGAATCGTGCCGAACGGGACGACATCTTTCTCGAAGTCCTTGTTCGGCGGCGGCAACGGGATCGGATTCCCCCGGCGCAGGCTCGCGAACGATTCCCGGCCCGAGGTCGCGAGCATCCGCGCCTCGGCTTCAGTGTCCGCGGCGACGACGTTGATGCCGAGCATCACGTATGGCTTTCCAGGTGGGGCTCCGCCCCACACCCCGGCTCGGTCGCTCGCGGGGGTCCCTTCGCCCCGCTCCGCTCCCTCGCGGGCGCGCACTTGCGCGCCCTTATCGATGGTGGCCGGACGGAACTGTTCGCGATAGATGCGGATCGCGGGCAGCATCATCTGCGCGGCGAAATGCGACGCGAACGCGAACGGCAGTCCCAACGCCGCCGCGACCTGCGCGCCGAACGTGCTCGAGCCGAGAATGTAGATCGGGATCGTCAATCCGGCGCCGGGCACGGCGCGGATCGGCTGTCCGTCGCGCGCCTCGAAGTAGTGCATCAGCTCGAGGATGTCGTCGGGAAATCGATCGGGATCGCTTGCAAGCGTGCGTCGGAGCGCGTGCGCCGTCATCGGATCGGTCCCGGGCGCGCGGCCGAGCCCCAGATCGATCCGGCCCGGAAACAGCGACTCGAGGGTTCCGAACTGCTCGGCGACGACGAGCGGCGCGTGGTTCGGGAGCATGATGCCGCCGGCGCCGACGCGGATCGTCTTCGTCCCCGCCGCGATGTGCGCGATGACGACCGCGGTCGCGGCGCTCGCGATGCCGGGCATGTTGTGATGCTCCGCGAGCCAGTAACGGTGGAAGCCGAGCCGCTCGGCGTGACGCGCGAAATCGAGCGAGTTCCGAAGCGCCGCGGCGGCATCGCTGCCCCGGGTAATCGGCGCCAGATCGAGAACCGAGAAGCGCGGCATCACAGACAGTCTGTCAGATTCCAGAAGCAGCAGGGTTACGATGTGTGGGCCGAATGACTCCGCTCGTGTTCCTCTGGCCGTACGCGCTGTTGTTCTGGGCGGCGTTCGTCTGGACCTTCTTTCCGGAGTACGGGATTGTCGCGGCGCCCGTGTCGCCCTCGACGCGCGCCCAGGATGCCGGATCGAAGGCGATGATCGTCTTCGGCCAGGCGCTCGCGATGCTGGCCGCCTTCGC